>Ga0206881_10059_pt1 | contig 40475 bp, 28 predicted proteins | sample Alteio_BWOrgCont_3_FD_152867 | JGI IMG/M metagenome (GOLD analysis project Ga0206881, IMG submission 152867) | Enriched cells from forest soil in Barre Woods Harvard Forest LTER site, Petersham, Massachusetts, United States -... | ecosystem: Environmental > Terrestrial > Soil > Temperate forest >...
GGAGGAGCGGGCCCAGTCTCGGATTCTTGTTCAAGGCGGCTTCGGAGACGACGGGGACGGCGTCGTAGCGCGGGAACGCGTGGCGGTCGTCGGCAAGGACAACAAAGTCCGGCTGGGTGAGCTGGGCGTCGGTTGAGAATCCCACGATGGCATCAACGCGATGGTCGCTGAGCGCGGCGTAGAGGAGTCCGGCGTCAAGCGTATCGACGCGGGCAAAATGGAGACCGTAGATTTTTTCGAGAGCGGGCAGGCCGTCGGGGCGTTCAATGAACTCGGAGTTGAGTCCGGCGTGGAGTTTGGGTGCGATGGTGGCGAACTGGCTGAGGGCGGTTGCACCTGGGGCGATGTCGGCGCGCGTGATGACCGCGTAGGTGTTGCTAAAGCCCAAACCATCGAGCCAAGCGAGATTGAACTGTTGTGCGTAGGCGCGGCGTACCTGCTCCGTGGGATCGGCCCCATCTGACGATGGCAGTTTCAAGATCGCCTGCGCGGCGGTGCCGAGGTATTCGACGTAGAGGTCGATGTCGCCGTGCACCAGCGCGCCGTGGATCAATTCGGTGCTTTGGAAAGCGGGCAGGGGACGTTCAACCGGAATGCCGTGGGATTCGAGATATTGCGCGAGAAGTTCGCCGAGGACGATTTGCTCCGCGAAGTTTTTTGTGCCGATCCGGATGGGAGTGACCTGGGTGCTCTGGCTGGGAGTGGCTGAAGAGGCCCGTGACGCGTAGGGGCTGGCGCAGATGGAGAAGGTTTCGACGGAGATGAACCCGAATCCCGTGAGGAGCAGGATGCCGAGCCATTTTTGCGTGGGGAAGCGGTGGCCATTTTTCCAATGGCGGGCATCATTTTCCAGCCAGCCGAGCCAGCCGTCGATGCCGAGCGCGAGAAGCGCGGCGGGGACCGCCCCCAGGAGAAGCAGGGCGGGATCGAGGAGCGAGATGCCCCGGTTAATAAATTCACCGAGGCCGCCCGCGCCAATGAAAGCGCTCAAGGTTGCCGTGCCTACGCTCCAGACCGCGGCGGTACGCAGTCCGGAAATGAGCAGCGGCAGGCCTTGCGGAAGCTTGATGTGCCGGACGACTTCACCGGGGGTGAGTCCGATGGCGGTGCCGATGGCGGCAAGGCCGGGTGTTTCATCGCCGAGGACGGCAAGCATGTTCCGCAGGATGGGCATGATCGCGTAGAGCGTGAGGGCGCAAATGGCCGGTGCGACTCCGATTCCGAGGATGGGAAGGAGGAAGGCGAGCAGGGCGAGGCTCGGGATGGTCTGTACAATATTGGCAGCCGTGAGCGCAGTTTGGGCCAACCGGGGACGGCCTGTGAGAATGAGACCAAGACCTGCACCGAGTAACGTGGCAAAGAGAAGGGAAATGCCGATGAGTTCGAGATGTTGCGCGAGTCGCAAAACAAGCTCAGGCCATCGGTCATGCAGGAGCGTGATCAAGCGGACGGAAAGGGCGGTCACGATGCGCCTCCATTGCGTCGTTGGGCGGCCTCTTCAAGTTGCCGGATGGGACGGGCGAAGAGTTCACGAACGTAGTCGGTCCTGGGTGAGCGGAGGAGTTCGGCGGGCGTACCGATCTGTTCGAGTTTGCCTTCGGCCAGGACGGCGATGCGGTCGGCCAGGGTGATGGCCTCGAAGAGATCGTGGGTGACGAAGAGAACGGTTTTGCGCAATCGCGACTGGAGTTCACGGAAGGCGGCCTGCAATTGGCCGCGCGTGATTTCATCAAGTGCGCCAAACGGTTCGTCCATGAGCAGGATGGGCGGGTCGAGGGCGAGGGCGCGCGCGACGTTGACACGCTGTTGCTGGCCGCCGGAGAGTTGACGCGGGAACCGGAGCGCGAATATGGCGGGATCGAGCTGCACGAGTCGCAGGAGCTCTTCCGCGCGGGCCTGACGCCGGGCAGCCGTCCAGCCCACGATTTTTGGAAGCAACGTGATATTGTCCGCCACGGTGAGGTGCGTGAGCAGCCCCGTTTCCTGAAGGACATAGCCGCACCGGCGGCGCAGGGCGATGGGGTCAAGTCCGGCGATGTCTCGGCCCTCGACTCGGACCGTGCCGTGGTCGGGTTCAATCAGCCGGTTGGCGAGCCGCAGCAGGGTGGTTTTGCCGGACCCGGAACCACCGAGCAGGACGAGGATTTCACCCTGATGAGCTTGCAGGGTGACGTGGTCAAGTGCGGGCCGTTCCGTACCGGGGTAGTGCTTCGTTATGCCGTCAAAGGCGATCATGACGCTTCAGCTTAGAGATTCTCGAGCTTGGGTGCGAGACGTACTGCATTATCACGGCTCGCCCCGTCATTTTCAGGAGCAACAGCGCCTGCGCCGGGCGGGATTTGCTTGCCATGTCCCTCCAGACGATCGGCGAGATCGCATTGGAACTCGGGTTCGCCAATCCGTTTTATTTTACCCTTTGCTTCAAAAAACATGCCGGCGTCAGCCCGCGCGCTTTCCGGCAAAGAACGATCCGGAAATAAAGATGCCGGGATGAGGCCCATCTCGATGTCAGTGTTTATCATTGGCAGATCATGACCATGCCTGATAATCCCGGAGAAAATGGCCCATATTCTTGACGAGGAACTTTACCAGGCAGGCATGGCCGTTGCCGCGTGTCCGACTGCGCCGTGCCACGAGAGCCACGTACGCGCCTGCCTGCTCGAACGGCTGGCCGGGCTGCCGCAGGTGACAACCCGCCTGGACGAGTTCGGCAATCTTCACGCCCGCTACGACTACAAGTCCTCCGGGCGTGAACCGTTCCGCGTCGTTGCCCACATGGATCATCCCGCGTTTGTCATCCGGCGCGGGCATGGGGCGGAGCAGGTGTTTTTTGCCGGTGGCGTCGGCGACAACTATTTCGCGGGCAAAAAAATTGTTTTCCACAATGAGTTGACCCGCGAGCCGCTCGGACGCGCGCGCGTCGAGCAGACCGCGGTGGTTGGCGAGGACCGGCTGGTGAAGCTCGACCGTCCCGCGCCGGCCACCGCGACTTTTGCGACCTGGGACCTCCCCGCCGCGCGCTGTACCAAGAAGCTTTTCATCAGCCCCGCGTGCGACGATCTCGCGCAGGTTTCGACGGTCCTTGCGCTCCTGCGCCGCCTGTCGCTGGGTGGAGCGAAGGCGAATGTGCAGGCCTTGTTCACCCGCGCGGAGGAAATCGGTTTTGCCGGCGCGCTGGCCGCGCTGAAGGCGAAGGAAGGGCTCGCGCCAATCCCGACTCTCTCACTTGAAACGAGCCAGGCCCGCGGTTTTGCCCGCGTGGAGAGCGGTCCCATCCTCCGGGTCGGCGATCGTCTCAGCATCTTCGATGCGCGGGTCACCCACTGGCTCGAGACGGCGTTTCGTGATCTTCAAGCGGCCAAACCCGGGACGGTCTGGCAACGGCTGCTCATGGGCGGCGGCACCTGCGAAGCTTCGGTCTTTCTCCGGGCCGGTTTTCCCACCGGCGCACTCTGTGTTGCGCTGAACAATTATCACAACATGGGCCCCGGAGCGTCGATCCGCTCCGAATCGATCTCGTTGCGGGATTGGCAGGGTCTTTATGATTTTCTCTTCTTCCTCGCCACCGAATCCCGCTCTCTCCATGCCGCAGACGAAGCCGTGGCCGGTCGTTTTGCGCGGCTGGAGAGGAAGGCGCTGGCCGCTCTGGGCGGGAACTATTTTTAACGGAATTTTCGGACAGCCTCTTATATAAACGCGAGGGGTGAATGACGGTGGATATACCAAAATGTACATGTTTTTTACCATGACGTCCATTGTCGGAATACGTCAGCAGTGTTACCTGTCATCGTATGAACATTGTCGAAGAGACGCCCCTTCATTCCATGGGGCATCGTCTGGAAACCTCGGAGGAAGCTTTCGGGGAATTGCGTGAAAGTTCGTATCTTCTGGGCAACGGCGAGGCTTTGCGGAATCGGATGGAAGAGAACGGTTATCTTTTTATACGCGGCTTTTTCCGGTGCGCCGACGTCATGGCCGCGCGCGGAGCGATCGTCGAGAGGATCGCCGAGCAGGGAGTTTTACAGCCCGGCTCCAATCCCATGGATGCCATCATCAAACCCGGCAGCCAGGTGTCGTCTCCCTTTAGTATGGCCCTGAACAATGCGCCGCTGGACCGGCTGCTATATGCCGGACGCATCATGGAGTTTTATCGCGAATTTTTCGGTGAAGAGGTGAAGCATTTCGATTTTACCTGGCTGCGCGCCATGACCCGGGGCCAGGGAAGCCGGCCTCATTGTGACATGGTTTATATGGGCCGGGGAACTCGCGAGAAATTGCATACGGCCTGGGTGCCGCTGGGCGACGCTCCCTTGCAGGTGGGCGGTTTGATGATTTTGGAAAACTCGCACCACAAGCATCACCTGCTGCGCCCCTACCTGGAGCGCGATGTGGACACCTATTGCCGCAATGGCCGGCATGCGGAGGCCATCGAAAGCGGAGCCAAAAATTGGGAGTGGGACGGCAGCCTCTCCAAAGATCCCGTTTCGTTGCGCCGGAAACTGGGTGGCCGTTGGTTGACCACTGAGTATGAAATGGGAGATTTCCTTACCTTTTCGATGCATACGGTGCACGGCAGCGTGGATAACAACTCCGACCGGATTCGACTCTCCAGCGATTCGCGTTATCAGCCGGCCTCGCTTCCCGCCGACGAGCGTTGGGTTGGTGAAAATCCCATCGCCCATGGCAGGGCCGGAAAGCGCGGACGGATTTGTTAGGACAGAGGTCATCTCCTGTTTTGAAGGCACTCCCTAAACAAAAATAGCGGCGACGCTGTCGGCGACGAGCTGGCCGCGCGGGGTGAGACGAATCCGGCCTGCTTCCTCGAAGGCAAGGCCGTCGGTTTCCAGTTCCCGGAGCCGTTTGGCCTGTCCGTTGAAAGCCGCGCGCGCCACGCCTTCGCGCATCCGCAGGCCGAACATGATCCGCTCGCGGGCGCGGGTTGCGGCGTCGATCTGCTCCCGTTCCTCGCGCAGCGATTCGCCCCGCGCGCTCCGCTCCGCGTAGGCTCGTGTGTCGGGAACGTTGCGCCAGCGCGCCGTGCCGATGGTCGAGCAGGCGCTGGGGCCGAGCCCGAGGTAATCCTCGCCGCGCCAGTAGCCGAGATTATGCCGCGATTCGAAACCGGGGTGCGCGAAGTTCGAGATTTCGTAATCGACCAGTCCGGCCGCTCCGAGCACCGCGCGGGTCCGCTCAAACAGCGCGATCTCGAGTTCCTCGTCCTGCCGCCACACACCCTGCCGCAGTTTCTCGAAAAAGGGGGTGTCTTCCTCGTAGGTGAGCGCGTAGGCCGAGATGTGGCGCGGTTTGCAGGCCAGTGCCGCCTCCAGGGTTGACTCCCATTCGGTTTCGCCCTGGCCCGGCAGCGCGAAAATGAGGTCGATGTTGATGTTGTCGAAGCCATGCTCGCTCAGCAGGGCGCAGGTCTCGGCGATGTCGCCGGGTTGGTGCTGCCGACCAAGCAGTTTGAGCTGTTTCGCGTCGAAGGATTGGGCGCCGAGGCTGATTCGGTTGACGCCCGCCGCGCGCCATGCCGCCGCTTTTTTGGGTGTCACGGTCGCCGGGTTGACCTCGAGGGTGAACTCCTGTGGCGGGCGGTTCGGTGAAGGGTCGCGCAACGTGGAGGCGAGTTCCGCGAACAGCTCCGCTGAAAGGATCGAGGGGGTGCCGCCGCCGAAGTAGACCGTGTCGGGGGTGAGGGGAAACTCGTCTTTCGCGCGGACCCATTCGGTGCGGAGGGCGGCGACAAATTCGCGCTGGAAGGCCGCGCCTCCCCGGTGGACGTAAAACGCACAGTAGGGGCAGATCTTCGCGCAGAACGGCACGTGGACGTAAAGGTGTCGGATCATTAACTTTAAAATGTCGCCCTTTCTCGCTATGTCGAGATTATGGCAGAAAGTAAACAGCTCGATGATGGGAAGATTTTCGATGCCGCTGGGAAGGATGTTTATCGCGATTGTGAGCGGAAAGATTGGAGTCCATATAAGTTACCTCCGCCTCATGTCATTTACTGGTTTGTAGAGCAAGCTCATGGGAAAATTGGCAATGGCGGCTTGCAATATTTTTTTGAAGCGGACTGGCCTGCCAAGCCGCCTTACGATAGGTTTATAGACGCATTTAATTTCATAGGTTCGCTTGAGGCATCCGGATGTCTTGCACGTGCAGTTGCCCTTTTCCCCTTTCCTGAACCTCACTTATTTGTGGTAAGGCGGAACAAGTTCATGGATGAATGGCAGGGAGCGAGATGGCCAATGGAACACGGAGTTTGATCGCTTGGGGAACCGGATAATGGACCTTGAGTCGGAGAGTATTGCTAAGCTTGCGGTTTATGTCCGTGATAATATCGAGGTATTTCCTACTGCTAAATCGTTGATTTTAGGTTAGGCCTGTCCTGTTTATGTCCCTCCAACCCACCCGCGCCGAAGTAATCGGCAACGAACTTGCGCTCATCTGGAGCGACGGGAAGGAGAGTTATATTCCGCTGGAGAAGCTGCGCCTCGCCTGCCCGTGCGCGACGTGTGGCGGCGAGCCCGACCTGATGGGCAACATTGTGCGCCCCCGCGTGAGTTACGGCCCGCAGAGTTTCGAGCTGCGGAGTTTTCGTTTCGTGGGCGGTTACGCGCTTCAACCGACCTGGAACGACGGCCACGACACGGGCCTCTACAGTTTCCGCCAACTCCGTTTTATGGGTCCTGCGGACGGCAGTAAGATGGACTCCGGCCACGCATCCGAATGACCTTAATTTTTTCTTATGGCCATGCTTTCGCGTGAATTTCAAACTGGGCGCGACAAGCGCGACGAACTTCGGACCTACCGCGAGCTGACGCTAGGGCGCGGTCTCAAATCGGAACGCCAGCGCCGCCGTCTCGAGGCCTCAGGCGTTCGGCGCGTGATCGGGGACGGCTCTTCCTCGCGGCCTTATCTCCCGGTCGAAACGGGCCGATACCGTCAGGTCCGGCTCGAAATCCAGCGGCGGCTGCTGGTCCAGGCACGGCAGTCGGGGCTCAATCTGCCGGTTGATCTTCTCCTGCGCCAGCTCCGTCCGCGCATTGAGGTGCTCGTCTACGCGCAACTCGCCGAGGAGCACGACCATGCCGCGGCGCACAACCTCCCCGTTGCCGCGCTCGGGCGCTCGCTTACGGCGGAGGAACGGATTCATTTCGCGGCGTCGAGCGCCGCTTCGGAAATGACTGCAGGGCACGAGGGGAGCCGCGGCGCCCGCATGGCGCTCAACCATGTCCTTGGCTCGATTGAGCAGCGGCAGAGCCACAACCCAGCGCGGTACCAGACGGTCTGGGCGCAACTGGTCGGTCCCGATGCGGCGCAGCAGTCGCAACTGGAAAGAGTCGACACCGCGACGCAGACCGCCTTCTTTCGCTGTTTCAATTCGGTTCTTTCCGCCGATCTGCAGCGACGGCCGGGCCTCGCGCAAAAGCTGGCCCGTGCCCTCGGCGTGCCGGTCCGGCAACTCCGCGCGAAGTTTTAATCTCTTCGGGTTGAATTCTCCAAAGCTTGCTTCGGCTTTGGTTGGTAGCCGCCGCCGGGCCGGCGGCGGCTACCAGGAATGCCCCGGAGCTTGCTCCGGGGTTCTTTAGCGCTGAAGAGCCAATAATGCCATTAGTATAGGGGTAACATTCTTAAAAAGCCTGTTCAACATCCTCTCGTTGTGGTGCTCTGACGGCGTGGCAACACGGCTGGCAAATGTCCTTTTCTGGTCTTATATCCTCTTCATAATTTGGGGAAGTACCACCGCTTACAACCCGGCCGATCCCGATCTCTGGCACCGGCTTGCGCTGGGGGAAGCACTTTGGAAAACCGGCCACTTTCCATCCGGCGATGCCTTCAGCTATCTAGCTGATTATAAGTATGTTGCCGATCACGAATGGGGCAGCGCCCTGATCTTCTATGGTCTTTACCAGCTTGGCGGGGAAGGTGCCATGGTCGGGTTCAAAATCGTGGCACTTACGATTACGGTTAGCTTGATCGTTTGGGCTGGGACGATGAACCGGCGGCGTTCGGTTCTCACCGCCGCATTTTATGCGCTGGTCATTCTTGCGCTGCTGCCCTCGTTTCAGTCGACCGTCCGGTGCATGACGTTCACGCATATCTTTTTTGCTCTCTGGCTTTATTGGTTTCAGAGGGAACGGCTAGGCCGGCCCGTTTCGACCTGGTGTTACGTTTTGACCATCATTCCGTGGGCGAATCTTCACGGAGGCTTCATCATTGGCTTGGCCTGGCTGCTCGTCGCAGCTTTTCTCGAAATTATGCAGGGCGGCTTGTGGAAGAAATGGATTGTCCGCTTAGCACTATGCGCCTTGGCGACGCTGATCAACCCCTTCGGTCCCTATCTGTGGATCACGACCACGCGTGCTCTTCTCACCACCCGGAAGGGCTTCCCCGAATGGGCTCCGGTTTCGTGGTGGCCGGACCCTTTGGCTTACCCAAGCTATAAGGTGCTTCTTTTCGCCGTCGTCATGGCGCTGGGGATTCAAATCTATCGCCGTGGCTGGAAAAAAGTCGATCGGCCGGTCGTCCTAATTATTGCGCTATCTGTCTTGTTATCATTAAGTTCCGCGAGACATACCTCGCTCTTTGCTGTGGTCGCCGGGGCTTTCATTCCGAGCATCTTTCCGCTCGATTTGCGGCTCGGCGCCATCGTCGATCCGCTCCATCGTCTCGGTTTGATGGCCATCAGCTCCTTCCTGCTGGTGGTGCCGCTCTACTCGACTATCCTGGTCATGGATGCCGGTGGCCTGAACCTTCACTACACCGATGTCTCTTGCCCGGTTGCGGCGGTCGATTATCTCCAGGACAATGAGGTTCGCGGCAAACTCCTCGTTCCGTTCAATTACGGCAGTTACGCTCTCTGGGAATTGCGCGGGCGGATGCGGGTCTCAATGGATGGACGGTATGATCTTGTCTACCGGCCCAAGACCTACCGGAGGGTGGATGACTTCTTCTTTGCGCGAGGTAACTGGCGGGGGTTGCTGACTTCGCCTGCGCCTGACGCGATCCTTGTACCCGTGGCCGACAAGGTCTACTCGAAGCTCCTCAAGGAACCGGGCTGGCAGGAGGCGTGGCACGACGACACCGATGCGGTGTTTTTGCCGAGGTGAGACCCATGCGGCGACAGGTCAAAGAGAGTATTTAAAAAAACTGCAAAAATAATTGAAAAAATTATTGACCCCGCCCGCGAATTTGTTATCTTTTCCTTCCCCCGGAAATCTGGGGGAGATGTTGCAGTTTGAGACTTCAGTCCGACCCGCCAAGCTGATTTAAGCGAGGCACCAGTGGGCGACTTGTCTCCGGCATCATCCGCAGGTCAGTCACGTCTCTCGGTGCAAAACGAAAGAAGGCAGACAGCGGGTGAAGCGTCGTCGGGTGAAGCGAAAGCTTCATTTTGGCGACGGATCGGTTCCGAAAAGGAGCCGGGCCACTGCAGCGGCTAAATGATCTTTGAACACCAATACTGGAACCGTGTGGGCGCATTGTTAGCCGCGCTTGATACACACGGTGGAGACAAAGTAAGACAGCGAATAGATTGAATTGTGCGGAACGTTGAGTTCTTAGTCCTGTTGGACGCAGACGGGCCTCAAAAACCTGTACTGTCGTCCTCAGGACCTCAAAGTTTTGACCGATAAGGTCAGAAGAACCCGCCCCACTTTGCCGTGGGGCATGGGCAAGCATCTTTGATAATGATCAGGCCCTCTTGCAAAAGAGTGTCTGAATTAACGGAGAGTTTGATTCTGGCTCAGAACGAACGCTGGCGGCGTGGATAAGACATGCAAGTCGAACGCGACTTATCCGGTTAGCAATAACTGGGTGAGTTGAGTGGCGAAAGGGTGCGTAACACGTGAGTATTTACCAAGAAGTGGGGAATAGCTCGGCGAAAGCCGAATTAATACCGCATGTGGTCGAAAGACCAAAGCCGGGGACCGCAAGGCCTGGCGCTTCTTGAGAAGCTCGCGGCCCATCAGCTAGTTGGCGGGGTAACGGCCCACCAAGGCTATGACGGGTAGCTGGTCTGAGAGGACGACCAGCCACACTGGAACTGAGACACGGTCCAGACACCTACGGGTGGCAGCAGTCGAGAATTTTTCACAATGGACGAAAGTCTGATGGAGCGACGCCGCGTGGAGGATGAAGGTTTTCGGATTGTAAACTCCTGTCACTGCAGAACAAGGCTATGCGATTGAACATTTCGCATAGTTGATGGTATGCGGAGAGGAAGGGACGGCTAACTCTGTGCCAGCAGCCGCGGTAAGACAGAGGTCCCGAGCGTTGTTCGGATTCATTGGGCGTAAAGGGTGTGTAGGAGGTCGGGTAAGTCAGGTGTGAAATCTCACAGCTTAACTGTGAAACTGCGCTTGATACTGCCCGGCTAGAGGATCGGAGGGGGTAACGGAATTTATGGTGTAGCAGTGAAATGCGTAGATATCATAAGGAACACCGGTGGCGAAGGCGGTTACCTGGAAGATTCCTGACTCTGAAACACGAAAGCCAGGGGAGCAAACGGGATTAGATACCCCGGTAGTCCTGGCCGTAAACGGTGTGCATTGGGCGTAGGCGGATTCGACCCCGTCTGTGTCGTAGATAACTCATTAAATGCACCGCCTGGGAAGTACGGTCGCAAGATTAAAACTCAAAGAAATTGACGGGGGCCCGCACAAGCGGTGGAGTATGTGGCTTAATTCGATGCAACGCGAAGAACCTTACCTGGCCTTGACATGCATTTAGTAGAACCCAGAAACGGGGACGAGGTAGCAATACCAGGATGCACAGGTGCTGCATGGCTGTCGTCAGCTCGTGTCGTGAGATGTTGGGTTAAGTCCCGCAACGAGCGCAACCCCTATGATTAGTTGCCCGCAAGGGCCCTCTAGTCAGACTGCTCTGTGAAACGGAGAGGAAGGTGGGGATGACGTCAAGTCAGGATGGCCCTTACGGCCAGGGCTGCACACGTACTACAATGCCCAGTACAGAATGAACCGAAACCGCAAGGTGGAGGCAATCCCTAAAACTGGGCCCAGTTCGGATTGAGGGCTGCAACTCGCCCTCATGAAGCCGGAATCGCTAGTAATGGCGCATCAGCTACGGCGCCGTGAATACGTTCCCGGGCCTTGTACACACCGCCCGTCACATCATGAAAGCCTGTTGTACCCGAAGTGGCCTCGTGTCCCTAAGGTATGGCCGGTGATTGGGATGAAGTCGTAACAAGGTAGCCGTAGGGGAACCTGCGGCTGGATCACCTCCTTTCTAAGGAGCAGTGCTCGCACCTTTTCGATCCTTCTCTCTTCGGAAAGAATGACGAAACGCGTGCAGCATTAGGTCGAACGCTAAACTTGTCCGCAAGGACAGGCATGCGTTCAAACCCTTTGGGCCCGAAAGAGCCCGGAGGTACTCAACGTTACGCACAATTCAGTCTCTGTTCGCTTGGTATAAAACCGGCTTCCCGCTTTCGCCATGAAAGCGGCCGGGCTTTATTCCGGCTCAGGAGATCTCCCCAGTATTTTGAACACAACACGAATGACCCCGCGTCACCTCGTCCCGTTATTTGCCAACCACGATTTTTGGAAGAAAGAAAGGGCAGCCACCCTTGACCTCAACCCTGCCTGCTGTCATCCTGACTTTAAGGGGACATAGCTCAGTTGGTAGAGCGGTAGCTTTGCAAGCTATAGGTCAGGGGTTCGAATCCCCTTGTCTCCAGTGCTGCGGTCCTGCGGACGGCAGTAAGCTAAAAGTAAGACAGCCCGCGCGATCCATGGTAGCTTGCGCTAGGCAAGAATCTAGGGCCTGTAGCTCAGTTGGTTAGAGCATGCGCTTGATAAGCGCAGGGTCACTGGTTCGAGCCCAGTCAGGCCCACGGAAAGCATCTTCCAAAAATAACGAATTTCGTCTTCGGCTGGATGGCCACAAGCCAGGCACCGAAGACAGCCTGCGAAGAGGCGGAAATGCTCGCTTATGGCGAGCGTAACTGTCCTCATGCAATGAGTTCTTTGAAAATTATAGGTAAAGTAAATTAACTGAGTCTTTTTATAGATTCGGCAGCTAGTAACTGCCGGATTTGTTCAAAGCTCGGGTAAATACAACTTTATGCTGAGGCGTCTGAAAGTTTCCTCGGGACCGCAAGGTCCCAGGGAATAATTAAGAGAACAATTGATCAAGCTACAAAGAGCGTATGATGAATGCCTTGGCGCCAAGAGGCGATGAAGGACGTGGAAAACTGCGATAAGCCTCGGGGAGCGGTAAGCACGCTTTGATCCGAGGATTTCCGAATGGAGTAATCCTAGACGATTAATCTCGTCTAACTCCCGTGTGAATTCATAGCACGGGTAGAGCAACACCTGGTGAAGTGAAACATCTCAGTAACCAGAGGAAAAGAAAGAGAATCGATTCCGTTAGTAGTGGCGAGCGAAAGCGGAACAGCCCAAACCGGGAAGCTTGCTTCCCGGGGTTATAGGGCCGCGATATGGCAGTGCAGAGGTTAGAGGAAGCGGATGGAAAGTCGCTCCAGAGAGGGTGAGAGACCCGTACTCGAAAACCAAAGCACGCCTAGCGGTACCCTGAGTAACGCGATGCACGTGAAACTTCGCGTGAAGTCAGACCGACCACGGTCTAAGGCTAAATACTCCTTGGCGACCGATAGTGAACAAGTACCGCGAGGGAAAGGTGAAAAGTACCGCTGTGAGCGGAGTGAAATAGTACCTGCAATCATATGCTTACAAGGTGTCAAAGCCCGCAAGGGTGATGGCGTGCCTTTTGCTTAATGAGTCTGCGAGTTACTGTCAGTGGCAAGTCTAAGCACCTATGGTGCGGAGGCGTAGCGAAAGCGAGTCCGAAATGGGCGAAATAAGCCGCTGGTAGTAGACCCGAAGCGGAGGTGATCTACTCATGGTCAGGCTGAAGGTTGCTTAACCGCAACTGAAGGGCCGAACCGGTGAATGTTGAAAAATTCTCGGATGAACTGTGAGTAGGAGCGAAAGACTAATCAAACCCCGTGATAGCTGGTTCTCTCCGAAATAGCTTGAGGGCTAGCCTCGTACGCTGACCTGCGGAGGTAAAGCACTGGATGGACTATGGTCCCTAACGGGATACTGAATCCAACCAAACTCTGAATGCCGCAGGGCGCAGTACGGGAGTCAGACGGTGGGGGATAAGCTTCATCGTCGAAAGGGAAACAACCCAGACCGCCGGCTAAGGTGCCTAAATACCGCTTAGTGGAAAGGATGTTAGGTTTCTATAACAGTGAGGATGTTGGCTTAGAGGCAGCCATCATTTAAACAGTGCGTAATAGCTGACTCATCGAGAGACTTGGCGCCGAAAATGATTGGCGATCAAGCGGTATACCGAAGCTGCGGATACGTGCGAATTTCGATTTGCACGCATGGTAGGAGAGCGTTCTTGGTGCTGTGAAGCGGTAGGGAAACCATCCGTGGAGCGCCCGGAAGTGAGGATGCAGACATGAGTAGCGACAAGACAGGTTGAATTCCTGTCCGCCGTAAACCCAAGGTTTCCTGGGGAAGGTTCGTCCTCCCAGGGTTAGTCGGGATCTAAGTCGAGGCCGTATGGCGTAGGCGATGACCAGCAGGTTCAATATTCCTGCACCACCGACATTTAAACCGGGATGACGCAAGAACCGAGACGGGCCAGGTGCTGATTATCCTGGTCCCGCAAGGGGACGTGAGGGCGCAAGCTCGAGCGGATCCGTTAACGTTTTTGCCGAGAAAAGTCCCGGCGTATACTAAGGTGCCCGTACCGGAAACCGACACAGGTGGGTGGGTAGAATATACCAAGGCGCGTGAGTGAAATCTCTTGAAGGAACTCGGCAAGTTAGCCCCGTAACTTCGGAAGAAGGGGCGCCGTCGCAAGACGGTTGCAATGAAATGAGTCAACCGACTGTTTAACAAAAACACAGCTCTCTGCCAAGTCGCAAGACGACGTATAGGGAGTGACACGTGACCAATGCGGAAAGATTACGGTAAGGGGTCAGCCGCAAGGCGAAGCTCTGAGCCCAAGTCCCCGTGAATGTCGGCCGTAACTATAACGGTCCTAAGGTAGCGAAATTCCTTGTCGGGTAAGTTCCGACCTGCACGAATCGTGTAACGAGTTGACTGCTGTCTCCAAGAGAAGCTCAGCGAAGTTGTAGTGGCGGTGAAGATGCCGCCTACCCGCAGCAGGACGGAAAGACCCCGTGCACCTTTACTGTATGCTGTTACTGGATTTTTATTCGGGATACTTAGCGTAAGTGGGAGGCTTTGAAGCGCAGATTTCGGTTTGCGCCGAGCCGACGATGAAACACCACCTTTTCTGCGTGAAGATTCTAACCCCTCGCCCTGAAGCGGGCAGGGGGACAATGGCAGCGGGTCAGTTTGACTGGGGCGGTTTTCTCCCAAAGAGTAACGGAGAAGTGCTAAGGTTCCCTCAGCCTGGTTGGCAATCAGGCGTCGAGCATATGGGTAGATGGGAGCTTAACTGTGAGACACACACGTCGAACAGATGCGAAAGCAGGCCCAAGTGATCCGGTGGTAGAATGTGGAATTGCCATCGCTCAACGGACAAAAGGTACGCCGGGGATAACAGGCTTATCGCTTCCAAGAGTTCATATCGACGAAGCGGTTTGGCACCTCGATGTCGGCTCATCGCATCCTGGGGCTGGAGAAGGTCCCAAGGGTCCGGCTGTTCGCCGGTTAAAGCGGTACGCGAGCTGGGTTCAGAACGTCGTGAGACAGTTCGGTCCTTATCCGCTGTGGGCGCAGGAGATTTGAGGGGTTCATTCCTTAGTACGAGAGGACCGGGAATGACGAACCACTGGTGTTCCGGTTGTCGTGTCAACGGCAGCGCCGGGTAGCTATGTTCGGAAAGGATAAGCGCTGAAAGCATCTAAGCGCCAAGCCTATCCCAAGATTATATCTCCCCATTAAGGTCCAGGTAGACCACCTGGTTGATAGGACGCAAGTGTAAACACAGTAATGTGAAAGCTAAGCGTTACTAATTACCTGATTGGCTTGGTCTTGCCCGGCCCAAGTTTGTTTCCTCCTTCGGGAGGATCCAGACACTGGGCTGGGAACAACAAGATCGTTAGCCTCGCGCAAAGGAGTATTTATTTTTCGAGCCGCACGTTTTTAAAACAACGGCCCTTTACCTATAATTTTCAAGGAACATCCTGTTCTTTGACACTGAAAGTCGCATCAAGATGACACCAGAAACACTGCGAAGAAAACGCTTGCAGACAGGAAGCGCCCACAGCTAGGGCGAAGCGTAACTGCCCTGCGCAGCAGTCTGGTGACCTTAGAAGCGTGGCACCACCCGTTCCCATTCCGAACACGGAAGTGAAACGCGCGTTCGCCGATGGTAGTGCATCTCTAGGTTGTGCGAGAGTAGGTCGTTGCCAGTACCATGAACCCCGAGGAAGGAAACTTCTTCGGGGTTCCTTTTTTGAAGTTTTGTCATCCTGAGCTTGTTGAAGGATCCCTTGCTATTTATCAACTCCGAATCAATTTTGAACGAACGATCATCAAGTCACCTTTGCCTTAGGGGCGATTACCTTCTTGCAATGATTCTGCGTATCCCTGAAGCCGCTATTTCCTTGCTCCATCGCGGCGAGTTTGGCTTCATACTACGATGATAAAGGCGTGTCTCGTTTTGGCCTTTTTCTGCCTCGCTCTCGTCTTGCCGCTGCGGGCGTTTGACTGGGAGACAGCCACCGTCAACGGGCGTGACTACGTCACGCTCCGGTCGTTTTGTGCTTTTTACAGCTTTTACTACGAGGTGCCGAGCGGCGACTATTTCACCAGCCGCAGTTCAACCGGCCATTCCATCCGGTTCAAGCTTGGCAACGGCGACATCTACCTCGACGGTGTCCACTACGTGCTGAGTTTTCCGATCGATAATGGCGATCACGACTGGCTCGTTTCGCGGATGGATGTCATTAAACTTTTCGATCCGATCCTGCGTCCAACCGAAATTGCAGACCGGCACACCATCCGCGGCGTGGTGATCGATCCCGGGCACGGCGGCACCGACAATGGCGCGGCCAGCTCGCTCGGTTACGAAAAAAACTACACCCTTGATACCGCCTTCATCCTCGAGGGCATCCTGCGTGCGGCAGGACTCAAGACCGTCCTGACCCGGCGCACTGACGTATTTGTCGATCTCTACGAACGCGCACATATCGCCTCCCTCTATCCCGATTACGCCTTCGTCAGCATCCACTACAACTCCGCCACGCCTGAGGCACACGGCCTGGAAACCTACTGCCTCGCGCCGCGGGGAGCGGCCTCAACCTCTTCGTACTATCTCAGCCGGGCCGACATCTACAAACTTCCCGGCAACGATTACGACGCGCAGAATATCCTGCTTGCGTCCCTCATCCACTCCGAAATCATCCAACTCAATCCCGGCGACCCATCTGCCGATCGCGGCGTCAAGAGGGCACGCTTCGTTGTCATCAAGCAAAACGTCCTGCCCGCCATTCTGGTCGAGGGCGGTTTTGTCTCCAATCACCTGGAAGCCCGCCGTGTCAACCGCGAGGATTACCGTCAGCGCCTGGCTGAGGCCATCGCGCGGGGCATCATCCGCTTTGCCAATGTCATGGGCGACCGGGACATCCCCTTGCCCGAGGAAACAGCCGCCGCGCCCAAGGCGATTCCGGTGGCACCGCCCGCTCCCTCGGGGCTCGCCAGCGAATCGATTTACGGCGCTTTTCCCAATCCGTCCTCAATGTCGCCGTCGACCTCGACCAGTGCATCGACCACCCACATGGCGGCCGCCACTCACAAACCGAAGAAAAAGAAGAAGACAAACGCGACCGGAACTCCTGCCAATGTCACTAGCACGGCCCAAACACCGACTCCTTCAAATCCAACTCGATCGACAACCGCACCATCGTCCATCACGCCGCCTCCCGCTCCTGCACCCTCAACTTCTGTGCCAACACCCGCAGCAGCTCCCACCGAAGCGGCGGCAGGACCTGTTGGTGGTTCCAAACCGACGAACGCTACGCCAAGCGGTCCGCTAAATTTGAACGAACCGGCGACGCCTGCGCCAACTTCCGTGCCCGACAAGGCGCCGGCTTCCGCCGAACCGGATGAACCTCCGACCGTATCGATTTATCCAACGGCACCGGCGACGAATGCGGCTCCTCCGGCCACGCCGCCTTCGACCAACCAGCCATGAAGAAAACCGAAGCATCCGCGTGTCCGATTGGGGCCTTCGATTCCGGCGTAGGCGGGCTGACCGTCGTCCAGGCCATGCGCGAATTGCTCCCTGCCGAGGACATTCTTTATCTCGGGGACACCGCGCGTGTTCCCTACGGCAACAAATCGCCCGACACCATTATTCGTTATTCGCGGGAAAATCTCGCCTATCTGCGTGGTCACGGCGTCAAAGCGGTCGTTGTAGCCTGCAACACCGCTTCGGCCCACGCTCTCTCCGTCCTGCAAAAGGAATCGGATGTGCCTGTCATTGGTGTGATTGCACCCGGCGTGGAAGCTGCACTGGCCGCTTCGCGCAACCGGCGCATCGGGATCATCGGCACCCAAGGCACGATCCACAGCGAGGCCTACCAAGATCTGCTTCGGCGATCCGAACCTAAAGTGGTCATCACGGCGGTGGCGGCCCCGTTGCTCGTCTCGCTGGTCGAGGAGGACTGGCTTTCCCATCCCGCGACGAAGCTCATTCTCGAGGAATATCTGGCCCCGATGAAGGCCGCGCGGGTCGATACGATCGTCCTCGCCTGCACTCATTACCCCTTGCTCAAGCCGCTTGCCCGGCAGCTTCTCGGGCCCGAAGTTGTGCTGGTCGATTCGGCACAAAACGCCGCCACGGCCCTGGCCCGCAGGATGGAGTCCTCGGGCCTGAATCGTCCTTCTCGAAAGGAAACAGGGCAGATTACCATTTGCGTCACGGACCTTCCGCCCCGGTTTTCCCGCTTGGCCGAACGCTTCTTGGGACAAAAAATCAGCGATATTCGCCAGGTTACTGTTAGCTAGACTCTGAACGGCGCGCGCTATTATTTTTACTATTTCCAGCGTTGGCGGTCGCTCCAAAGCATGTAATTGAACCCGAGCCCTATCGGTATCGGGTACACGGCATGCTCGCTGAGGGGAAATTGCGGCGGTGTGTTGCCCTGGATTATCAGGGGAAACCAATCCTTCAACTCGCCCGTGCGCAGGTCAGCTGTAGACTGGTTCAGCGTCACGGGAGTCAACAGGAGAATGCCGGTGGGACAGATGTTGTCATGGAAGTTTTCGAAATCGGTGATGGAATCGGGTAGCCAGAGCGACGCACGGTCCGCATACCAGGCCGTGGCCCACGGCATGTCCGTTGTGACCCATTCGTCTGGCGTGGCCATCCGCCCAACCCCGTTGATGATGGGCGGTAAATAGGGCGGAAAGTTATAAAAATTACTCGGCATGGTGAGGGTGTTGATCATCGGAAACGCGGTAAGCGCGAGGGTTGAGATTACAATCAGGGTGCCTAGCAGCGGTATCTGCAGATCCATCCGGTCGAATAGAACAAAGAAGAAGGCGCTTCCGATCACCACCAGGGCGGGTAAGAGCAGGATCACCACATTCCAGGCGCCTTCCGCTTCAGGCTGGTCCGAGCAGAGATTATTGACGGCGATGAGACCCAAGGCGCAGCCGGCCACCAGCCACTGGAAGGCCCGGGCTTGCCGCCGCTTGAATCGGTGGAGGAAGGAAGCCATCGCCAACACGATCATCGGGTTGGAGCCGAGCAGGCTCCAGCCCCGTTCAAAATGCCAGAGAAAACCGGCAAATTCCTTTTTCGCGGCATCCTGGAATAGCTGTTCGTAACTCGGAATTGCTGTGGTGCAGTAAATCTCATTGCCCATGAAATGCTCGTCCCCGCCGTAGAGCAGCAACGGCAGGTTCGAGCCGACCGGATTGCCGCAGACCCGGTAGGTGTGCCAGAGCCAGAGCGCGACCGGCCCAATGACCAGGACCGCGACGAAGGCAAACAGCGGCGGGTGGGAACGCGGCAGGGCGATGAAGAAAATCAGCAGTGGAGCTAGCAGAATCAACAGGTGCAGCCGGGTCAGGCACGCCGCCGCCAGAAGCAGGCCCAGGAGAAGAGACCAAGGCCACGCTGCCATCATGGAGATATCTTCGTTTTCGAATGCGTTTTCAGAGACCGCAAAAATTTTGAGGGCGCAAACCAGCAATGCCGTGACCAGGAACATCAGCAAACAGGTCGAGAGTGCCGTTACCGAATACTGCCAGACCGTGTCCGACAGCATGAAGGCCACGGCGCTGATCCAGGCGACTCGTTCATCGAACAACCGGCGGCTCAGCATAAAAACTAGTAATGCGGTCAGAAAGACGAAAAGCTGGTTGAACTCCGGAATCCACCGATCGCCCGCGTACTGGTGTTTTTTGAGGATATCCCCAATGGTCTGGGCAAACTCGGGCTGGATCGCCTTGAACCAATAGGCCAGCAAATAGGGGTATCCCGGCGCGTTGTAGGTGTCCGGCAAAATGCGCGGTACCCCGGCGGGAAAACGGTCCAAGGGAAAGAGATCGCTGGAACCTCCGCCGAGGATGTTTTGCGTGATCAGGTAGGCACGCATCTGGGCCAACGCATAGGGCCGCAAAAATTCCGTGGTGAACCCCTCTCCGCGCGCGATCTGGCGCGCCACTTGGGCGTTGTCCATCGACTGGGCGTCGTTTAGCCCCCGGTAAACGGAGAAATCATAAAAAACGAGAAGGAAGCCAAATCCGACGAGCAGAGGGATAAGGCGGATGAGGAACCTCCCGCTTCCCACTTCGATATCGTAGAGGATCGTCTGAACGATGTTGGCATGGCGACCAGAGTTTTCCGGGAAAATAAAAAGGGCCAGATGAAAGAGCAGGGTGGTGAGGACGAAAGGAAGGGAAAGCCAAAGACCCAGAGAGACCACTTCTGGGGACATCCAGTTGTTGGTTAGAGCCACTTCGAGCAGAACGTCCGGAATGGGCAGCAGGAGGAAGAAGGCGTACCGGTGGAGCATCCCGATGGATTCCATCCGGGCCAGCACAGCAAAGCGCACGTAATAAACGAGCCCTAGCAAGATAAACAGCCCGCCAAATCCGAGCCCCAAGAACGAGGTGGCCGACGAATCGGCATAGGACCTGATGAGGACGAGGGTTCCCAACCCTAGAATAAGGAGAGACAAAAATAGGCGTCCTAGGTAGGACAGACGGTTGATTTGCGTCGAAAAAAGAAAATCCATGGTAAAGTTGGGAGGTGAATTCAAAGACCGGGCCCCGGCAATAACAAGCTTTCTTCAAATTGCCGTTCAGGCGGGCCCGATCCGCTGCGCTTTGATTTTCCGGTGAAGTGTGCGCCGGCTGATGCCTAGTAATTTTGCCGCCTCGGTTATATTCCCGTCCGTAAGTTGCAAGGCCTGTTGAATGAAGTTTCTTTCCATGGTTTCCAGGTTCAGGTTGGGCTGGGCGAAAGAACCCGGGCCAGCGGGACCAGCCGGTGGATGCGATTGGCCGAAGATCCTCGCCGGGAGTTCGCGCACCCCGATGCGTTCGCCGCGGCAGAGCGCCACCGCGTGTTCGATGGCGGCGCGTAGTTCGCGCACGTTGCCTGGCCAGTCGTAACGCTGAAGCGCCTCTTGAGCATCGGACGAGAGCCTGGTTACCGGCTTGTTATTTTGCCGGGCAAATTCGCGGATGAAGGCATTGATCATAAGCGGGATATCCTCCCGTCGTTCGCGCAGGGGTGGCATGCGGATAGGCACCACGTCAAGCCGGTAGAAAAGATCATCGCGGAACTTGCCCTCCCGCACCAACGCTTCGAGGTTCTTGTTCGTTGCCGCGACCACGCGCACGTCGACCTTGAGGGTTTGGTTGCTGCCGACGCGCTGGACGGTCTGTTCACCCAGGGCCCGCAAAAGTTTCACCTGCGTCGCGGCGTCGATTTCACTGATCTCATCCAGAAAGAGGGTCCCATGGCTGGCCTCTTCAAAGCGCCCGATGCGCCGTTCATTCGCACCTGTAAAGGCCCCCTTCTCATGCCCGAACAACTCGCTTTCGAGCAGTTGCGGTGAAAGCGCCGCACAGTGGACGACGACGAACCGCGCCCCCTTGCGCGGGCTGAGCATGTGGAGCGACTGGGCGGCGAGTTCCTTGCCGGTGCCGCTTTCCCCCTCGATCAGGACGGTGGCGCGGGTCGGGGCGACCTGCCGGATGCGCTCGTGAATCTCGATCATAGCGGGCGAATTGCCGATCAGTTTCTCCAGGCCAAACTTGCGGTCCAGCTCCTCGCGCAATTGCCGGTTTTCGGTCTCGACCTTGCGCGAATGGAGCGCACGGGTCAGAACCACGTCGAGTTTTTCCAGGTCAAGTGGCTTGGTGATGTAGTCGTAGGCACCTCGTTTCATCGCCTGCACCGCCACCTTTTCCGAACCGTAGGCGGTCATGAGCACGCAGACCGGCGGATGGGAAATTGACTGGGCGCGCACGAGCAGGTCGAGCCCCTCGGTGCCGCCCATCAGCCGCAGGTCGGTCAGAAGCACGTCGACCGGCTGTGTCTCCAGCACATTCATTGCCGTGTTGACGTCCTGGGCAAGATAGATGTCGAACTTGTCCTCAAAATAGCGCCGCAGGCCGTCCCGCGTGTTTTTCTCATCCTCCACGACCAGGAGCGTGGGCAATTGATCGGGTGGGCCGCTCATGGTGCGGGCGTCTCATTCCCCTTCGGACTGGGTTCCGGTGCGGGGGCGGGTTCGGTACCTGGGCCAAGCAGATGGATGCGTCGTTCCGCCAGCGGCAGTAGGATGCGAGCCGTCGCGCCCCGGCCCGGCTCGCTTAACAACTCGAGATGCCCTCCATGCTCGTGCAGGATCCGCTGCACGATGAAAAGCCCCAGCCCCGTTCCACCTTTCTTGCGTGTGAAATAGGGTTCGGTAATGTGGGCCATATCCTCGACTGAAATTCCGGCGCCGTTGTCCTCGAAGGAAACCTGTAAGTGCGTGTCCGAGCGCGATGTGGAGACCCGCAGGATGCCCCCGTGGCTGAGCGCTTGCACGGCATTTTTGATCAGATTGTAAAAGGCCTGCTTGAGCTGGTCGGGGTTGGCCGGAATCAACGGCAAGCCCTCGCCCAGTTCCTCCTGCACAATGATGTCGCGGTCCTGGATTTCGGGTTGCAGAAAGGCGAGTGACTCGCGCACGACAGTGTTAATGCTCACCATGGTGCGCGGAGCGTGTGTCGGGCGGACCGCGCCGAGGAACTGATTGATGATCGTGTCGAGTCGAGCCACTTCGCCGCGCGCGATTCGCACAGATTCGAGTAACTCGGTATCGGTCTCGCCGTTTCTTCCGTGCTGGCGTAGGTCGCGTTCCAGGAGCTGAAGGTGGATGTTGAGCGAGTTGAGCGGATTGCCCAGTTCGTGTGCGACCCCTGCCGCCAGAAGCGTCACGGCATTGAGCCTTTCCGATTCGAGGGTCTCGCGGGCCTGCGCTCGCCGTGCGGTCAGGTCGTGAAAAATCAGCGCGTAGCCCATCAGCGATGTCTCTTTGTCCTCCAGAGGCACGAGATAAAAACCCAGGTAGCGCTGCTGCGGATAAAAGACCTCCAAGTCCCGGCTGACCACGCGTCTCTCGGCCAGGATTTTCGGCCAGTCGAGTTCCTTCAGGTACTGCGCCATGGGCGTCCCGAGCGCCTTGGCCGGTTCGATCCCCAGAAGCGTGGTGACGGCATGATTGAGGTAGAGGATTTTTCCCTGTGAATCGACCACCACAATCCCCTCTTGCAGCGTGTTGAAGATTGTTTCGAAAAAGCCCTTCTCGTTGTTGAGCCGTTGCAGATAGGCCTGCAAATCGCCCTGGCCCACCCGGTCAATCCGGTTAAGCAGTTTGTCCAAGAATGTGTTTTTCACTGTAGAACCTATCTCAAAATTCGCCAAGGGCGCGCGATGGAAGGATTATAGCCAATGCTTGCGTTTGAGCCACACTACCAGCCCTACCGTCAGGACGAAAGTCACCACGAGCGCTACCCAAAGAACGTCGTGAAGGTCATATCCGGGCATGTTCTTGAAAACTTGTCCATACCACGTGCCGATGATGATGGTCGGCGTGATGATGGCAGTCATCAGGGTCAGCACTTTGATGACCTCGTTGGTTTCGTAGGAGGCCTTGTTGAGGAACACGTCGAGCGTAAGATAGAGCTGATCGCTCAGGGTCGAAGACGTGCTTTCGATGCGGTTGATGTTATTGAGCAAATCGCGGAAATAGGGGAGCAGCACCGGGCGGATGAGCTTGAACTCACCGCGCGCCAGCCGGTTGACCACGTCACGCTGGGGGCGCACGATCTGCTGCAGGTCGGAGAGCTCCTTTTTACGCTCGCGAAAATCGCGGATCACCATCGGCTCCGCGCGTTGCGAAAGAAAAACGCTGTCTTCAAGCGTGCTGATCTCCTTGGTCAGGTCGTTGAGCACCGGCTGGTAGGCGTCCACCATGGTATCGAGAAGAAAGTGGGCCAGCCGGTCCATGCCCCGCGAGATGGCGGCGGGGTTTTTCTGCAGCCGCTCAATCGTATTGGTTACCATCGACAGCGGTTCCGAGTGGTGGGTGACGAGAAAGGACTTCCCGATGAAAAAATCGAGTTCGGTCGTCCGAAACTGCTCCTCCTTGCTGAAGGCGACCGCATGCATGACTAGGAAGAGATAATCCTCGTAGTCCTCGATTTTCGGGTAGCGGCTGACGGAGAGACAATCCTCAATCGCCAGCGGGTGAAAGGAAAAAACGTCCTCCAAGATCGCCTTGGTTTCCTCAGTCGTCGGAGCAAAGAGGTTGACCCAGATTAGCAATCCCTTATCGGCGCGAACCAGTCTCAGCGCATCGCTGTCGAGATTGCAGGCGGCCAGTTTCCCATCATTGAAAACAAAGGATTGAATCATAGGCGGATAAAATGTAGGGAGTAACGCGAGAAGGGGCGAACGGCAAATCTTTTCGATGCCGGGGATTCTGGTTAGCGGCTTGCCCCCCATCTTTAAGCCTGCAATAAGGTCCGGCGTGTTTTCACGATAAAAATATAGAAAAGTAGCTTGCAAGAGAGGGAAAAATTGCTTTGATGCCCTTTAAGGTATGCTCAAAGCCAGTTTATATGCCTTTTTAATTTCCCTTGGAGTTTGGGTGGGCAGCCAATCAGCCGTTGCAGTAGATCCCAATTATTTGACTGCGGCAACTGATAATCTGACCGCCTCGGCGCCTCTCCAGGAGCCGTCATCGTCGAGCGCGTCATCCATCCAGCCTGCGACGGCCGAGGCTGGGGAAACCCCAAAATTTTATACGATCACGGCCGAGCTTCGAGAGACCTACGATGATAACGTTTACACCTCTTCAATAGACAAGGTGGGCGGCTTCGAAACCTCCATCACGCCCAGCGTCCTGTTCAGCTTTCCAATGGAGAACAGTCAATTCGATGCCCGGCTGACTGTCGGTGTAATCAATTATGAAGATGAACCAGGTGATCCCACTGACTTGACCGCGAATTTATTGGTCCGTTTCACCCACCAGTTTTCCGACCGCTTTGCCATCGACGTTCGGGACCAAACCGGGTATTTCACAGAGCCGTCATTATTCAGCGATGCGGGCACCCTCTACCAGGACGGCGATTACATCAGCCAGAACTTCAGCACCGATTTCACGGCCCAATGGACGCCCTTGGTCAGTTCGGTGACTTCCTTGAGCAACTCCGAGGTCTTTTATGACAATTCGGCCATTGCGACCGGTGAGGATTACATCCAGAATAACTTTTCTCAGAGCATCGGCTTTGCCATTCTGCCCAAATACACTCTTGTTTTTGCCGGCCTCTATAGCGGAATTTCTTACAATTATGTAGGCCGTGGATACAACAGTTATACAGGAATGACCGGCATCGATTGGGCGACGCTTCCAACGCTGAGCGTGTCTGCCCGGATCGGCGCATCTTATTCGCAGGTTGACGAGGGAAGCGATATCGCATCGCCTTATGCCTCTCTCTCAGTTATCTGGCAACTGGGCCAGCGCAGCAATCTTAACTTTGGCTACTCTTACTCGATCACGCCCACGGATGTCACGACGGCCTCCGCCCAGATAGCCAGCCGGATTTACAGCAATTTTACTTATGACATCAATCGCAGCTTTTCGACCCATCTGGATCTGGCCTTGACCGATGGTGATTATCCTACCGCCACTGTCCTGGCCAATACCACGGGCTCTTTCACTGAATGGGATACGGCCCTCGATGTCGGATTAACGTACCACATCTCAGGTCATTTCGATGCAGACATTGGGTATACCTTCAGCCAGGTTTCCTCTCAGCTTAGTTTCCGCGATTACACGCGTAATGAATATTACTTTGGGATTAGAGGTAATTATTGATGTGAAGACTCAAGAGTGTTACTGTCGGTGATTGTAACTCTTGCCCTAATTTCTTCTTATGGTTGAAAATTCAGAACGCTCAGTTCACTTTAACGAATATTTTAAAGTCATTAGAAATCGCTTTTGGGTGATTTTCACCATCTTTGCGATCACCACCGGCAGCGGTTGGTACGTAGCCAACGAAGTTCTCCACAAAATCTACACCGCGACGGCGGAAATGCAGATCAGACCTCGGGGTATGGTGGATGTTCCGGCTTTCTCCATCGGTACCACCGACAGGCAGGAAGACCCAATCGCGTTCCAGTCCGAGTTCGAAGTCATCCAATCCCCCGATATCTTGTTGCCTATCATCAATGACCTAGGCCTCGATAAGACATGGGCCAAGCGGTTCAAGTCCGACCAGGACAGCCTCCCCCCGGTCGAATCGCTCGGTTACATGAACAGCATTCTCAAGCTTGATTTAAAGCGCGGGACCGACATCGTCGAGATCACCGTTCAGAGCGAGGTGCCCAAGGAAGCCGCCGACATTGCCAACGCCGTGATTGACCATTACCAAACCCTCCGCGACGTGGAGGAAGACAAGCGCAATAGTCGAGGCGCCGATTCGCTGCGCGATCAAATCAACCAGCAGCAGGCGGTGGTGGACGCGGCCAATGCCGAGGTGGATAAATTGCGCACCGAACTCAGCAATACAGGCGTGTACGCCGTTCCGGGATCATTTGGATCCGAAGAGCGGGACGAACAGGACTTAGATAGCCGCCAGCACGACCTCCTCGCCGCCAAGGAGGATGCCGACACCCGCCGAGTTCTCCTCGAGCAAGTTCAGAACCTCAACGACGACGATTTTGTCAATACGCTCGATGCGCTGGGCCGCTCGGAGCCCAACATCGCCACTCTGCGGGCGCAATCCCTCCAGGTGGATGGTGAAATCGACAACCTCCTCAAACAGGGATTCGATGAAAACCATCCCCGCATCCTGGCTCTGCGAGCTGAGCAGGATCGCCGCAAGCAGCAAATCAAGGATCTGATTAAGGGCCTCCGCAGCGCCATGGCAGTCGACTCCCAAATGGCCAAATCGCGCGTCGATCTGCTGGCCAAGGAAGTTGATAATCTCAAGGCCAAGATCACTTTGGACCAAAGCTCTTACCTGACGCCTTTCCGTGATGCCCAGAGGAATCTCCAGAAGCAGCAAGACATGCTTGATACCTTCACGATCCGTCTCAAACAGCTTCTCGCCGACCGTCCGCTTCTGGAAAGCCCGGTTCGGATCATTGACCGAGCCGTCACGCCCACGAGCCCGTCCAAACCGGACAAGAATACCTATCTCATGATCAGCGCGGCTATCGGCCTCTTTGTCGGCGTCGTCGTCGCCTTTCTCATCGAATATCTAGACACCAGCGTCAAAACCATGGCCGACGCCGAGGTTCTCTTGGGTATACCCGTGCTCACCGTCATCCCAAACAGGGGCGGCCCCATGCCGCTCACTCAGGAATCGGTGCGAATGCCTCATGCCGAAGGCTACCGCATTTTGCGCGCCAAGCTTGACCTGAGGGTTCAGAATGGCATCGGGCCCTCCGTCTCTACTCTCAGCGGTGGTCCCGATGAAGGCAAAACAACCACCATCTACAACCTTGCTATCGTTTGCGCGCAGGCCGGTCAATCCGTCATTCTGGTCGACGGCGATCTTCGCCGCCCGATGCTCCACCATTTGCTCAACCTGCCCAATGATCGGGGTCTGGCCAACTACCTCCGGGGCGAAGGCGATGCAACCGAGTTTATCCAGCAAAGCGCCCTCCCCAAGCTTCATCTCCTGGCCGCCGGGGACATGCCGATGTCCGACATCGGTGTTCTTGCCGGTGACAAAATTCGCACGATGCTCGATGACCTCAAGCAGCGTTACGATCTCGTCCTGATCGATTCGCCGCCCGTTCTCGGCATCAGCGACGGCTCCATCATCGCCCGCGAAGTCGACTACGTCATCTTGGTTATCCAGCACCGGCGCTATCCGCGGGAAATTTCCCTCCGTGCCAAGCGGGCCATCGAGGAAGTCCACGGCAATTGCATCGGCATGGTGCTCAACTGCGTGTCGGTCAAGAGCGATGACTCCTATTACTACTATAGCAATTACGGGGACCATTATAACAACAAGAAGAAGGCTGATCGTAGCAAGAAACGTCTCCGCCCGGTGAAGACCAACGGCAAGCCTTCACTTGCCGCCATCCGTAAAACAGATCGCGAGAGTGACGAGTTTTAATCCCGTTCTGTGAAAACGCTTTGCCGTATCAGTCTGCTTGTTTTCACGGCCTTTCTGACCGGTTGCTTTGGCGGCGGTGGAGGCAGCCCTCCCGCCCCCGTAAACAATGCGGCCGCAGTCGGCGCCCCGACCGAGGTTCCGTTTGCCAGGGACGTCTTGCGGGTGGGGGACAAAGTCACCATCCGGCTGACCGGTGTTCCGGACGGAAGCGGCTACATCAACGAAGTGCAAATTCCCGTGTCGGGGGATATTTCCGTGGATCTTCTCACCCAGACTTTTCATGCCGCCGGAATTACCCCCGCTGATCTTGCCGCTCAAATCTCAGATGCCTACAAGACCCAGAAAATCTATACCACGCCCAATGTCATCGTCATCCCCGAGGAGACTTTCGTCAATGTCTACGGCGATGTCCGGAGTCCTCAGCGGGTCCTTTATACCCCGGATATGACCCTCCTGACGGCCATCATCTCCTGCGGCGGTTTTGACGAATACGCCAATCGCCGTGCCGTGCGCGTCACTCGCGGGCAGCAAATCATTACCGTTGACGCCATCACCGTGGCCAGGACCCCCGGCACCGATCCTCCTCTCTATCCCGGCGACCAGATTTTTGTCCCCCGCACCCCGTTCTAAGTCTTTTTAATAGAAATGGGGCAGGATCCACGACTCTGCAAGTGGCGGCGATTTTGATCTGTGGCTTTGTTGCTCGCTTCTGACTGATCCCTGCAGGTATGCTCGTTGCTCGGCTTCACGTGGAAAGGACGAATCCCTCCCGGTGCGGCCCTTGGCTACTTTTGATCAGAATTCTCGATTAACCCATGTTTGCCAAACGCGTCATTCCCTGCCTCGACGTCCATGCCGGGCGCGTCACCCGAGGCAGGCAATTCGGCCGGGCCGAGGAAAACGGCTTGCGCAATGTCGGCGACCCGGTCGAGCTTGCTATTCGCTACAACGAGCAGGGGGCGGACGAACTCGTCTTTTTTGACATCACCGCCTCCTCCGAAGGCCGCCAATCGATCATCGACGTCATCGAGCGCACGGCCGACCGCTGTTTCATGCCGCTGACGGTCGGGGGTGGTGTCCGTTCTGTCGGCGACATGCGAACCCTGTTGCGCGCTGGGGCCGACAAAATCAGCCTCAATTCCGCCGCGCTCGCCCAGCCTGAGATTATCGCGGAGGGAGCACAGGCCTTTGGTCGCCAGTGCATGGTCGTTTCCATCGACGCCAAGAAAACAGCCCCCGGCGAGTGGTCTGTCTTCTCACGCGGCGGCCGTGAACGCACCCCTTGGGAGGCTCGCGCCTGGGCGCAGAAGGTCGTTGCGCTTGGCGCTGGGGAAATCGTCCTTAACAGCATCGACAGCGATGGCATGCAGACCGGCTACGATCTCGAAATCACCCGGATTATCAGCGAGTTGGTGCCTGTTCCCGTGGTGGCCAGCGGCGGCGCCTGGGAATTAAGTCACTTCACCGCCGTTCTCGATCAGGGCAGGGCGGACGCCGTCCTGGCGGCCAGTGTCTTCCACTACGGCAAGTTCACCATCGGCGAAGTCAAGGCCTACCTTGCCTCCCAGAACGTTCCGGTTAGGATTTAGGGTGGCCGGCCAAGCGGAACTCCTTGTCACTCTAAAGTCTCGCGCTTAGGGTGTGTTTTCAACTAGGACAAGGTCGCGCCGGGAGGGCTTTTGCCTTCTGGCGAGGCGACGAGCGACGAGCATACCCGCAGTGGTCTGTAAGGAGCGAGCAACAAAGCCAGAAGGCAAAAGAACCCCGGCCCGAAGGGTGGCGGCGCTTTTGGGCTGCGCCTTTGTTGCTCGTTCGGTCAAAGACCGCTGCGGGTATTCTCCCTCCCTCGCGCCTTGGTGCAGCCCAAAATCGACTCGCCACGCAGCCTTGTCCTATTTGAAAACACACCCTAATTTTCCACCATGCGCTACACACAGCAACTCGGTTCCCGCTTCATGGGCATGATCCGGGCCAGCGGCCAAATCGTCTTCCTGTTCCAGGATATCGTGCGCTGCCTCTTTCGTTACCGGATTCGTTTGAATCTGCTCGTGCGGCAAATTGATTTTATTGGAAGCAAATCGGTTCCCGTCGTCATCATCACTGGCAGTTTTATCGGCGCCGTCTTTGCCGCGCAGACTGAATTCCAGTTCAAGGACCTCGGGCTCAGTTCCGGCGTCGGTCCGGTCGTCGCCATCGCCATGTGTCGCGAACTCGGCCCCGTCCTCTGCGCCCTCATGATCGCCGGGCGGGTCGGCTCGGCCATGGCCGCCGAGCTGGCCACGATGAAAATCACCGAGCAGATCGACGCCCTGCGCGCGCTGGCCGTTTACCCGACCGAATATCTTATTGTCCCGCGCTTTCTCGCCATGCTCGTTTCCATGCCCATCCTGGTCGGGCTCGCCATTCTCTGCGGTATCGGCGCCGGCTATTATGTTGCCGTTCACATCCTCCAGGTTCCCGGTGTCTACTACTGGAACAACACCGTCAAGTACACGCATGCAAAGGACATCTCGATTGGTCTCGTGAAAGGGTTCTTCTTCGGCATCATCATCCTGCTGATTGGCTGCAACAAGGGCCTAACCGCTGCGCAGGGTGCCGAGGGCGTCGGCCTCGCAACGACTGAAGCGGTGGTTGATTCCTTCATCATCATTCTCATCGCCAACTTCTTTTTCACCTTCCTCCTTAACTCCATTCTCCCCTCGTGAGCGCCCAAGCCTCATCCTCTCCTCTGGTCCGGCTGGTCGGCGTGGAGAAAAAACTGGGCCGGCAAAAAGTGTTGCGCGGCGTCGATCTCGAAATTCGCGAAGGTGAAAAGATGGTCATCATTGGCCGCAGTGGTGGAGGCAAGAGCGTTCTGCTTAAGCACATCCTTGGTCTGATGCAGCCTGAAGCGGGGGAAGTTTGGTTTAGGAATCATAACCTTGCCCAGCTCAACGAGGAACAAATGGTTCCTCTCCGCAAGGAGACGGGCATGCTTTTCCAAAACGGCGCCCTCTTCGATTCGCTCACCGTCGGCGAAAACGTCGCCTTCCCTCTGCGCGAAAAGGGCGGCATCAAAGAGGAGGAAATCGAGGCGGAAGTCGCCCGTGCCCTTAAGATCGTCGACCTGCCCCGGCAGGAAAGCAAATGGCCCTCCGAATTGAGTGGCGGCATGCGCAAGCGCGTTGCCCTCGCCCGTGCCGCCATCGCCCACCCCGCCCTCATGCTCTACGACGAGCCCACCTCCGGTCTTGATCCCATCGTCTCCGACAGCATCAACAAACTCATGATCCGTCTCGGAGAGGAACTCAACATGACCTCCGTCATCGTTACCCACGATATGGTCAGCGCCCGCGAGGTCGGCGACCGCATCGCCATGCTCCATGAAGGCCGCATTTATTGCGTTGATGAGCCCAAAGCCGTGCTTGAATCGCAAGATCCGATTGTGAAACGCTTTGTCAATGGCATCTCCGATGCCAGTGATGCTATATTCTAGAAATTCCAGGTCCAGAATCGACGACATGAATCAGGAGACCAGCCCATGAAACAAAACCAAAACCTCGAAACCACCGTTGGCATCTTTCTCCTTTGCGGCATCGGGATCATTTGCACGCTCATCCTCTTTTTTGGCGAGGTGAAGGACATCTTCAAGCCGACTTATACCATCACCGTCCAGTTTCCCGATGCGAGCGGCCTGCTGAAAGGCTCGGACGTCTATCTTTCCGGCGCAGTTATTGGCAAGGTTGTCACCGATCCCCATCCGATTCCGGATCGGGAACTGGTGGAGGTCAATCTGAAGATCGACAAAAGCGTCGGTATTCGCACGGACGCCACGTACGTGATCGGGAGTTCGGGCCTCCTGGGTGACATGTTTGTCGACGTGCGGCCCAAGGAATACAAGGAAGGCGAGCCGAAAGCCGATTATGTCCAGGACGGCGCCGTGATTGAAGGCCAGCCGCCGACCGACATGAGCACCATCATGACGAGTGCGCAGCCGCTGATCGAGAAGGCCAATGATATCGCGACTCAGCTCGATGACATGATCACGCGGCTCAACAAGGACGTTCTTCCCAGCACCAGCACCAACGATCTTAAGGAAACCATCGCCAAACTTCGGGAAATGGTCGACAACGGCGATAGCATGGTCAAGAACGCCAACGATCTCCTTCTCCAGGCCAAGATGGGCAAGGGAGCGCTCGGAAGGCTGGTCAACGACAAGCAGGTTGGCGATAACCTCGCAGCCTTTATCGCCAACCTCAAGGCCCACGGTCCCATCTTTTACAAGGACGACACCGCAGATCAATCCGACAAGGATGGAAGTGAAAGGAAAGACCACCGATGAGCGAATCTCTCAGCGCGGTGGTCGTGGCCGCGGGACGCAGCCAGCGAATGGGCTTTGACAAGCTGCTCACTCCCCTAGGCGGTAGGCCCCTTTTGGTCCACACGCTCGATCGCCTCTTCCAGACCCAGGTGCCCGCGGAAATTGTCCTCGTTATTCGACCCGGCAGCGAAGCCGAGATGGAACCCGTCATCGCCCCGCTGCGCGAAAAGGGCGCCATTCGCCTCGTGCCTGGAGGCGCCCAGCGTCAGGACTCCGTGCAGGCCGGGCTGCGGGCCGTCGCTGATTCCTCCGAGTATGTGCTCGTCCATGACGCCGCCCGACCCTTCATCACCAAGGAAATCGTCGATGCCGTCCTCGACGCGGCGAAGCTTTCCGGCGCGGCTGTTTGTGGCGCGCCCTGCAGCGACAGTCTCAAGGAAGCCGGCGAAGACGGCCTCGTGCTCCAGACCATTGACCGCTCCAGGTTGTGGACGGTGCAGACGCCGCAGATTTTTCGCACCGCGCTCCTGTACGAGGCCTATGAGATAGCCCGGCAGACGGGAGGACTCTTTACCGATGACACCGCGGTGGTCGAGGCAGCCGGCCATCCGGTCCGCATCGTTCTCTGCCACGGCATTAATTTCAAGGTCACCACGCCCGCCGACTGGCGGCTGGCCGAAGCCTATATTCAGCTCGGCGGAGGCGACGCCGCGCCGGGCCAGGCGTTGCGAAAACATCTCCACGACCTCAATAATCATCTCACGCCGCTGCTCGGTTATTCCTATCTCCTGAACAATGAATTGCAGGACGAGAGCCGCGCCAAGAAATTCGCCTCCAGTATCCAGATTGCCTCGGAACGGTGCCAGACCACCGCCGCGGCCATCCACAAGCTCGTTCGCGAGCTTTTTCCCAACAAAGGGGGATAGGCTTCTAAACACCGTTGTTCGGCTCGCTGCGCCGTTCGGAGAACACCACACGGATGATGTCCTCGATCGGAACGTCCTCCACGGTGAAGTCGTCGACCTCCAGGGCGGCGATCAAATCGCGGCTCGCGGGCACGATCCGTTGGCGCGCGATTTTTAGCCGCACTTCGGTCGGGCTTTTCTCCAGCACCTCGCCATAGGCCGCGAAATCGGCTTGTGGCAGCCCCTTGCGCCGCGAGAGCGTCAGGATCTTGTGGGTCGCCAGCCGGTCGATGATGTCCTGCAGCGCACCGTCGAAGAAAACCCGCCCGCGGTCGATGATGACGACGCGTTCGCAGAGCTCCTCGATGTCCTGCATGTAGTGGGAGGTCAATAGCGTCGTGATCCGGTTGCGCGACGTGTACTCGCGCAGGAACTCGCGTACTTTTTTCTGCGAGACGACGTCGAGGCCGATGGTCGGCTCGTCGAGAAAAAGGACCCGGGGCCGGTGGAGCAGCGCGGCGATCAACTCCATCTTCATCCGCTCGCCGAGGGAGAGCTCGCGCACCATCACGTCGAGCTTGTCGCGCACATCGAGCAGCTCGGTCAGCTCGTCAACGGTTTTTTGCGCCGCGGCGGCGTCGAGGCCGTAAATCACCCGGTTGAGTTCCAGTGATTCGGAGGAGGGCAGGTCCCACCAGAGTTGGTTCTTCTGCCCGAGGATAAGGGCGAACTGGCGCTTAAAATCGTTTTGCCGCCGCCACGGGATAAAGCCGAGGACGCTTGCTTCGCCGCGCGTCGGGTAGAGCAGTCCGGAAAGCATCTTGAGCACGGTTGTCTTGCCCGCGCCGTTGGGGCCGAGGAAGCCGACGAGTTCACCCTCCCGGACGGTGAAGCTGACTTCGTTGGCCGCGGCTGTCTCTTTGTAACGGCGGTGGGCGAGACCTTTGATCGCACCCCAGAACCCCGCCTCCTTTTGGTAAGTGCGGTAAATTTTGGTGAGCTTGCGGACTTCGATGGCAGGGTTCATTTTTTTAGGCAGAGTGTGTTTTCAAGAAAGGGTGAAATCGCAGTGCCTCTCACTTCCGCGCATCCCTCAGACAAGCCCGGCAACAATGTTGACGAACATCGCAAGAATAGCGGTGTTAAACGCGAAGGAGATCAAGCCGTGCACGGTGGCCAGACGGCGCATTCTTTTGGAGCCGACTTGCACGTCCGAAACCTGGCAGGTCATCCCGATGACGAAAGAGAAGTAGGCAAAATCGAGGTAGTCGGGGTTCTTATCATTGGGAAAGATCAGGCCGCCTTCGATGTCATCACGGTCCACTTTATGGGCTTCGGCATAATAGAAGTGGGCGTAGCGGAGGGTAAATAAGGTGTGGACGAGCATCCAGGATAGCACAATCGCCGCGACCGAGAGGGTGACATGTGCCGCAAAGCTGTCAGGTGAAAGATTTTTGACTGGACCCAGCAGGATAAAAACGGCGAAGAGGCTGATTGTCGCCGCTGCAACCACGACAACAAATAAAAAAGTCCGGCTGGCATCCTGAAGACGGGCGTTGCGACGCGCTTCATAGGGGTCTTGGGTCGACATCATGAACCAGCACAGGATTACGGTGGTAAAGGCAAAAACGTCCCAGGCGCCGACAAGCTGGGTCGCGAAAGCGGTGTGTTCGTGCAGTCCGGCAAATGTCAAAGCTGCCGTCCCGCAGGCTGCCATGAACCGGTGATGGGCATCGAGGGGTTTCACCGCAAGCTTTGGCGGTGAATGGGTTTTGGCAGTTTGATCCATGCGGCGCTTGGTTTAACCAAAATTTGGAAGACTGTCATTTCAGCAATCTTACATCTGAAAAGGGAATGATCCTCTTCAAATCCGCTCCTCTTCCCATTCGGCTTCGGCGGCCTTTGCGGTTTGTCCTTCCACCTAAAAGCTACTCAATCTCAACCGGCAGCGGTATCCGCGTGCAGAGATCGCTCGGTTCCGAAAAACAGTCCTGGAGTTCCTTATTATAGTAAATCCCGATCACAAACCCGTAGTATTCGCCTACGGGTTGGCCGGTGGGTCCGCGTGCACCCGGTACCGGCATGATGTAATCGACCCCGAACGGTTCGCTCTCCTTGTTTCCCCAGAACAGGAACGTATCTTCAAACGACCCCTTGTGCTGGCTCAGGTCCGGTATCAGGCTTCCGTCCGGCATCTGTTGGTAAAACACCACGTAGGGCTGCAGCCGTTTTTGGTCAAAGCCCGGCATCTTCGAGCTTTTCCGCATCAGCGACGTTCGCAGGTGAAACTGCGGCTGGCCGTTCAACGTCTCCACCGGCGTTTTCTCGACTTGGTTGATGTAAAGGGAGCGCGGATGGGTCGACGGCTGCCGCAGCGGATCGGCCTCATGGTCCGAGTTGAGCAGGAGCACATGGTCCTTCGCTACTTGGTAGACCGTCCCCACTCCCGGTCCCAAGTCCACCAGCCGCTGCCAGTAAATCTTGGATTGCACCGGGTTGTTCCTCAAGTAATAGACCTCCGCCAGATTTTTCAGCGTGGTCGGGTTGCGCGGATCGAGGTCTTCCGCCTTGACCAGTGTCTGCACCGCCGTGTCGAGATCGTTGTGGTGCTGAAAAATCTGCGCTTCATCGTTCAGGTTTCCGATCTGCGCCAGCTCGTCCGAGAGGGTCGGCACACTCAGCAGCGCCGGGCTGGTCGTCGTTGACTCAATGCTGGGGAGGCTCGGCAATTCGGGCACTTTCGGCTTCAGAATGACGGGTGGCGTGATTACGACGGGAGCCGGAGCTGGAACCACCGACTTTGACGCAACTCCCTTTGGTGGCAGAATACTGACCGAAACGACCATCGCCCGCAGCCAAAAGACCGAGATCAACATGACGACCTGCAACAAAATTACCGCCCCGACCAGATAGACCGCCACCGAATAGGTCATCGGACGCAACCGTTTGGCGTGCTGTGGGATAGGGGGGCGTCGCGAATGGGAGGGGAGTTTTGTCACGGTTTCAGCTTCAAAAGGGGTTGTGCTGCAACGGCCTGCGGCCTCTCGCAAAAACGCACAATGCCTTAAATAAAAGACTCGCGCAATATCTATACCATCTTGCCGCCTCGTCACCCATTTGACACTTGGGCCGGTCGCGTTATTTTCTGGCTCTAGCCTATAAGCACCCTGCGCCTCATCCTTCTTCACCTCCTGCGGCGCCTACTCCATGAACAACACCCTCGACCTCAATCATCGTCTCTTTTCCTCTCCCGGCCAGGGCTACTGGCCCGAAGCCACCCCCGAACAGTGGAGTGATTGGCAGTGGCAGATGCGTCACAGCGTGAAGTCGCTCGATCATCTCACCGGCAAGCTCAAGCTTACAGGTGAGGAACACGCCGGCGTTCTTCTCGCCAACACCAAGCTGGCTATGGGGATCACGCCCTACTTCTTCAACCTCATCGATCCCTTTGATCCCGATTGCCCCATCCGCCGTCAGGTCATTCCCCGCATCGAGGAAATGACCTATGCCCCCTCCGACATGGCCGATCCCTGCGGGGAGGACCACGACATGCCCGTGCCCGGCCTCGTCCACCGCTATCCCGACCGCGTCCTCTTTCTCGTCACCGACCGTTGCGCTTCCTATTGCCGCTACTGCACCCGCAGCCGCGTCGTCAGCGGTGTCGGCGAACAGGAACTCGAACTCGATTTTGACCGTGCCATCGCCTATCTCCAAAAGCACACCGAGGTGCGTGACGTCCTCCTCTCCGGCGGCGACGCCCTCCTTCTCTCCGACCGGCGGCTTGAGGACCTGCTGCGCCGCCTGCGGGCCATCGAGCACATCGAATTCCTCCGCATCGGTAGCCGCGTCCCCATCTTTCTGCCTCAGCGCATCACCCCGGCGCTATGCGCCATGCTCAAGCAATTTCATCCCCTCTGGATGAGCGTCCACGTCAACCACCCCCGTGAACTCACCGTCGAGGTGCGCGAAGCCCTTGGCCGTCTTGCCGATGCCGGCATCCCACTCGGCAACCAGTCGGTCCTCCTCCGCGGGGTCAACGACGACCCTGCCGTGATGAAGGTCCTCGTGCAGAAATTGCTGCGTTGCCGCGTCCGCCCCTACTACCTCTACCAGTGTGACCTCATCCGGGGTTCGTCACACTTGCGCACCCCGGTCAGCAAGGGACTTGAAATCATCGAGCACCTCCGCGGCCACACGAGCGGCTATGCTGTCCCGCAGTATGTCATCGACGGTCCCGGCGGCGGCGGCAAGATTCCGGTCAACCCCGACTACGTCGTCGCCCGCCTGCCTGATTGCATCGTCCTGCGCAACTACAAGGGCGACATTTTCGAGTATCCCGATGTCGCGTCTGCCGGCGGAGAGGCACCCGCTCCTACGCCCGCTTACCGTCATCTCGAGTTCATCGACCCCATCGAGGAACGGGAGGAAATCACTTCCCGCTCCTGGCGCGCTGGACGGCGGGATTAATTTCCTGGTAGCCGCCGCACGCCGGGCGGCGGTGCTTTCCTCGGGTGGCCCGGACAAATCGAGACTTCTGCAAAAGGATTTCGATTTTGGATTCTGTCATCCCGAGCTTGTCGAGGGATCAGCTTCCAATGGACCTTCGGAATTACCAACCGACTCGTACCTGACAAATGACACGGTGGCTGATCCTTCGACAAGCTCAGGATAACGGAATTCTAAAAGAGGGACTATCGCAGAGGTCCTGGCTCTACTTCGTCGCCGGCATAAGAAGCGACGCATTGCCCACCCACAGCGCGAAATAGGGGCGATCCGAGTTGGTCTGCTTCATCAGAATGAGAAAGGGCTTGTCGAAGATCATGATATGCCGCTTGGGTTCATACTCCGGTGCCATCGCCGTTGCCGTCATAACGATGGTCGCCTCCGACTTCAAAATTGCGCCCTTTTCGTTGAGTTGAAACCGCACCAGTTGCTTCACCTCCGACGTTACCAACTTCTTGACATGGGCGGCTGCGCTTGGCTGCAAGATAAGGTTCTCGAGTTCCGGGAAATCACGCCGCAGATCGAAATTCAATTTCGGAATCGCCAATTGCGGACTTGGTCCGATTTCCTCGGGCTCATGTGAGGCGATCCGTTTGAGCACGGAGTCGACCGTTGCTTGGAGGGTTGCCCCGGGTTCGAGTTTCGCCAGGACCAACTCGTCCCCCTCGGCCTTCGGTTTCAGCTTGATGATAAAATTGTCTTCCGACTGGTAATCGTAAATCGAAACTTGGTTCATCACCTCGTCAGGCAGGTGGCCCGGACCGCTTCCTGTGCCGAAATTCTTGACCTGCGTCGTTCCGAAGGCCAGCGGGTCGTTGTCCGCAAACGGATGGGCGAACGCCAGGTCCTTGTAGAGATAGGCGTAGGCGACGAAATCATCCGGCCCCGGATGCGGCGGCTTTGGCGGAATCAATTCGGGCGACGCTGTGCGCTGAAACGTCTTTTCCAAAGCCGCGTGAATTTCATCCTCCACGCTGTTGCGCTCGAAATCGGCAATCGCCACGTAGCTCGCCGCGTCGAGGTCGGCCTTGGTGAAGTCTTCATCGTTCAGCAGATCGACCACCGGAGGCTGGTTCACAAAATGGAGCTTCTCGCCGACCAACCCCACTGCTTCATTCCAGGCCAGTTGCAGCGTGCCGCACCAGAGGACGTTCTTGTTCCCGGTCAGCGGCACGTCAGGGTGCGCCGTCAGTTCCGTGTCCTTGAGCGAGGAGACATCGGCCTTGAACAACCCTTCCGGACTGAAACTGTCGTCATGCGACGCCGCGGGCGGGTCCGCCTTCGCATACACCATCCAGCCCAGCATCAGTCCGAGTGCGATCCAGGGGTGGTGGTTCATGTTGCTTGTCTTTCGTCGATGAGCTAGCTTTAGTCGCATTCTGTCCCTTATGAAGCGAGAATTCCATCCTGTTTACGTGGCCCTGTTTCTGGTCTTCGGCTGCGCCTTGTTTCGGCTTGCCAGCAGCCACTATCCCGAGGTCATGCCCAACATCTCCCCCCTCATGGCCATCGCTTACGTCGGGGGACTCTGCCTTCCGCGCCATTGGGGCTGGCTCATCGGTCCCACCGCCATGGTCGTGACCGAGTTCGCCTTTCTTGACATCAATTACCGCAGCACCGGTTCCGTGTTCTCCTGGTGGAGCGTCGTCTCCCTCGTCATTTATGCCGGTGTGGGCTTGCTCGGTCTTCTTATCGCTCGTCGTGCCTCGCTGGTCAAAATCGTGTCCGGCAGTCTTGGTTGCTCGCTTCTCTTTTACGTCGCCGCGAACACCTTTTCCTGGTGGCAAAACATCGACTACCCGCAAAATCTCGCCGGTTGGTGGCAGGCCAATACCATCGGTTTGCCCGGCTACGAGCCGACCTGGCTCTTTCTCCGTAACGGCATCACCGGAGACCTCTGCTTCGTTCTGGTTCTCCTTTTCATCCTCGACCGGGCCCTCCTTTTCGGCCCCGTCTCCCGTCCCGTTCCCCGCACCGCCTGATCTCTCCGCTTAAGATCGGCATGACGAAGAGATGCCGAATATGTTAAGTTGATCCCTTGATGTCTCCCGTGGCCCTCTCCACCTGCTGGAACTCCTATCGGCACCAGGATGGCTACGACATGCTCAAGGAGATCCGCCAGCTCGGTTTTCCCGCCGCTGAACTTGGCCATGGCATCCGCCTCTCCCTCTGGCCTGGCATCATCAAGGCGTGGGAGGAAGGCCTCATCAAGATCAACTCACTGCACAACTTCTGTCCCGTTCCTACCAGCGTTCTTCAGCCCAACCCCAACTGCTACGAATTTTCCGATTCACGCCCCGAAGTCCGCAGCCTCGCCCGCCGGGCCACCGAGGAGACCCTCCGCCAGGCGGCCAAACTCGGCGCCCATGCCGTCGTCCTCCACCTCGGCTGGGCCGGACCGCGTAGAATCACCCGGAAACTCGAGGCCCTCTATCTTCGGGGTTCCTACCTCAGCCGCCGGTATACCACGCTCAAGGTCCGCGCCGTCCAGGAGCGAAGCCAAATCGCAGCCCATGTCTGGCCTCACGTGAAGGAGTGCCTCGACCCCATCGTGGCGCTGGCCGGTGAGCTCAAGCTTAAACTCGGATTCGAAATCCGTGAAGTCTTCGAGGAATTTCCCCACGAGGAAGAAATGCCCCTGGTTCTCGACACCTACCCCGCTGACATTGTCGGTTACTGGCACGACTTCGGCCACGCCGCCCGCAAGGAATTTCTCGGCTGGCACTCCCACGCCGAGACCCTGCGGCTGCGCGCGCCGCGCCTCTTTGGCTGCCACATCCACGACTGCCGCCGCCCGCAGGAGGACCATCTTCCGCTCGGCCACGGTGAAATCGACTTCTCCGCGCTCTTGCCCGCGCTCCCGCAAACCGCTATCGCTATATTGGAACTCTCGCCCGGCACTCCGGAAGAGCAGGTCATCGCCAGTCGCCATTTATGGAATTCCTACGCCGCCGCCTCGGGCTGATTTTTCGCGCCCTCGTCTCCATCTTCGCCATAACCTGGGTCGTTCATACCAACGACTGGAATAAAGTCTGGCTCAACGTCCATACCATGGATGCCTCGTGGCTCCTCACCGCCTTGGTCTGCTTTATTCCCACCCTGTTCATTGTCTCGTGGCGCTGGCGCATGCTCCTCCAGATTCAC
>Ga0206881_10060_pt1 | contig 39894 bp, 35 predicted proteins | sample Alteio_BWOrgCont_3_FD_152867 | JGI IMG/M metagenome (GOLD analysis project Ga0206881, IMG submission 152867) | Enriched cells from forest soil in Barre Woods Harvard Forest LTER site, Petersham, Massachusetts, United States -... | ecosystem: Environmental > Terrestrial > Soil > Temperate forest >...
TCACGGCGAAGACGTCAAAGAATATTACTTCTATCTCGACTCCACGCCCACCCACAGCTACATGAAGTATCTCTACAAATATCCGCAAGCTGCATATCCATACAGCGATCTGGTCACGACCAACCGCGGCCGCACTCGCGAGGAGATGGAATACGAGCTGCTGGACACGGGAGTCTTCAACGACGACCGCTATTTTGACGTCTTCGTCGAGTATGCCAAGGCTGAACCGGAAGACATACTCATCAGAATCACTGCGGAGAATCGCGGCCCCGCCGAGGCAGCCCTCCACCTGCTTCCCACTCTCTGGTTCCGCAACACGTGGACCGGCCATGAAGGCGCTCTCCGTCCCGCGCTCTTCTGGCAGAAGGGGGCAGGCAAGAAATTTGGGAACGGGGTCATTCGCGCCTCCCACGCCGAGCTGGGAGACTACGAGTTGGTTGCGGAAGACGACGTCGAGCCGCTGTTTTGCGACAACGAAACCAATCGTGAACGTTTGTATGGGGAGCCCCGCGAGGGCTTCGCTAAGGACGGCATCAACGATTACCTCGTCGAGGAAAGATCTACCGCGGTCAATCCGGTGCGCACAGGAACCAAGGCCGCGCTGCACTACCACTTTGTGATCCCAGCAAAGGGTAGAAAGACCATCCAGCTCCGGCTTCGCCCGGCAACCGCGCCTGGTGTCGAGGCATTCTCGTCGTTTGCCGGCGTCTTCGACACGCGTCGTTATGAGGCTGACGAGTATTACGGCGCTCTCACCCGGCACCTCTCGTCCGACGATCAGCGGTTGGTCGTCCGGCAGGCGCTCGCCGGTATGCTCTGGTCGAAACAGTTCTACTGCTATGACCTCGATTTGTGGCTCAGCGAACATGAATCAGCGCGCGGCATCAATGGAAGCGGCCGTAACGCCGACTGGGCGCACATGGTCAGCCACGACATCTTCTCCATGCCCGACAAGTGGGAATATCCCTGGTTCGCCGCATGGGATCTCGCCTTTCACACCCTGCCGCTCGGTCTGGTTGATCTGGACTTCGCCAAGAGCCAGCTGGATCTCATCCTCCGTAGCGCGTATGTGCACCCCAACGGCCAGGTACCTGCCTATGAATGGAATTTCGGTGATGTGAACCCGCCTGTCCACGCCTGGGCCGTTATCGCTCTCCACCGGCAGGAGGCAGCTGCCGGCCGTGAACCCGACTACGAATTCCTGAAAAATGCCTTTCAGAAGCTGCTTATGAATTTCACCTGGTGGGTCAATCGCAAGGACGCGAGCGGCAGGAACGTCTTCCAGGGCGGCTTTCTCGGCCTCGACAACATTGGCGCCTTCGATCGCTCCAGTCCACTGCCCATGGGAGGCTACCTGGAACAGGCCGATGGCACCGCGTGGATGTGCTTTTTCTCCCAGACGATGCTGCAGCTCGCCATGCTACTCACCGAGGAAGATGGATCCTACACCGAAATGGTTCTCAAGTTTATCGGCCACTTCCTTGCCATTGCCGCGGCCCTCAACGACATCGGTCCGAATCACGACGGCATGTGGGACGAACAAGACGGCTTCTACTATGACGTGCTGCGCCTTCCCAACGGAGCTTCCGAGCGCCTGAAGCTGCGCACGGTGGTCGGTCTCCTCCCGCTCTGCGCGACCACAGTCTTCGAGGAGGATTTCGGTCGGCAGCATCCGGAGATCCTGAACAGGGCTCGGAACTTTCTCGAGCGGCATCGCGATCTGCGCGACAAAATCGGCCCCGTCGAGAAGCGTGGGTTCAATAATCGCACGCTGCTGGCTGTTCTTAACGAGGACAAATTGCGACGCGTTCTGAAGCGCATGCTCGATGAGGAAGAATTCCTTAGCGACTATGGCATCCGCTCCATCTCAAAGCAGCACAAAGATCATCCTTATGTCTTCGATCAGTGGGGCGCGCGCAGCGTCGTCGAATACCTGCCTGCCGAATCGAATACCGGCATGTTCGGCGGCAACTCCAACTGGCGCGGTCCCATCTGGATGCCAATCAACGCACTCATCATCCGCGCTCTCTATCACTTCTATCAATATTATGGGGATGATTTCCGCGTGGAGTGCCCGACCGGGTCAGGAAAAATGATGACCCTCTTTGAGGTTGCCTATGAAATCGGCGGCCGTCTCGAGAACATCTTCCTGCGGGACGAAAAGGGCCGCCGCGCTGTCTACGGAGGGACAGAGAAGTTTCAGACCGATCCGCTCTGGCGCGATCTGGTCCTCTTCTATGAATACTTTCATGGAGATAACGGCGCAGGACTGGGAGCCAGCCACCAGACAGGATGGACGGGTCTGATCGCGACCCTGATCCACATGCGCGAGGCGATCACGCCGCAAAACGCTCTGGAAACCGCTACTCCGGCCCTGGCTGCAAGCGCCGGAATCGAACAATGAGGCGTTAGATTTGCTCGATCTTCACACTGCCGTCGCTGGTGTGGATGCTCAGCGGGGTGCCGCCGCCGTTTAGCCGTCCATGCAACTCATGACCGTTTCCGTCGCCGCTCTGATAATGATCCATCGTAATCGGTAGCGTGCAGTCCACATGGCCGTCGCTGGTATGAACATCGAGGTTTGCGGCAAAGCTCTGAGGAACGCGTAAGGTCACCGAACCGTCCGATGCCTGGATCGTCGAAGCCTCGGTGAACTTCGTGCCTTCGCGCAGGTTCAGATCCAGTCGTCCGTCGCTGGTGTGCAGCGTGAGCGCATGAAATGCCCCGTCGACCGTGAGGTTGCCGTCACTTGTGCGTGCATCGAGCGCGCCTACGGCATTGGTAATGTTCACGTGCCCATCGCCTGACTTCACGCGCAGCTTGCCCGACACATGATCGAGCGTCACGCTCCCGTCGCCCGTCGTCAATCCAATCTCGCCCTGAAGTCCGGCGAGATCGACGCTTCCGTCCGAGGTCTTTGCTTCGAGCGTCAATTCCGTCGGCGTCTCCACTGTCACGCGCGTTTGCGTCTTATGCCACGTGATATGAACACCCCTGTGGTCCCGTTCTTTCATTAGAAAGTGGACTTGATTGCCGCTCTGGCTCTCTTCCAGGCGATAGTCGCTCAGCTTCTGCCCTTCGAGTTCGACGTGAATGCGGATTTCACGGCACTCTCCGCAGGAATGTATCTGAACGCCAGCGTCTGAGGTCTCAAGTGTAAGCGCCGGCTTGCCGATGACCGGATACGTCTTCGACCAAGAATGATCGCCATCCTGCGCATGGGCCGGCAGCGCGGTAAACGCTGCCAGCCCAAGTACCGCCAGAGCAATTTTTGTCTTCATGTCAGCCAGATACGGAACCAGGCGGAGAAAGGTTCCGTCAGGCGGCTCGCTCGCGCCGTCGCGATTCGAGACGTACTGACATGAGTGAAAGCATCTCGCGCAAACGAAAGGCCTTATCGAGCTGCTTCTCGATAAGCAACCGCTGGCGGCGCCTGTGATCCGGGTTACGCAGCGTCGCCAGGAACCGCTCATCCAGGGCGGCGTTGCGTTCCAACTCCAGAATCGTAGCCTCAATCGTTGAACGGAAGCGTAAGCTTACCTGGATCGATTCACGGACGGGTTCAGCGGTCATAAATTTTCGCTCTCGAGCTAAGGTTTTCACTTCACTCCGCCGATCATAGCGATATGTGGGCGTTCGCGCGAACTGCCGAAGCGTTTTGCGCAAAGTTTTCGCACCAAGTTTTCATGTTGTAACGTTTTCGGACAGTCCGCAGGAGAATCCACGCTTTGGCTCATAGCTTAAGCAGGTCTCTCCTGGCTCCCCATCACAAGTCCATCGACTTGCTCGCTACCAGGCCTTCAGCCTTCGCCACGAAGTCAGTCAGCGGTGTCGAACCCTGATCGCCTTTGCCCCGGACTCGCACGCTCACCGCGTTCGCTTCCTCTTCCTTATCGCCTATCACCAATACATACGGAAACTTCTGCATGGTGAAATCGCGAATCTTGGCGTTCATCTTCTCGTTGCGGCTGTCGAGCTCAACGCGGAATCCCGCCCTTTGTAACTCAGACTGGACTTTTTCCGCATATTGCTGGTGACGTTCGCTGATCGGAACGACCCCCACCTGTATCGGCGCGAGCCACAGCGGAAACGCCCCGCCATAGTGCTCGATCAGATAGGCGACCATCCGCTCCATCGTGCTGATGATGGCGCGATGAATCATCACCGGCCTGTGCAACCTCCCATCGGCCGCCGTGTAATTCAGCCCAAACTGGTTGGGCAGATGGAAATCTACCTGGATAGTCGAGTAAGTCTCCTCGTGCCCCATCACATCAGCGAGCTGGATGTCGAGCTTCGGTCCGTAAAAGGCAGCTTCCCCTCGGCCCTCCTTGTAAGGCAGACCGAGCCCATCCAGTGCCTCGCGCAGTACTCGCTCGCCAAGCGCCCACATCTCGTCGTTATCGACATACTTTTCCTTGTTCGCTGGATCGCGCAATGACAGCCGGTAGCTGTAATTTGTTATGCCCAGGTCGCGGTATGCCCGTTCGACCAGCTTCATCACGTTCGAGAATTCTTCCTTGATCTGATCCGGCGTGCAGAAAATGTGCGCGTCATTCAGCGTCATGCAGCGAACGCGGCTCAGTCCGCTCAGCACACCCGAACGTTCGTAGCGATACATTGTCCCCAGCTCAGCGAGTTTCAATGGCAGGTCGCGGTAACTGCGCGGCTTCGATTCGTAAATCAAAATATGGTGCGGACAATTCATCGGCCGTAACACCATTTGTTCCGTCTCCAGATCCATGGGCGGAAACATATCCTCGTGGTAATGCGCCCAATGGCCCGAGCGGACATACAGGTCCACCTTTGCCAGACTGGGCGAGTAAACGTGCTGATACCCCGCCTCACGCTCCCGCTCAAGAATGTACTCTTCCAGGATCCGCCGGATGGTTGCACCCTTTGGAAGCCACAACGGCAAACCGGCGCCCACGTCTTCGCTCACTGTAAATAGCTCAAGCTCTTTGCCCAGCCGCCGATGGTCCCGCTTCTTCGCCTCTTCTAACCGCTGGAGATAATCGTCCACGTCCTTCTTTGAGAAAAACGCTGTCCCGTAAATGCGCTGCAGTTGTGGATTCTTCTCGTCGCCCAGCCAGTACGCACCTGAGAGACTCATGACTTTGAAGGCCTTCACCCGTCCAGTCGAGGGAACATGGGGTCCGCGGCAAAAGTCGACGAACGCGCCGTTACGATAGAGTGAGATTGCTTCGCCTTCATGCGTAAAGCGCTCGATGAAGTGAATCTTCATGAAGTCGTTTTCGGCCTTAAAGTGTGCCAGGCCCTCTTCGCGCGGCTCAAACTCGCGGACAAACCTTTCGTCGCGCGCGACGACCTCAGCCATCTTTGCCTCGATCGCCTTCAAATCCTCTGGAGTAAACGGAGTCGGCCGATAAAAATCGTAGAAGAAACCAGCCTCGGTCGCCGGCCCATGTCCCAGCTTGGTCTCGGGAAAGAGCTCGAGCACCGCTGTCGCCAGCACGTGCGCGGCGGAGTGGCGAACCACCTTTAGCGCGTCTGGGTCTTTCTCGGTGAGCAATTGCAGTTCGACATCTTCTGTGAGCGGCGTGCTCAGGTCGACAAGGCGCTCAGCCTGGGGATCTTCAGCGGCATACATTGCGCCCTCGTCGGTAGTTGCTTCCGCCATTGTTGCAGCGTGAGCCGGCTTGATACGTGCCACGACCGAGGCGGCAGCGAGGCGCGGAGAAATACTCTCCGCCACCTGAGATGGCGTTACGCCCGCGGCAAACTGCTTCAAAGAGCCATCGGGGAGGGTGATCTGAACGAAATTTCCGGAATCATTCATAGAGTCGAAATCGGTTTCTGCAATCCTGTAACGATGTGTGCTTTTATTCTTGGTGGTCAATGTTTGGTTCTAATTATTAAGGATATGTTCTTGAGAGAGATGCGTCGAGCGCACCCCGATCGCATACATCGGCATCCAACACTCGGAGAATAGAGCCAGGGAATAGAAGCAGAGGAATGAAATGGGAACGCAACCCGATTCACGACCCAACTCGAGCATAGCGCTCATCGGCTGGCTCGCGCTTTGCTTTGCCGTCGGCGTCGTCTCCGCGATCATCAGCGCCCACGCCATCCCCACCTGGTATGCCGGCCTCATAAAGCCGCCACTCACCCCTCCCAATCGGCTCCTCGGCCCCGTGTGGACTGTGCTCTACACGCTCATGGCCATTGCCGCCTGGATCGTCTGGAAAACGCGCCCCAGTCCCTGTCGCCGTCGCGGTCTGCGGTTGTTCTGCGTGCAGCTCGCCTTGAATGTCCTCTGGACGTGGATCTTCTTTGACCGTCACCAGATCGGTACGGCCCTCGCGAGCATCATTGTCTTATGGGTCGCCATCCTGCTCACCATCCTGACCTTCAAAAAGATGAGCGCAGCTGCTGCGTGGCTGTTGATTCCCTATCTCGCCTGGGTTAGCTTCGCCGGCTACCTCAACCTGGCCTTCTGGCGGCTGAACTAAGACCTGTTACCTGCGAATCAAAAAAACCAAAGAATCTTTGGCACGAAATATTGCCGGTCTCCGCTTTAGAGAGTGAAGGCAGTCGAAATCAGGACACTTCACGAAAAGGAGACATGTCATGAAGCGAATCACAGCAATTGCGCTCTTCACCATCGCAACGTTTGTCACCGCCGGCCGGGCATTGGCGCAGGATCGTGCAGTCCAGGCGACCGTGCCTTTCGACTTTACCGTAGGCGACAAACTACTTCCCGCGGGCACATACACGATTGCTACGGCATCGTACGACGTAATCGCTATTAAGAACTACGACAGGCGCGTCGCGATTCTGAGCACGGCAATCCCCAACAGCAAGGAATCGAAAAACGGCAGCAAGCTGGTCTTCGACAAATACGGCGACCAGTACTTTCTGAGCGAAGTTCTCTGCCCCGGCACCTCGATGAACGTGAACCTCCCCACCTCAAAGCAGGAAAAGAGGGTCCGCATCCAGCAAGCCATGCTCCCCAACGCCAGCCAGGTCCTCATTGCCGCCCGGTAACTGAGATGAACTTACTCGCTAATAACTAACCCGGAGACAAAAGCCTCCGGGTCAGTTATGTCTGAATCCTGTGAAAGGCAGCGAGCCAATCAACTGCCGCCACTCGTTGGCGGACATGTTTTTAGGATCGTGATCTCGTTCTTATAAGTCCTCCCATTTGCCGTGTCGAAGAAGCTGAACGTCACGGTGCTGTCCTGAGCGACGGCGTGATACTGACTTATGTCTACAGTCGGCGGTGCCACAAAATTTCCGGTTGGAGGATCTGGTTCAAAGGCCTCCGCATTGTCGTGGGAGAAGTAACCCGAGACGCCGAACTCGATCTCCAGCACCTCGCCGTAAGTGAAACATTGTTTCGTGATGTCATCACGTGCCGGTGTTGGCGGAGGGTACTGTATCTTTCCCATAATCTTCTCCTAAGCTGCAAGCTCGATGGTCTTAGCTACATGGTTACTTCCTTGGCATTCGGAAATCACGGTCGGAAACAACGCCCTGTATCTCCGGATCTCCACTCAATTGCTCCCTGGTTAGGCCGTTCGCCAATGCCCGTGATAGATATTTGACCGCACTTTCACGGTCCCCCAGTAACTCATAGGCATCCGCTACTTGAGAGAGAACATACTGGTCGTCCGGTGACAAAGCAAGTGAAATCCGAATCGCATCCAGAGCTTTGTCGCGAAGGCCGTTCTTAGCGAGCATGGCCGCCAGAGTCGCCTGGACTAGCGCGTTCTGAGGATTTAGTTTGACGGATCCTTCAAGCAAATCGATCGCCTTCTTTCTCGCCGCGATTGCCTTATCGTCATCCTTTAGCCACTCGTAAGCCGCGGTCAAATTGCTCCAGACATCGTAACTCTGGGAATTGAGCTCAATCGCCTTCTGGCTTGCGGCGATCGACGCATAGAATCGATGCTCGTCTAAATACAGAAGCCCAAGATTTCCGTAGGCGACAAAGGTTGGGTTGAGTGCAATAGATTGTTTCAGCGCTTTTTCGGCCTCGTCCAGCATCTTCGGGTCGTCCAGATCCATGTAGGCTACGCCAAGGTTCGTGTACAGGCCGGAGTTATCCGGTGTGAGCTCGAGAGCGCGGCGATACTGTGCAATTGCCTTTTGGGGCTGGCCAGTGTCGTCGTAGAAGACACCCAGGGCGCTGTAGCCGGTCCAGTCGTCAGGACGCAGCGCGGCAGCCTTGATGTAGGCGATCTCGGCCTCGGAATTACGTCCCTCGTTCTTATAGGAGCCGGCGATCCCAGCGAGGGCTGCCGCGTTTCTGGGATCGAGAGCTAACGCGCGCTGGAACTCTTGAATGGCGAGATCATACTTTCCTGAAGCTTGATGGACCTGGGCCAACGCTACATAAGTCGATGGAACGCGATCGTCCAGTTCAGCCGCCTGTCTGGCGTACATCTCGGCCTGTTTAAGGAGTTCGGGATTTGAGTCCAGGCGGTACTTCATAAAATAGACCTGGGCGAGTTGGGCAAAGCCCAGCGCAAAGTGAGGATCGGTCTTTCCCGAACTTTGCAGTGCGTTTATGGCCAGTGCGATGTTTCCAGGTTTGTCAAACCTCTGGAAGTAGCCAAGCCCCGTAAGATAGTCCTCATATGCAGCCCGGGATACCGGATGCGAGCCCTCACGTACCAGATTTTCTCCGGCAGAAACATTCATCAGCCTTGCCAGCCGCGTCACAGCTTCATCTTCAAGTGCGGCTAGATCGCCCGATTGACTCTCGACATCCGCAAAGCCGATCTCCCTCATCCTCTTTGGATCAATCATCGTAAGGCGCAAGTGCGCCGCTCGGTCATCCCGTTCGAAGTTTCCCTTCACAACGATCGTCACGCCGAACTCCCGTAATGCCGACGAAGCATCTTTGACGTTGCGAGCGCGAACCTCACTCGCGGGCACAACCCACAAACTTTGATTCGCAGCATCAAGATTCGAGAGCTTGCCCGCCAGCGAATCCATCAGGCCATCTCCCAGCGCCTGGGTCTCCGGACTGTTTCCCGAAACATCAAACGGGAGCACGGCGACATGCTTTTCGCTGCTGGAAAAGAGGATGCCTTCGACACGCTCGCGAACGGCAGGCGCGAGGAGCAGGCCGGAAAGAAGCAGGAGCACGCCCGCGCCCGCGGCGAGCGTCCGGAACCAGGTCTTCCGCAGCCTGGCAGGAGACAGCAATCCGCTTCTTAGATCCTTGGCCACTTCTCCGGCCGACTGGTAGCGGAGTTTCGGATCGAACTCCAGGCACTTGCCGATGACTTCATCGCAATGCCGTGATAATCCCGGTTGCAGCGAGGAGGCAAGGGACGGGCGCTTCGCTCTGAGGATCGCCGCCTCGACCGGGGTGTGCGCCGCAAACGCATGTTTTCCGGTCACCAGTTCGTAGAGCACGACGCCCAGAGCATAAATGTCGGTCGCGGGGCTTACTTCCTTCCCTTCGAACTGCTCCGGAGCCATGTAATCCGGCGTGCCCACAATTGCGCCGGGCATGCTGATGTCGGTCGCGGTTTCTGAGGTGGGGCCGTGGAACTCCCGAGCCAGGCCAAAGTCCATCAAAACCGCGCAAGTGGATCCATTCCGCGAGCCGAGCATGATATTTCGGCTCTTCAAGTCGCGATGGATGATTCCGGCTTCATGGATGACCCGCAAACCCTCACAAATCTCAAGCGCAATTGCTTTTGCTTCCTCCCAGGGCAAAGCACCGGTCTTGATGATTTTGTCCGCCAGCGTAATCCCATCCAAAAACTCCATGGTCAGAAAGGCCCGTTTCAATCCATCGTTCGAGGGCGGCAGCGCATAGAAGGCGTGGATGCGGCAAACATGCGGACCGCTGATTTTTAGCGCCAGCTGGACTTCCTTTTTAAATCGCGCCAGCATATCCGGATTTGCCGCAATATCTGGGCGGATGGTCTTGAGCGCGATGCGGCCAAGTTCCAGGTCCATCGCTTCATAAACGTCGCCCATGCCGCCGCCGCCCACGTAGCGCACAATCCTGAAGCGGTCCAAAATCAGCTCTCCCGCCGAAAACGACTTTGAATCTGCGGGGAACAAGTCCCTGAGATTCACGACCGGAGTATCCGCGAGGCCTGTTTGCTCATCATTTGCCTTCAAAAGTGCAGTGAGTTCTTTCTTTAATTCGAGGTCATTGCCACACATCTCATCGACGAAGCGTGCGCGCTCCGCTGCTGGCTTCTCCATGGCAGCGTCAAAGAGCGGTTTTAATCGCTCCCACCGTTCGGGCGTCATGACTCGTTTGAGAGTTCAGTCTTCAGCCTTGTCCGTGGCGTGGTCCAACCGCGCTCCTGGTTTCCCTGACTAAGCTGCAAAATCAGGCCGCAGATCGAATGGTCGGGATGGGTCGACACCGGCCTGTCCATGGATGTAAACACTCGTGTGCCGAGGATTATAGCGCGGTTTTAGCCGAGGACCTGGGAAATCCAGGGCTTAGGTGGAACCCGGGATGTTTTATCGAGCAGGGATGCGCATCAGAGCGAAAAGCAGATTTCACTGACCGCCGGAAGCTCTCAAACCAACCGTGAGATCGTCAGGAGCAAGTTCCTCCTTGCGAATGCCGTGGTTCTTATGGTCGGCGCTTTGCGTGTCGATGTGAATCCATTCGTGAATCGCAATGCGCGAGATCGCGTGTGTCATGGCAGTCCTTCGCTGCTCCTCATTCATCCCCAACGTCACCGGGTTCAGAAATTGTGCCAGGCGCGCGCAGTCCACGTAGACGAATGGTTGAATCTCCCCCGAAACCTTTAGAACCCAGCCGACAGGTCCGCGCCGCATCGGGCGATATGCCTGCTGAACCACATCGCAACGCCCAATCAGGCGCACGTCGATAACCCGCGTGAACTCCTGACCTGGTGCCAGGCTGCTGGCCCGTATTAGCTGCGCATCCTCAGGGAGAGGATACTCGCGCTCTTCCCGCACCAACTCATGATGGAATGCGTCGAAGAGCGTCGGCCAGATCGTCTCTCGAACATCCCGATCCGCGTAAAAGACGATGGCCGTGCTCGCATTGGGCTGGGTAGGAATCTGCCCCGTCGCCGGCCGGGGGAGCAGGTAAACCAAGAGCGGGAACAGAAGGCAACCAAGCATTCTAAGATCGAACCGTTGCAGCTTCACACGGAAAGTCTTAGCTCGCGCGTAAACGCCTGTCCATCAGAATTTGTTATTTATCAAATAAATTTTTGTGATGATAGCAAATTGTCCTGAAGATGGGCCGGTTCGACCTCGGCTACCAGGTAAACCTTCTGGCCTAGGGAAGATCCCCCCTTTTAGGAGAAATAAAAATGGCGGGAAGGAGATGCCTCTGCCCGCCGCCATTTCTCTACCGAGTTTACTTCGCCGGTTCTACCGCGTTCGGAAATACTCCCGGCAACGGCCTCTGCTGCTGCTGGCGCAACTCAGGACGCGGCAGAGGCTTGCGTGGCAGCATCTGGTCGCGCATCGCGGCATTGTAAACAAAGATCGCCTCGACCACAGCGGCCTGCTTCAGATCGCCGGGTTGCAGCCGCTCGAATACATCCTGATTTGAGTGGTGCGTGCGGCTCTCATAATCAAGTTCGTCCTGGATGAACTGAAATCCCGGGATGCCTACCGCGTCGAATGAGAGATGATCGGTCCCGCCCGTGTTCCGCATCGTGATCGTGGTTACGCCCAGATCCCCGATCGGCGCCATCCACTGCGCGAAGATCGGCGAGACGGCCGCATTCTCCTGCAGATAAATGCCGCGGATTTTGCCCGAGCCGTTGTCCACGTTGAAATATCCGGAAATGAGCTTCTGATCCGGCTTCAGCTCCAGCGGACCCGTCGCGCGCAAAAACTCCGGCAACGCCTGCTGATCGGGAGTGGTCAACGGAGCCGCGAAGCCAAAGTGCTCCTTCACATATCCGCGTGAGCCGAAGAGCCCCTGTTCCTCACCCGTCCACAATCCAATCCGAATCGTCCGCCGAGGCTGTACGTTAAGCGCCTTCAAAATGCGCATCACTTCCATGGCCACAATCGTGCCCGCGCCGTTGTCCGTCGCGCCTGTGCCGGCGATCCAGCTATCGAGATGGCCGCCCACCATCACCACCTGATCTTTCAAATTGGGATCCGTACCGGCGATTTCGCCAATGGTGTTATAGCCATGTTCATTGTCTCCCGTAAATTTGGTCTCCACATCCATCTCGACCGTGACCGGTACGTGCGCCTGCAACAGCCGGTATACGCGCCCATAGCTCTCAATCGCCATCACGACTACAGGCACTTTCACTGCCGAATCGCGCTTATACGGCGTGCGTCCCAGCGCCGCGCCGTTGTCGTCGAAAATCGTTCCGCCCGACCCGCCACCATTCTTGCCATCACGGCTAGGGCGAATCACCCCGGCGGCCTTCTCATCGGCAAGGAATTGCGCAATCTTATCCACCAGGCGCGTGCGTTGTAGAAATGCCTTGATCCGCGCCTGCATGTCCGCCGCCGCCCGGTCGCTCACCGGATACTGTGCAAGCTCCTCCAGCTCTTTATCGGTATAGCGCTCGAATAGGGCCTTATCGACTGGGGGCACTTCACGCATCTCGCCCAGAAAAACGATCTTCCCCGCCAGTTTGCCCTTGTACTGGTCGAAGTCCTTCTCATCCTGGAGATTTACCCACACGGCGTCACCGCTCACCGGGCCATTCGTTCCCGGCGACCATGGCGTAGCCTGCGCGATAAACACCGCCGTGTCGGGCGAGGTCATCCGCACCCAGGTGTTGAGTTGCTGCCATCCCATTCCAAACTCACCCCAGTCATCCAGATGTGCATTCACGCAGCCCATTGCCGTAAGCCGATCGCGAGTCCACGCATTCGCCTTTGCCAGATTGGGTGAACCCGTCAGTCTCGGACCGATCGCATCCGCCAGCGCTGAGCCGTACTCCATGATGTGCGAGTGATGCAGGCCCTCTTCGCGGATACGGGAATACATCCCGAGGTCGATCGTCTCGACTGCGGGCTGTGGTTGCTCCCACGCGGGGACATCGGCAGGAGCGTTGGTCTTTTTATCCGCCGCCAGCGCGGGGATAGCCGCGGCCAATACTAGGAATGCGAGCAGACGGCGAAAACGAACGAGCGTTTGCAATGGAGCCTCCAAAAAAATGAACGGGAAACGGGAAGAATATCACGAACCTACGACACAGCATCGCCGGCTGCTGGCATAACCAGTGCTGCAACAATCTGGAACTGGAATGCTTTCGCACTAGCAGCGGTCTAAGGTGGTCGAAGATGAAGCGGCTGCATTGCTTGGGCTCCTGATACTATGCCTGACTCCACCTCAGACGGCGGCGCAGAGTTCCTTTGACGGCACGTGGAAGATTGATCTTGCCGAGTTTCAACCTGCGGCGAAGCCGGACATCTACTTGCTGCAAAATGGCATATATCATTGCACAAGCTGTGATCCCCCTCTCGAGATCGGGGCTGATGGTCGCGACCACAAGATCACCGGGGAGACGTGCTATGACCCTGTCAGCCTCAAGGTATTAGACGATGGGACGACCGAGGAAACAGACAAAAGAAATGGGAAGATAGTCGGGACCTCAAGGATGGCAGTCTCTTCCGACGGGAATACAGCGATGAGTGAGTGGACGGAGAATTGCCACGTCAACGGTGACGTAATTGCGGAGAAGGACATCCTGAGTCGAGCAGCGAAAGGACCGTTTGGATCGCACGCAATTTCTGGCTCTTGGCGGATCTCGAAGCGTCTGAGCCGATCCAACAACGCACTGGTCGTGACCTTGAAGCCCGAAGGCGACAAGTTCAGCTTCGCCGACCCGTCAGGACAGAGTTACGAAGCAAAGCTGGACGGCACGGAGACGCCCTTCAAGGGCGATCTCGCTCATACTATCGTCTCGGTGAAGCGCATCGGCGAAAAACGCGATAGAGAAAACCAATAAGCGTGACGGGAAAGTGGTCGAGATCGACCGTTTTTACCGTCTCGGCTGACGGACAGATGATGATCATCGCAATGGAGAACAAAGTGAACGAAACCACCCGTCAGCTTGTCGCGCATAAACAGTAGCCGATCTTTCCTCGACACTCTGGAAACACTAGGTGAAGTGCCGGCGATCTGGGAATCGGCCCACCATCTCACCTCCCCGGAATCCTCGACCGGATTTCCGGGAAGGCGCCGTAGTCGGGCTTTACCTCTCAGCTCGATGCAGCACCACCGGGATGGTCCTAGGGAGCCGCCAGGAAGCATTGATCGACGGATCTGAGCCGTCTGGCGGCGGCCCAATCGCCGGCCTGTCCGCAGTCTCAGTAGGTGGAGGCGGTATTCTGAACGGGAGCGTGATCGAGCGTTCGAGCTCAATCCCGCCATCCTTCAGTGTTCCGGAATAGGTGCTGTTTCCCGCCTTGAAGGAGACGCTATTGCCATCGACTTTCCCTTCCGTAATCGGAATGGGCACATCGTTGCCGCCAAAGAAGCCGCCGCCGGTCCCTTCTACCGTCCCCGTCAGATTGCTTCCATCCTGCCGCAAAGTAAACACCATGGTGCCACCGCCAGCCAGGAACGCCATCAGGCGGGGATTCTCGCCGGCCTCGATCGTCGGCCTCCAGAGCCCGGTGACGCCAGCACCCGTGGGTGCCTCGCGTACCCAGACCTCCACCTGTGGGCGAAGCGTCACCGCTTTCGCCGCAACCGTCACGCTGGCCGGCGCAAGTCCCGGAGACATCGCCTCTACGGTGATGTTCCCGGCATTCTTCGCTGACTGCACAATGGCCATGCAAAGGCCGGAGAAGGCCTTTCGCGATGTGCCCTTATCGGATTCCTGATTGGTGGGATCACCATTACCCGTACCGATTAGTTTTCCCGTGCCGGAAACCCGAAACGTCACCTCGTTATCAGTGATGGGCACGATGCGGCCCTGCGCATCCTGAACCTCGACGGCAAACATGGCCACGTCCTCGCCATCGGCGGAAATCTCCTGCCGGTCCGCATTCATTACCAATTTCGCTGCCGGACCGGTGGTTTCCCGCTTCGCCGTCATCACCTGCTTGCCGTCTTTGAAGCCGCGTGCCTCGATCACGCCGGGCGCGTACTTCACCACCCACGCCACGTGCGAATCCTTCTTCACATCCTTTGCGCCCAGGCTCTGGCCGTTCAGGAACAACTCCACTTTGTCTAGGTTCGAATGAACCCAGACCGCGATCTCTTTGCCTTCCATGCCCGGCCAGTTCCAGTGGGGGAAGAGGTGCAGAACCGGCTGGCTGGTCCACCAGGATTGGTAGTAGTAAAACGTATCCTTGGGAAAGCCGCAGGTATCGATAATCCCATACTGCGAGCTGATGTTGGGCCAGTCATTTGGCGAGGGTTCACCACGATAATCGAAGCCCGTCCACACAAAGCCTCCCGACATCCACGGCCGCGAGTTGCAAAAGCTCCACCAGCCTTCCGCCGAGGCACGCCCCGTCGTCGTGAACGGATCATACGAACCCACATAGCCCTTCTTGGGATCAGTGATGTAGATGCCGCGCGTACCCACCGCGCTGACCGTCTCCGTGCCCGTGACCGGATTCCCGGGATGCGATTTGTGATAAGCCTCGGCCTGCGGATCCTGATAGTTGTAGCCCATCACGTCGCACAGGGCCAGGCCGCCTGTCCCGATCGCCCCGGTCGGCGCGATCGACACCGGCCGCGAACCGTCCTGCTCGGTCGCGACCGCTTTCATCGCGGTCAGAATATAGACGCCTCTTTCCGTGTTCGCCTGGCCTTCTTCATTCCCCATCGACCACATGAAGACGCTTGGACGATTACGGTCGCGCCGCACCAGGTTCGCAAACTGGCTCAGGCCTTCAGGATTCGAAGACATCATGCGCGTCTCATCGAATACCAGCAGTCCCAGCTCGTCACAGGCGTCGAGCAGCTCCGGCGTGGGCGGGTTATGCGATGTACGTATGGAGTTGCAACCCATCTCCTGAAGCTTGCGCACACGGTAGTACTGTATGGCGTCAGGCACTGCGGCACCCACGCCGGCGTGGTCCTGGTGATTGCAGGTTCCTTTCAGCTTTACGGACTTGCCGTTCAGGAAAAAGCCCTTCTCTGCGTCGAACTTCACCGTGCGGATGCCGAATGGCGTCTCGTATCGATCGACGATCTCGCCGCCCGCCTCTACTTCTGTCACCAGCTTGTAGAGGTTTCTCTCTTCGAGCGACCACAGGAGTGGCTGCTTCACTACCATCTCCTGCTCGTACGTGCGCTCTCCCTCTATGGCTATGGGGAAGGCTGCTGTGGCCACTTTCCCCACCGCGTTGCCCGAGGGATCGAGCACCGTCGAGACAATGCGCGCGTTCTGTGCACTCTTCCCGTCGTTATTTACTTCAGTCCGGATCGAGAGGGTAGCCTCACCGGGCCGCACCTGGGCGGGCACGAAGGTGCCCCATTGCTTTACATGAACCGGATGCGTCTTCACCAGCCAAACATGGCGATAAATCCCGGCTCCCTCGTAAAACCAGCCGTCGCTCGAAGTGGCATCCACCCGAACCAGCAGGACATTTCTCCCGCCCGGAGTCGCAAAGTCCGTCACATCAAAACTGAACGGATCGTATCCGCCGCTATGTCGGCCGATGTAAAAGCCATTGAACACCACCATCGTTTCCCGGTAAGCACCGTCGAACTGGAGGGTGATTCGCTTGCCCGCGTCCGAGGCAGGAAGCTCGAAAACGCGGCGATACCATCCGACGCTCGTGGCGGGATAGGTCCGTCCCAGCGGGTAGTACCCTTTGCTCGCAAGGGAGGGGTCGTTCTGAAAAGGCAGCTCGATGGCCCAGTCATGGGGAAGATCCACGCTCCGCCACCCGCTATCGTCAAACGCAATCGCGCCGGCAGGAAGGAAATTCCCCGTCTTCTGGAAGTTGCCCGTCCTTCCACTCCCGAATCCGAAGTCCTTAGCCGGATCGTCGGCATTTCCGAAGTGGAAGCGCCAGCCAAAATCCAGGAGAAGACGTTCGCGGCCAGCGCCTGGCATCGCAGATGCGTGTGCGGCGCTTGCCGGAGCCGGCCTCGGACTCTCTCCCGCTGCCTGGATTGCCATGCCAATCGGACCAATTCTGTTGGCCGCCATTGCTACGGCAGCTGGCGCCAACAAGCCTCCCTTCAAAACATCTCGGCGTGAAAACGGTTTCATTTAATCTCCTGATAACTTGCAACATAAACCGCTAGTGAGTATAACCCAGTCATTTCGGCAATCGAAGTAGTTTCAGCAGGCTATTATCGAGTCCGCCCCGGCGCGAGACTCTACCGCAGGACTTCCACAGTTGATGGGCAAGGCCGGCTTCCTGAGCAAGCCGACCGGCGAATCCGCGGGATTGGCCTTTGCAAAATCGAATGGAATTTCCGGGACAGACAGCGCGGCTCTCGACGCCCTGCGCAAGCTGCCCCCGGACGCCATTCTCGACAGGCTCAACATGATGAGCCTTTTTCAGGCCTTTCGCACTTACGTGGGACCGATGATCGATGGCCAGGTGATCGTTGAGACCACAGCGACTGCGTTTCAGGCACCAGATGAAAATTCCAGTGATCGCGGGTGCGACGAACCGCGATATGGGAATCACTTTGGCGCAAACCATGCCTCAGGTGATGGCCCCATTCGGCTTTAATCAGCTACGCGTATACGCAGCTTATGATCCGAACCACACCAACGACGCTAAGACCGGTAGGCATGGCGGTTGCATTCGATCGGCTCTGGTTGAGCCGAGCCGGAGCCGTTGCCGGCCCCGATCCGTGGAAGACACGCCTCGACCTGACGGAAAAAGTGGCCGGCGGCCATCCATAATCCTAGCGTTGGCTGAAGGCTCAGGCTGGGTGCCCAACCAAATTGCAACTTGACAATTTATCGAGCCGCTGAATATACTCCGCGCGCATTAGTAAATCGAATTACTTAGGGCGTTTGTGCACGGCGGCCCACTAGTCCGCGCGACGGACTGCCCCGGGTAGCAGTCTGAATAAGGGAGAAACCACGATGTTTGTTTCAGTCGCAAACTATACTCCACGCCTGTCGCGGAATCGTGTGACTCATGTCCTGTGCGTCATTTTTGCTTTCGCACTTCTCTTCGCCGGTCAGCTGAGCGCGCAAACGGTTGCGACGTACAGCTTCGAGGATGGAACCGCCGACGGATGGACTTCGTTTAATGGCGCAAGCACTCCTGTCGCCACGAACGCCGCCGCGGACACAGGCTCGTTCAGTCTCCTTACCACAACCGGCTCCGGTGGCGCCGGCGGCCCTTCCATCCTGATGACAGGCACCTTGCTGCCCGGGGCAACGTACACCATCACCGGCTTTCTCCAGCTGACGCCCGGTGAAAGCGCAACTAACGCGAACTTCACCATCAAGCGCACCGATCCCAGCTGCTCCGGCGGCACCTGCTTCGACACAGTCGGTCCTTTCCAGGTCGCCGTAACTGATTCCGGTTGGACGCAGATCGGTGGCAGCTATACCGTCCCCACCACGGCTACAGGCCTGACCCTTTACGCTCAACTGGTCGGCGCGACCACCGCGCAGTCCTTCTATCTCGACACTGTCGTGATCACCGAGACAGCGCCGCCGCCGGGCGGGACGCCGATTGCCTCCTACACCTTCGCCGATGGCGGCGTTGATGGCTGGACCCCCTTCGGCTCGCCGACATTGACCAATGCCGCGCCGCCAGTCCCCGACCCTAATGGCGATACGCGCAGTCTTCTCGTCACCAACCGGACAGCCACTTTCATGGGACCGAGCCTTGATCTGCTTAGTGTGCCCAACATCGTTGCCGGCGCAACCTACCAGGTCAGCGCGTACGTCCTGCTCGCATCTCCCGACAGCACGAACCCGACTGCGACCATCTCAACGAAAACGGCCGACTGTGCCACACCGGGAGCCTTCAACAACGTCGCAACCTCCGGCACCCTCTCGAGTACCGCCTGGACGAAGGTGCGGGGCACATTCAGCTTCAGTAACATTCCTGGACCGCCCACCAGTCTGATCCTCTACTTTCAGTCCAGCAGCGCGACCACTTCCTTCTACATCGGCGATGTCGTCATCAGTGAGATCGCGCCGCCACCGCCGGATCCAAGCCAGCAGGACAATACCGGAATCACCAGCACCTTCGAAGATGGCGGCCTGGATGGCTGGAGCTCGCGTACTGGCAGCTCCACGGTTGCTAATTCGACCGACGCGGCTCACAGCGGTACGCACAGCCTCCTGACCACGGGACGCACCGCTAACTTTGACGGACCGCAGATCAACGTCAGCAACAAGATGTACAACGGTTCGAAGTACAACCTCAGCGTATGGGTCAAGTTACTTCCCACCGATGGTTCAAGCCATATCATCAACATGAGTCTGCAGGTCACGCTCAATGGCAACACCAGCTTCCCGGGCATAACTTCATTCCCGGGCGTCACCGTGCCCGCCGACGGCAACTGGCACCAGATCAGCGTGAACGGCTACAACATGTCGAGCGCCTACGATCCGGGAGCCGCCTTCCTTTACCTGCAGACCTTTCCCTCGTCCGGCAATGATCTGGTCTCGTTCTACATCGACGACTTCCAGCTCACCTATGTCGCTCCGCCCACCATCCAGACCGATATTCCTTCGATCTACAAGACGCTCGCCGATTTCTTCCCCGTCGGGGCTGAGGTTGATACCAGCGACCTGTCCGGGCCTCATGCGCAGCTGCTGACCATGCATTTCGACAGCATCGTTTCCGGCAACGACATGAAATGGAGCTCGGTCGAGAACACCAAGGGTACGTTCACCTACGACAACGCCGACAGTGAAGTTGGCCTCGCCGTCTGCAACAACATGAAAGTGCGCGGACATAACCTGGTGTGGGCAACCGGCGCGCAGACGCCCACCTACGCCTTTGGCGACGGAACCAATTCAGCCGTTAACCAGGCCTTAGTCACCGCCAACATACAGGAGCACATCCAGAACGAAGTGCAGCACTTTGGAGACAAGGTCTATGTCTGGGATGTAGTGAACGAGCCGCTCGATCCCACGCAGTCCGACTGCCTCTCGCACGGCCCGTTCTACCAAGTGCTGGGCAAGAGCTACATCGATATAGCCTTGCAGGCAGCCAAGCAGTATGCTCCTGCCGGCACGCAGCTCTTCATCAATGACTACAGCACCACAGATTCCAACAAGCTGGCCTGCCTGGTAAGCGTAGTGAAGGATCTGCGCAGCCGTGGCATTCCGATTGACGGTGTCGGGCACGAGATGCACAACGCCATTAATTTCCCATCCGTCGAATCGATGGTTCAGGCCATCGAAACCGTCCACGAACATTTCCCCGAGCTCAAACAACAGGTCACCGAGCTCGACATGAGCATTTACAACGGCGGCGACAATACCTCCAACTTCGGCCTCGATGTGCCGCCGGCGCTGATTGCCGAGCAGGGCTGGCTCTACAAGAAATACTTTGAGGCCTTCCGGCGGCTAAGCGGCAAACTGAACGCGGTCACTTTCTGGGGCTTTGCGGACGACGATACCTGGCTCGACGGCTTCCCGATTGCCCGCACCGACTATCCATTGCCCTTCGACATGAACCTCCAGGCCAAGCCCGCTTACTGGGGAATCGTGGATCCAAAGAAGCTGCCCGGTTTCGGACTCAGGTTCCACATCTCCAGCGACAAGGAGGTCAGTGACAAAAAAGATGTCACGCACGTTGTGACACTGACCGCAACCAACGGAGATGTAGGCCCCGCCTACACAACCCAGATCAGCAGTTTTAGCCTCACGCAAATTTTCGGGAAGCGCTGCTCACCGGTTGTGGCGCCGCCCAGCGCCTTCCCGGTCGTACTCGGTGACATCGCCGCGAGCGGAACTGCCAGCGCGGCATTCACTGTCAACCTTACCGGCTGCGACAGCTCCGCCCGTTTCATCTTGAAAGCGGCCTGGAGCTCGTCCGTCTACCACACCGGCACATTCGTTTCAGAGCTGAAGGCTCGTAGGGAACACGACGACAAGGCAAAATGAGAATGCATTAGGCAGGCATGGAAGTCATCCCATGCCTGCTATAAACGTTTATGCGAAAGCCATTCGCCGTTGTTGCCCTGCTATCACTTGTTTCGATTGCCTGCGCTAAAGTCACACTTGCGCCCGTCCCCGATGAGATTCGCACCGATCGCTTCATCGTCACCATCGACGGACATTCTGCTTCCTTCGCTCACGCTGCCGCCAACTACTACTTTCTGAACTTCGATCTCAAGGGCAAAGCGAAGATCGAAATCACTGCACCCTCCGACGATTACTGGGCCAAGGGAGTCGAGGTTCAGCCCTGGAGCCTCGGCATTCGGCCCACGCTCAAGGGTCCCACCATCACCTTCACTCTCACGCATCCCGCGAAACTAACGATCACCCGGCCCGGCGACCACCTTGCCGGTGCCGAGATGCTCTTCCTCTTCGCCAATCCGCCCGAGACAGGTGTGCCAAAACTTGGTGCCGCAAACATCCGCTACTACGCACCCGGGGTCCATCGCGAGAGCATCGACGCTCATTCCGGAGACACCATCTACCTCGCCCCGGGAGCCGTCCTCTTCGGCAGCCTCAACATCTGGCAGGTACAGAATGTGAAGGTCTTCGGCCGCGGCGTCATCATCTACGACGGCCCTCAGGACCCCAACAATGACACCGGCTGGAAGCACCAGCCCAACTGGCACTGCATCGTCATGGACAACGCACGCAATATCTCGATCAGCGGCATCACTTGCGTGGTGCGTAGTCGCACCTGGATGATCCAAATGAAGGACTCGCGCTCCATCACCTTCGACAACGTCAAGGTTATCGGGGGCAGTAACGCCAATGCTAACCAGGACGGCATGGATTGGCTCGGCGGCGGCGACACCTTGGTGCGCGACGTCTTCATCCGCGCCGCCGACGATGTCTTCGCCATGCAGGGCAATTGGGAGGGGTACGACCACGCCGCGATGATCGCGCCCGGCCACGACGTCACCAACATCACCGTCGAAAACAGCGTCCTGTCGACCAGCATCTCGAACGTCGTGCGTGCCGCCTGGCCCGAGAAGGTCTTCAACAGCAGCAATTTCACTCTGCGCGATTCTGATGTGATCCATGCCGGCATCGGAGCCTGCGGCATTCCCTTCGCACTGCTGCAGATATGGGCAACCAATGGCGCCACTGGACACACCTCCGGCTATCGCTTCGAGAATATCCGCCTCGAAGACTGGTATTCGCTGGTGCAAATCGAGCAGCCCAACCCCTCCATCCGCGACATCTCCTTCAGGAACATCTGGGCGATCGAAACGCCGTCCCCCGTTCCGTCCACGCTGCTCGGCGATGTCGATGGCATCGCCTTCGACCACGTCCGCCTGGCGGATAAGCTGGTCGCAGCCAACGCCGATATCCCTCTTGATCTGAAGTCCGGCGCGAAGCAGCCGTCGTTTGCCACTCCCTCGACCCATGCAGCCTTCACCTACTCAAGCGGCGCCCTCAGTTCCGGAAAGAAGGTCAACTTCGACGCATCCCCATCTGGCCCTCATATCCAGTCCTGGGAATGGTCCTTCGGAGACGGCGCTACCGCCACCGGACGCAAAGTCCATCACAAATTTCCCGATGCCTCAGGCACCCTGTGGGACAACTCCGGACGATTTCGCGTCCTGCTCAAAGTCACCGGCGACGACGGCACTTCTGATTGGATCTATCAGCCCGTAGTCGTGGCGACAGCTTTCCACGAGGCTGACCTAACCGCTGGAACCGATCCGGGCCTGAATTACCTCTATTTTGAGGCGCCTGCAATTTCGCTCGACAGCCTGACACAGCAAAACCCCGCCGCCACGGGAACGACACCGCGCATCGATTCTTCAGTGGGCAAACGCGACGAAAATTTCGGCATCGTCTTCGACGGATATATCAACATTCCCGCCGACGGCGGCTACACCTTCACGCTGTTCGCGCGCGATAGCGCAAAACTGGAGATCAATTCCGCCGTAGTCGCAGTCGCCCCGAAGCCTTTCCCCCAGGTCTGCGGCTCAATCGGAAACGCTGTCCAGGCTACCGCCGGAAGCCTCGGCCTGCGCGCCGGTCGCCACGCCATTCGCGTTTCGCTGACTCACACCACCGGCGACCATGACTTCGCCCTGAAGTGGCAGGGACCTGGAGTGCCGCTCTCCGATGTTCCCTCCAGCGCCCTCTCACACTAACGTCATGCTTTGCAGAATTGTCGCATCGCTGTAGCATCAGGAATCACGCATTGCGTCCGACGCCATGTGCTAAACCAAAATGGAACAATCACGGTTACGTATATTCTTCCGCGCCTGCGGACACCTCTTCGTCTGCATCATCCTGCTCGTTCTCGTCCTCTGGACCGTCGCCGCTCTCTATTTCGACATTCGCGTTGCGTGGCTGCGAATTCCAGGCATCGCTGTCTACTTGTTTGCCCTCGTTGCTGCACTCGTTTTCTTTAAGGGCTTCTGGAAACGCGTCGCCGGCTGCGTGGCCTGCGCGCTGGTCGTGATGCTGTGGTGGTTGTCGCTGAAGCCCTCCAATTACGCGGACTGGCAGACGGATGTCTCGCGAACCGCATGGACCGAAGTCAACGGCAACATCGTTACCATTCACGATCTTCGCGATTGCGACTATCGCGCTGAGTTCGACTACACCTGCCAATGGCAGACTAAGCAAGTCAATCTCGACGATCTCCGCGGCCTCGACCTCTTCCTCGATTACTGGGGCTCGCCCTGGATCGCGCACACCATGCTGAGTTTCGATTTCGGCAACGGCAACTACGTGCCCTTTTCTATCGAGGCTCGCAAGCGGGTGGGCCAAAGTTACTCCGCCATCCGCGGATTCTTCCGCCAGTTTACGCTCATCACCGTCGTCAGTACCGAGCGCGACGTCGTCCGCCTGCGCACCAACTACCGCAAGGGCGAAGATCTCTACCTCTACCACACCACGGCGACTATACCCTTCGCGCGCTCTCTCTTTCTCGACTACATCGGGTTGGCCGACGACCTCCACGATCACACCAAGTGGTACAACGCCATCACCGATAATTGCACCACGCAGATCTTTCAGCTCCAGGCCATGCGCAGCCAACCGTGGAAGCTGGCGATTCTGCTAAACGGCAAAGCGGATGAGATGTCATACAAGAAAGGCAACCTGGCTACGGACGGCATGCCCTTTGACGAACTGAAGCGGCGCGCCTACATTAATCCAGCCGCGCAGGCCGCAAACGACGACCCCAATTTCTCCGCGCGCATCCGTGCCGGGCGACCGGGCTTTCCACTCCAGCGCTAAACCAGCGCCGTCCCCGCGATCCCCTGCAACACATTCAGTGGAGAAGTCTCCGGATTCACCAGCGCCTCGGGCGCCACCAGCAATGTCTGCTCCAGGGCATACTGCCCCGCCAGTACCGCATGCGGAACCGTGTCCGTGTAGACCATCCAGCTCGATCCGGCAGGAAACTGCCAGGGATATTTCGCGCACTCCGCCTGAAAGCGCGCGTTCTCCTTCAGAAAATTGTGGAAGCGCATCATGAAATCGTCATAACGCGATCGCTTGATCGATGGAATCGCCGCACCCAATCCCATCGAACGCCCCAGCCCTTTCGCCGCGCGGCTCAGCGCATTGTCCGGCGAAGGGGCAATCTCCGCCGGCGCGAACTGCTTCACCAGAGTCGCGAAAGGATCGCCTACGACCCAGTCCCGCGTCCGCGTGGGATGAATATTGTTGAAGAAGCGCAGAATGCGCGCGCCGTGTGTCGGCCGCGTCGGAAAGGCATCCGTATGGAGAAGGTCATTCCGCTTACGCAACGACAGGTCGCGGCCCTCCTCCTCCTGCGGCCGAAAGCTCGCATAATCCAGCTGCCACTTCGCCTGGTACGGCGACAGAAACCCGGTCAGAAACGCGACTACACTCTTCGAATACTGCCGCATGATTCCTTGCAATCGCGACACCGCCGCCGCATCCGCGGTTTTCGTGTCCACGCCGCTCAACTTGTCGATGTTTGGCTTGTAGGCTATATTTTTATGGAGCGAGCTATCCGACTGCTGCAGCCCCAGCAGGAACGCCAGATCGTCTTGCGATATCGGAACCGGCGTCTGGGGAAAGTAAAGAATCTCTCCGGCTTCAAGCTGCGCGCACCAGGCTTGCGCCTGAGTCTCAGACATGACTCCGCTCAGCGACTCTCGGGAAATTGTTACCAACCCCACGGCCTTTATCTCCCGGTGATCTTGCGCCGCAGCCACAGCCCCAGCAGCACCACCAGCGCCAGACCCAGCGCCACCATCCCCGCAGGAAAGGCAATATACCGGTAGCTGTCGGCCATGTTTACAGCATGGTGTCCCGCTGAGTTGTAAAACAGCAGGCCCAGAATCGCCACAAAGCATGTCGCGAAGAACACCAAGAAACCGAAGGCAAGCGCCATCAGCAGGCTGGAAAACAGGCCCAGTTCGCCGAGCGGGATACTGCAAATTCTGCCCGAAGCCCTGCTCCCTGAAAGCCTGCCCGGCGAACTCATTTCGTGAACCGACATATTCATTCCAGGCGCTGCTCCGGCAGCCGCCTCAGCTAGAATACAAGTTTATGGTTGATACTGCCCAGATCCCTCTGCTCTCCGCCTCCCAGGTGGCCCAGGAGGCTCGCGTTCAGCAGGCGCCGAATGGCATCTGCTACGCGAGCTTTGGAGAAACTCAGATCGCGCCCGAGGATTTGGAGCGCATCGTACAGGCCGTGCCCGCGGCGATCGCTCACGCTCTCACCCGCCGTACCTATTACTTCGTGCCGCTTACCATCGGCGAAGGCGACGAGACCACCGTCGCTCCCGCCTACACCGTCGATCTCGGCGACCGCGCCATCTGCCATCGCAACGTCAGCTTCGGCTCGTCCGACTGCATATTCATCTCCACGCGCCTCATGCAGGACCGCTTCGCCCTCGCCTTCGAGTACTTCATCAACGTGGGTCATCACTTTGTTGAAGCCGTGGGAGTGCCCGCAAGCTTCTCCGAGCTCGTCTGGTCGCAGGCCCAGGCCGATGTCCGCGGCGAAACCAGCCAGGACGCATGGGAAAGCCGCCGCCGAGCCCGCGATCGCAATCAAAGCCGCGGTAAGGACGGCGACCGAGACGGCAAGGACCACGGAGGTCCCACGTTAGTCCAAGAACAGGTCGACGAAAAGGCCAAGTCCAGCTACTTTGAATCCGCGTTCTCCGACGCCATCGCCATCTACATGCTGGCCATTACCATCGATTTCGACTACACCGAACTACGCGAGCGCGAATACCCCTTACTCGCCGCGCCCGCCCTCGCCGAACGTCTCCGCCACGTCGCCGGGCTGTTTCCCGCCAATCCGGGGTATGAGTTCGAGATCCGGTACCGGCGCCGTGGCTGACCGCTCCGGTATGACAACTGTTCCCTAATCCCTGTTCCCTGTACCCTGTACAAAATGATCGCCCACCTACGCGGACGCCTCTTTTCGAAACAACCCGGTCAAGCGATTATCGAGGCGGCCGGTGTCGGATACGACGTCGTCATCAGCATTCCCACCTTCAGCGCACTTCCCGCCGAGGGATCTGAGGTTTCCCTTTATATTCACACCCAGGTGCGCGAAGACATCCTTGCCCTCTATGGCTTCCTCGAACTCCGGGAGAAGCGCCTCTTCGAACGCCTCATCACCGTCACCGGAGTCGGCCCCAGGCTGGCGGTCACCATACTCAGCGGCCTCAACCCTGAACGCACCGTCGCCGCAATCCGCGCCCAGGACCACGCCACCCTCATCCACATCCCCGGAGTCGGCAAAAAGCTCGCCGAGCGTTTGGTTGTAGAGCTGAAAGACAAATTAGAGGACATGGCCACTGCGCCTGCCGTCGTCTCCGCCGGACCCGCCGCCGAAGACGTCCTCTCCGCGCTCACCAACCTTGGCTACCAGCGCCCAGCAGCCCAGAAAGCCATCGAGACGGCAGTCGAAAAAGACAGATCCCTCGGCCAGGACTTCGACGCCCTCTTCCGCGCTGCGCTGAAGATCATTCGTTAGGCCAGGAGGGTCGAGTGACGAAGCAGTGGCCGTGGACTCTCGGCGGGGTCCAAATTGGGATACGTCCCGGCGATCTTGGTTCAGATCGTCTGGACCCGGTGCCTCGATAATCGGATACCGCAATACCCTGAATTGCAAGCACCTTCGAGGCGCTCTTTCGCGCCGCGCTGAAGATATTCGTTCAGCCATCGATTGCGGCCGTTTCGCTCCTGGCCGGTCTATCCCTGCCAGTCCAACTCCTGACTTGCTAACTCACACATGGCGGCAGTATTATCCGAGGCCCGAGGGTCCCACATGAGTGAACTGACAGCGACCATCAGCGCCGTACTGAAGCGCAAGCCCGGAGACGTCTGGTCTGTGCCGCCCGATGCTTCCGTGTACCAGGCCATCGAGATCATGGCTGAGAAGCAGGTGGGTGCGCTTCTCGTGACAGAACAGGACAAATTGCAGGGCATCATCTCCGAACGCGACTATGCCCGAAAGATCATTCTGAAGGGTAGGTCGTCGAAGGAGACCGCTGTTTCTGAAATCATGTCCAGCCCGGTCATCTCCGTTTCCCCGCAACATACGGTGGGTGCCTGCATGCGCATCATTACGGAGCATCGCATTCGGCATCTCCCGGTATTGGAACGCGGTGCCATAGTCGGCATGATCTCCATCGGCGACATGGTGAACTGGATCATCACCGAGCAGCAGGAAACCATCCGGCAGCTCGAAGCCTACATCAGCGGAATGGCGACCTGACCGGAAAGGGACATTTAGCGTGGCCATCGCTCGGCTCGTTGCCTACTTCGTAGCCGTATTCCTGAACGGGATTGGGCTGATCCTGCTGATAAAGCCGGAAATTGCGACCGGCCCCCGCGGTCTCCCTTTGTTAAGGGACCAATCCCGTCCAATGATGGCGGTGTTGGCGGCGCGGGAAATTGTGCTGGGCCTTATCGCAGCTGGTCTGGCCTACACCGGAAACTTTCACGGGCTGCTGCTCGCTCTTCTCATGGCGCTGATTATCACCGTCATCGATGCCGTCGCGCTCTACAGCACGAAATCTCTCTTTGGGTTCGTCATCAACAACCTCGTGGGACTGCTGCTCCTCTTCGCGGCCTATATGCTCTGGAAGGATTTGGGGAGTTTGTAAGTCTGTCCCCCAAAGATGATCTTCATTGTGAATTTGGCGGCGCTGTCGCAGCCGGGACCTGGCCTGCGTCTTCGATCAGCTCCCAGCGTTGCAGAGCAATGGGCACGTTGCCGTTGTTCCAGACAAAATCGTTGAACTTCAGCATGGAGAAGTCCGCGCCCTGCTTTAGCCGCGCATCGGATAGAAGCTGCATGATCTGCAGCTTGCCGATCTGGTAGGAGATGGCTTGCCCGGGCGTGCTCGAGAACATGGCCGCCTCTGCAAGCGCCGTCCTGCGATCCATCGGGACTGTGTGCTCAAGATAGCTCGCCGCCTGCTCCAGCGTGAATTCGCCGAGCGCCAGCTTTACATCGACCTCAACCCGCAGCGCCCGCAGCCGCATGAAGTTATAGATAGTCCCTCGCGTGTGCGGGTTATCATCGAAGAATCCGGCCTGGAGCATCATCTCTTCGGCATAGAAACCGAGGCCTTCGTTGGCATTCGAGTCGTAATAGTGACGCCGGATCGGATCGTCATTATGCCATCCCAGGCAAAGCTGGAAGTAGTGTCCCGGCACTCCCTCATGCACCAGAATGGGCCGCGGATCGCGCGCCGTCGAAAGGTTGAAATAACCTAGGTTCGGACTCGGCTTGCGGATATAGCTGGTCCCGTTCTCATTGAGGCGCGAAGGCCCCGTCAGATCGTCCGTGACCCCCATCTCCTCAAATGGTTCGAGATAGTCCGGCAGTAGCAGATTGCGGTAGTGCTTCATCCAAGCCGGCACGCTGAGAATCTTCTGGTCGACAAGAAACGCGCGCACCTTCTGTTCGTCGGTCTTTTCCGCCGCGATCTGCGCGTCTGCGTTGGAAAAGATAGACGCAGGCGGAGCGCCTGCCAATCTGGCCTCCTGATAGGCTTCAAACGCCACCGATCGGCTCCACTCCTGCTGGCTCATGGCCAGCAGTTCTTCCGGCATATAGGGCAGCAGGGCGACATTGCGGAGGAAGAAGACGTAGTTGTCGCGCCCGATGGCCGTGTCTTTGCGTGCGGCCGGCAGCTTCTCCTGGAGCCATGCACGATACTCTGTGAGCGCGGTCATTGCTGCAGGAATGGCCCGTTGCAGCGCCTCCTGATTCGTGGGGTTGAACTGCCGCGCGAGGGCAGTCTTCATCCGTTCGGTTCGTTCCGGAAGCTGATCCAGAGCGGCGATGGCCAGTTGCACAAATGGCTGCCGCATGTCGGTCAGATTTTCCTCTGCTGCCTGGATCGTGGCCGGTATCTGCTTCATACGGGCGACAATCTCCTGTTGCCGCGCTTCGGAAAACGGCGGAGGCTGCAACAGCAGAACGAAGACGGAGCCCAGCGTCTGGTCCACGTAGAATTGCGGATTTCGCTTCCAGTTCTGCTGAATCGCCAGCTCCCACCGCGCCCGTGCCAACGCCGAGCCCATAAGGCGGTAGTCCACCTGCTCGTGCACCGGAGCTTGCGCCGAGGGGGCGAGGTTCTTCCATCGCTGCTCGAAGGCGGCAAGCTGCTCGAGCCGCTGTGCGATCGTTTTCGCTGACCAGTCGACCGTCAACCCCAGTGGCCGATCGATGCGTGGAATGTCGTCACCCGTGAAGGGCTGCTCCTGGGCTCTCCATTGCCAAAAGCTTTCGCTGAGTTCGCCGAGGGTGTTGGCACGTGCCCAGGGGTTCGAGACGAACACAAGAGACAAAACAACCAGACACCGTAGGATGTTCAATGGCGGCTCCAGTACGTATGGGATTTTCTGTGGAGAAGCCAGTGTATCCTGGCATCGCAAAAACCGAAGCGTAAATCGGTTTCGAACGCATTTCAGCAAAGATTCTGTTGATTTTGTTTAATCAAATATGATGCAATAGTGATTCATAAATGGAGAACGCCGCATGGCCGCCTCTTTAGTTCTGCCCAACGTGCCGGGATACAGATCGGAATCTGCCGCCGATCTCTCCGATCCCGCCACCCGCCGCCGGCTCAGCCCCGCCGCCGTCAAAGGCTTCCTCGCCATCATGGAAAAGTGGGATCTGCGCGACCCGGAAGCCCGGCAGCTTCTTGGCGGCATGTCCACAGGCTCGTTTTACGCGCTGAAGAAAGACCCCAAAGGCCGCACCCTCGATCAGGACACGCTCACGCGCGTCTCACTGCTGATCGGCATCTTCAAGGCCCTGAATATTCTCTATAGTCCGAAGCTCGCCGACGCTTGGATGACCCTGCCCAACACCCACACCATCTTTCGGAGCCTCACGCCCGTCGCCTACATCATCCAGCGCGGCCAGCCCGGCATGCTCAACGTGCGGCAACTGCTCGATGCCCGGCGTGGCGGACAATGAATCTCAGTCATGCCTGTTCCCCCGGACCGTGTTCCCCTCACATCGATTGATCTCGAGGACACGCATCGCCTCATCCCCGCGAAATGCAGCCCGAGCGGCACCGTCTTATCTCGCCTCAACGAAGACACGCGCGTTCTCGACGACCTGCTCGAACTCGACGGCGTAACCAACGATCGCCTGCTCGGCGAAGAAGGGCTGCTGCCCGGGATCGGCGTCCATGAGCTCGTTTATGGAGTCGACTATGCGCACATCGTCAACGCCGCTTTCACCCACGCTGCCCCCGACGGCGGCCGCTTTAACTCGAACGGTCGTGGCGCATGGTATGCCGCCCTGGAGCGCGAAACCTCACTCGCTGAGGTCGCCTTCCACAAACGGCGCCAGCTCGAAGAAGTAGGTTGGCAGGAAGAAGAGATCGCCACCTTCGACGATTATCTCGCCGATTTCACCATGCCCGCGCACGACCTTACTGCCGCCCGCCCACAGTTCCGGAAATACCTTCGCCCCGGACCCGTCCCCGAGTGCTACGTCGAGCCGCAACTGCTGGCCTCCAGGCTTTTGACACATCAATCGAACGGTATCCTCTACCCGAGTGTCCGCCGCACCGGCGGACACTGCCTGGTCTGCTTCCGGCCAGCGCTCGTCTACAACGTGCGTCGGGGCAAGCGGCTGCAATTCACCGTGCGCGCTGGTGAGGTATTCAACACAGCACACGCCCGCGGAGTGGCAATTCCAAAAGAGTAGACGTCTTACTCGCCCTTGTATTTCTGGAACAGCTCCGGAAACTGCTGCTTGAGCGCCGCGATCTTGGGTCGGTCGCACACGTAGATATAAGGATTGTCCGGATTCTTCAACGCGTAATCCTGGTGGTAGTCCTCCGCCTTGTAAAACCCCTGCAGCGGAACCACCTGAGTCACAATCGGCTTGGGAAACACATGTGCAGCATCCAGCTGCGCGATGTACGCCGTCGCAATCCGCTTCTGCTCGTCATTAGCAAAAAAGATCGCCGACCGGTACGACGTGCCGACATCATTTCCCTGCCGATTCAGTTGCGTAGGATCGTGCGCCACCGAGAAGAAGATCCGGAGCAATTGCCCATAGGTAAGCTTCGACGGGTCGTACACCACTCGCACACTCTCCGCATGGCCTGTTGTCTCCGTTGTCACATCGGAGTAGTGCGCCGTCGAGGCATTGCCGCCCGAATATCCGGCCGTCGTCTCCACCACGCCCTTCACGCGCTCGAAAACCGCTTGCGTTCCCCAGAAGCACCCGCCGGCAAACACCGCCGTCTCGCGGGATGAAGTCGTAGCCAGCGGAACGTCGCTCGTCGCCGCCGGAATCGGCGTATTGCTCGCAGCCTGGCAACTTACCATCGGCAGCCCGGCAGCCAGCAGCACGAGAGTCCGAACAATTGCTTTGAACATGGAAAATCTCCCAACTTATTGGAGTACGCAGAGTGAGAAAAGTTACTCCGAGACCTCCACAGCTTTGTGGAGATCACAAAGCCAACGCTGCGTCTCAATCTCTACGCGAGATCCGGTGATACAGGAGCCTGCGAGCCTCTACAAAACCCATCCGCAGATAAAGCTCAATCGCGTGGCGGTTCCCCGAGCTCACATGCAGCCATGAGACAAGCCCGTCGCGGCGATGATCGCGCACCACCTGCCACATCAGCGCAGCGGCATAACCCTTGCCGCGGTGGTGGGGATGCGTACACACGCCGCTGATCTCGGGATATTCGTCGAGCATCATACGCTCGCCGCTCATCGAAGCCAGCTCGCCGCCGCACCGCACGCCATAATAGGAGCCCATTTCGCAGGTCCCTACGCGAAAGAAGCCGGGAAACGCGAGATCAGTGAGCGCGACCATGGCCGGAGCGTCCGCGCATGAAAGCGGCACAATCCCGGCCGTTGCGTCAGAGGGCGGAGTTACGCCTTCCGGCAGCACCATCTGCAGACACTCGATCGTGGTCTCAAACACTAGCTCTGGCCAGTCGGGTAATTTCCCCTCGGCAATCCAGACAGATTCTCCCGGCACGAGAAGTGAGTGCAGCGCTTTGAAGGCGTCGACGCTCGGCTCGGCGATCGCGGCGAAGGGCGCGACATGAGCCGGGTACCGGCACGCATTCCCGGCAGAAATAGAAAAGCGGCGATGCCTCGTGTGCAAGGCATGCCACACCGGATTGGTAAAGAGGTGTTCTGGCAAACCGGCCATGACTAGCAGATGCGTTCAATCCTCATCAGATTCCGAAGCGTTTTAGAACGAGCTCACTTCGCCGCGTAGAAACTGTACTTGGCCGTGTATGGTACCGGAAGCTTTCCGCTCGTACACGCCTCCTTCGGAGCAGCGCCACCGCTCGTCTCCGTGCGGCGAATGTATGCAACTTCGGCGAATTTGCCGCTCCCGCTTCCCGGTACGGCTCCCGCCAGCAGCCATGGGATCGATTTGCCGTCCGGCGCGGGCTGGCTCGCGATCAGCTTGCCCTTGACTTCGCTGCTATCGTTCAGCCGCCACGTCGGCCCGGCAAAGTGTGTCCCGATCACCTGGTCCCGAGCATCCAGCAGCTTCGCATCCGGAGCCTCGAGCCGCCAGCGCGAATCCGTACAGGTGTAGATCTGCGCGCCGTCTCCTTTCGCCTCCAGCAGCAGCCGCGATCCGGACGGAGCCTCGATTGATACCGGCGCAGGCTGAGCTGGCAGCAAGACGATCGGACCGAAAGCAGCGGCAAGGAGCAGAAGAATTCGCATAACGGTGTGAGTCTAGCAAGAAAGCCGGCAAGAAAATAGGCACACTTCAGCCGCTTAAAATACGAAGATGCCCTCGCGATCGGCCAAAAAATCCACGCCCTTCAAACTGTCCCAGCCCGCGCAGCCATACTTCACCCAGCAAACCCTCGACTTCCTGCGCCAGCTCAGGCGCAATAACCGGCGCGAGTGGTTCGAAGCGCGCCGCGAAATTTACGAAGGCGACCTTAAGCAGCCCATGCTCGCCGTCATCGATAAAATTACCCACGGCATGGCCGACTACGCTCCGGCACACGTCCGTCCGCCGCAAAAGTGCATGCTGCGCATCTATCGCGACACACGCTTCTCCGCCGACAAGTCGCCATACAAGACCAATCTCGCCGCCTGGTGGACCCGCAACGGCCTCGAGAAGACCTCCGGCAGCGGCTATTACTTTCACCTCACTGCGACCGACCTGGTTATCGCCGCCGGTGTCTACATGCCGCCGAAGGAACAACTCCTTGCTATCCGTCGGCACCTGCTGGCGCATCACGCCGAATTCAAACGCCTCATCGAGGCTAAGAAGCTCCGTTTAAAGATGACCCTGCATGACCCTGCCGCCCTCACCCGTCCGCCTAAGGGCTTTCCCGCCGATCATCCAGCGATCGAGTGGATCAAGTGGCGCCAGTGGGGGGTAACGGCCACGTTGCCGGTCGCGGAAGCGCTTAAACCTGCGTTAGCCGTGAACATCGGTGCATATTTCAAGCTGGCCCAGCCCCTTGTTGATTTCCTCAACGATCCGCTGCTGCGCAGTCTCGAGAAGAGAAAAAAGCCTCTCTTCGCCCTTTACTAGTCTCCTCTTTCGCGCCTATAGTCTCGCCATACCGCATCGCCCCACATCGTTGCGGGCCGCTCTGGACAAGGGTTTCCATACTCTCAACGCCTCCGCTAATCCCCAAAATGGCAAGAAAACCAGAAAAAAGCCGGTAAAACCGGAAAAAACCTGTGGAAACCCGGCTTTTGCTGTTGACAAAGGCGTTAAAAAGCCGCAAGGTAAACGGCGGTGGGTTCTCTCGGACCCGCATAAACACAGGCCTTCCCGGCTGCGACTGAGAAGCTCTTATGCGGATACCGGGGAATCGGCAGAAAGCAATCGGTGGCAGCGCGCACCCGGCGCAGCCGGTTCGAGTCAAAACGAAATTAGGAGGAAATACACATGGCAACAGCATTGACCAAGACAGCTCTCGTGCGGCATTTGGCCGAGAAGCTTGAGTTGACCAACAAGCAATCGACGGCATTCCTCGACCTGCTCGCGGAAACCGCCATCAAGGAAACGAAGAAGAATGGCGTATTTATCATCCCCGGTCTCGGCCGCCTCGTGAAGGCGGAGCGCAAGGCCCGCATGGGCCGCAACCCGCAGACCGGCGAGGCAATCAAGATCAAGGCGAAGACCGTTGTGAAGTTCCGCGTCGCCAAGGCAGCGAAGGACTCCATCGCCCCACCCAAGAAGTAATCGCCCCGGGAAGTAATGGCCAGGGGTTATGGCTATGGCAGCCGCCGCCCATACGATGATATAGCGGCTAACTTCTAATTAGGGAGAGGGAGGCGGTCTGAGGTCCGCCTCCCTATTTTCTTTGCTCCTATGAAGTCTGCGGATTCTTAACCACCAGCGCCCGCACTACCAGCGAAACCCCAAAGCAGACAATGAGCGCCTGCGTCAGCAACTGCGCGTTATAGCGCCACGCAAGCACGGCAAAGCACGCCGTCATTCCCACCGTAAAAATCTCCGCTACAATCGCCTGTAGCCAATGCGGCTTTGCCGGAGAATCAGGTACCCGTGCAACTACGCTGGGAAACAGCCGAGGCACACGAGACTTGTAAGCGAGATAGGGCTCACTCTGCTCGACCTCAAGATATGCCTCCTCGCCCAGGATCAGCCGCAGCATCTGCAAAAAAGTTGCCACGATGAAGAAGATCGCGCCTGCCGGGGGCATCAGAATCGCCACCGCCAGCGAAAACACAAAGCTGCCAAAGTACAGCGGATTCCGCATGTGACGATATGGTCCCGCGGCCATCACTCCCTGCGCGTGCATGGTGCCCGAGGTCACGATCCCCGCGCCTAGATATGCCGTCCCCCACACACGAAATGCCGCGCCCACGGCAGCTAGGAAAATCACCAGCGACGTCACCCCCACCGTTGCCGCTTGAAGCGTCACAGCGCGTGTGTCCGCCAATCCTCCCGCCAGCTCAAGCCATATCGTCGATACTCGTGTTGCGCTTTGGCCGTACCGTAGCCACGGAGCCCAGAAGCCGATCGCGTAGATCGCAAACCCAATCCATAGCCGAAAACGGAACTCGAAACGCGTAGCCTTCACTGCGCCGCGCCTTCGTTCTTTGTGTCCGCGCTCTTTGTGCCCTCATTTTTGTAGATCACGCCCGCCTTCATCACAAAAGGCACATGTTGCAGGATGCGCACGTCCTTCAACGGATCGCCATTGACCGCAATCATGTCCGCCCATTTTCCCACTTCGAGTGAGCCGATCTTATCCGTCCAGCCCATTAGATCCGCCGCATTCAGCGTTCCGGTCTGTAACGCCGCCAGCGGAGTCATCCCAAACTGATTTACATACACATCCAACTCACGTGCATTCAATCCATGCGGATAGACCGCCGCATCTGTCCCCAGCGCAACCTTCACCCCCGCCGCAATCGCTCTCTTTGCATTGGCCTTCTCTACCACGCTCACATCCTTCATCTTCTGCGCATAGAACGCCGGCAGGTGCCCGTTCTGCTGCATCCAGTCGACGAGATACGCCGTCGGAACGAAATAGTTGCCATGCTGCATCATCGCAGCAATGTCCTCGTCGGTCATATACGAGCCATGCTCGATCGAATCCACTCCTGCTTCCGTCGCCCACAAGATTCCCTGCGAGCCATGCGCGTGCGCCGCTACTTTGCGCCCCAGCCGATGCGCATCCGCCACAATCGCCTTCATCTCTTCGAGCGTGTACTGTGCTGCCTGTGGATCATCGCCCTTCGACAGCACGCCGCCGGTCGCACAGATCTTGATCAGGTCCGCGCCATACTTGATCGTCTCGCGGACCTTATGTTGTACGGCCTCGACACCATCGGCCACACCCTCTGCCGTCTCGTGATAGGTAAAGGGCAGCAGGTTGTCATCGCAGTGCCCGCCCGTAATACCCAACGGCGGCCCGCTCACCTGCATGTGCGGTCCTTCGACCAGTCCCTCGTTGATCGCATCGCGCAGATCTACATCGGCATATCCCGCTGCCCCCACATTGCGCACCGTCGTGAATCCTGCCTCCAGCGTGACCTTCGCATTGCGCGCGCCAATCAGCGCGCTCTTGGCCACGCTCGTTGAAAGCTCATGGTACGGATCGAAATTGTTGTCGTCCGTCAGATGCGTATGCACATCGATCAACCCCGGCAGTACTGTCAACGAGCGCAGATCGATCTCCGTGTCCCCCGTCTGCTTCGGCGTCGATGCCGTCGGCGCAATCGCCGTAATGCGATCGCCAGTGACAGCGATGGTCTGATCGGCGAGCTCGTTTCCAGTGTGAACATCGACTACGCGACCCGCTCGAATTAAGATCCGCGATGAGCTCGCGCTCTGTGCAGCGAGTGGCGGTGCCGCAATAAGTAACAGTGACAGTGACAAAAAGAGTTGGTTGCGAAATACTTGCATGATAGCCTCGCTAAGATTTGCATCGTTGTAGTGGGGAGATTGCCGCAGTGTACCAGTTCCGTCTTCGCCTGCCGGATTCGCCTTTATGCTCGGCTTGCCGAGGAAGCATCGAGTGCCTGCCGCAGCCGACCGCGCACGGTCTGCAGGCGCCGCTCGGCCTCCTCGCGGTGCACGCCGAGTTTCTGCATCACAATCGCCGCCTTCACCGATCCAGCTCGCTCTAACAGCGCAACAGAATCTTCATTGCTCAGGCCCGTCACCGTCGCGACAATTCGCCCCGCCCGGTCGCGCAGCTTCGCATTCGTCGGCTGCAGGTTGACCATGAGGTTGCCATAGACGTAGCCGAGTCGAACCATCATTCCGGTCGAGAGCATGTTCAGCACCAGCTTCGTCGCCGTGCCTGCCTTCATGCGCGTCGATCCGGTCACCACTTCCGGTCCGGTAGCCGGAGTAATCCCCAACTCGGCCGCCTCAGCCAGCAGCGACCCGGGCACACAACTCAGCCCGATGGTAAGAGCCTCTAATTCGCGCGCATATCGAACGCCTCCCAGTACATAAGGAGTACGCCCGCTCGCCGCAATTCCGACTAGCACGTCCTTGCCGGAGAAGCCGTGCTGCTCCAGATCGCGCCGTCCCTGCCCCGCGGCGTCCTCCGCCCGCTCCACCGATCCTCGCAGTGCAATGTCGCCGCCCGCAATCACCCCCTGGACCATCTCCGGGGACGTGTTGTAAGTAGGCGGACACTCCGATGCATCGAGCACCCCCAACCGTCCCGAAGTACCTGCTCCGAGATAGAACAACCGCCCGCCCGCCTCCAGCCGCGCGACAATTGAATCGATGGCCTGCGCAATCCGAGGCAGTTCCTTCTCTACGGCGGCCACAGCCTCCCCGTCGGCCTCGTGGATGGCGCCGACCAGTTCGAGCGTCGAGAGCCCATCAAGGCTTTCCGTCGCCGGATTGCGCGCTTCGGTCGGAAGTAGCGAGAGATTATGCATTTGGAGTGATGCTTTGATGCTAAATGAATGGCTTTCCAAGCGCTTCACGCTGGTGCGACGGTTCATGCTTCAAGTTGTTGGAAATAAATTACGTTTGGATCGAACTGCTACTCGGCCAATCTCTCCAGGATTGCGTCAAAGTCTTCCAGCCGCGAATATTCGATGATCACCCGTCCCCGGCCATTCTTGTCCTCGATGCTCACTTTTAACCCCAGTGCCCGCTGCAGCAGGTCCCGCGCCTCGCGAACATTTGGATCGAGCGGGCGTTTCACCTTTTCTTCCCCCTTGCGCTTTTCTGGGTTCAGCATCCCTTGAACGTAACTCTCCGTCTGCCGGACCGACATCGACAGGGCACTGACTTTCTGCGCGGCTTTCAGCACTGATTCCGGATTCTCCAGCGCGAGCAGCGCCCGGGCATGGCCGAAGCTCAGCTCGCCAGCCTCGACCTTGGCCTGCACCTCGGCCGGTAACCGCAACAGCCGCAGAAAATTCGCCACCGATGTCCGGTCCTTGCCCGTTCGCTGCGCCATCTGCTCCTGCGTTAGCTTGAAGTCGCGACTTAAGCGATCGTAGGCTCGCGCCTGCTCCATAGGGTTCAGATCCGTCCGCTGCAGGTTCTCGACAATGGTCATTTCCATCGCCTGCTGGTCCGACACCTGCCGCAAAATCGCCGGAATCGTCGTCTTGCCAGCGATTTTCGACGCCAGCCAGCGCCGCTCCCCGGCAATAAGTTGAAAACGTCCATCGGCCAGTGCGCGCACCAGAACAGGCTGCACCACTCCGGTCGCCACGATCGACCCAGCCAACTCACCCAGTTGGGCCTCGTCGAAGCGCGTCCGTGTCTGATAAGGATTTCGGTCGATCTCTCCCAGCGGTATTTCGCGCGGCACTCCCTCCGCGGCCTTTGGGACGGCGCTTTCCTCGACACTCGCCCTCACGCGCGGAAGCAGGGACTCAAGTCCCTTGCCTAAGGCCTTCCGTTTCGGAAGCTCAATACCATTCATTGTCATCCGTCCTCGCCTTAAAATGAAAACCTCGCTTTATGCATAGGGCCAAAAGCGCACGGTAGGCTTTTCGCGGGCAGAAGCCGCTGCCTTCCGCTCCTTCGCACGTGGGCTCTCGATGCCATTCCGGCTCAGCAGTTCGTCCGCCAGATCGCGATAGCTCTCCGCCCCGCGCGACCGAGAATCGTAGAGTTCGACCGGCTTCCCGTAACTAGGAGCCTCCGCCAGTCGCACATTTCGCGGAATCGCGGTCTTGAAGAGCTTGTCCTTGAAGAAATCGCGAAGGTTTTCCTTCACCTGTTGCGCCAAGTTCGTCCGGTCGTCATACATCGTCAGAAGCACGCCTTCGATCTCCAGCCCTGGATTGAACGCTCCCCGCACCCGTTCCAGCGTATGGACCAGCTCGCTAATGCCCTCGAGGGCGAAATACTCCGCCTGCATTGGAACCAGAAGCCGGTCCGCCGCCACTAGAGCATTGAGTGTCAGCAAGTCAAGCGCTGGCGGGCAATCCAGAATGATATAGTCGTACTTCTCTCGCTCCGGCTGTAAAGCTTCCCGAAGTTTGAACGCTCGGCGCTCCTGCTGGATCAGCTCTACATTCGCTCCGGTTAAATTCTTGCTCGAAGGAACCAGCCAGAGCGTCTCTATCTCCGTCGGCAGAATCGCCTCTGCCAGAGTGCTCTCGCCGACCAGTACGTCATAGGTCGATTTCCGTTCCTCATCCCGCGAAAAGCCATACCCTCCGGTCGAGTTCGCCTGGGGGTCGCAATCGATCAGCAGCGTTCTCAGGCCCTCAAACGCCAATGCAGCCGTCAGGTTGATCGCGGTAGTGGTTTTTCCAACACCGCCCTTCTGATTGACGACCGCCAGCACCCTGCCCATGGAGACCAAGACTATCGGGGAGGTGCCCTCAAACGCAATGCAAACGGGCTGTGCAGAACAGGGCAGAATCTGTGGAAGACTTTTGCTCGAGCAAGCGGGGATCGCTGGCAACTCTAAGTAAGAATGCGGGATGCGAGAAGA
>Ga0206881_10061_pt1 | contig 39783 bp, 40 predicted proteins | sample Alteio_BWOrgCont_3_FD_152867 | JGI IMG/M metagenome (GOLD analysis project Ga0206881, IMG submission 152867) | Enriched cells from forest soil in Barre Woods Harvard Forest LTER site, Petersham, Massachusetts, United States -... | ecosystem: Environmental > Terrestrial > Soil > Temperate forest >...
GGGTGAAGGAGTCGCCGGTTTGGGAGCAAGGAGGGTTCCGGCTCAACCCGCCGAATCTTATGGTGTCGTTTCAGCGCCATTGGCGGCCGTTTCTCTACGTGGTCCTGCTGATGACGGCATTCAATTTCATGAGCCATGGCACCCAGGACCTTTACCCGACCTTCTTACAGTCGCTGAAGCTGCCGACGTCGACGGTAAGCGCGATTACAATCACGGCGAATCTAGGTGCGATCATCGGTGGCGTGACCTTCGGGGCATGGTCGCAACGCGTGGGGCGACGGCGGGCGATCCTCACCGCGCTCGTCCTGGCCGTGCCAATTATCCCATTCTGGGCTTTTTCCACCACGCCGCTGTGCCTGGGCCTGGGTGCGTTTCTGCTCCAGATTGCCGTGCAGGGGGCATGGGGTGTGGTTCCGGCGCACCTGAATGAACTTTCGCCGCCGGAACTGCGCGGAACCTTTCCTGGGTTCGCCTATCAACTGGGCAATCTGCTGGCTTCCTCCAACGCGGTTTTGCAGACGAAGATCGCTCAAAGCCACGGCGGCAATTACTCGCTGGCATTGGCCAGCGTGGCGGTGGCGGCGGTGCTGGCGCTCTTTGTGATCACCGCTTCTGGCTACGAAAACAAAGACGTTGTTTTTGAGAGAGGGACGGCTACTCCCCGATAATTTTGACCAGAACGCGCTTGCGGCGCAGGCCGTCGAACTCGCCGTAAAAGATTTGCTCCCAGGGGCCGAAATCGAGCTTGCCCTCGGTGATGGCGACAACGACTTCGCGTCCCATGATCGTGCGTTTCAGGTGGGCGTCGGCGTTGTCCTCGCCGGTGTCGTTGTGGCGGTACTGGTCGTGCGGCCTTTCAGGCGCGAGTTTTTCCAGCCACCGTTCCCAGTCCTCAAGGAGGCCGCTTTCATGGTCGTTGATGAAGATGCTGGAACTGATGTGCATCGAATTGCAAAGCACAAGCCCCTCACGAACACCGCTTTCGTTTACGCAGTCTTGCACCTTCGACGTGATGTTTACAAAACCACGACGGGCCGGGAGGTTGAAGATGAGTTCGTGGCGGTAGGTTTTCATGCGAATTGCCCGTCCAGAAATCAAAAAAGTTCCTGCTGTGAGCCGGTCGGCTTGAGGCCGAGCTTGTCGTAGGCGCGTTTGGCGGCGACCCGGCCCTGAGGCGTCCGTTTGAGGAAGCCTTCCATGATGAGATAGGGTTCGTGGACCTCCTCGAGAGTGCCCGCTTCTTCGCCGACGGAAACGGCGAGGGAGTTGAGGCCGACGGGGCCGCCGTCGAATTTGTGGATGAGCGCTTCAAGGAGGCGTTTGTCCATTTCATCGAGGCCGTCCTGGTCGATCTCAAGCATGGCCAGTGCGGCGTCGGCGGTGGCGACGGTGACGGGCGGAGTGGAGCGGACGAGGGCGTAGTCACGGACCCAGCGCAGGAGATTATTGGCTATGCGCGGGGTGCCTCGTGAGCGGCGCGCAATCTCGAGCGCGGCGGCGGTTTCGATCTCGAGTTCCAGCAGGCACGCGGAGCGGATGATGACTTTCTGCAAATCCTCGGCCGGGTAATAGTCGAGGCGATTGACCAGGCCGAAGCGGGAACGGAGCGGCGCGCTGATCATGCCGGCGCGGGTGGTTGCGCCGATGAGGGTGAAGCGTGGGAGGTTGAGCCGGACGCTGCGCGCGTTGGGTCCCTGGTCGATGATGATGTCGAGGCGGAAGTCCTCCATCGCCGGGTAGAGATATTCTTCGATGTTTTTGTTGAGCCGGTGGATTTCATCGATGAAGAGGACGTCGCCTTTCTGCAGGGTGGTCAGGAGGCCGGCGAGGTCGCCCGCCTTTTCGATGACGGGGCCGGAGGTGGTGGTAATGTTGGCGCCCATGGCCTTGGCGACGATGTGGGCCAGCGAGGTTTTTCCGAGGCCGGGCGGGCCACAAAAGAGGAGATGCTCGAGCGAGTCGCCACGGTGCTTGGCCGCGGCGATGAGGACATCGAGGCGTTCCTTAATGCGAAGCTGGCCGACGAACTGGTCGAGGAGCGCGGGCCGGAGGGTGATCTCCAGCCGTGGGTCGGGCGGGATGGCTTCGAGGGGAGTTTTGCCGCTCATGGTTTGAGATTAACGCACGCGGAACTGATCCGTCGACAATTCTTCAACTTGGCTACGCTCCCCCTTCGACTTCGCTCAGGGCGCGGCAGCAAACAGGACAGGCGCCGATGCTGCTATAATGATCTGAGCGCTTCCCTGACGAGATCCTCCACCGTGGCTTTGGGCCGGGCGTCGCGGATGGCGCGGACGGTTTTGTGCGCTTCGGCCTGCTTAAAGCCCAGGGAAATGAGGGCAAGAACAGCGTCGTTGACGTGCTGTTCTTCGGGCGTGAGGCCCTGTTGGGCCGAAGCTGCTTCCCACGCGGCGGAGACGCCGACTTTGTCGCGCAGCTCGACAATGACCCGCTCGGCGGTCTTCTTGCCAACACCCTTGATTTTGCTCAGGGCGGCGATGTCGCCGGCGACGACGAGACCACGAAAATGGAGGGGCGTAATGCCGTTGAGGATGGCCAGCGCGAGCTTGGGGCCAATGCCGCTGACGTTGTTGACGAGGAGAAGGAAGAGATCGCGTTCTTCGGGGGTGGCGAAGCCGTAAAGGGTGTGCGCGTCCTCGCGGATCTGGAGATGGGTGAGGATTTTGGTTTCAACGCCGGGCGGCGGGAGTTTGTCGTAGGTCGAAAGCGGAATGTTAAGGTCGTAGCCAACGCCGCCCACGTCGAGGATGAGGCGCATGGGCAGGACTTCGATGACGGTGCCGCGAAGGAAGGAAATCATTTTTCTGATTGTAGCGGCGGTCTATGACCGTCGCACTTCAATTCGGCGGGTTACTGCCGTCCGCAGGACTAGATCTCTTTCGGCTTGGCTCGCAGGCCGTTGTTTTGAGCGTGGGTGAGGGCGAGGGCGAGGGCGTCGGCGGCATCGGGGGGCGGGTTCTCGGTGAGGCCGAGCAGGGCGCGCATCATAAAGCCGACCTGGGCCTTTTGCGCCGCGCCGCGTCCGGTGGCGGCGGCCTTGACCCGGCGCGGGGCATATTCGTAAATCGGCAGGCCCGCCTCAGCCAGGGCGAGCAGGGCGGCGCCCCGGGCCGAACCGAGCGTAATCGCGGTCTGGTAGTTCTGGAGATAGATGATCCCCTCGACTGCCGCGGCATCGGGCTGGTAGCGCTGGAGGAGGTCGGTGATCTGCTGGTGAATGGCGACCAGGCAGCGCGAGGGAGCGATCTTGTCCGGGTTTTTGACGACCCCGTAAGCGAGGGAGCGGGTTTCCCGGCCCTCGACGCGGATGATGCCGTAACCGGTGCTGCGTAGCGAGGGGTCGATGCCAATGATGATGGGCATGAGAAATTATTTTTGACCCGATTTAGATGTCTAGCTCAATGCCGGAAATGACGCTGGCCGGTGAAGATCATGGCGAGGCCCCGTTCGTCGGAGGCGGCGATGACTTCGGCGTCGCGGACGCTGCCGCCGGGCTGGACGGCGGCGGTGGCGCCGGCTTCGGCGGCGGCGATGAGGCCGTCTGGGAAGGGGAAGAAGGCATCGGAAGCGACGATGCTGCCTTTGAGGCTGAGTTTCGCTTCGGAAGCTTTCCAGATGGCGATGCGGGAGGAGTCGATGCGGGACATCTGTCCGGCACCGATGCCGAGGGTGCGATCATGCGTGGCATAGACGATGGCGTTTGACTTGACGTGCTTGACGACGCGCCAGCCGAAGAGGAGGGCTTCGCGCTCCGCCTCGGTGGGCGGGCGTTTCGTGACGACTTTCCACACGGCGGGGGAGACGAGATCGGCGTCGCCGCCCTGGAGAAGGAAAGAGTCGCCGACGCAGGAGCGGATTTCGAGGCCGGGCGCCGGTGCGGCGGTTTCGCTGTTGACCATGAGGCGGAGATTCTTCTTTTTGGAGAGGAGGGCAAGGGCGTCGGGCTCGAAGGCGGGGGCGATGATGACTTCGCTGAAGATTTCGGCGATGGCCTGCGCGGTGGGGAGATCGAGAGGGCGGTTGACGACGATGATGCCGCCGAACGGGGCCTGCCGGTCGGTCGCGTAGGCATGGGCCCATGCTTCGGCAAGGGTCGGGGCGCTGCCGAGGCCGCACGGGTTAGTGTGCTTGAGGATGGCGACGGTGGGGTCTGCGCCAATGAACTCACGGATAAGTCGGACGGCGGCATTGATGTCGATCAGATTGTTGTAGGAGAGTTCCTTGCCGTGTAATTGCTGGAAATGGCGGGGAAATTGCCCGTAGAGCGCGGCGGCTTGGTGGGGATTTTCGCCGTAGCGGAGCGCCTGGGCGCGGCGCAGCGGCAGGGCGAAGGTTTCCGGGAACGGTTCGGGCTCGGGCAGGCGGGCGGCGAGGTAGTTGGCGATGAGGGCGTCGTAATAGCCGGTGGTGCGGAAGACTTTCGCGGCGAGCCGTTCGCGCGTGGCCGGGGTCGTGTCGCCCGAGGAGACAATCTCCGCCGCGACCACGGTATAGTCGGCGGGATCGGTGATGACGGTGACGCTGCGGTAATTTTTGGCCGCGCTGCGGAGCATGGAAGGGCCGCCGATGTCGATGTTTTCGATGGCGTGCTCAAGGGTGACGCCCGGTTTGGCGATGGTCTGCTCGAACGGGTAGAGATTCACGACGACGAGGTCGATGGGGGCGATGTCTTGGGCGGCGGCCTGTTTGCGGTGCTCCTCGTTGTCGCGGAGGAAAAGGAGTCCTCCGTGGACCTTGGGGTGGAGGGTCTTGACACGACCGTCGAGCATTTCCGGAAAGTCGGTGATGTCGGAGATGTCGGCGACGGTGAGGCCGGCGTCGCGTAGGGCCTTGGCCGTGCCGCCGGTGGAGATGAGTTCGTAGCCGGCCTTGGCGAGAGTCTTGGCAAAGTCGACGAGGCCGGTTTTATCGGAGACGGAGAGGAGGGCGCGTTTGGGCATAAATTATAATTTGTCGTCCTGAGCTTATCGAAGGATCTTTGGCCATTTCGTTCGTCCCTTTTGAAGCATCAGCGTGGTTATCGGCAATGACCTTTTTGTGCCGTAGTTCATCGATCCCGGATCAATTCCACCTAGGGGTTGGGTGATTGTGAAAATAGTTGGAGATCCCGCGACAAGCCCGGGATGACGGCTTCTTATGATTTTTTTTTGCTAGTCTCTTTCAGGATGACTTTGCGGCTCCCTTTGACGATCTGGCCGATGATCTTGCCTTTGGTGAGGGCAACGGTTTGGGCGGCATCCTTGGCGGCAACGATGAGGGTCATGCCGATGCCCATGTTGAAGACCTGGTAAAGTTCTTCATTATCGATGCGGGAGGTCGTGGCCAGAAGTTTGAAGATGGGTAGGATGAGCCATGAACCAAGATTGATTTCCGCGTCGACATCGTCGGGCAGCACCCGGGGAATGTTATCGATGAGGCCGCCGCCGGTAATGTGGGCGATGCCCTTGATCTTGACCTTGACGCGGACTTTGCGGATGTGGGGCAGGTAGAGGGTATGGACGCGGAGGAGTTCATCGCCGAGAATAGAGCGGCCGTCGCCGAGGCTGGCATCGAGACGGCAGCCGAGCTGGTTAAAGAGAATTTCGCGGGCGAGGGAGAAGCCGTTGGTGTGAAGGCCGGAAGAGGGCAGCCCGACAATGACGTCGCCCGGGCGGATCGACTTCCCGTCGATGATCTGGGAGCGATCAACGATGCCGACGATGGTGCCGACAAGGTCATAATCGGCCCCGTGGTAGATGCCCGGCATCTGGGCGGTTTCGCCGCCGATCAGGGCGCAACCGGCCCGCGCGCAGCCGCGGCTCATGCCCTTGATGAGTTGGCGGAAACGGTCGGGATTGAGCCGTTCGGAAGCCATGTAATCGAGGAAGAAGAGGGGTTCCGCGCCGAGGACGGCAATGTCGTTGGCGCAGTGGTTAACGAGGTCTTCGCCGATGGTATCGTGGCGGTTGAGCAGGACGGCGATCTTGATTTTGGTGCCAACGCCGTCGATGCTGGAGACGAGGACAGGATCGCGCATTTTCGGGAAGCTGGCGCGGAAAAGTCCGCCGAATCCGCCGATCTTGCCGAGGACTTCGGGACGGTGGGTGGCCTTGAGAAGGGAGGGCAGGCCGGCTTTGACTTTGTTGCCGAGATCGACGTCAACGCCGGCACGGGTGTAGGCTTTAAGGCGGTCACTCATGAGATACTTAATTCGTGGGTGAAGTGTGCCTCGAAGGTGGGCGGAGTGCAAAACGGATTTAGCGTTTTTTGAAAAAAAGAGAAGGATGGGAGGTGAGTCGTATCCCGATTTCAGTGGCTAAACGGGCGGCTAGGTCGTATCATGCACCGTGTCAGACGCGGAGTGTAGCTTAGCTTGGTAGAGCGCCTGGTTTGGGACCAGGAGGTCGCAGGTTCAAATCCTGTCACTCCGATGCCGACGATCTTGACTCGGTAAAAAGAGTAGGCATTTTTCCCGTGGACGACGAGAGCGATTGCGGGCAGGTCTTCGATCTGGGGACGCGAAGGCGATCATCGCCATCCTCTCTAAAATGAAATGCCTCCACTGGATTTTGTTCTTAGTCTTGATCCACGTGAGTCTCACTTTTCCATTCATTTGGATTCAGCAGACTGGGCTCGATTTTGACGAAAAAAGTTTTTACATCCCTGCCATTCATCAGATTCGCAGCCACTGGCCGCAGGTGGATATGGTGCGGGATTCCTTTGCTGCCATGCCGCCTGGATACCCTTATTTTTTAGCCACCGTGTCCATTTTCACCGGGACAGATCTAATTGCCCTCAGGCTGGTCAATGATGCGGTAAGCTTGTCAGCCATCGTTTTGTTCTTCCTGTGGCTGGGGCGTTACTTGTCCTCCGCAAATGCATTCTTGTTTACACTTCCGCTGGCTTTGAATTATTTTTTTCTCAGAGCATCCTTTCGAGTTGTAACGGATAATGCGGGGCTGGTTTTGGTTGTCGCCGCGCTGGCATGTCTGTTTCTTTTACCTGTCTCTGGATATCGCGGAACGGCGGCGGGTATCTTGAGCACTATGGTGGTGGCAACGCGGCAACTCCATCTCTGGTTAGTGGCACCTGGCCTGTTGCAATTATTCCTGGCTGGTTCAGAAAGGGAAACAGTGACCTCCGGATCACCCGTTCAAGCTCCAGCTTGGTGGAAAACATATGGGCTTGGCCTTATTTCCCGACTGCTGCCCTTGGTTCTCATCGCTTATCTAATTTATTTATGGCATGGGCTGGTACCGCCTCGATGGCAGGTTGTGTCGACCCAAATTTCATTGGCTCCCATATCCTATCTTCTGGCCGTCGCTGGGTTGACAGGTCCTTTTTTTCTTCTGAGCCTTTGGTCCACGATACGGCGCAACCTGCTCCGTGATGGTTGGGTTATCGGCGCGATGCTTCTTGGATTCACGGTAACGCTTGTTTCTCCCAACACCTATGATTATGCGGCGGGACGTTGGGGCGGTTTTCTATGGCTGTTCGTGCTGCACATGCCGGCCATCGACCATCGGTCTATTTTCTTTATGCTTTTTAGTCCGATTGGCACCGGAACCATCGGTCTTATCTTTCGGCTGCTTTGGATATCAGGCCAAAGGAATGAAGCGCTTCTCTGGGGGTGTTCTGTTTGCGGATGGATGTCAACCTTTGTGGTTAATCGTCAGGTTTTTCATCGTTACTATGAACCCATGCTCTTGGTCTTTTTTGCGATCGGCTGCGCTTGCTTGTTGGGGAATATTGATGGTTACAAGCTTAGACGCTGGCCTATTTTGGTTCTGATCTGTCTTGAATTTACCGTTTCATGTGTAGAAATTTACTTTAAGCCTCTTTTTTTGGAATGGAAATGGATCGTAGGCGGACTTTAGCTGGCTTGATACAGGTTTACCGAATGTCTTGTCAGCCTGGTGCCTGGCACAAGGATATCGATATCCTCACCATGTCGCGGGAAGATATTGAGCGGTAGATCGGAGAGTAGTCTTCTTCGAACCGGTTGCTTGATGGCCATCAAGGTGCAGTCCCACCAGAAATAAGGCCAACGATCCAAAGTGCGCGTATTCAGGATGCTTCCTAGAGCGTATCTTCAAAATAGGGCAAGGCCGAGCCTTATTTCGCAGCGGCGGCTGGCGAAGACCATCGCGCAAGGGCGTCGCGGAGGGCCTCGAGACGGACAGGCTTGCTGAGATAATCGTCCATACCTGCGGCCAGGCATTTATCGCTTTCACCACGCATGGCATTGGCGGTCATGGCGATGATACGCGGAGAGGCGAGGGAGGGTGTGGCGCGGATGCGGCGGGTGGTTTCGTAGCCGTCAAGCTCGGGCATCTGGCAATCCATGAGGATGATGTCGTATTCCTTTTCCTTAAGGGCCACGAGGACTTCAATGCCGGTGATGGCAGTATCGGCGGTATAGCCGAGGTTTTGCAGCAGGCCGAGGGCGACCTTTTGGTTGATGCGGTTGTCTTCGGCGAGGAGGATGCTGACTTTTGCGCTGGCGGGAGGCGATGGCGCTTCGGGTTTGGATGGAACGGCCAGGCGGACGGTGCCGGACTGAGTGAGCTTGCGAGGCACGTGGTTGGTCATAACTTCGGCGAGACGGTCGAAGAGGCGGGACTGCTTGACCGGCTTGAGGACGCAGGCCTCAATGCAGTGGGCCTTAAGTTCATTGGGCTCCATGTGATTGCCGAGGGAGGTAAGCATGACGAGCTTGGCGCCCGAAATGGTTGAATCTTCCTTGATCGCCTTGGCGAGCATGAGGCCGTCCATTTCAGGCATCTGCATGTCCAGAATGACAAGCTCAAAAGGGGTGCCGGCATCGGCGGCGGCACGGAGTTTTTGAAGGGCTTCTTTGCCGTTGGAGGCGTTGGCATTAGTCATTTTCCAAGCCCGGGTATGGTGGTCGAGGATTTCACGGTTGGTGGCGTTGTCATCAACAATAAGCACGCGCAGGCCGGTGAGATCATGGTGGGCAACGGGTTTGGCGGTGGTGGTTTGTTTTTGGAATTCGGCCTCGAAGGAGAACCTGGAACCCTCGCCGAGCTTGCTCTCAACGCGAATGTTGCCATGCATGAGAGCCACGAGTTTTTTGGAGATGGCGAGGCCGAGACCGGTGCCGCCGTATTTGCGCGTGGTGGAGCCATCGGCTTGGGTAAAGGCCTCAAAAAGGCGGCCTTGGGCGGCTTCGTCGATGCCGATGCCCGTGTCCCGGATCTCGAAGCGGAGGATGGTGCCGTCGCTGGTTTCGCTGATCCGGGAGACGGTGACGACGACTTCACCCTGAGAGGTGAATTTGACGGCGTTGCCGACGAGGTTGTTGACGATCTGGCGCAGGCGGCCGGGGTCACCGCGGAGATGGAGGGGGACTTCGGGCCGGATAAACGCGGCGAGTTCGAGTCCCTTGCTGTGGGCCTGCGCGGCAAGCAGGTCCATGGTGCTATCGATGACTTCGCGCAATTCGAAGTCGATGGTTTCGAGATCGAGTTTACCGGCTTCGATCTTGGAGAAGTCGAGGATATCGTTGATGACGATGAGGAGGGATTCGCCACTGATGCGGACGGTGCGGGCAAACTCGCGTTGCTCGTGCGTGAGGTCAGTCATGAGCAGGAGATCGGTCATGCCGATGACGCCATTCATGGGGGTGCGAATTTCGTGGCTCATGTTGGCGAGGAACTCGCTTTTCATGAGGTTGGCGGTTTCGGCGGAGAGCTTGGCCGCCTCGAGTTCGCGGTGGGCGAGGTGCCGCTGAGTGATGTTTTTGCTAAAGACGGCGACGCCGCTGATCCCGGTTTCGGTCTGGATCGGGTTGTAACTTATTTCGTAGTAGCAGGGGCCATCCTCAAATTGGTAACAGCGCTCGACGACGAAGCGTTCTCCCGCAAGGGCGCGGTCGTAGAGGGAAATATCTTCCTCGCGCCAGTCTTCCGGGAGATGGTCGATGATGACATCGCCGGCCTGGACGGTGACGCCTAGCATGTCAGCTAGAGACTGGCCAAACGTGGAATTGAAAGTCATTAACCGGTAGGCGGTGTCAACCGACCAGATGGAATCCTCGACGTTGTTGATCAGAGCGGAGAGATTGTGCTCGGAGGCGAGCAGCTGGGCTTCGAGGCGTTTGCGTTCTGTGATGTCCTCGACCATGCCTTCGTAGTAGGAGAGTGTTCCGGAGGAATCGAAGACGGCACGAGCATTTTCGGAAATCCAGATGGTCGATTTGTCCTTGCGATATATTTCGGATTCGAAGCTGCGGACAACGCCATTTGCCTGCATAAGACTGATGAACTCGGCGCGGCGATTGGGGTCGACGTAGAGCTGGTTGTCAATCGCCGTTAGCCCCTCGATCAGGTCCTCGACGGAATCGTAGCCGTACATTTTGGCCAAGGCGGGATTGACATTGAGGTACTGGCCGGAAGGAGTGGTTTGGAAGATGCCCTCAATGGCATTCTCGAAAATGCTGCGATACATCAACTCGGGATTGGATTTGGGACTGCCCCCGCCGCCAAATTTTCCGCGCAGGGCAGTGAAGAGACCGGTACCATTGCCTGAGGGGCGCGGCTTTTGAGTTTTTTCAGCGGGATTTTTCATGATCCAAACGCCTGACTTGTAAGGAAGAAATTCAAGAAAGGATGGTCGCGGAGGGGCGGTTCGTCAAGGCATACAAGATCTATCGTGCTGAATATTGCCTGGGAAGAGATGTTAAGATGGGCGACGTATCTACTTTAGTGCTTGGGAGTTTGCCAAGTAACGTCAGCTTCGAAGCCAGGCGCCGATGATTTCACGGAGAGAAGGGCGGAGGATTAATTTTGACCGGGCCTTTTTTTCAAAGAGGCCAAGTCCGTGGTCAATCGGGACGTGCAGAAAGTCGAATGCGTTTGCGTTATCGCGGGCCAGGCGCGCGGCGAAGCCAAAGGAGGCTTGGATTTCGAGATCGTCGAGAACGATGACGGCGCCGGGCGGTGCGTGACGCAGAGCAAGGATAAGAGCATGTTCGCGGGTGGCAGGATTGGGCGGGCTGTCGATGAGGATAAGGCGTGACTCCTGAAGCCGGAGGAGGAGTTCGGGGTGGGTATCGAGATCGAAGCTTTTGCAGGTGACAAAGCCGAGGGGGCAAGAGGTAAGGGGAACGACGGCGGTGAGATCGGTATTGCGCTTCGGAAATTCTGCGGCCTGATCTTCGGTTTTGGCGAGCCATTCGGCCGAGTCTTCAATGGAGGTGACGCCAGTACAGACGGAGCGCAGGGCGACGGTGGAGCATCCAGAGCCGAACTCGAAAGCCTGGACGGGCGTCTCGGAAAGAGCGCAGATTTTTTTCAGCAGTGCGCACGAAGGCTCGGGGAGAATCCAGGCGGGCGGCTCATAGCCGGTGTTGCGGCAGAGATTGCGGTAGTTGGCAATTTCCCGCTGGACGAGATTCTTGATCGTGGGGCTCATGGCGAGTCGTGGCGCGGGTAACCGCGCAGGGCGCTGAGGGCGAGACGAAGACGGAAAGCAGGGCTGAGATGGTCGTTGTGTTTGCCGCGGAGGAAGAGAAGCAGAACGGCTTCGAGAAGATGGCGCAGGCTGAGAAGAAGACGAAGGTAAAGCCGGCTGTTGGGATCGTGGATTTCGTAGAAGAGAAGTTTGCCGCGGTAAAGATCATGAACCCGGCTCAGGCCGCCGGTACGCCCGCCGATGCCATCGTGGCGAACGGTGTATCGTCGGTCGACGCCGACCAGCCAACCGGTCTGGGTAAGGCGCTGGCAGAGGTCGTTGTCGGACTGGCATTGCCAGTAGCGGAGGTCGAAGCCGTCGATTTCGCGCAGCGCGATCATACGGACCAACACGGAGCTGGAATGGGCGATGGGAACGCTTTCGATACGGTCGTTGAGCAGGCGGGGATGGAGCGTGCGGCGTTGGCGATCAAGCCAGCATCCGGTGACTTGATTGCCGAGGGCGTAGATCCACGCGGGGGGGATCGCATCTTCGCAGGAACCGCCGGGCGTGCCCGCGGCGGTGATTTGCCGGAAGTTGGACCAAGCGAGTTGCGGCAGCGATTTGAAGGAGTCGAAGGCGGCGCGGAAATCGCCGGGGAGGAAGGTGATATCGGCGTCGAGAAGAAGGGCGAACGGGGTTTTTACTTCACGCAGGGCTTGGTCGGAAGCGGCTCCGAAGCCGCGGGCGGTGTCGTTACGGATGAGACGCAGAGGGGACTGGAGTCCGGCGATGGCGGCAGGAGGGACGGAGGCATCGTCTACGGCTATGATTTCAGCGGGAAGCCCAGCCTCGTGCTCAAAGGAGCGGGCCATTTCCATCCAACGATCCAGATTATTGTGGAGCGTGGTGGCAATGGTGAGGTCGGGGTAGGAGGACATGGTTCGGACGGTGATTTCCGAGATGATCAGCAGCGCGGGGTGCTCATCGAGTCAAACAGGCTTTATGAATTTTAATAAATTCCGGGGATGAGGGCAGATTTTATAGAGATCATATCCGGGGCTGAACGCTTTGCCCAGCCAGAGGCCGAGAATGAGGAGTCCCCAGGTCATGGCTTGGATTGGAAATTTGTTTCTTGGTGGGTGACGGCTATGGTGTAAAGGAATGCTGGGCGGATGGCGATTGAGATCGTCGACCGCTGGCTGCAAATTATTTCGACATTATGCCCAAAGTCACGCTTCTCCCGGGCGGCCAGTCCGCCGAAGTTTCCGCCGGTACCCTGCTTCTCGATGCCGGAGAGGAGGCCGGGGTCGAGATGGAGGCGGGTTGTTTCAACTGTTCCTGCGGTACCTGTGTGGTGGCCGTTGCATCGGGGATGGAAAACCTCGAGCCGCCGACGGATGAGGAGTTGAATGTGCTCGACCAGTGGAATAAGGACCCGGAAAAATATCGCCTGACCTGTTGCGTGAAAATCCTGAAGGGTGAGGTTGTCCTGCGGCTGGAGCATTGACGCCACCGCCAACTTGGTTCTTGTTTTTGACGCTGATGCTCATTCGCTCAAGGACCAGGTCACGCCATAGGGCAAAAATTCATTCGGCGTGACCCGCGTCGATTTTTCGGACAGTCTCCAGGGGCATAGGGAAATAAAATCTCCCTTGCCCTGACCCGCGCCAACGAAGATGCGCCTCCTCTTTCTCAACAGTAGCCTTGCGCCAGGCCGGGACGGCGTGGGCGATCACCTGCGCTTGCTGGCGGGCGAATGCCAGCGATGCGGGCATCCCAGCGCCATCATCGCGCTGCAAGATCATTATGTCACCGAGCCGGATGAATCGGTCTTGAATGCCGGGGCGGTAAAAATTCCCTTATTGCGACTCCCGGCGGCCTCAGCCTGGTCGGAGCGCATCGACCGGACCGCCGCATTTCGTTCTTGGTGGCAGCCCGACTGGATCAGCTTGCAATTCGTTTCCTACGGTTTCAATGACAGGGGTCTCGCGTTTAACCTGAAATCCATTTTCCAAACCCTCACGGCGGGCTGCCCACTTCATCTCATGTTTCATGAATTATGGCTTGGAGGGGACAAGTCTTCCCCCCTCCGTCATCGCTTGGTTGGAGGATTGCAACGGTATGGGATCAGGCGGTTGGTGGCGGGCTTGAAACCGCAGCGGGTGAGCACCTCCAACCCGGCTTATGCCGCGATACTTCGCAGTATCGGGGTTGAGGCGGCCATCCTCCCTCTTTTCGGCAATATTCCAATTTCCGCGATCGATTTGGCTGCGCTGTTCCCCGCCATGCTGGCCGGTGCGGGCATTCCTCGGGAGGGCGCCGGACGTGATCAATGGTGGCTCGGTCTTTTTTTTGGCACGCTTTATTCCAATTGGAAAGCAGAACCGCTGATGGGCACCTTGATTCGCGCGGCGTTGCACGCCCATAAACGAGTTTGTCTGGTACTGGCGGGGTTCGCCGGCGCTGTGGGCGAGGCGACCTGGGAAAATTTACAGCGTGATTACGGTCGCGATATTGTCTTTGTGAAGTTCGGCGAGCAGCCCGTGGAAACCATTTCCGCCCTGATGCAAATCGCCGACTTTGGCATCAGCGCCTCGCCCTGGCAATTGATCGGTAAAAGCAGTTCCACGGCAGCCATGCTTGATCACGGCCTTCCCGTCATTGTGAGCCGAGACGATTTTCAGCCGCGTATCGCGTCGTCGCTCCCACCTTCTAGCGATCCGCTATTCCATCTTTGCGACGCGACACTGGAACCAAAATTGGTGGCCGGCCTGAAAAAATCGCCGCCACGCCCGCGCTTGGGTGAAATTGCCGCGCAGTTTTGTCGGTTGCTCGACTCGTAACGCAACCTTGCTCTATTTTGAAGTCACGCATAAGCATAGGTCCCGAGATGAATGCGAAGCCTGCTCAAAGGAAGAAATCGGTGCCAATAACTAAGCCGAAGACGCGGAGAGCGGATGATTCGGTTGCGAAGCCGGCGGCCATGCTTAAGATTCCGGAGGGGGTGCTGCTCGGCGCGCACACCTCGACGAGCGGTGGAGTGGTGCAGGCGGTGACTCGGGCCCTTAGGTGCGGATTTACGGCGGCGCAGATTTTTGTGAAGAACAACAAGCAGTGGTTTGCGCCGGTGTTGGGTGAAGAAGAGGTGGCGCAGTTTCGCACGGCGCGAAAAGCCTCGGGGATTCGTTTTTTTGCACACAATTCCTATCTGGTTAATCTGGGCAGCCAGGATGCGGAGATATTTTCGACATCGGTGCGGGCGATGATCGCAGAATTGGAACGTGCCGAGGCGTTGGAACTGCCCTTTATCGTGATGCATCCAGGCAGCCACGGTGGCGCGGGCGAAGAGGCGGGCCTGAAAAGAATCGCCCAGGGACTTGATGAGATCGTGCGTGCAACGGCGGGTTTTCGTTGCCGGATGGCGCTTGAGATCACTGCGGGGCAGGGGAAATCATTGGGTTTTCGGCTAGAACATTTACAGTGGTTGATAGAAAATACCGCAGAGGAAAAACGGTTCGGCACGTGTCTGGATACTGCACACTTACACGCTGCCGGTTACAACATAAAGAATCGGGAAGGATATGAGGAAACGATGGATCAGGTGGATAAATTATTGGGAGTGAAACGTGTTCTCGGTTTGCACCTGAACGATTCAAAGGTTCCGCTTGGTAAACGGGTCGATCGGCACGCGCATTTGGGGGGAGGCGAGATCGGAATCGATTGTTTTAAGTGGATTGTGCAGGACGCGCGGTGGAAATCGACGCCCAAAGTGCTGGAAACGCCCAAAAGCGAAGACATGCATGAGGATGTTGAGAATCTTCAAAAGCTGGCACCCTATTTGCAGCAAATGACTTAGTTGCGGCGGATGTGCCAAAGCTGTAGACTACGCGCATGGAAAAACCGAAAATTATTGCATACTTGAAGCCGTTTTGTGGCTGGAGCCAGGGTGTCCGAGCCGTTTTGCGGAAATATGACCTGTCCTTTGAGGACCGCGACATCTGGAACGATCCGCGGCAGAGACTTGAAATGATCCAGAAGAGCGGGCAGGAGCTTTCGCCCTGCGTTGAAGTGAATGGTCACATGCTGCCCGACATCAGCGGCGAGGAAGTGGAAGCTTGGCTGATTGAAAATGAAATTGTGGCCAAGGATCACGCGCCGGTTGGTGTGCCCATCAATGCGCCGTGCGCCGATCACAGTGAAGTCGTTTCAACCCCGATCACCCTTAAGAGATAGAAAGAGTACGACCATGTCCATGACGATATCCCAGCAGCAAGCCCTTGTGTCGCTTTTGCAGGACGGGGATGTCTCGACCATCGGTCTGATCAAGGGAAAATTGCTCGAAGGGGGCTTGGCGCGTCTGGCGGAATATCAGGCCCTGCTTGGCTTGACCACCGGTCCGGCACGCAAGAATCTTGAGGAAGTGATCTGTCAGATCGAGTCGTCCAAGACGTTGGGGAACATTTCCCGGGGGCTGGCGAAACTGCGGACTTGGAGCCAGCTCGAAGATTTATGCTGGGACTTGGCGAGTGTGGAACAGCCGGGTTTCGAAGGCGGACCATATGCGCGCCAGCTTGATCAGTGGGCGGAAGAAGTGGGCCGGATGATCAGCCCGTCCGCCAGCGCCAGCGAGAAGGTGAATTGCCTGGCACGGTATCTGGGCCATGAGCAGGGGCTCGCGGGCAACAGCCACGATTATTATCACCCGCGGAACTGCTGCTTGCCGTGGGTGATGGAGTTTCGCGCCGGGTTGCCGATTACGTTGAGCCTGGTTTACATGCTGGTGGGCATGCGGCTGCATCTGCCCGTCGAAGGAATCGGGGCGCCGGGGCATTTCCTGGCGCGTTTGGACGGCGTGATATTCGATCCCTACCACCGGGGCCGGATTCTTTCCGAGGGGGAGTGGGACCTGATCGCGTCGGAAATTCCAGAGCGGCAGCGGCCTTACCTGACCAAGGCCTGCTCGCCGATGCAGACGATACACCGCCTACTGATCAATCTGCGTAACTGTTATGTCAAGCGCAACGATGTTGGGCGTCGGCATCGGGTTGATCATTACCTCGCGGTTTTGCAGAGGTGAGGTGGCGCTTGGCGCCCGCGTTCCGGGCTATTTCCCATCCCGCTGTTGCCTTGCGAACCGGCCCTAGAACGAACCTCTAATACCGATCTCCGCGTAGGGGGCGCCGTCGCCGATGCTGTTGTGGAAACTCGTATTGTGGTCATCAAATCCGATCTGGTCGGGATGGATGTCGAAATTACGATAGGGCACGTAACCGCCGGAGACATCGAGGTTGAGGTTGGGGGTGAACTTCCAGGTAAACCCGGCTCCAACGCGGAATTCGGTGAAGTCAACGATGTTGCCGTTAAGATCGCTGTTGCCCGAGGAGGGCCCGTGTCCGTGGTCGGTGCCAAAGTTGCTGTTAAGAGCGTAGGTGCCGCCGAGGATTTCGGCGCCGGTGTAGAGGGTCAGGGCGTTGTTAAGCTGATACTGGAGCTGGGGCCTGGGCGGGATAGCCGAGAGGACCCACTTGTCGGCAAATTGCCAGCGGAAGCCGGGCAGTCCGATGATGGGGTAGTTGGATTTAAGATCGATCTGCACGCCGAAGATGATCTGAAAATCGCTGTTCCAAAGATAGGTGCCACCGATCTGAACGGGCATGTCGAAGTCGTTGCCGGTGATATCTTCGGAGTCACTGAAAATACCAGGGTGGAGCTCGGCGCGGAGGAGGATTTTATCGTTAAGAGCAAAGTCGGCCCCGACGATGGCATTGACGGATTGGAGCGTATTGGGCAGGGGGGCCTGGGCGGGTAGCCCAAAGGAATCACGTTCGGTGTCAAAGCCAAAGCGGAGAAGAATACCGTCGGAAATCTGGGGCGAGATGACGTAGTTGAGGTGAGAATTGATGTTCTCCACGTTGCCGATATTGGCATTGCCCTGTTTCGTCTCCGCGTCGCCGGAATAGCTGGTTTCGGCGGTAAACTCCTGGGAGATGGGGATGTTGCTGCTATCGGTACTAACCGGCGGCGGGGGATTGACCGCAGCCGCGCCAGAGGGAGGCGGGCCGTCAGCACGCAGCGCTGGTGCGGTGAAGAAGCAGAGGGCACCAATGAGCAGGATGGGGGTATATTTCATTTTCATTATTCTCCGCGGTTATAAAAGCTGGATCATGGTGGGAAGACAAACAAAAGTTTAGCCTGTCAGCTCTTACTTGAATTCGGCACGGAAGGCGTTGACGCCCTGCTGGACGTCCTGAAGCATGAGAGAAATGGAGGCGAGACGCTCCATGCCATGGAGGTAGGCGACGTTCGCGGTGGAGATGAGGTCTTCGCGCCAGACGAGCGTCTCGGTTTTGCCGTTGACGGTGACGGGCCATATTTTTTCGAGTTCGACATCGGCATAGATACCGGAGCAGAGATAAAACTCGATGTCGGCAGACTGGATGGCGGTCCCGTTGGTGATCTGGTAGATCGCGCCGGTGCCGAGCGTGCTGTAATCTTCAACATCGAAGCATTCGTAGTAAAGATCGGCGGGTGCGAGTTTTGACGAAGCATAGAGGGGCGTCTGGCTGAAGAGCGGGTGATAATCGGCGTAGACCTTGGGGTCGGAGCGGATCAGGCTGGTGATTTCATTGAAGGGCAGGATGTCGCCGCCGCTGATGGCGTAGTTGGCGGTGGCGAATTTGTCACCGAGAAAATTATCGATGCGACCCGCGAGGACCTGGCTCCAGAAATCAACGAAGAGGGTCTTTTTGTCGAGGTTCTGGGCCTTCAGGGCGGTGATGCCCTGCGCCTCAGCCTTGCTGATCTGCAGGGAGGGGTTGTCCGGGTCAAGGTTGGCGGTCCCGTTGAGGAGGTAGCCGACGGAGCCGTTGTCGGGCAGGGTTCCGAGACCGCTGAAATCGGCGGCGGTGGGCTTGGCGGGCAGGGACAAATGCATCCAGACCTTGAGTTCGGAATGATTGGCCGGAGTCCAGGTCAGCAGCTTGTGCGCAACGTCCACGGGTGCGGCGTCGATGATGTAGAGCGACTGGACGGAGATGCCTCGCTGGAAGTCGAGGAGACTTCCGCGCTCCTGCTGGATTTGGCCTCCGGCGAGAGAATCGATGTCGACCGGCTTGCCGGCAAAGGCGGTAAAGGCGAGGTCGCTGTTCATGTCGGCGCGGAGCGGGGCGGCGATGGCGAGACCTGCGGCGAGCGTAAGACTAAGGAGCTTGGAAAGCTTGGGATACAACGGGTTCATGGCCATGGGATGGATGCAGTTAGGATTAGGGATCGGTTTGGCTTATGCCAGCAAAGATTCCGAACGGGTGCGACAGGTTACAACTTAAGGCGGCCCCGAAGCTCGGCGGCGCAAGCGGAAATATCATCTTCGGCGATGTCGTTGATTTGCCCGGCAAGGGCGAAATCCTTGGCGGTGACTTTGTGGCCGGCGGAGTGGGTGGAAAGGGCGAGATGGACGATCCGGTAGCGGATGTCGATGTCGGGATGATGGTTGGCGGCCTCTGCGAGGGGAGCAATTTTGAGCACCAAGGCGATGGCCTCGACGAAGTCGGCACGCTGAATGGTACGGATAAGGGCATCACCCTCTTGCGTCCAGCCGGGGGGAGGCGTCTGGTTCATCGAGGCCATGGTAGAGGGTGTCTTGGAAGGAAGGCAAGTTGTGTCGCGTTCTTGAAATGGCGTAAAAAGGACAGTGGAATAAATGAAGAGAAGCCTTGCCGCTATCGGCAAGACCTGATTTTCTGATGGATTCAATTCTTATCCCATGCAGGACGAAATTATCTCACTCAAGGAGCAAATCCTGGCGGCGATCGCCGGAGCAGCCAATGCCGATGCGCTCGAAGCGGTGCGCATCCAGCATCTTTCACGCAACGGGATGCTGCCGCAATTACTCGAGAAGATGGGCGCCGTGCCGAAGGAGCAGAGGCCGGTCGTGGGCCGGACGGCCAACGAGGCCAAGAATGCCATCGGCGTTGCTTACGAGTCGCGCAAGGCGGAATTGACCGCGGCGGCGGAGGCGGCCGATTTCGATCCGACTCTGCCGGGACGCTATGAAGCGCCGGGCTCGCTCCATCCGGTCTTACAGGTGCGGGACCGGGCGATTGAGATCTTTCGGCGGCTCGGGTTCGCGCTGGCCGACGGGCCGGACATCGAGAATGAGGTCTTCAATTTCGACGCTTTGAACACGCCACCGGACCACCCAGCCCGCAACGAGCAGGACACGTTCTACCTGAAGGAGGATGGGCTTGCGCCCAGCCGCGGCTTGGCGGCGGAGAGCGCGGGTGGGCGGCGGCTGATGCGGACGCAGACTTCGACCGTGCAGATTCGCGCGATGCTGGAACAGCAGCCGCCCATCCGGATCATTGCGCCGGGGCGGTGCTATCGCCGGGACGAGATCGATGCGACGCATGGCATGTCGTTTTTCCAGATGGAGGGGCTCGTGGTCGATGAAGGGGTGACGCTGGCCGACCTGAAGGGGACGCTCGAGTATTTCTTTCGCGAGCTGCTGGGGGAAGACCTCAAATTCCGGTTCCGGCCCCATTTCTTTCCGTTCACCGAGCCGAGTTTCGAGGTCGATTGTGCGCGGACGGGCAGCCAGGTGAAGGGGAAGGAATGGCTCGAGATCAGCGGCTGCGGGATGGTTGATCCGGAAGTCTTCCGGCAGGTCGGCTACGACGAGGAGAAGTACACCGGTTACGCGTTCGGGTTCGGGATTGAGCGGATCGCGATCATGCGGCACGGCATTCCCGATCTACGCTTCTTCACCGAAAACGACGTGCGTTTCCTGCGCCAGTTCAGCACGCGGCTGGATGGGTAGGTGTGTTATTAAGGCGTTGGATTTCTCTTTATTTCCGCGCGGTGCGATAGTAGCAGGCCAAGCAAAACTGTCCGAGGGCGCCCACGATGGCCACGGTGAAGTAGAAGAATCGATACAAAGCGATAATCTGCGGAAGCATGCTGGGATCGACCAGGCCGCTGACGCTGGGCGAGACGGAAACAAAGGTGCCGTGATATCCGCCGTAGATGAGAAAGAGCAGCGAGAAGAGACATTGGTTCCACCATCCGTAGATTGCGCCGCGCACATCGGCGGCCAGAAACAGGGAATGGACCTTGAACTCGACAACCGTCATCCCGGTCAGGAGGACGCCGCTGATGAAACCTTCCAGGTCGGGTCCAAAGAGAAAAAAGATCCACGTCAGGATGGCCGAAAAAAGGAGCCAAAACCGGCTCCAGTAGGCGGCCCGGGCCCGTTTCAACAGGCGATGACCCTCCTGCACCCCGGCCTGGACCTCGGCGGAACGGAGGTACTCTTCGACCGATTCCGTGCGCCCCGCTTCGCGGAGAAGTGTTTCCAGGGTCGATTCCGGGATTTGGACCAGTTTGGACATGGCGCACGATAGCACGACTGCCAAACTTCTCTCAACGGTCTGATTCCAGTTCCAGACAGAAGTGGCGTGACGCATGAAGATGTGCCAAAACCAAGGGACTACTTATGGCAGCCATACGACACGGGCGCGCTCGCATGGCCACATCAGGATGCGATACGGAGGGGGATGGGCTGCTGACGCGACTGCAGGGCTTGGCGATCATCGCGGTCGGGGTCTCAATTTTTTCGCCGGTCCTGCGCGGCGATTGGCTGTGGGACGACGACAAATATGTCACGCGCAATGCCCTGGTCCATGACCCCTCGGCCTTTTGGAAGATTTTGACACGGCCCGACGGCCTGGGCAATTACGATCCGCTCACGTCGGCGGTACGCTGGCTGCAATGGCAATGCTGGGGTGACAACGCGCTCGGGTACCATCTGACGAACCTCGGATTGCACCTGGTCGGCGCGTTTCTGCTCTGGCGGCTTTTTTACCGGTTGCGAATTCCGTGCGCCTGGCTGGGAGCGCTGGTCTTCACCGCACACCCGCTGATGGTCGAGTCGGTGGCCTGGATCGCAGAGTTGAAGAACACGCTTTCGCTGCCGCCGCTGCTGCTCGCCATGCTGGCGTTTCTCGATTACGACGAGGGAGGCCGGCGGCGCGCCGATTATTTCCGGGCCTTGGCTTGGTTCGTCGTCTCGATGCTGGCCAAGACGTCGGGGCTGATGCTGCCGGTGGTCTTTCTGGGCTATGCCTGGTGCAAGCGCGGGAAGATAAGCCGGGAAGAAATCAAGGCCAGCGTGCCCTTTTTCGTCATCGCGCTGGCGGCGGGTTGGGTGTCAATTTCGCCGCATGGCGGTCCGTCGGACCAAATGGAAGTCGTCGCGACCGGTGGGTTATGGGCGCGTTTGGCCAGCCTCGGATGGGCGGGGCTGTTTCTCCTGGGTAAAGTTGTTTTTCCGGTGGACCTGATGCCGGCCTATCCGGGCAATGCCGTGGAGTCGCCGACACCGGTCGACCTCCTGCCCTGGTTTTTGCTGGCCGGCGGGCTTTGGCTTTTCTGGAGCAAGCGCAGGACTTGGGGGCTTCCGGTTTTGGCGGGAGCCGGTTTCTTCCTGGTCAACCTCGTGCCGGTCTTCGGGTTCATATTTATGAATTACGCCACCATGGTCTGGTCGATGGATCATCTGGTTTATCTGCCGATCATCGGCTTGATCGGATTATTTGCGGCCGGGGTGGGAGCGGCGATGAAGAGGCTTTCCCCGGCGCTCCGTCCCCTGGCCGTGGCGGCGGTGACCCTGGCGGTTGCTCTGCTGGCTTTTGCCGCGCACGGGTATGCGGATATGTTTTCAGACGAGGAAACACTTTGGCGTTATGCGGTGGAACGGAGTCCCCACTTTCTCCTGGCCCAGGAAAACCTGGGCAAAGCCCTTCTGTTGAATAATCAACCGGAGGAGGCCCAAACGCATTTTGAGGAAGTCTTGCGGCTGAAACCGCAGCGCGCCACCTCGCACTACGACGTCGGCAAAGCGCTCGTGCAGATGGGGCGGCTGGATGAGGGGATCGCGGAATATCGTCAGGCCCTGGCCTTGGATCCCACGGATGCCGAGGTGGAGAACAACTGGGGGGTGGCCCTGCTCCAGTCAGGTAAATTTTCCGAAGCCGAGGAGCACTTCGCGCGCGCCGTCGGCCTGAAACCCGATTATGCCCTCGCCGATGACAATTGGGGCGTTGCACTGGCGGCGGCAGAACAATATCAAGAGGCGGTGGACCGTTTCGCCCGGGCCTTGGAACTGACCCCCGACTCAGCCGAAGCCCACGACAACATGGGATTCGCCCTCCTCAAACTCGGCCGGCCCGACGAAGCCCAAAAGCACTTCCAGCAGGCCCTGCAAATCGACCCGGGCGACAGCAGGGCGCGTGATGGGCTGGCGAAGATAGAGCAGATGCTTCAAAATGGACCTGGGAAGAAGTGATGCCACTTTCCAAAGAAATCTAGTCTATATCCTTCCGTCATCCCGAGCTTGTCGAGGGTAATAATATACTACGCGCATAGACCGCGAGAGTGGTTTACTGGCCTAGCTATCGAAGGGGGGTGGCCCTCCACGGTTTCTGGCGAGATACTCTTCGGGATTTTGTCCCAAGCGTTTAAGTCGTCGCTTGTGACACTCAACCCTTCTCCACAGAACGAGCGGTATCCCCACAACAATCACCGAGAAAAGAATCGTCCCGATGATATCGGTCATAGGAACTCCCGGCTACGCCTTAGTCTTCTTCGCGGCCCGCGCCTTGCGGTACTCGGCCTCGTGTCGATCTATCTCCGCCTTAGGCACAGATACGATCAGCTTAAGGGCTTCGCAGAAGCGCGTCCCGTCGCTCATGGTCTTACTCGCAATTTATTTTTACCACGCAATGGCTCAGGAGTAAACCTTGGATGGAAATGCTCATCCGAATCTTTAATGCAGTCGGCGCTTTTCTGTGGCAATGGGGCGCTGAGAAAAGGGTGACAGGCGTCTTTTTCGCACAAGCTAAGCTGCCAATGCCGCCGTGTAGGGCTTAATATCGTCCAGAAAATCGGATGATCTCTCTGCCGTCTGCAAGTCATACCGGGCTTGCAGATTCAGCCAGAACTGAGCGGAGATGCCGAAATACTTGCCAAGGCGCAGCGCGGTATTCGGCGTAACGGCTCGCTTCCCGTGGACGATCTCATTAATGCGCCGGGGAGAGATGCCGATGTCCTTGGCCAGACGATATTGCGAGACGCCCAAGGGGGTCAAAAATTCCTCGTTCAAAATTTCACCTGGGGTTGTTAGCGGAAGCAGGTTTTTTTTCATGGCTGATCCTTTTCTTAATGGTAATCGACTATCTCTACGTCATGCGGGCCTTCCACTTCCCAGCGAAAACATACCCGCCACTGGTCGTTGACCCTGATGCTGTGTTGTCCCTTGCGGCCGCCTTTCAGTGCCTCCAGACGGTTGCCGGGAGGCACCCGCAACTCTTCCAATTTCATTGCCGCATCCAACATCTTCAGTTTCCTTTGCATGACGGCCAGCAAGTTGCCGGGGAGACGCCGGGGCCGAATACCTTCAAAAACTTCCCTCGTTTCGTCGCACCGAAAACTCTGGATCACAGAGAATAGTAACGCGAGGCGTTAATAAGTGCAAGCGCTCTTTTGCTGAAAGGGATGAGTAAACGGTGAAAGGCACAATTTCATTCCTCCCTCCGCGCAAGTCGCGCAGGACGCCAAGACAGCAAGGTATGTGCGTTGTACCTTGCGGGCATGAATGGGTTCCGCAGTCATAGCCGTCCCATCAGTGTCTTATCAGTCGCATCGTCAACCGGTGCTCCGCAGTTGCTTTCCGCTGCGAAGTGCAAACCCCACCGTTGCAACCTGCTCAAAGGCAATGAAATCAAAGCAGATCAAGGCTAATCAAACCAAATTCAATAAACTCGACAAAATTAATGGCGGAGCTTTGTTTGAATCATGTTTACGGGACTCGTTGAAGGCACGGGCAAAATAGTGAATCGCCTGCCGGGCGCGGGCGGAACGCGCCTCGTGGTCGAAGCGGCCAGCGTGGCCGAGGGTGTGCGGATCGGCGACAGTATCGCGGTCAACGGTTGCTGCCTCACCGTCACGTTCATTGAGGGCGTCCAACTTGGTTTCGATCTGCTCGCGGAGACCGAAGCTCGGACCAATCTGCGCGACGTCAAGCCGGGCGCGGTTGTGAACCTTGAGCGGGCGCTGCCTGCCAACGGGCGTTACGGCGGTCACTTCGTGACCGGGCACATCGACGCGACGGGCATCGTCCGGAGCTGGCGGCAGGCCGGGAACGATTTCGAGCTACGGATCGGGATCGAAACGGTCCACGGGATTTATCTCGTGCCGAAGGGGTGCATCGCCGTGGACGGGATCAGCCTGACGGTTGTGGAGGTAACCCGGGACGAGTTTTCGGTCTGGATCATTCCCCACACGCGCGAGGTGACCGCCCTGCGGCAGCGGTCCGAGGGTAGTCTCGTCAACCTCGAATTTGATCTGCTGGCCAAATACACGGAAAAAATCCTGGCGGTGCGAAGTCCTGGCGGACGGCAGTAAAGCTTCGCTTTAAAAGATTACTTCTGTGCGCAGCAATATACTTTAATGGCGAAGCCTTACTGTCGTGCGCAGCACCGCAGTACAAAAAGGCTTCGCATGAAGCGGGTGGTGGTTTAGTTTGAGGGAAAGACATGAGTAATCCGACGATCGAAGCACTTTTGGTTTTGCAGGAACGTGATACGCGGGTGACGGCGTTGAGCGCCGAGTTGGAGGACCTCCCGGCCCAGATCGCGGCGGTGGAAGCGGAGCTGGCCGCGAAGACGGCGCGGTTCGAGGACTTGAGGAACAAGGCGCGGCAGACCGAGGCGGAGCGCAAGAAAATCGACCTCGACGTGCAGTCGAAGGAATCAGCCATCGCGCGCTACAAGGCGCAGCAGCAGCAGACGCGCAAAAACGAGGAGTACGCCGCACTGAACCACGAGATTGAGCACACGCAGAAGGAGATTTCCGATCTGGAAGACAAGGAGCTCGAATTGATGGAGGCCTACGACCGGGGGCTGGCGTTGGTGGCCGAGGGACAGAAGGAACTTTTGAAGGCGCAGGAGAAGGCAAAACAGAAAAAAGCGGATCTGGAGAAGCGATCCGCGGTGGTTGCGGCGGAACTGGTCACGGCGCAGGAGCAGCAGGCCGCCGCCGAGGCCGCCGTGACGGAGGACGTGCTGGCGCGTTACCGGCGGATTTTGAAGAGCAAAAGGGATTCGGCCATCGTGCCGATTCAGAGTGGGGCCTGTGGTGGCTGCCACATGAAGCTGACCTCGCAGACCGTCCTCTCCGCCCGTGGTGCGGAAACCCTGACGGCCTGTGAAAATTGCGGTCGCCTGGTTTATTGGACCGGGGAATGAGAGGGTTGCGGTAAGAATCAACGGCGGTTTGCTTCCGTGACATTCTGTTGCGCAACATCCTGTAGAAGCTTGAGAATGGTGGGGTCGAGATGATGGGGAATGACGAGTTCACCATCGGTGATTTGCTCGTCGATAAGCGGGGCGAAAATAATAATGCCGTTGAGGGTAACGACAAGAAGACGACCTTGATTTTGCCCGGTGGCGGCGCTGAGGTTGACTTGGCCGTCGTGGTCGAAACGGAAGTGGATGTAACCGGAGGTGTCCTCCTGAACGTCGACAAGGTTGTGCTCGGTGACTTCAGGGAGGGAACGGATCAGGATGGTTTCTCCATCGGGGGGCACCTGGATCGGTCGGGCCTGTGAACTGGGCAGTCCATTGCCGGTGGTCTGGATATAAATGGCCAAAAAGATTTTCGGCGGGGAATGGCCGGCCATGGCTGGCGTCAGGGCGAGGAAAAACAGCAGGGTCTGGAGGAAAAGCCGGAACATGAGACAGTTACTGTCGCAAGTTCCAGGTCGAAAGGCAAAAAGTTTGAATGTGGTGGAGGACTTTGTTAGGGTGAGCGGTTATGCGACGGATTCTTATGATTATGGTTGGTCTTGCGCTGGTGACGGCTTTTGATACGGTTTCGGCCCTCGAGAACATCAACCCCAGTAAAGACAATCAGCCGCCAGGTTTCTGGGACTCGGGCGCCACTCATTTCAGCATTTTCAATGGTGACCCGAAACGGATCCAGCGGGCGAACGAGGTGGATCCGAAATCATTCGATACAAAGCTGGAAGTGGCGCCGAATCCGCTTTCCCTGAAGGCGATCAAACAGATCGGGCCGGATCCGAGCATCAAAGTCACCTTCTCGATTCACAACCACGGGAAGAAGACCTATACCTTGTCATTTCCGACCGCCCAGCGGTGGGATTTCAGGATTGTGAGCGCCAGCGGTACGGTGGCTTACACCTATTCGGACGATCACGAGTTTGTACAGACGGTGGGGGTTTCGATGGTGAACGAGGATGACAAGCTGGTTTATATGGAGAACGTCAATTTTGAGGATATGACGAACCCGTTGGCGCCGGGCATCTACACGGTGCAGGCAGTCATGGCGAATTACCCCGAGATGAACGCACAGGCGCAATTCACGGTGCAGGAATAACGCGCCAATCCTTACCGAATTTCCCAGCCGAGGGGCAGGCGGGCGTACATGCCGAGGGGATCATTAAGTTCCTCGAGGGTCTTGAAGTCATCTTTGATCTTGAGGAATTGCTGGGTGAGAGGGTCGATCTTGGCGTGGCTGAGCGGTTCCTCCTGATTGCTGAGGAGGATGGCGAGGGTTTCGGCGAAGCTCAATTGTTCGGGGTATTCCTTGACGCGATAGTTGGAGCCGATCCCGGCCTTTTCGGCGGCATAGTTGATGGCCTGATCAAGGCCGCCGATTTCATCGATGAGCTTGAGGTTGAGGGCGTCGCTGCCGGACCAGACGCGACCCTGTGCGATGAGGTCGACGGCCGGGACAGGGATGCCGCGGCTATCGGAGACTTTGTTGAGAAACTTGGAGTAGAGGTCGTCGACGCGGGACTGGGCAAGGGCGAGTTCCTGGGGGGTCTTAGGCCGGGAGATGGTTTCAAAGTCGGCGTAATTGCCGGTCTTGGCGGTGTCCCAGGTGATGCCGAAGTCGTTGCCAAGTTTTTGGACATCCATGAAGAGGCCGAAGACGCCGATGGAGCCGGTGATGGTGTTGGGTTCGGCAAAGATGCGGTCACCGTAGGTGGAGACCCAGTAGCCGCCGGACGCGGCATAGTTGCCCATGGAAACAATGACCGGTTTTTTCTTCTCCTTGAGCTTGATGATTTCGTTTTGGATGACTTCGGAGGCGTAGGCGCTGCCGCCGGGGCTGTTGACGCGTAGAACAACGGCCTTTACCTCGCTGTCGCGTTGGAGTTCGCGCAGTTCCGCGGCGAAACGGTCGCCGCCGATATTGGTCGAGTCACCCCAGCCGTCAACGATTTCGCCCTCGAGGTAGAGGATGGCCACGACGTTATCGCTGTGGCTTTCGCCCGGGAGTCTGGGCGTGCGGCTGGCGTTGATGTAGTCGTAGATGGAGATTTGTTTGAAGGGGAGGGGAACGAGGGCGTAGTCACTCGAGGGGGCGATTTTGCCGAGGTCCTTGAGGACGTCGCCAAAGTAGGAGAGTTTGTCGACCAGTCCGGCGTTAAGGGCCGATTCGGGCAGGATGTACCCCTCGGTATCGACGAGTTGCTGGAAGGCGGTGGGGTCGATCTTGCGGCTATCGGCCACGGCGCTTACGAAGTCGCCCCAGAGGTCGCCGATGAGTTTTTCGGTTTCCTCGCGGTCGGCGTCGCTCATTTTATTGACGGTAAAGGGTTCGACGGCGGATTTGTATTTGCCGTGGCGGGTGACCTGAACGTCGATGCCATATTTCTGAAGGGCGTTGAAGTAGTAGGTCTTGACGCTGGCAAGACCCGGCGTTTCCATTTCCCCGTAGGGATTCATGTAGATGTAAGAAGCGGCGGAGGCGACGTAGTAATCGCGGGTGGAGGGCGCCTCCACGTAGGCGTAGACCTTTTTGCCTGATTGCTTGAAGTCGAGGATGGCTTGGCGAAGTTCCTTCAGGCAGGAATAGCCGGTGCCGTAGTCGGCCGGCTGGAAGGAGCCGGTGAGAAAAAGGGCCTTGATGCGTTCGTCTTTGGCGGCTTTTTCGATGGCGGTGGTGAGATGGCGCAGCGTGACGCTTTTATTGGTGCCCTCGTTGAGGGCGGCGTCGAGCGGGCTGGTGGGGGTGGCATGTTCGGGGGAGTCGGTGACGTTGACGGAGAGATCGAAAACGAGGACCGAGCCGCGTTCGATTGAAATCATGCGTTTGCCCTTGGTCGAGACTGAGAAGGAGGCGACGATAAGGATCATCAGGAGGAGGATGGGGCCGCCAAAAACGAAAATGAGGGCAGCGAGATTTGCAAAGAACGTGATAAAGAATTGTTTCATAAGGGTGATGATCGAATAAGTGCTGGAAGCCGGACAGGCGCTGAGCAGGACAGCATAAACGCAGAGCTTTGCGGCGGGCAAGCAATCCCGTTAGGAGAAGGGAGAGGCAGGGAACAAAGTTTGCAGCTGTCTGAATGTTCACGGTATGGAAATAAAAAACATAAATATGAAGGCAATGACGATTTTAAAGCTTGTCCTAGCTGGATATTCATCTATGACTCGTGGTTCAACCATCGTCCATATCAACCCATTGTTAGATATTTTCCATGAATCGAAATGAATTTCTGATTGTAACCAGCCTTAGCGGTTTGGTGGTCATACTCCTTATTGCCCAGATAGTCCTGGCGAGAATGGCCAATGCTGACCAGACCCGTGTGATGCAAGCCCAGCAGTACATCAATCAAGGCCAAGTTTGTTTGAAAAACCTACAGCAGGTGGCAATGCGCACGGCGCAACTCAGCCAGCAGAAGGACGACCAGGGTCTGAAAGACTTGATGGCTCGCCAGCAGATTTCGATCGGTGCACCTCCAAGCCAAAGTTCTGGGAGCAGCCCAGCGGTCCCTCCTGCGCCGGAATCCGTGCCCGCTCCTACTCCCACTCCTACTCCCACCCCTACTCATTAATCTGAAGGGAACATCTTATGTCCGAAGAATACGATAGCAATAACGTCTATTATTCACCGTTCTGGCCGATGACAATTGTCCTGGCTGGATTCATTCTCTGGTTTGGTATACAGATTGTTTACTTGGTTGAGCAGAAAAACACGGCTAGCACTCAGCTTGCGCAAATGGTGCCCACGCTGCAGCGGGCGCAGGTGGCGCAAAACCGCTTGGTTTCCTTGCTAAAGGATCTTGCGGAGACGAGCTCGAAGGATCCCTATGCGGCCCAGATCATGAAGGAAGCCGAGGATGCGGGTCTTATTCGTGTGACTCCCAACGCGAATGCGGCGTCTTCCGCTGCGCCGACAAGCTCGAACGATTCAACGCCCCAATCCTCGAACCAATAGGGAAAAGGCGTAGAGCCGCTCCGACTTGACGGGGCGTCGGAAGGTGCTGCGAGCAGCCTATTCTTTTTGAGCGAAGCGACCGCTGTCGTCCGCCAGTTCTTACCGGTCGTCGGCCCAGAAACGGGCGAAGGCGTGGTCCCAGCGGCGTTCGCTGCCGGCCTGCCGGGCCAGGACAAGGCGTTCCTCGGGTATCGGGGGCTTAGCCAGCATTTCCGCAAGTCCGGAAACCCAGGCGGATGTATCGCGGGCGGGTAAAACACGGCCCATCTGGGAGTTTTTGACGAGCTCGCGCGGACCGCCGATATCGGAAACAGCGACCGGCAGACCGGCCGCCATGGCTTCCACCACGACATTGCCATAGGTATCGGTGGTGCTGGGAAAGACGAAAAGATCGGCAGAAGCATAGGCCACGCCCAATTCGCGTCCGGTGAGGATGCCGGTGAAGATGGCGCCGGGCAGGAGTTTTTCGAGTTCGGCACGATAGGGGCCTTCTCCGACGATGGCCAGCGTATGCGGCGCGGCTTTTTTTTGGAGGATGGGCATGACATCGACGAGAAGGTTGAGGTCCTTTTCCTTGGAGACGCGCCCGACGTAAAGAAGGACGGGGCCCTTGGCGCCGCGCTTGGGCCAAAACTGGGTGTCCCGCATGGCAGGATTGAAAAGCTCGGTGTCGAGGCCGCGCGGGAAGATACGGAGCTTGTCGGGGAGGATGCCGCGGTCGATCCAGCAGCGGCGGTAGAACTCGGAGTTGACGTAGACAAGGTCGGTCTGGCCGTAAAACCACTGCATGTAATTCCAGACAAGCGATTCCATGAAAGCATCGTCGCTGAGAAATCGCGCGTACTGGGGAAAGTCGGTGTGGTAGATGCCGCTGGTGCGCAGACCCAGGATCTTGGCGCAGCCGAGGGCACAGAGGCCGATGGGGCCGGGCGTGCTGATAATGAGTTCGGTGAAACGTTCCCGCTGGATATAGTCGAGCATGTCGAGAAACGGCGGGAAGCTCAGCTTCTGGAGCTCGTACTCGGGGATTTCAAATTCGCCGACCGGCGGAAAATTTTTGATCGGAATGTCGGTGATCGAGAGCTTCGAGCGCGAGGTGACAACGGTGAGGTCCGCGCCGGCGTGGCGCGCCGCCTGGACCATCGCGCGGATGGTACGGGCAACGCCATTGACGTCCTCGAGAGTGTCGGTGAACCAGGCCCGCTTTTCGTTGCGTAATGGCTGCGGCACGGTACCGGTGAAGCGGCGTGCGATGTGGGTCAGGAGCGGACGGTCCGGGGCCTGCTGACCGAAGGCGACAACATAGGGCAGCACGCCGAGGCTGACGGGTAGCAGGCCGATGATAGCCTGGAAGGCATCGATCAGGTTGCCGCGGTTCACCCGGGTTTGGAACTGGGTGATGAGGCGGTAGGAGAGTTCGTTGGCGATGTGTGACGCCATGAGAAAGGAACGCCGCTGGGCATTAGACTCCTCGGCGATGATCCGGTCGAGGGCCTGCTTGAGCTTGGAATCGGAGAGAAAGGCGCTGATTTCACGCGCCAGAGTGACTTCGCCCGGCTTGACAAAGTCGAGGGCCTGACCTGTCCGGATCGCCTCGGTGACGTGGCCGAAGCGTTCGGCGAAGGAGAAGTCGGTGGGGTTTTGTCCGGCGAGAAAGCGTCCGGCCATCTTACCCAACAGCCCGGCGCTGGTGGGCGCGTTCAGCTTGATTTTGTCGCGCGCGAAATTGAAGACAGTCGTGTAAAGGCTGCTGGAAAAGGTCAAGGGATCGCCGGCCGGCCCGTGGAGAATGGCGCGGCCTTCGCCCAAGCCCCGAAAAAAATCGATGAGGGTGTCGCCATCGGGAACTTCGGTGCAGGTCTTGCCGGGGTGGAGTCCACTGTGATCGTCGGATGAGGCGAAGAGAATTTTGCGATGAGGCTCGGTGTGGGTGGGTTCGAGATTATGGCGGTTGGACAACTCGGTGATTTTCTCCGGGGTGAGAGAGGTCAGGCAGCGGTTCGCGACTTCCTGCGCCAGCGGTTCGCGGTTGCCGTTGCGGCCCTCGAAACAGCGAAAAAGCAGGACGAGCCGCTCAAAATGCTCGACGGTCAGGAGCTGGTTGATGTTGACGAGGGGATGCGCGACTCCATGGGGCAGCTGCTGCTGGCGCAGGTAGGCGGCTAAATCGTAGATGTTGGGGCGCAGGCGCTCGATTTCCTGGAACTGTGTCTCGGTGAGATTCCAGACAAGGAGATGGATTTTGCAGCCGTCGGGAAAGTAGGTGGTGACCTCGACGCTCAGGAAAACGTCGGCGTAATGGGAGATGGCGAGACAGCCGTCGAGCCGGTTGTGGTCGGTGATCGTCTTGAAGGTCATGCCGGCGGCCTCGAGCTTGCGGTAAAGCGCCTCGGGTTCGCTGTAGCTTTGCGGCATGCCGAGACGGCGGAAGATCCATTCGCTCGGGCGGTCGGAAAACCGGGAATGGAGTTGAAGATCAACGCGCAACATAATCGCCGTAGGTGGTGGGCTGGAAGCCGCGCTTCAGGGAGGCGCGGAGGATTTGATCAATCTGCCGCCGGATCAGCGGAAATTCAAGATCGCGCGGATGGAGGCTGAGGCGGACCAGGCTGGTGTCGCGCAGGCGCCCGTAGAGGTGCTTGTTCCAGATGCCGGAGACCAGACGGCGCCACGAAGCGCGGGTGCTGTAACAGAGTGATTGCGACGTGACCAGGCGGTTGACGCCGGGCAGCAGCGGGATGATTTCGCGCAGGCGGGTGGTGTAGGCGAAGCCGAGTTCGGCGAGGAGATTGGCCAGTCCGGGGGCCATGAGCCAGGCCGGGGCAATGAAACCGTCGGCGCGCCAGCCCTGCGAGGCAAAAAGCGCGCGGCCCCGTTCCAGACGCAGGCGGGCGGTGGCCGGGGGCAGGTCGAGAAACTCGGCCTCCCTGCTGGTGTAGAAACGGGTCCAAAAAAGGGTGGAAAGTTTTTCGGGCGGCGATTCCCGGCGGTCATGAAAGTAGCCGTGCAGGACGATTTCGTGGTCCTGTCCTTGCCACGCGGTGACGGCGTCGCAAAACGATTTGTCCTGGAGCACCGATCCGCGGTGATGGAACTCCGGCACGACGAGGATGCTGCTGCGGGTGATGCCGTACCCGGCGAGAAAGGCAATTTGTTCCGCGACTGCGGCGTGCGAGCCGGGATGGGCGTCGTGGAGCGAGACGATGAGTGATTTGGCGGGGGAGTCCGGCACGCTTCCATTCTAACATCCGCCCTTCCGAACTTGTCGAGGAATCGGTTTCCTTCGTTCCCAAGTTGGGAATGCACCTTCAACCTAGGGTGACTGTTTTCAATCCGGCTTTGCGCGCGAGCAGAAGCTGGCGTTGATTGGTTGTGCCGAAGATATCGACGCTCAACTGCAACGCGATGGCGACATGGAGGATGTCCAGCGTGCGGCATGACGTGGTGAGGACATATTTTGCGGTGAGTCGATTCGCGTTCGCCCACACCTCAGGCCAATCAAGTCGAGGGATGTGGAGCACGCCGCCATCCAGGTCGCCTTGCAAGTCTTTCAGCGCCTTTTTCAATTGTGCCGGGGTCATCTCCCGTCGGGTCCTCTTGCGATACAATGCATTCCGCAATTCGGTCTCCTGTAATCCGCTCAGGATGATGGGAGTCCCGTGGCTTTGGATGAGCGCGATGGCCAGGACCGAATTGGGCTCGAAGGAATAAAGCTTCAGGAGGAGTCCGGTATCGAAATAGATTTTCAATACCGATCCTCCCGCAATTCATCGAGCATGGTCTGGGAATCGGGGAGGGGGCGGCCTCGATAATTCTTTTTCAGCCGGGCCATGAAGTCAGGCATGGTCGCGGCAGCGCCTTTCCCTTTCTCGGGCACCAGCCTAGCCACGGGAACGCGATGGCGGCTGATGACAACAGTCTCGCCCGCGGAGACCCACGCCAGGACCCGGCTGAAATGGTGCTGCACGTCGTAGACCGAGGCTGTTTTCATAACGCATAGGGTAACGCATGTTCATCCACGCGCAAGATGGAATTCAAAGCTGCCGCGTGCCCGTCCCCTTTTTTTCCTTTTTCTACGCGGGAACGGACTTTACTGAAAGCCAGAAGCCCGGTTTTGATAGGAGTTTGAGGTCGCGATCGCGGCGGTGCGGTTGAGGAGGATCTGGCGGGCGCGGTTGAGGGCTTCGTCGATATTGGCGACGATGTTGTCACGACCAAGGCGCTCGAGGAAACCGGAATTTTCCATGAGGAAGAGAGGCTGGGTGTGGGGGCCGCTGAGGATGATGTGCTTGCCGCGGCGATGGATTTTTTCGTAAAGCCGTTCGAGGGTTTCGAGGGCGGTGGTGTCCATGGCAAGAACTTTGCGCATTCGCAAGATGATGACCTGGGGTTCGTCCTTGGAGTGTATGAGGATGTTTTCGAGCTTGTCGGCGGCGCCGAACATAAGGACGCCGAAAATGCGGAAGATGAGGACGCCGGGTGGTACAACTTTCCCGCGCAGCGAATGCTGCTCGCCCTCGGTTTCACTTTGCTCGTCGACGAGGGAGACCTGGGTCATCTGGGAGACGCGGCGGATGAAGAGCATGGCGGCGAGGACCATGCCGACGCCAACGGCGACGGTGAGATCGATGGTGACGGTAAGGGTGAAGGTGGCGAGCAGGACGAGGGTGTCGCTGGCGGGCATGCGGCGGATCAGGCGGAATTCCTGCCATTCGCCCATGTTGTAGGCGACGATGAGGAGAATGGCGCTGAGGCTGGTAAGGGGAATGTAACCGGCAAGGGGGGCGGCCGTGAGAAGGATGAGCAGAAGAGTGACGGCGTGGATGATACCGGAGACGGGGGTTTTTGCGCCGCTGCGGATATTGGTGGCGGTGCGGGCAATGGCGCCGGTGGCGGGAAGACCGCCGAAGAGGGGGCAGGCAAGGTTGGCGACGCCCTGGGCGATGAGTTCGGTGTTGGAGTCGTGGTGCTCGTCGACCATGCCGTCGGCGATGGTGGCGGAGAGGAGCGATTCGATGGCGGCGAGCAGGGCGATGGTAAAAGCGGGAGCGACGAGGTTGGAAAGTTCCGACAGATGCAGGGTGGGAACCTGGAGGCCGGGGAGCTGCCGGGGAATGCCGCCGAACTGGGTGTTGATGGTTTCGACCGGAAGGCGGAAATACCAGACGGCGATGCCCCCGAGGGTGACGACGACGATGTAGTTGGGAATGCGTCGGGCCCAGGCCTTGGGCCAGATGATGATGAGGGCGAGGGAGAAGAGGGTGAGGAGGGCGGCGGTGGGGTTCCATGTGGCGGCGTGTTCGGCAAGGGAGGAGATTTTTTCGAAGAATTCAGCGGGGACTTGGCTGAGACGGATGCCAAAGGCGTCCTTGATCTGGGTGGTGGCGATGAGGACGGCGATGCCATTGGTGAAGCCGACGGTGACGGGCCGGGGGATATAGCGGATGATGGAGCCCATGCGGGCGATACCCATGAGGATGAGGATGACGCCGGCCATGATGGTGCAGACGGCGAGGTTGGCCAGTCCGTACCGGGCGACGATGCCGCTGACGATGACGACGAAGGCGCCGGTGGGGCCGCCGATCTGGACACTGGAGCCGCCGAGGGCGGAGATGATGAAGCCCGCAACGATGGCAGTGAAAAGTCCGGCGGCAGGGGTGACACCGGAGGCGATGCCGAAGGCCATGGCCAAAGGCAGGGCAACGATGCCGACGGTTATCCCGGCGGCCAGATCAGAGATGAAGGTGGCGACCGTGTAGTCGCGGAGACAGGCAAACAATCTTGGGTGAAACCAGGTTTTCAAATAAGCCCGAAATAAGTCTAGCAGGCATCAGGCGAGATACGAATCCAACGCCTGATCCCACGCCTGATAAAGCTCGGCCACGTCCCAAGCCAATTCGCGAGGTTCGGCGCCGGAGACGCTGACGGTCAGCTTGTCGCCGCCGACACCGCCGATTAGGTGGACGGGCACGCCGTACTGTCTAAAGATTGAGGAGAGTGATTCCAGGTTTTCAACGCGACACGTGACGATCGCGCGGCTTTGCGTTTCACCCAGAAGCAGGGCGTCGAGACGCCGATGGGGGAGATCGAGCTTCACGATTGCACCGAGGTGTTTTGCTCCGCCGATCGCGCATTCGGCCAGCGCGACGAGGAGGCCGCCCTCGGCGAGGTCGTGGGCGCTGGCGATCTTGCCGTCGCGTATGGCCGCACGGACCGCCTCGTGGAGCTTTTTCTCGCGATCGAGATTCAACTCGGGCGGACGACCCCGCTTGAGGCCATGGGCTTCGCGAAGATAGAGGCTGGCGCCGAGTTCTTCGCCTATACTGCCGTCCGCAGGACTGCCGTCCACAGGACCGCCAACGAGTAGGATGATGTCGCCCTGGTTCTGAAAATGGGAGGGGGTGATGTGCTTCGGATCGCGGATCAGGCCGACGATGCCAACCGTGGGTGTCGGGTCGATGGGCCCGGCGGGCGACTGGTTGTAGAGGCTGACGTTGCCGCCCGTCACGGGAATATCGAAGGCGCGGCAGCCTTCGGCCAGTCCATCGACGGCCTGCTGCAATTGGTAGAAATTTTCCGGGTTGTGAGGGTTGCCGAAATTGAGGTTGTCGGTCAGGGCGAGCGGTTCCGCGCCGGTCATGGCGAGGTTGCGGGCACATTCGGCGACGGCGATGAGGGCGCCGAGCTTCGGTTCGAGCGCGACGTAGTGGGCGTTGCAGTCGACCGACGCGGCAAGGTATTTCCACGTGTTGCCGCCGGTGGGAATGCGCACGACGGCGGCATCGCTGCCGGGTGCGGTGACGGTGCCGACGCGGACCATGTGATCATACTGGCGGTAGACCCAGCGTTTGGAAGCGAGGTCGGGCGAGGCGAGGAGTTTTGGCAAGAGAGCGGTGAGGTCGGCTTCCGGCAGCGCGGCGAGGTCAAGCTCCTGGCGTCGGTTGAGATCGGCGGGGCGGCGGGCCTCGCGTTTGTAGAGAGGGGCTTCGTCGGCGAGTTTCTTGGCTGGAATTTCGGCGACGGTGGCGCCGTGGTTCTTGACGCGCATGAAGCCGTCGTCGGTGACGCGGCCAATGCGGGCGCAGGGGAGGTCCCACTTCTCGAAAATTTCAGTGACGGTTTTCTCGTGGCCCTGGCGGACGATGATGAGCATCCGCTCCTGCGATTCAGAGAGCATGATTTCGTAGGGCGTCATGCCCGGTTCGCGCTGGGGAACGAGGGCGAGGTCGATCTCGATGCCGCTGTTGCCCCGGCTGGCTGTTTCGCAGGTCGAGCAGGTCAGGCCGGCCGCGCCCATGTCTTGCACGCCGACGACGGCTTCGGGGTGCTGGAAGAGTTCGAGGCAGGCCTCGAGGAGAAGTTTCTCGATGAACGGGTCGCCGACCTGGACGGCGGGGCGGTCGGCTTTTGAATCTTCGGTGAGGTCGCGCGAAGCGAAGGCCGCCCCGGCCAGGCCATCGCGTCCGGTGCGTGCCCCTACGTAGAAGACGGGATTGCCCGCACCGGTGGCCGCGCCGCGGCGGATCTCCGTCGTTTTAAGCGTGCCGAGACAGAAGACGTTGACCAGCGGGTTGCCATCGTAGGAGGCGTCGAAATAGATTTCGCCACCGACGGTCGGAACACCGATGCAGTTGCCGTAATGGGCGATGCCCGAGATGACGCCGGAGAGAAGGCGGCGGTTGGCCGCGGCGTTGGGTGTCCCGGGCCGGATGTCGCCGAAACGGAGCGAATTGAGCAGAAAAACGGGGCGCGCACCCATGGTGAAGATATCCCTTAAGATGCCGCCGACGCCGGTGGCCGCTCCCTGGAACGGCTCGACGGCGCTGGGATGGTTGTGCGATTCCATCTTGAAGGCGACGCCCCAGCCGTCGCCGATGTCGATGACCCCGGCGTTTTCCTCGCCAGCCTTGACCAGGACGCGCGGGCCGGTGGTGGGGAACTTGCGGAGCTCAAGACGGGAATTTTTGTAGGAGCAGTGCTCGCTCCACATCACGGAAAAGATGCCGAGTTCGGTGAAGTTGGGCTTGTGTCCGAGGATTTCCACGACACGCCGGTATTCCTCGGGCGTGAGGCCGTGTTTGGCGACAAGTTCGGGCGTGATGGCGGGGTCGGGCATGGGCGGATTAATTTTTGAGGAGACCGTATCTGGCTCTGGACTCGCGAAATCCGATTTTGGGGCGCGGAGGTTCGGGCGGCGGTTGGAGCAGAGGCAAGAGTTTCTGATAAATATCGCGCAAAGCGGTGTTGTGCTGGAGCAAGGTTTTATCGATTTCGGCCAATCGCTTCAGGATGGTTTCGTTGGCGGCCAGCACTTCACGTTGCTGGATGAAGGCGCGGACAATATAGACGCTCATTGCGACGGCCTTGGGGCTGTTCAAGACGTTCGCGGCCATGATGGCGCCATGCTCAGTGAAGGCGTAGGGGAGGTACTTGAGATGCTGGCCTTGTTTTAAGGTCGCAATTTGCGACCTTAAAATTTGATATGAATCTCTTTCCTCGACAGTTAGTTGGAACATGAAATCGGATGGAAATCTTTCCAGATTGCGCCTGATCTGTTCATTAAGTCGTTTCGTTTCCACTCCATAAAGGCTGGCCAAATCAGAGGCCAAAATCACCCGTTGTCCTCGGATCGTCTGGATCAGGGGCAGGACATTTTGAGTGGAAAGTGAAGAAGCGGTCATAATTTTTTCAAGGTCGCAATTTGCGACCTTGAACGATTTTCACGTCACCAAAGCCGTCTCCTGGCTGGCAAGGATCGAGGTGAAGAGGCCGAGGCCGTCGTCGCTGCCGAGGATTTTTTCCGAGGCGCGCTCCGGGTGGGGCATCAAGCCGAGGACGTTGCCGGCGCGATTAGTGATGCCGGCGATGTGGCGCTGCGATCCGTTCGGGTTGGCGGCGGGGGTGTTGCGGCCCTGGGCGTCGCTGTAGGTGAAGAGGACCTGTTTGTGTTGGAAGAGCGAATCGAGGGTCGCTTCGTCGGCGACGTAGTGGCCTTCGCCGTGCGCGATGGGGAGGCGCAGGACCTGTCCGGCGAGGTAATCGCGGGTGAAGCGGCTGGCCGGGTGCTCGACGCGCACCGGGAGGGTTTCGCAGCGGAAATGGAGGCTGGTGTTGCGGACGAGAACGCCGGGGAGAAGTCCCGCCTCGCAAAGAATCTGGAATCCGTTGCAAATGCCGAGAACGGTTTTGCCTTGGGCGGCGGCCTTTTTTACCGCAGGCATGATGGGCGAGAAGCGGGCGATGGCGCCGCAACGGAGGTAATCGCCATAGGAGAAGCCGCCGGGCAAGACGACGGCGTCGACGCCGTTGAGCGAGGTCTCCTTGTGCCAGACGTAGGCGGCTTCCTGCGCCAGGACGTTTTGGAGCACATGGAGAACATCCTGGTCGCAGTTGGAACCGGGAAATTGAATGACAGCCCAGCGCATGGTTATTTCTTCCGGGCTTTTTTAACCTTGGAAATTATGACGGAGGGCTTGACGACTTTCTTGGGCTTGGACGATTTCGCCTTTTTAGCCGACTTCGGCTTCTTGGCCGTGGGCACCTTGGACTTGCTTGCGGCTTTGACCGGGGCTGGCGACTTTTTCACGGCGACAGAAGTGCCAGCTTCGAGGGTAAGTGAATAATCTTCAATGACCGGGTTGGAAAGGAGATCCTTGCAGATCGTTTCGAGCTGGGTCCGGGTGGCTTTGACATCGGTGGCATCAAGTTCGAGTTCGATGAATTTACCGACGTGGGCCTGTTTGACGGCGGAGACGCCGAGATGCTGGATGGCGCGCTGGACGGCGTCGCCCTGGGGGTCGAAAATGCTGGCGCGTGGCCGGACGATGACTTGGGCTCGGATCATCATTTAGTTGTATCCTCTTTGGCCGGGGTGGGAAGAATTTTTGACAGAATTGTCTGGTTGCCCCAATAAAAAGTCTCCCTGTTGGAGTTGACAGGAATTTGATACAAGACGTGCATGTCACTGGAAAAAAGAGAGTTCCTGATTCGGGGTGAAGACGGAAAAGAGTACGGTCCCGCAGGGCTGGAGGAACTCCGCGAGTGGGTCCGGGAGAATCGAGC
>Ga0206881_10062_pt1 | contig 39268 bp, 30 predicted proteins | sample Alteio_BWOrgCont_3_FD_152867 | JGI IMG/M metagenome (GOLD analysis project Ga0206881, IMG submission 152867) | Enriched cells from forest soil in Barre Woods Harvard Forest LTER site, Petersham, Massachusetts, United States -... | ecosystem: Environmental > Terrestrial > Soil > Temperate forest >...
GCCCCTCTCATGTTAATTACCGAACAGACACTTCATCAAATTGGCTTGGATGTTTGCGACTCGATGCTGGAGTTGTGGCAAAGAAAGGGGACTTCGCCGGGCCTTTCGTTGGAACGCCTTTCAGCGTTCGTGACGATTCGCGGTGAATCATCGTATTGCCTCGAGATTGTCGCGGACTACGAGTTGGCAAAAGTCATTGCGGAAGTCATGTTCGCGGCCGAAAGGGGATCGCTTTCCGATTTGGATATCGAAGATGCCCTCGGCGAGATTGCGAATATGATCGGGGGAAATCTCAAGGGGATGCTCGGGGATGAAGCAGACTTGACTCTGCCAGTTGTTCTGGACGCGAGACGCTCGCCATGGATGGATCGGCAGGACGATGTCAGGACGACAATCGATTGCTGCGGTTCCGCGCTCGTCGCGATCTTCCGAACCACGGACGCGCTCGCATCGATGCCTCGCAATCTTGCGACAGGATATTGACCGATTGTGGTCTTGTTTCACATCTCAATCAGCAGATCCCGGCCAGATCGCTGGTGTCGAACTCCCTCTTCGATTTCGCCGATTCATCGGATAGTTCTCCGACTCGGACAACCTTCAGATGTGGATTCAGGTTTAAATCGATGGGTTCCAACGTGGGTGGATCGTGTTCCAGATCGAGTGCGACAATGACGGGGCGATCGACAACATGGCGATTGCTCCGGATGACTCGGCCCATTCGACCGTCATTTAGCCACACGCTCGATCCGACTGGGTACAACGAGACGACGCGAAGAAGGGTTCGCACGGCACTCGAATCGAATCGACCGCGATGGGCGGCCGACAGGATTTCTTCGACAGCTCGATACGGTTCGTGAGCGGGCCGATGGGGTCGCGGGGAAATCATTCCCAGGAACGCATCTGCCACGGCAGCGTAACGCGACAATCTGTGGATTGCGGAATCCGTCAGCCCGTATGGATAGCCACTGCCATCGAGACGCTCGTGAATTTGGGCCGCCACGCAGCGCGTCGCGGGCGGTGCTTCGGTCATCCCGTCCAGCGCCATGGCGGCGTACAACGGATGCTTCACGAGGTCGCGTCGATCCCGATCTCGAATTGGATCGACACCCAGGAGTCGCGAGGGGACCAGCAGCATCCCGGCATCGTGAACCAGGCTGCCCAACCCAATCGCCCGCAAATCGTCGTCTGCAAACCCGGCGTCCAAGCCCATCGCCATGGACAACATGGAACTCTGCACACTGTGTCGCACGGGATAGCTGTCGTAAAGCGGTTGGACGGCCAGGGCGACGGCCGTGCCAAAATCTTCTGCCAAGTGCCGCCGATTCTGCGCGACAACCTGCCACGCGAGAAGCAGATCCAGTTCCTGCTCACTCGAGAACCTGGTGAACAGGTCTGCGGTCACACCAATGGCACCGACGAACTCACGCCGCATGCGTGCTTCGCGCGCCGCGAATGCAGCCGATGGAGCATCGAATAACGGACTTGTCGGCTTGTCGATGCGCATCACAAATCTCGCTGGAAGGCAACCGGAAAAGACGTCGTTCATGACAACGAACTCTAGGTCACCCTTCCGCGCGAGTCTCCCGGTTCCTCAGGTTGGTTGCGTTTGTGAATCACAACTGATCATCAGGTGTGCAGGCGATACCGATTTTACCGAAAATTCATCCCTTGGGTTGGTTCGTCGGCAGCAAATTGTTCGCTGCCTTAGACTGGTCTGGAAAATATTCTGCCGCGCGAGGTCTTTCGATTTGCGTTCATATCGATAAAAACTCGCGGGCGGTGTTAGGTCAGTTCAGCTCTGATTGTCTCCAGCAGTTTTTTCGTCAGCTTGATTCCTTCTGGTTCGGTGTGGCCTCGGCCTTCATATTCGACACCGATCCAGCCGCGGTAGCCGTAAGAAAGAACGATCCGCAGCATTCGTCGGAAGTCGGTTCTGATTTCATTGCCGGCATCGTCGAAGTCGTGAGACTTCGCGCTAACCCCCTTCGCAAACGGCATCAGTTCTTCGGTTCCCTTGTAACGGTCATACCAGATCTTTTCGGCAACTCGGAAATTGCCGAAGTCCGGCAGCGTGCCGCATCCGGGGTGCTGCACCGAATGGATCACCGACGATAGCCACGTTCCGTTTGATGACAATCCGCCATGGTTTTCGACGATCACCCCGATGTTTTGCTGGGCCGCAAATTCCGTCAGTTTGCGAAGCCCATCCGCAGCTAGCTTCATCTGTTCCCAGTACGTGCCGCTGGATTGGGCGTTGACTCGAATGGAATGACAACCCAGGAACTTGGCGGCGTCGACCCATTTGTAATGGTTCTCGACGGCCTGCTTTCGTTTGGATTCGTCGGGATCGCCCAACGCTCCTTCGCCATCGCACATGATCAAGACACTGGTGACTCCATTGTCTTCAGCACGCTTCTTCAACTCACCAAGATAGGACGCATCCTTGGCTTTGTCCTTGAAAAACTGGTTGACGTACTCGATCCCATCGATTCCGAATTCGGTCTTGGCCATCTTGGCGAAATCGAGCGGATCCGCCTTGTCGGTGAAGAACCGGCGGTGAAGCGACCATTGCGCCAGCGAAATTTTGAAGAGAGGAGTCTTTTCGGAGGCCTCGGCCGCCAGCAGACTGCGAGCGAACGAACCGCCACTCATTGCACCAAGAATTCCCGCAGAAGCAGTCAAGAAGCGGCGACGAGACAATGAATGTGACATCACGAGGGACCTCATCAAGGGAACGGCATGAACAGGGACAGATGACGGAAGGCGAGATTCTATTCGCGGGAGTCACTGAAAGGGAATCGAGTGACGGTCTTTGCGGGCGACTGTCTTGGCTGTCGACGAACATGATGAGTCTGGAAATTGCGGTGGCAAAAGCACACTGACTCAAAGCACTCCAACTTGGGTCCAGCCTCACTCCGAAAGCCAAAAGGCAGGATTAATGGTCCCCGGAAATCGTTGAGCACGTTTTCCACTGTGCTCGTCATGCCTCTGAACTGGCACGCTGAAAACGTCCCCACAAAAAGCGCTCCCCACGTCATTTGAGGGTCGCGTTTGAACGGATCGACCGAGCCAAATACAATCCGGGTCGCAAAAGAGATGCGGCATTCACCATGTCTTTGCGACGATGAAGTGCCCTGTTCTGCGAAACGGCAATCACCACCGAATGAGAAGACAATCCATGAAAAGACAACCCATGAGAAGACTTTGCAGAGTGTTGATGTTCTTGAGCGTCATTGGAATGACGGCGAATTTATCGCAAGCCGAGGATTCCAAAATCGCCGCCGCACTGAAACCGTTTGTCGAAAGCCACTCGCTCGCCGGAGCAGTCACGCTGGTCGCATCCAAGGACGATGTGCTGAGCGTGGACAAAGTCGGCTGGGCCGACGTTTCGGCGAAAAAGCCGATGGCGGCAGATTCCGTCTTCTGGATCGCATCGATGTCGAAGCCGATCACGGGGACGGCATTGATGTTGCTCGTCGACGAGGGCAAAGTGAATGTCGACGATCCGGTCGAAAAATATCTGCCGGAATTTCGTGGGCAGATGGTCGTCGCTTACCGGGACGATTCCACTGTGCTGCTCAAACGCCCCAAGCATCCGATTACCGTGAAAAACGTGTTGTCTCACACGAGCGGACTTCCATTTCGGTCATCGCTCGAACAACCGACACTCGATTCGCTTCCGCTGCAAGAAGCAGTTCACAGTTATGCGCTCACTCCATTGGACTTCGAGCCGGATACCAAGTACCAATATAGCAATGCCGGGATCAACACGGCCGGTCGGATCGTCGAAGTCGTCAGCGGAATGCCGTTTGAAAAGTTTGTGGAAGAACGCCTGTTCCAGCCATTGGGCATGAAGGACACGACGTTCTGGCCCAACGAGGAACAAACATCCCGTTTGGCGAAATCGTATCGGCCCAACGCTGCCAAAAACGACCTGGAAGAGATTCAGATCGGCCAACTCCAGTACCCGCTCTCGGATCGCAGCCGTCGGTTCCCGATGCCGGCCGGCGGCTATTTCTCAACAGCCGCCGATATGGGGCGGTTCTGCCAGATGCTGCTGAATGGAGGAACGTTGGGCGGACGGCGCTACCTTTCTGAAGCCGCTATCAAGCAGATGTCGAGCAAGCAAACCGGGGACCTGGTGAAGGATAATTATGGTTTTGGCTGGTCCTCTGGCACGTCGTACGGGCACGGGGGTGCTCATGCCACCAACATGACGATTGACACTCAAAAGGGCTTGGTCACAATCTGGATGGTCCAACACGCGGGTTTTCCAGGTGACGGGGACAAATCCCAAGGCGCATTCCGCCACGCCGCGTATGAGGCGTTCGGGACCGGGAAGTAACATCACCGACGATTCATCGGACCAGTTTTACCTCAGCCAGACAAAGCAGCAGAGCGTCCGTTGGGGACGCTCTGCCATCTCGATCTACCAGAATTCAGTCGTTCGAGTTGTTGCTGCTTTCATCTCGCACCTGAACCTGAAGTGCGCCAAGCATTTGAGTGATCGCCTGTTCCTTCTTGTCGATCCGCAGAACCGTCTCCAGAATGAAGGCTCGTGGTTCGTTGCTGGGATGGATGATCAATCGCCCGCTTCGCAGCAGCATGTATTCGAAGACGTCGTCGATCTCCTTGCTGATTCGCATGTTGGGAGCAGAATAGCGTTCCAGGTTGCTCAGGACACCGTGGTGATGCAACAACTCGTTGGGACGGACTTCCCAGTAGTCGAAGCGGATGTTGATCATCATCGCGATGTACAACAACGACAGAATCGTGACGATTCCGAAGTAGAACGTCGGATTGGCTTCGGGTTTGATTTGCTTCAGCACGTTAGTTAGCGCTGGCAGCAACGTTGGGACGTAGATCGACGTGAGAACGGTTCCCATGACGAGTACCAACCCGACGAAGAACAGATTCAGCGAGGTCGTTCGTGGAAAATCGAAGGCCAGAACGACCAGATTGACACCCAAAATTGTCAGGAAGACCACGCCAATCGTCTGTTGATGGTGCGGGCTGTTTTCGCCCAGGACCATCGCCAGCAGGCCGGCGACAATCGCGGCGATGTAGGTCGGATAGAGAATAACAATCTTGGGGTAAGAGACCAGAATGACCGGTTTGGTCGATTCCTTATGACTGGAAGTCGTAGACGAAATGGGAGCGGTCACTCGGGGAATCTCCTATAGATTTGATCACTGTCAATCCTTGGATACCCGGTGGAGCGGTCATCCTCAACCCGGGTGAACTGGCCGCAATCTACCGACGCAGCGTCGGCGAATCCAGAGCCGCCAAGATAACGCAGGATAACGCACGGGAAACGAAACGGATCATCACCGCGTTTGAAGATCGCGCGCGTCCACGAACCAGAAATCATCCGATGCGGCCCGATGGCCGACGCTGGATACTCGGGAAGATACGTCCGTTTCTGTTTACGACGATTCGAGGTGCGTCTGGCGTCATGCCGGGCATCGTATTGAGCACCGCGACAGTGGGAGATAGACGAGGGGCTGACGTGGCGATTGGCGTGGCAGGATTATTCGGCGCTGACAGAATTCGAATTCCGGCTGGGAAACAGGTACGTCTGCCAAACGTAACGAGCAAATACGACGATTCCCGCTGATCCGCCAACCAATGCCTGAAGTAGCAAACTTCCCGTTCCGGGGTCAAGATACGCAAGATTCAGCATAACGCGTTTCCAATCCAATGCTTTACGGTACTCGCGGCCACGAATGAGGAATTTGTCTCTATTCTCTGTCCGCGATCTGAGCCATCACATTTGAAAGTTGCCGGGATACCTATTTAAACAGGCCCAATGACCATCGAATCCCTGGTTTTGGCATCCACGACATGTGGTAAATGTAGAACCCCAATTCGGTCTGTGCGGTTCGAATACTTCCTTAACTTTGCGGTAGAGTTCAGTTTAGACTGGATCTTCACGCGTATCTAATGATTCGACAAGGTGTTACGGCTCGATTCTCAGAAGAGATCGGTCTCGGTGATGGCGTAAAATCTTTCGCTTTTGCCGGGGTTTTTGATCGCACTGATGGCGACCATCACCCCGCTTCGAAATTTCTCAATTTGGGCAAACTGGGAATTGATCATGGAAACCCTGCGAATATGCCGTAATAATACGCGAACGTTGGCTGAAAGGATCGCGGCCGATTCACCGACCCGACGGTCCGAATTTATTGAACTCGCCTCAAACCCTCCCCCGAATCTGAACCGCGTAGTCGACTTCGCTCCAACGTCTGCCACGTAAGTTCCTTTTTTCGCGACGATCCTTCGCGATGGACTTGCCTGCAGCTAACACGAAACCTTGCTCGCTTCCTGAACTTAGGATTACACTGCCGACCTTGCGTTGTGAAATGTCGCTCTCCCAAATCTGGGCTTGGCGCATCGAATATTCTCCCAACCCCGATGATGCTTCGCAGCTTTTTGGAGTTGCAGGTAGCACCTTATGCAGATACTCAAAGTACTCGCACTTCGCGGCCCCAATATCTGGTCGCGCCACACTGTCCTTGAGGCATGGGTGGATCTGGGGCCGCTGAAGGACAGTTCGTCCAAGGATTTTCCGGGGTTCAATGACCGCTTGATGGCCTGGCTGCCGACGATGATCGAACATCGTTGCAGCGTTGGCGAACGTGGTGGGTTCTACCAGCGACTCCGCTGGGGGACGTATCTGGCTCATATCCTCGAGCACACGACGCTCGAACTTCAAACGTTGGTCGGAACGCCCGTCGGATACGGTCGAGCACGAGAAACGAATGAAGAGGGAATCTACAAGGTTGCGATTCGATATCAGGAGGAAACTGTTGGCAGAGCCTGCCTGAGCGTGGCTCGCCAATTGTTGATGTCGGCCGTGTTCGATCTCCCGTTCGACATTGCTCTTCAGTTGAAACAACTGCGGGAATTGGCCGATCGCGTTTGCCTGGGGCCAAGTACCGCCGCCATCGTCGATGCTGCTCGGACTCGAAATATTCCCTCGCGTCGACTGAACGCGGGAAGTCTTGTTCAATTGGGGCAGGGGGTGAAGCAGCGGCGCATCTGGACTGCGGAAAGCGACTTCACCAGTGCCATCGCCGAATCGATTGCTCAGGACAAGCAATTGACGAAGACGATGTTGAAATCGGCTGGGATCCCCGTCCCCGAAGGACGCGAAGTGATCAGCCCCGAAGATGCTTGGGAAGCAGCCCAGGAAATCGAAGCAGCGGTTGTCGTCAAACCTGTCGATGCGAATCACGGTCGCGGCGTTTGCATGGATTTGACCGACGAACAGCAGATCCGGACAGCATATTCCGTTGCGTTAAAAGAGGGTTCCGGCGTCATTGTCGAACGTTTCGCCAGTGGCAGCGAACATCGCTTGCTCGTTGTCGGAAAGCGTCTGATCGCGGCGGCAGCCGGAGATGCCGCTAGTGTCGTGGGGGATGGCGAGCACATCATCCGAGACTTGATTGATCTGCAGATCAATTCGGATCCGCGCCGCGGAGACGACGAATCCAAGCCACTGAATACGGTCCTGATTGATGCTCTGACCACCATGGAAATTGAGCATCAGGGTTTTAAGCTCGATTCCGTTCCCGACACCGGCGTCAAAGTGATTATTCGCCGGAACGATAATCTTTCTCGCGATGTGACCGATGTTGTCCACCCGTCGGTTGCGGAACATGCTGTGATGGCAGCCCAGATTGTTGGTTTGGATATCGCAGGGATCGATCTGGTCGTCCAGGACATTTCACGGCCACTCGAGCAACAGGGGGGGGTGATTGTCGAAGTGAACGCCGGTCCCGGCCTGTTGATGCACCTGAAGCCGCAAGTCGGCAAAGCGCAGCCTGTGGGCGAAGCGATCGTCGATCATTTGTTCCCCGACCTGAAGGACTGCGGCAGAATTCCAATCGTGTCGATCACAGGCACCAACGGGAAAACAACCTGCACACGACTCGTGGGATCAATCCTTCGCGCGGCAGGCTACCACGTCGGAATGACATGTACGGACGGCATTTCCGTCGATGGCCGAGTGATTGAGAACGGAGATTGTGCCGGACCGAGAAGCGCTAAGAACGTGCTGCTCAATCCGCTCGTGGACGCCGCCGTTTTTGAGTCGGCTCGAGGTGGAATTCTTCGCGAGGGGTTGGGGTTTGATAAATGTGACGTTGCGATTGTCACCAATATTGCCGAAGCGGACCACCTTGGCAGGTCGTACATCGATTCACCAGAAGAGATGTTCAAAGTCAAACGGACTCCTGTTGATGTTGTTCTGCCGACGGGAACGGCTGTTTTGAACGCGAATGATCCGCTGGTTCTGGACATGGCTGAACTCTCTGCCGGCAGCGTCACGCTGTTCAGTCGAGATCCAAATCTTCCCGCACTTCAGAGGCACCGCGACGATGGAAATCGAGTCGTGACCGTGCGAAATGAAAAGGTGGTCTTCTGCGAGGGGCAGACCGAAACGGTTCTGACGACGCTCGACGATCTCCCCTGCACGCATGGTGGTCGAGTGACCTTCCAGGTTGAAAATATTCTGGCAGCCGCCGCCGCCGGTTGGGCGTTGAAGATTCCACTCAAGAAAATCGCCACCGGTTTGCAGGTTTTTCAAGGAAACCTGTTCGACAACCCAGCCCGATTCAACGTGCTGGAATCCGCAGGGAAAACACTGATATTGACCGATGGGCGAAATCTGTCGGCTTTGAATGCGCTTGTTGAAACGCTCAATCACTTTCCTCATGAACGCCGCACGATTGTCTATTCCGCCGAAGCGGATCGGCGAAATCAGGACATCGTGCGTCAAGGCGAAGTCCTGAGCCGGTCGTTTGATCGGGTCGTGCTTTGCGAAATTGACGATGCCGAGTGTCGAAAACAGGGCGAAGTGATGTCGCTGCTGAGAGATGGGATGAAAGGTGAGGTTCCAGGACGAGTTCGCGAAGTCTGCGAAATTGGAGACTGGAGCCAGGCGGTCGATGCGGCTTGGACGGGCTTGGGACGTGGAGAGCTTTTGGTGATCCAATCAACTTCCATTCCGAAGACCGTTCGTAAAGTACAAACTATTCTGGGGTTAGAGCCAGGCGATGCGAACGCTGCGTGAATTCGGTCACGTTGATGTTGTGAAAAATCGGAATGGGAAGATCAAATTGATTGCAGGGATTGATTCGAGCACGGCATAGGCCTTGCTGAAGTTTTCGCCAAGTTGAGGAAATACGGCGGTGGTGGGACCGTCAACTGGAAGACCCGTTGCGAAGGACTCCCCTAGTCTGAGGTGCTCGAAGGACGAACGTGGATGACAATGAATGTTGTCACCACCGAGAGCGACGGCGGCCATGGTGCCTGCCGGAGTCAGTTCAAAACGGTGGAAAATCTGAATTCGAAAGAAAACCGATTATGGAACTAGGCAAAACGCGAGCTTTGCGAGGTCCGAATATTTGGTCGCAAGTCACGGTTTTGGAGACGGTTCTGGATGTTTCCGATCACACTGCGCTCTCGGCCGATGATCTGGAAATCATCCATGAGCGCGTCGGTCGGTTCTTGAATCCGTGTGCGTCGGTGGGCGAAGGAGAGATCTGCGGATCATTCTTCAACCCCGGGTTGGCCCTGACGGAGCTGCTTGTACGGATTGCGCTTGAGTTGCAGACTCAGGCCGGATCGATCGTGACAGTCGGACGAGTCGCCGAAACGGGCGAGCCGGGGCAGTATCGCGTTGTCGTTCAGTATCACGAAGAACCTGTGGGGCGCATGGCAGTCGACTGCGCTGTGGGATATCTAAAGGCCGCAATCGAGGACCAGGCGTTCGATGTCCAGGCGCGGATCGCCGAGATCCGGAGTCTCGATCAACAGATCCGGCTGGGCCCCAGCACCGGAGCGATCGTCCGGGCTGCTTGGGCTCGAGGGATTCCGGCGCGCCGTCTAAATGATCGCAGTTTGGTGCAACTTGGATACGGTTCGCGTCAGCACCGAATTCTCGCTGCTGAAACAGACAAGACTTCTGCGGTCGCCGAATCCATCGTTCAAGATAAGGAATTGACCAAGAATCTGCTCGCCGCAGTGGGTGTTCCCGTTCCGAAAGGTCGGCCCGTCAATAGCGCTGATGATGCTTGGGAAGCCGCACAGGAAATCGGGTTGCCCGTGGTCATCAAACCGCAAGACGGAAATCAGGGACGGGGCGTCGCAGTCAATTTGAATTCCCACGATCAGGTGATCGCCGCTTACAAGGCCGCTCAAGCCGAAGGAAGCGAAATTATCTGCGAGAAATTCGCACCGGGTTCGGACTATCGACTGCTCGTGATCGGTTACAAGCTGGTCGCGGCATCTCGACGCGAACCGCCTCAAGTGATGGGCGATGGCAAACACACGATCTCGCAACTGGTGATCGAGGCAAACAAAGATCCGCGTCGAGGCGAAGACCATGCCACGTCGCTCAGCAAGTTGCGACTCGATGACATCGCCTGCGGTGTTTTGGCCGAACAAGGGCTGACTGTCGATTCGATTCCAGCCGCAGGTCAGGTTGTGCTCATTCGGCGAAATGCCAACTTGAGTACGGGGGGATCCGCCACCGACGTCACCGACCTCGTCCACCCGGAAGTGTCTGCTCGAGTGATCGAAGGCGTGCGAATGGTCGGACTCGATATTGCCGGCGTCGACGTCGTCTGTTCGGACATCAGCCGTCCCCTCGAGCAGCAGGGGGGAGTGATCGTCGAAATCAATGCGGCTCCCGGCCTTCGGATGCACCTGGAACCTTCGTACGGGAAGGGACGTCCAGTCGGAGAAGCGATCGTTGGAACGATGTTTTCAGATGGTGATGACGGGCGAATTCCGGTTGTCGCAGTGACGGGAACAAACGGGAAAACGACGACGACTCGACTGATCGCACACATCCTGCGATGCATGGGCAAGCGAGTCGGAATGACCTGTACTGACGGGGTTTATATCAACGATCGTCGTATCGACACCGGGGATTGCAGTGGTCCCAAGAGTGCTCGGACAATCCTTGCCAATCCCGTGGTCGAAGCCGCCGTGCTGGAAACGGCTCGCGGCGGAATTCTGCGTGAAGGCCTTGGATTCGATCTGTGTAATGCCGCTGTGGTGACGAACATCGCCGACGGCGACCATCTTGGGATGAACGGAATCGACACGGCCGAGCAATTGGCACGAGTTAAGCGAGTGCCTGTCGAAGCTGTTGGACCGAACGGGTATGCCGTTTTAAATGCGGACGACCCATTGACGGCAGCCATGGCGGAATACTGCCCCGGCAAGGTCTTGTTTTTCTCTCGCACGCCCGAAAACCCGATCATTGCCGCTCATCGAGCCAAAGGTGGCAAAGCGATTTATGTGCTGAACAACTGCGTCATGGCATCCGAAGGTTCGTGGGAAGCCAGGGTTGCTCTGCTCGATTCGGTTCCGTTGACTTTTGGAGGTTTAATCGGCTTCCAGGTGGAAAATGTGATGGCGGCCGCGGCCGCGGCATGGACCTTGGGTGTGCCGTTCGAAATGATCCGCAGCGCGATGGAATCGTTTGTCAATGATCCACAAAAGGTTCCGGCCCGATTCAACGTGGTGCAGTTCCGCGGTGCGACAATCGTGATTGACTATGGCCACAACTCGGCGGCTCTCATCGCGCTGTGCGAGGCATTCGACAAGATGCCGCACGAACGCCGGTTGATCGTTTACACGGCCGCAGGGGATCGCCGGGACGAGGACATTATCAGTCAGGGGAAGATTATCGGAGATGGGTTCGACGAGATGGTGCTCTATGAGGACCAATGTCGTCGTGGACGCGCCGACGGCGAGGTGATTAGTCTGATGAGAAAAGGGCTGGCGCTGGGTAGCCGCCTCAACTCCAATCAATTGCATGAGACTCGTGGTGAAATGGTCGCCATCGAAATGGCACTGCGAAAGATGCGACCCGGCGATCTGGTGTTGATCCAGGCAGATCAGGTCGAAGAAGCCATCGCGTTCGTGCAGCAGCTTCTTCCCAAGCTGGCGGCGGAGCATTTAGCGCCAGCACGATAGTCGTAACGATCCCCTCGCTCGTAGACGGATGCCGCAACGGGCTAGGTTGAAGTGTTTCCAGAGGCGTGGTTGGCAGAATCTCACTGCACACCACGCCTCTCGCATTTGTGACGTCGCAGAAGAACTGAGTAAAATGCCTGATGCGTGGTCGCACGCACCAGAATTCCTTTGTTGGCGGCTCCTTGACAGTAAAGTCGGTCGTGACAAATCCGTCTCCAGATTATTCCTCAGTTATCAGAGGTCCGCTGCGGCGAGCGAGAAGAAGCGTCGGGTGGATGTTGCTGTTGATCGGGGGGACTGCACTCGTTGGAATCTCGTTCGTTGTGTGGTACCAGCAAGAGCGACCCCTGATCGAAATCGAGACGACTCTTCAACAGGGAAAAGTGTCGCCAGCATTCCAACTGGTCGGTCAATTCTTGCGATTGCATCCAGACAGTGCGCGCGGGCAGATCCTGAAGGCTCGAATTCTGGTCCAAGCGGGACAGCCTGACGAAGCATTGCGGATCTTCGAGCGATACGGCGCATCTGACATTTCGGAACTGCAGGCTTGGGCCACGGCGCATCTGATGCGAAAGGAGTGGTCGAATGCATTGCCCGTTTTCGAACGCATCCTGCAACTCTACCCCGATGATCCCGACGCGTTGCAGGGAACGACCTCATGCAGGACCTTTTTGGGTGACTTCCGAGCGGCATTGGATAGTGCTGCGCGTTTGACGCAGCAACCGGGACGAGAAGCCCGCGCCTGGTTGCAGATCGGCACACTGCACAAGAGCCTCGGTAATGACCGGTCGGCAATCGGTGCCTGGGATCGAGTCCTGAAGTACGAACCTGGCGCAGAACATCTACCGGTCTCGCCCGCGGAGTTTTTTGGTGAATTCGGCCGCGTCCTGTTGCACGATGGACGGTTGGAGCAAGCCCGTGAATCCCTCGAGCACTCGCTCGCACTGGCAGATTCGGCACAGGCGCATTCAGATCTCGGCCAAGCGTTCCAGCAATTGGGAGAGGAAGGACCCGCAGTGGTTCATTGGAGGCGGGCTTGCGAATTGAATCCGGCACTGGGTTCACCACGCGAATCGCTGGCTCAGATGGCACTGCGCGCCGGCCAATTCGAAATGGCGCGCGAGTGGTTGGAACCGGCCGTCAGGTCTCCTCTGTCAACCAGCAGCGCCACTTATTTGATGGAGCGTGCCTGTCAGGGCCTGAATCAAATCGATGCCGCGCAAATGTGGCACGAACAAACCGAGCGACGACGCAAACGAGAAAAACTGCATGCGGCAATCAATCACGTATTGATCGAAGCACCCGATTCTTACTGGGCCAGGGCGATCCGAGCGTACCAATTCGCCGAAGCCGGAAATTGGCATCAGGCGGATGCTCTCACCAGAACCCTGCAGAGCGAAAGCGTGCGCGAGCCATTTGTGGAAGGATTGGCGAATTGCGTTCGCACTCATGGGCTTCTTCCTTCGCTGGATCTAGTTCCAATCCACCAGTTTTAGCCGAGTGAGGCTGACGTGCGTCTGTCGATTTTTCAGACATCTCTGACGATCACCGCTGCAACTGGACTGTGTGTCATGCTCTGGATGTGGTCGGGTTCGGCGCCGCGCGAACACATCGACTCTCCGGCAAGTTTCGGCGAAAGTCTGGAAGCGGACTATTCATTCGCAGAAGCGGAGATAGCATCAATTCATTTCACGAACGTGCAGGAAGCGTCTGGAATCGACTTTCAACATCAAACTGGTAACTCGTCCGATCGACCGTTTCCCGCAGCGAATGGCAGCGGAATTGGATGTCTGGATTACGACCTCGACGGCAGCATGGATTTGCTTTTTGCCACAGGGCGATCGTTTCCGCTCGACAAATCGGATCTCGAAGGGACCGGCCAACAACTCTATCGCAACGTGGGAGAATGGAAGTTTTCGAATGTCGCGGTCGCGGCAGGTGTCGATCATCGTGGATACGGTGCGGGCGTGGCGGTGGGAGACTTCGACAATGATGGGTTCGCTGATATTTACCTGACGTGCGTCGGCCCGAATGTTCTCTATCACAATCGCGGCGATGGGACATTCGAATCGATCGGCCGCACAGCGGAAGTCGACGATCCGAGGTGGGGAACGAGCGCTGCGTTTCTCGATTACGATGCCGACGGATTCCTGGACCTTTACGCGTGTAACTACGCCCAGTGGACGCCACAGGCCAATCAGTTTTGTGGAGATCACGAACGCAATGTTCGCATATTCTGCAGCCCAGATAGCGTTCCCGCCGAACGGCATCTGTTGTTTCGAAATCGGGCCGACGGAACGTTTCAGGAATCGTTGCGACAGGCGGGTCTCGATGCACGTTCCGGGCGAGGTCAGGGAGTCGTCGCTGCAGACATCAATCGAGACGGACGAATCGACATCTATGTCACGAACGATCTGCAGCCGAACTTCCTGTTTCTGAATGACGGGCTGGGTCGATTTCGCGATGCGACGGAGATTTCAGGCGCAGCCTACGACAAAGCCGGGCGAAGTCAGGCAGGTATGGGAGTCGACGCAGGAGACATGAACGGCGATGGATTGCCGGAACTGTACGTCACCAACTTCGAACACGACTACAACACCCTTTACGAGAACGTGGGCAATAGTCAGTTTCAGGACATGACCGAAGTCGTCGGATTGGCGGCCGCCAGTCTCCCTTGGGTGGGATGGGGCACAATCCTGACCGACTTCGATGGTGACGGATGGCGCGATGTCGCAGTCACCAACGGCCATACCGACACAAATCTTTCAGAACTGGGCCGCGATGCTCCTTTCGAACAGCCTCCGCTCGTCTGGAGGAATCGTGGTCGGCGCTTCGAATTCATTTCGAACGGACTTGGCGAGTATTTCAATCAGCCGCATGCAGGACGGGCGCTCGCCTGTGGCGACTTGGACAATGATGGAGACCCGGATTTGGTGGTCGGACATCAGGATGGCAAACCCGCGCTGCTGCGAAACGATCGCGAACGACTTCGATCGCGCCGGGAATCGATTTTGCTTCGGTTCATCGGGCGGTTCAGCAATCGAGATGCGATCGGTACGTCCATTACGATGACAGTCGGAGACCGGAAAACATATCACCAGATTTGCGGAGGACGCAGTTACTTGTCCGCGCACGACCTGCGTGTCGTCGAGACATGTGGTGATAGCCGAGGGATCGATCTGGAGATTCTTTGGCCATTGGGCATCGAATCTCGAGTAAAAGGATTATCTGCGGGAAAGGCCTACGTGGTGATTGAACCGAATCAATCGGACCGGCCACCGATGATTTTCGAACTCTTTCGTTTCGATTCTGATCCGCAAGCTGCGGCATCACCCGGCGCCAGGCGGCTTTGATGCCCTAAAATGGTACGCGCAAAATACTATTGCGGGTCGATGTGGTGCATTATTAATCTGTTAAATGTCGCTCATTCTTTTTGGCTCTAATCATCCACTCGATGGCGTCTGCCGAGCGACTTAAGAGGGATCTGCAAACGCTTGCACGCAAACTTGACACATTAGGTATCCAAGAGCGATGATCCGAAGTTGGCATGTTTTTTTCTCATTCTGCTGGTCGATTTGATTCGTAAATTCCTTTCGATTTCCAAAATACGTCCTGTTGTGTCGTTCCATTTTTTAATCGATTGTTTTTGGAGATTGCCATGATGCGCTTACTTAGTAATCGCTTTCGGTGCGATGCATTCACACTGATCGAACTTCTCGTCGTGATCGCGATCATTGCCGTTCTGATTGCGCTGTTGCTTCCTGCCGTTCAGCAGGCACGCGAGGCCGCTCGGCGGAGTCAGTGCAAGAACAATCTCAAACAGATTGGACTTGCCATGCACAACTATCACGACGTTTACAAGATGTTCCCGATCAGCGTTGGATGGAATCCAAACGGATCGACGACCGGTGCCTTTTCGGACAAAGTCTTCCTGTTGCCGTACCTCGATCGGGCGACAGAGTTCAATCTGACGAATGTCACTCAGTCGCCGTGGAACTCCGCGGGCTTGATGGGGACGAACAACATTGCCGGTCAAAGTGGGCGTCTACCGGTCTTCAATTGCCCCACGCAAACTTTTGTTGCGAACGGTGGCCAGGCCAATTTCACCTATTCCATCAACATGGGATCCGTTGGCCCCAACGGACAGAATTCCAACGGGTTTCATAACGGTTTTTGTTCGTACAACGGTACCGATAATGGCACCAATCTGTGCGACCAGATTGTCAGCACGGCCTCCTTTTCCGATGGAACGAGCAACACGGCCGCCTACGCCGAATTCATTATCGATGGACTGGGAACACCGCCGGCTCAACAGGTTCACAATTGGGCAACTGCCGGAGCGACCGATGCAGCGACGCGACAGGCCTGTCTGGCCGTGACATCGCCTTCGGGGCGTCAGAATGGAAGCGGAGAAAACCGAGGAGGGTCCTGGGCCTGGTCCTTCGTTGGAAACGGTTCGGCCTATACGCACACAATGGCACCAAACGATCAGTCCTGTCACAGTTGGTCGGGCGATTGGGAAGGGAACACCCTTCAGGCAGCGAATAGTCAGCATGTTGGAGGCGTGCACGTTTTGTTTGCAGACGGTTCGATCCATTTCATTCAAACCAATATCGACTACCTCACCTGGGTGGCGCTGGGGACTCGGAATGGAAACGAAACGCTGAACAACTACTGATGCATACCGTTCGCGATGACTCCAATTTGCCTTTGGGGAAATCACTCTCCTGGATAGAGCGTGAATCCGCTTGCTCTGTACCGATTGTTTGCCTGCTCTGCTTCATCGCAGGGTGTACGCCTTCTGCTTCGACGTCCCCGAAGGTATCGCCGAACGCTGCATCGCCAAATACTGCATCGCCAAATACTGTCGCGCCGGTCAGCGTTCCCGTTAAGGGAAGCGATCGCTTTGCTCACTCTGAACCGTCATCGATCCGCAATATCGTTCCCCGATTTGAAACGGCGACGCCCGGCCTCGGCATCGATTTCGTCTATCACAACGACGCCGTGAACGGACGCTACTTTCTACCAGAAGTCATGGGAGGAGGCGCCGCCTGGATCGATGTCGATCACGATGGTTGGCTCGATTTGTTTCTCGCCAACGGTTGCAGTCTAAACGACTCGCCGTCGCAAGGTGTTTCCATAACCAGTCGGCTGTGGTTGAATCATCGGGGCGAACGATTCGAGGAAATCACCGATCGGGCGCAAGCAGGCTTAACGATGTATGGCCAAGGATGTGCCGTCGGAGATTTCGACTGCGACGGGTTTGCGGATCTGTATGTCGGAGGCTTCGGAGCGGATCGACTGCTTCGTAACCAGGGAGACGGCACGTTCGCCGATGCCACTCAGCACGCCGGGATCAGCGGTCAGGAATGGACGTCCAGTGCGGTCTGGATCGACATCGACGACGACAATGACCTCGATCTTTATGCCGTCAACTATCTGAACGTGAGCTTCGAAAACCACAAGATCTGCGAATACTCTGGACGCCCTGGATACTGCGGACCGGGAAGTTACGACGCGGTTCAAGACGGCATCTTCATCAACCGGGGGGATGGAACATTTGTGGAGTCTGGCGAACAGCTGGGGTTTCGCGCGGACGGCGGTAAGGGACTAGCCGTGGCTGCCGTCGATTTCGATGGCGATCTGATTCCAGAGATCTACGTCGGCAACGATATGACGGCCAATTTTCTATTCGCTCGCAAGCCGACATCAGGCGGTGGAAAAGAGCTCCCTCGTTACACGGAAATCGCGGCGCAATCTGGTTGTGCCGTGGGTGGATCGGGGCTCAATGAAGCCAGCATGGGGATATCGTTGGCCGACTTCGATGGGGATGGGCGAACCGACATCTATCTGACTCATTACTATCACACGAAGAATACGCTGTACCGCAACTTGGGCGGGTTGATCTTCGATGACATCAGTAACTGGTCTCGCACAACTGCCACCAGCCATGAATCGCTCGGTTTCGGAACGGTCCCCATCGATTTCGACCGCGATGGCGATCCAGACATCTTTGTGGCAAATGGACACGTTCTGGGACCACAGCAGCAACCGAATGAAATGCGGCCGCAGTTACTCCGGAATGACAAGGGGATCTTTCACGACGTCTCTTCCATGGCGGGCCAATACTTCAACGAGCTTTGGCTTGGCCGCAGTGTCGCCGCGGCAGACTATGACAACGACGGCGACATCGATCTGGCGATCACGCATCTGAATCGCTCGTTCACCCTGTTGAGAAACGTCACACCTGCCCAATCGCGGTCTTTCGTTGGACTGAAACTGGAGACGCGAGACCGGATGCCCCCCGTCGGGGGGCGTGTCGTCCTGCGAACCGATCGACGCGACATCGTTCACGCTCTCTGCGCCGGCGGAAGCTATCTGGCAGCCCCGGACACTCGATTGGTGTTGTGCTGGCCCGAAACGGAAACCCTTCGAGAAGTAGAAGTTCATTGGCCATCGCGCCGCGTCGATCGCTGGAATGATCTGGCGACGTGTTGTTATTGGGACCTCGTCGAGGGTCGCCAGCCAGCTAGGTCGTCCCTGGAAATCCAATCTGTTCCGAAAGTGGCGAACTGAGCGATGCAACGCATCTTGCGACAACGCTGGATTCGAAATGGGGCGGCCGGAATTCTGACGGTGGCGTTGATCGGTGCGGGGTGTGTCTTCCTGTGGATTGATCGCAATCTGACTCTGGCGCAGCACGCCATCGACAATGGCGACTGGAAATCCGCGCGAGACAACATTTCGGTCCATCTACGGTTCAAACGCGCTGACGCCGCAGCGCATCTCTTGATGGCCGAGGCCTTGATTCGTGACGACAGCCTGGTCGGCACGACGAAGGTGTACGAAGCACTGGAACACTTGAATCAGGTCCGCGAGACTTCAGCCAAGGCCGCCGACGCCCGGCTGTACGAAGGCCGCTTATATTTACTGCTTCTGCTTCAACCGGGACAGGCCGAGAAGTCATTGTTGAGTTCACTGAAGCAAGATCCAAATCGGCTCGAATCACACTCATTGCTCTGGCGCCTGTACGATCTGACGAATCGTTGGGACTTGGCCGAAGAACACTTCTGGTCAATCTATGATCGAGTCTCGCCGGCCGATCGGGAAGGCCCCCTCAGAGATTGGTACCTGAGTGAGTTCAGCCCCGGTGCCGCGAATGCACAGCTCGATCGAAACCTCGGGTTCCTCGGGCGAACTGAACTTCCGTCGGCTGAAACCGACCGGCGGCGATTGGAAGCATTTCTATCTGCCGAAACTGAATGGGCGGACGGCTACGTCATTCTTGCTCGCTGGTTTAAACGCCAGAGCGCGATTCAAGACGCATTGAGTCTATTGGAACGAGCCGAACGATTGCCCGGCGCAGCCGCAAATCCGATGCTGATCGCGACTCGAGTGTCGATTGACGTGGAATTCGGAGAATTCGAGCACGCGCAACAGGTGTTCGACCGATGGTCCACGGAACGTGAGGGTTACGAATACTGGAAGACGGCGGGACTGGTGGCCGACCAAATCCGGCGTGACAACGAGCAGGCCGTGGCAGATTACGAGCGAGCAATGGAAACGACGCCCGGGAAATCCGATTGGCTGACGCAGCATCGACTCGCCCAGTGCCTGCTGCGGATGGGCGAGACCGAACGGGCTGCAATCGTCCGCAGTCGCTCGAAGCAGGTCGAATTACTGATGGAGTCCGCCCTCCATACCCGCCTTCGAAAAGCACTGCTGACCCCTCGAAACCCTCAGACGATCGCCGAAATGGTCGACCTCTACCAGAAACTCGGCCGTCTTCGCGAAGTTTCGGCGTGGCAGCAATTGCGGCCGAATGAACAGAATTCCACTTCTGTAACGCCGAGGCAAAGTTCGCCAACGACGCTGGCGGGAAATGTCGCGCGCGAGAATTGAACTACGGACGCTTGTTGGGCATGTTATAGGAATCGCGATACCGACGGAGGGATCTGCTTCTATTCGTCTCCCGCGACAATAGGCCATGCGAATGCGCGGCTTCAGCCCCAGCACCAAGAGTGATGGGTTGAATTCAGGGCTCTGATTTTTCTATTCCATTGAAAGTTCATTTCATGAAACAACACCTCAGCCTTGTGAAATTAGCATTGGTAGCCATCGGCTTGAGCGGATGTTCCGGAGGCGGTTCCGAACTGAAGCCTGCCACTGAGACAAAAGTCGATCCCGCCGTGGCTCACGCCAAAATGGAAGCCATGAAAAAGGAGAGCATGGAAAAGGCAAAAGCCGCGCAGTCTGCCGCGCCCGGCGGTCAGTAACGAGCTTTCACGAACACACTGAAAATCAAGCAATTCGACGCAGCCACCGAGACGCACGGGCTCGGTGGCTGCGTTGCTTGGTTTGGCATCAGCCGGTCGGCGTCATTCGAGGTTGCGAACACCACATCACTTCCAGGTTCCAACGAGTTCGACGAGGTTACCATCGGGATCGCGGTAATTCGCCAACGCGACACCTGAGGGAAACCCTTCCGGTAGCGGCACCGGACACTTGGCAATCGGCTTGGCTCCCGATTTCTCGGCGCGTGCAACCGCGGCATTCAGATCCTTAACGGAGATCGTCAGATAGCGATATCCGTACGAGGAATGGATAAACGTGTTGTCGACACGTGCTCCAGGGGCAGTCTTAAACTGCATGAGCTTCAGTTTTGTCGTCTTCTCACCCTTTCCCAGAACAAGGACGTGTACGTCGAGCTGATGCTTATCCGCCAATCCAGTGTCCGAAGCAAATTGTGGCGGCACCTTGAAGCCATCGATCTCTTCGAAGCCGATCACTTCCTTGTAGAACTTGATCGATTTTTCGATATCGCTGACAACCATCCCCAGATCAATCACTTCGCTCGCAAAGTTTGTTTCCGGAGCCGCTTGCTGATTGGCAGAGACTCCCAGCGAGAATGCGATCGCGACGACGACGGAAAGCGAAAGCAGGCGGAAAAGTGGCGTCATGGATGTCCTTTTTGAAGTTTGCGGTTGGGTGAGCACGAAATCGACACGTCCGGTGGCAAGAAATCGGCCCGGTGTTTCAGCAGATCGTACGGTAACGAGAGATCCCTGAACTGGGCAACTGTCCGTGCCGCGATCCCCCGCGATCCCAGGGCAAATCCGCTTGTCGATTTGGGGTGCCACAGTTATGGAGGTCCTCGATCGACATGGCCGTGCGATTTAAGTTCATGCATACCAAAGGTCACGGCCTTGCCGCAGACGGCAAGACCGTGGCACCCAGCCTCTCGGGCTGTAACAAATGAACTGTCCTGCCCCTGAACCACGGCGATGCCGGCGCATTCCAACATCAGAATCCATCACTCGCGATGCATCACAGCCTCTGCTAGAGTGAGGTGGCGCATGAAGATTTCCTCACGAGAATGCATCACGATTCGCAGCAGAAGTAGCAGTGGAAGGCGTAGGAATGGCAAAGCGGAAGGTTGGCGTTTGGTTGATCGGAGCCTGGGGCGGCGTGGCCACGACGGTGGTCGTGGGGATGTTGGCGTTACGGAAAGGGTTGACCGACACGACGGGACTCGTCAGCGCTCTGCCACCGTTCGCCGGACTGGATCTTGTCGGCTGGGATGAGCTTGTCGTTGGTGGTCACGAAATTCGCGAGACTTCGTATTCGGCCGAAGCACAGGTTTTGCTCGAAAAGTCTCATGTTTTCAGCCAGGCGACTCTTTCGGCCATCTCCCCGCAGTTGGCCAAATTTGACAAAAATATTCGACCCGGAACGCTGATCAATGTGGGCCGCACCATCGAGGCGCTCGCCGGCCCAGCAGCGGTGAAGCATCGCAAGGAATCGTCCGCTCAAGCGATCGCGAGGCTTTCGAAAGATATCGCGGAATTCAAAACCCGCGAAAAGCTCGAACGAGTCATCGTGATGAATGTCTCGTCGACCGAACCCCCTCCTGCGGACGAAATCCGATCCTGGAGTTGGGCAGACATCCAGCAGTCTCTGCAGGCCAAGGGAACCTGTCCGCTTCCCGCGAGTTCACTCTATGCGATCGCCGCGATGCAAACCGGCAGCCCCTTCGTCAACTTTACGCCTTCGATCGGTTCCGATCTGCCAGGCTTGGGCGAGCTGGCGTTACAACACAAGGTCGTCCACGTGGGGCGAGATGGAAAGACCGGCGAAACTTTGATGAAGGCCGTCCTGGCGCCGATGTTCGCCGCGCGCAATCTGCAAGTCATGAGTTGGGTTGGCCACAATATCTTCGGAAATCTGGATGGAAAGGTCCTGGAGGATCCGGTAAACAAGGCCAACAAGGTGAAGTCGAAGGATCACTTGCTGACGGAAATCCTCGGCTACAAACCGCAGTCTCTGGTTTCGATCGAATACATCGAATCACTGGGTGATTGGAAGACGGCCTGGGACCATATTCACTTTAAGGGTTTCCTCGGAACGCCGATGGTATTGCAGTTCGTCTGGCAGGGCTGCGATTCACTGCTGGCCGCCCCGCTCGTTATCGACTTGATTCGCCTGACAGAACGGGAAGCGCGGCGCGGTTCGAGCGGTCTGATGACTCATCTGGCATCATTCTTCAAGAGCCCGATGGGAAGCAGTGAACCGGCATTCGCGTACCAGTTCCAGCACCTTCTGCAATGGGCCAAGGATGTTGCAGCCGAGTGATTACCGTCCAGCGGCACCCGCAGTGTACCGCGGATCCTGATTCGAGAGCGATCTGCTTTCCTTACGATTCAACTGGTGTCGGCGCGCCACCGCCGACTCGGGATGCTGTTGACGCAACGCAAGGGGTGGCGTTCTTGTTCGCGCACGACGTATGACGAAAAACGCTGCTTCAACTGACGTGGCGCAGAAAATCCACTCGGCCACCGAGCACCCATTCCACGACAAACAGATTGCCTGCGTGATCGAAGCAGGCGTCGTGAGGATGAATGAATTTGCCGGGCTTCCACAAGGCTCGATTTCGACGGACTGGGAACTTGTTGTCATCCGGGCCCAGAACCTGTTTCGTCCAGACCGGATCGTGCCCGAGATGTGTCAATACCCGGTTGTCTTTGTCAAATAGAGTCACGCGCGAATGCAGATCGGGGACCAATAGAATATTGCCCCGAATGTCGAAGTGAGCCGGGAAACTGACTGGCGAATTCAACTCCGCGGGATTCGACGTCAGCCCCGGCTGACCGTCAGAGCCCTGCGTCACAAAACCGATGTGCCTGCCGTCCAAAGTCAGGTATTGCAATCGAGCGTTCGCGCGATCTGCCACGACCAGCGATGGTTCGCGCCCGGGTCGGTTATCGAGCCACTGGCCGTGTGGAGTTTGAAACTGTCCAGGCAGACTTCCGAAACCTCCAAACGATCGAACCCACTTCGCATCCTTGTCGAACTGATGAATCCAGTGCGAACCGTAGCCATCGCCAATATAGAATCCGCCGTCGGGTGAAAACGCGATGTTCGTCGGGCTGTACGGTATTTTCGGGTCGTCGTAATGTCCCGTCTCCAGTAAGCGCTCCTTCTTCCAGACAATTTCGCCTTTGAGCGTCGTCTTGGTGACGATTCCCACTCGAGTCGAGCACAAGTACAGGAATTCTTCGTTCCCCTCTTTTCGAATGTCGATGCCGTGCCCGCCAGTGTGATACTCCTTCCCAAACGACCGCACGAACTTGCCCTGAGGATCGAAGACAACAACGGCGTCGACCGGTTCGGGTTCGCTGGACCGATGAGTGATATAGACCAGTCCCGCTTCATCGACCGCCACACCATGGGTTTCGCCCCACGTCACATGACCGGGAAGCTCGCCCCAGTTGTGCGAAACAACTTCGTACTGATAGGCCCCAGATCCAAGCACGGGAGTTTTCGTTCCCGCTTTGTCAGTCGCATTCAAAATCAGCGGGCTGACGCTGACGGCGGCGGCCGTTGCCCCGGCAGACTGCAGGAAACTACGGCGCGATGTTTCAGCCGGAAGCGGAGTTGATGGCGGGACGTTGGCGTCTTGTTGTCCGGGCGCGGAATCGTTGTGGTTCACCATGAGCAATCTCCGAACGCAAAGAAAGACATGAATGAGATGAACAGCCTGTACAATCGCACGTCGGGGACTTGCCAGGACATCGCTCTTGCCAGGATGTTCCCGGCCTCACCCCGTTACCGACATCGATTACAATCGGCCGTTTAGCAGTCTGTTGAAAAAGGTGTCTGGAACTCTCCGGCATCTCAATCTTCTCGAGGCTTTCCCGGTGCCTTCAAAGTTCCAGATACCTTTTTCAACAAACTGTTAGGGCACAATATCCGTGCAGATCACCTTGAGCAATCGTCCCGCGAATCGCTCTTCATGGTGTCGTAAGGTTAGCAAAGGACGACGCCATCCGCATGGCATAAGCAATCTTGGATGCGTCCTGCTGAATTCGTTCGATTGAATTATGGTAACGGAGCGCCGGTCGAATCCGGATCGTGCGGTGCCCGAAGGCACTCAACGCATGCTTCACTTCATCAGCCGCAGGGCGTTAGCCCCCGGTTCCGTGTGCTCAACGCCCGAAGGCGCGTTCAACGAAGAATCACGGGGCACGTGGGGCACGTTTCCCAACGTGCCTCCGTGCGCGCTCAACTTTCTTCGCATCTTCAACTTCGTGACCTTCGCACTCTTCGTGGTAATCAAGAATCATCACCAGAAGACCGCGAAGACAAAAGCCGAGTGCTCAACGCCCGAAGGCGCGTTCAGCGAAGAATCACGGGCACGTGGGGCACGTTTCCCAACGTGCCTCCGTGCGCGCTCAACTCCCAAAGGAATTCAACGAAGTTTCACACCACGAAGGACAAGAAGAGCGCGAAGGAATGGCAGAACTGTCGAGCGTCTCCGACAGAAGGAAGTATTTCAGCAACTCCGGATGGGCTGGGTGAATTGCTTTTGATCTCGTTTTCATTCTTCTCCGTGGCCCCGTGTCTCTGTGAGAAACCTCTTCATCGCTTTGTTGGAAGGCATGGATTTCTCACGGAGACACGGAGCCACAGAGAAGAGATCCCGCGACGGAAACATTCTTCGCCTTCATGCGGCATCATGTGCTCAACGCCCGAAGGCATTCAACGAAGATTCACGCCAGGAGCGGCCTGTGGGGAGAGCAGGCGAGAATGTGCTCAACGCCCGAAGGCATTCAACGAAGATTCACCCGGTCTCGGCCTTGGAATTAAGTCCGACCACGCAAGTGCTCAACGCCCGAAGGCATTCAACGAAGATTCACCGTGTTGCGGAAACACATCGTCTTCGAGATTCAGGTGCTCAACGCCCGAAGGCATTCAACGAAGATTCACCGCGATCGCGTTCGTCAGCATCCCGATTGTCCCGTGTGCTCAACGCCCGAAGGCATTCAACGAAGATTCACGCTGCAATCAATCCTGCTTTTGATGATTACAGGTTGTGCTCAACGCCCGAAGGCATTCAACGAAGATTCACTAATGTGAACCTCTTGCAAATTCGGCGTTTCGAGAATGTGCTCAACGCCCGAAGGCATTCAACGAAGATTCACCGTGCGTGGTTTGCAGAGTCGCGTTTGTTGTTTCTTGTGCTCAACGCCCGAAGGCATTCAACGAAGATTCACTGCCGCCCTGACAGAACTGACTTCGCTCGCCACGGGTGCTCAACGCCCGAAGGCATTCAACGAAGATTCACTCGACGATAATGTTGCGCGGGACGATGCTGATCATGTGCTCAACGCCCGAAGGCATTCAACGAAGATTCACACCCTGCGTCAAACCACACCAAATGATCTGGGACGTGCTCAACGCCCGAAGGCATTCAACGAAGATTCACTCAGCGGATCGATCCAGGGAAGGCCACTGCTCACCGTGCTCAACGCCCGAAGGCATTCAACGAAGATTCACTCGCGAATGGGTGGCTACAGACAGGTAAAGGGGAAAGTGCTCAACGCCCGAAGGCATTCAACGAAGATTCACGATGACGCGACTGGGACTGTCGATGCAGTCTGCGAGTGCTCAACGCCCGAAGGCATTCAACGAAGATTCACCATCAGCGCTGGTGGAACCACCGCCAACACGGGGTGTGCTCAACGCCCGAAGGCATTCAACGAAGATTCACGGATCGCATGAAATGATCAAGGCGCTTCAGGACCTCGTGCTCAACGCCCGAAGGCATTCAACGAAGATTCACCCGAGTTGAGGATTGCCCCTTGCTGCGCGTTGAGGTGCTCAACGCCCGAAGGCATTCAACGAAGATTCACACGAAGTATCTGTCGACGGCGGATCCCACGAACTGGTGCTCAACGCCCGAAGGCATTCAACGAAGATTCACGATCACTGCCGCGAGCACGTGGCTTGTGTGGTTCGTGCTCAACGCCCGAAGGCATTCAACGAAGATTCACGAGCCGCAGAACGTTGAACGGAGGTTCAATGATGTAGAGTGCTCAACGCCCGAAGGCATTCAACGAAGATTCACTCGGAGGATCGCCGAGAACGCGGACATTCGCCTTGTGCTCAACGCCCGAAGGCATTCAACGAAGATTCACAAAAGCCGACCAGCGCATAACTCGCATCGCAAGGAGGGTGCTCAACGCCCGAAGGCATTCAACGAAGATTCACGTCGAGCAAACAGGCGTCGATCAGCTTGAGCCAGCGTGCTCAACGCCCGAAGGCATTCAACGAAGATTCACTGGTTCGTCGCGTCGTATCCGTTGGCCGTCGTGAGTGCTCAACGCCCGAAGGCATTCAACGAAGATTCACCAATTGAGGCCAGTTGCGAAATCTCAAACAGAGCGTGCTCAACGCCCGAAGGCATTCAACGAAGATTCACGCGCCAGACGGACAACGATTCGCACTGCTCAGCCGTGTGCTCAACGCCCGAACGCATTCAACGAAGATTCACCCGACCGCGTTCCTAATGGCGCTCCAAAGGCACCAAGTGCTCAACGCCCGAAGGCATTCAACGAAGATTCACAGATGGCGTCCTCAGCCGATATAACACCCCACGCCGGTGCTCAACGCCCGAAGGCATTCAACGAAGATTCACGATGCTCAGGGGGTGGTGATTTACCTTGACCCGCGTGCTCAACGCCCGAAGGCATTCAACGAAGATTCACATTGCGTATCGCTCTCTGGACAGAAGGAGTTCCATGTGTGCTCAACGCCCGAAGGCATTCAACGAAGATTCACCTTAGCAAAAGAGGACCATCGCAGCGATTATTGCGTGCTCAACGCCCGAAGGCATTCAACGAAGATTCACGCGTCCGGGAGTCAATCCGTCTAAAGCCAGAACGATGTGCTCAACGCCCGAAGGCATTCAACGAAGATTCACCGTTCGATATTCCGGCCATGTCGGGTGTTTTTCTGGGTGCTCAACGCCCGAAGGCATTCAACGAAGATTCACGATTGAACGTCGTGGCGTTTCGAGGGACTGTCGAGAACGTGCTCAACGCCCGAAGGCATTCAACGAAGATTCACCGACGAAATGAAATCGAATGCCTTTTCACGGATAGGTGCTCAACGCCCGAAGGCATTCAACGAAGATTCACTCAGCTAAACCGAAGCGATCCAAACAATACGGCCTAGTGCTCAACGCCCGAAGGCATTCAACGAAGATTCACAGTTCCCTTGCAACGTCCTTTCGCGTCCGCCGTAAGTGCTCAACGCCCGAAGGCATTCAACGAAGATTCACTCAGACTCTGCCAGCAGATCACAGAGCGGCTGAATGTGCTCAACGCCCGAAGGCATTCAACGAAGATTCACGATGTATACATGTTCCGTGTCAGGGTTAACTGGCAGTGCTCAACGCCCGAAGGCATTCAACGAAGATTCACGCGGAGCATGCGATGGCGAATCGCATTCCCCGTCAGGTGCTCAACGCCCGAAGGCATTCAACGAAGATTCACTATATGTCACCAGCCGCAGGGGACGCAGGAGTCGAACCGTGCTCAACGCCCGAAGGCATTCAACGAAGATTCACTGGTCTCAGACATCTAATTGCGACAGATCGATCTGGTGCTCAACGCCCGAAGGCATTCAACGAAGATTCACGATGACGTCGAACGGAGTGTCCTACGGCGAGCAAGGTGCTCAACGCCCGAAGGCATTCAACGAAGATTCACTGATCCACCAGTGTTCATCAAGCCGCCGCAATTTGGGTGCTCAACGCCCGAAGGCATTCAACGAAGATTCACGATTTCAGGGAGCTTGCCGAATACACGCTTCGCCATGTGCTCAACGCCCGAAGGCATTCAACGAAGATTCACACTGCCAGACTCTCGATGACACTCAGTTCGGTCGGCAGTGCTCAACGCCCGAAGGCATTCAACGAAGATTCACTTTGTCTGGCTGGTATGAACGGTAAGACAATTCGGTGCTCAACGCCCGAAGGCATTCAACGAAGATTCACAGTCCGCGTCCAAACAATCACCGCCCCGCTTGGAAGTGCTCAACGCCCGAAGGCATTCAACGAAGATTCACCTGATTGCAACTCACGCGAATCCGAGATTGTTTGACGTGCTCAACGCCCGAAGGCATTCAACGAAGATTCACGTACTTAGGCAGACCGACAATGTGCCACTGAGAGGTGCTCAACGCCCGAAGGCATTCAACGAAGATTCACCTTCAACAACCCAAACTACGTCACCTTCCTTCGGTCGTGCTCAACGCCCGAAGGCATTCAACGAAGATTCACTTGTATTCGACGTCAGTGACACACGCCGCGATCGCGTTCGTGCTCAACGCCCGAAGGCATTCAACGAAGATTCACCTCTGCCAACTCAAATGCAGCAGTTGATCGAATAGTGCTCAACGCCCGAAGGCATTCAACGAAGATTCACCTGCTTCGATCCCGAGCAGGAAATCAGCGCGATCCAGGTGCTCAACGCCCGAAGGCATTCAACGAAGATTCACACGCGACCGGCGAGTGTCATCCCTACCACGTCCACAAGTGCTCAACGCCCGAAGGCATTCAACGAAGATTCACGCAATCTGCGGCGTGCGGTTGATGGGAATTTCGAAGTGCTCAACGCCCGAAGGCATTCAACGAAGATTCACCGCAACTTGCGGGGAAGTTCGACGGCTGGCACAAGTGCTCAACGCCCGAAGGCATTCAACGAAGATTCACGAGGAGCCCCCCCAAAGATCGAAACGCCCGATGCAATGTGCTCAACGCCCGAAGGCATTCAACGAAGATTCACCCAGCAGCGCCAGCAGGATCGCCCGGCGCTCCGTGGGTGCTCAACGCCCGAAGGCATTCAACGAAGATTCACGAACAGTTCGAAGATGCCATAACTGCCGTTCCCTCCGTGCTCAACGCCCGAAGGCATTCAACGAAGATTCACGATCCAGATGGCGGCGAAGAGTTCGGCGATCTTCAGTGCTCAACGCCCGAAGGCATTCAACGAAGATTCACCGTATGTCACAGATCGGCATCATCAGCGCCAAGAGTGCTCAACGCCCGAAGGCATTCAACGAAGATTCACCGACCCCAAAGTTCGGCCCGACCGCCGCCAGTCCCTCGTGCTCAACGCCCGAAGGCATTCAACGAAGATTCACGTCCCGCTTGGATGATTTTGAGTGCTTCGGCCAGGGTGCTCAACGCCCGAAGGCATTCAACGAAGATTCACCAGATTATTGCGCGGTGGAGCGGCGGATTACACGGGTGCTCAACGCCCGAAGGCATTCAACGAAGATTCACCTTGTTACCGGGGCGGAGTTGGCATACCTGGCAGGTGCTCAACGCCCGAAGGCATTCAACGAAGATTCACTTAGCAGCACAGCACTGGCGGTACTGACCCATACGGTGCTCAACGCCCGAAGGCATTCAACGAAGATTCACCCCATCTCCAAGCCGAATGGTGATACAAGGCATTTGTGCTCAACGCCCGAAGGCATTCAACGAAGATTCACTCGACACACCACGGTGTGTCCTCTTGTTTGCCAAAGTGCTCAACGCCCGAAGGCATTCAACGAAGATTCACTATAGGCACAAAACGATTCAGCAAACAACTCTTTATGTGCTCAACGCCCGAAGGCATTCAACGAAGATTCACTCTCCTGCGGCGGACATACGCGCCATCCGCTTATAGTGCTCAACGCCCGAAGGCATTCAACGAAGATTCACAGGAATCCGCGAACGACAGAAAACGCAGTTGAAGCACACGTGCTCAACGCCCGAAGGCATTCAACGAAGATTCACAGCACCAAACGGGTTGGTGTGAGGGCTGTTCGCTTGTGCTCAACGCCCGAAGGCATTCAACGAAGATTCACCGGTGTCAATTGGCAGTGGGAAGTGATTGCAATAAGTGCTCAACGCCCGAAGGCATTCAACGAAGATTCACTCGTGTAAATTGGTTGTGTCATCTTGTTTTCCTTCGTGCTCAACGCCCGAAGGCATTCAACGAAGATTCACAGCCGAAGCGCCCGGGCGATGTCCGCGCATGCGAAAGTGCTCAACGCCCGAAGGCATTCAACGAAGATTCACGTCGAGTCACCAGCTGACACCGTCAGAACCAGCGAGTGCTCAACGCCCGAAGGCATTCAACGAAGATTCACCCAGATATTATTTGGATCCACTTTGTATTGTTTATAGTGCTCAACGCCCGAAGGCATTCAACGAAGATTCACGCGTTTTCTCGTAATTGCGATGGAACTGCAACTTACGATCTCCCGAATCATGGACGTCTCGGCTCGCGTTCACAAGCTCCACGGATCGCTGCGGAAACGGAATCCGACTCCGAGCGAATGGGGGCACGAAAGTCGAGACCTCATCACTCTTTACGAGAGCTGCGATGTGAAACTCATGGACCGACGTCATTTGCTTGATCCCTGTTTTGCCGAGATTTATCGGAACAAACGGCCCGAATTCGCCGATCATCAGTCCACCACGCGACTGTCCATGATTCGCCGTCAAACCACTCGAAATCCCGCGGACGGTGCTGTCCAGGCAGACTGGTCGCCCGTGGAATGCTGTGGAATCTTGCCCGCGCAGCAATCGCAGAGTGGAATGACGAGCAGATCGTCCACTTGTTCCATCACTTTGGCAAGTTCCCAGCGCAGCTTTTGCAAAGCGATCTCGTCCAACCGGCAGCGAAAGACACTGTATTGAATTCGTGTCCCATAGCCTTCCAGCAAACGGGCCACGTGCCTCAATCGCTTCGGATCTCGCACGTCGTAAGTGATCAAATGCCAGTGTCGAGTGCTCATGCGATGACGGTCAAAGAAATACGAGAAACCCGGATACTTTCGCATCGCGGCTCAAATGCGAAATGCGTTGGTAACGGGGGGCCTGGCAATGCGCTGAATGCGATGACGGCCTCGGAAGGCCGTACCACGGCGTTAGCGCATTCGCCAGCGCGCGAACAGGCCGCTGCAGCCGGTCCACTCCTTTTCCAATAACCGACACTCCAATTCGATCATTCGAGCATACGTCAACGACTGCGACGTGTGCGGGTGTCGATACGATTCCTGCAGCCGTTGCTCGAACAAGCCGATTGCCTTCTTCCGGCCCGTGTCGGACAACCAGACCTGACCGGGAGCGATGGCAAAATCATCGTCACTATTCCATTGCCCCCGGTTGATGCTGGCGACGACGACCATTTCCCACAGCGGAGTACGAAACAACTCCATCAGGTCGAGAACCAGAGGCGGAGCAGCCGTGCGAGGCTGATGAAAGAATCCCAGGGCCGGCTCCAACCCAACAGCCAGGGCGCTGCGATGCACGGCCGATTGAATCAGGGCATACCCGAAACTGAGCAGGGCGTTGCAGCGGTCGCGTGGCGGATGCTTGCTGCGGCCCTGCGGTCGAAGTCGTTCGGGAACCGCCGCCGCGAACAACTCCGGCAGCGCCGCGAAATAGTGACGTGCGGCCATTCCTTCCAGCCCGCGTAATGAATCGGGAGATTCGACGCTCGGAATGCGCCGCAAACTCTCGCGAATCCCCTCGATCGCCGCTCGACTCCGTTCCCGGCGCGAGGCGTCGCCTCGAGTCCCTCGTAGCGTATACCGCAACTGAGTCTCGACCTTCGCATGTATCAATTGACGAGCCAGACGGAGCCGGATATCGGGCTGCGATAATGCGGAATACTGCCGCAGGCGCTGTTGAACTCGTCCCGGTGACGCGGTCGTTCCGGCCAGGAACTGACCACCACTTGTCATCCATTGCACGGTGACGCCGCGTTTGGCGCACAATTGAATGGCTTGAGTTGTGATCTGGCCGAATCCATGAATCAGGACGGAATCGATATCTTCGATCGCGAATTTTTCTTTTTCGTCTTCGACCGAAACCACCAGCGTTTCGGCGCTGCGAGAAACGTAGGCCCTGGGCGAAACAACGTGGACTGTCTGCTTTTGCCGCGTGTTGGGAAACAATCGCGGGACGTGCGGCGCGCCAACTTGTTTCTGCTCGACATCGGTCTCCGCAGCTTCCTGCGAAGGCGGCTTCTGCGGTTCGCTCAAGCGTTCTTCTTCGGGCAGGCAGACTGGCGCGAGTGAACAGCGAACGCACATTCGCTCGTTCGAGTGAACCGGCGGCCGTTCGGTGGTCGATTGCAACTGCCGAGCCCGCAGGATGGCCTGCCGCAGGTCGCTGCGAGCGGCATCGTCGATGGCCACGAACGCGGTGACGTGATCGGCATGATAGCGAATGCGAGCCTCGGGAATTTCCTCCCCAAATACTTCGGCGAGCAAAACGGCATAGGCCACGGCTTGAATGCGATCGCTCGGCCAGGCCTGCGGTTGATTTTGATCGTCGCGCCGGCACCGGCCTCGCTTGTGTTCGTAGGGCACCCACTTTCCATCGCGCCTGCGGACGGCATCGACTTTTCCAAAGATCCCCCACTCTTCGCTGGCCACCTCGAGCGACCGTTGTTCGGGCGTTTCATCGTCGAGCGGCACAACCTCCTCATGCAGCCGCCGCCCGGCATAAACGGCCGCGTCAGCCACCCGAATCTCCTCCACCTCCTCCAGATAAAACAACCGCTCGCAATACAGCAACGCATGCAACGACATCACTCGCAAGGGAGTCTGGTCGACGGACGTGGAAGTGGTTGTATTCATGTCAGGACTCAATGGGATCATGGTGGTGTAATCGCAGTCCATGCGGCTTCTGGAATCGTGGACGTTGCGTCAGACGTCGGGGCGAAAAGATCGGATTTTGTGCGTGACATGTCCGCACGATCTATCCATACCGACAGACGAGTCGTTCGTGGACGTACCGGTCCCGATTCTTCATCAATGCGCTCGTACCAGTGTGCCCGAGGCACAGTATCAAGCTGGTCAATGCGATCAGGCAAGAAAGAGTTATCTCCCACAAAAGGGAGACCGTATCGCCCGGTGGCCAGTTCACCGTTCAACCCACGGCAAACATCGGATTCCAGAGTTGGGTTTCCGTCGATCGCAACAATCGCCCGAATGTCGACAAGGACTTCACGTCGGACAGGTGTGATGTTGTACTTATTGCCAAACGTTGTACTTGCTCGCTCCGCGCCCGATGTCCCGACCGGGTAATTGTGAAGTTGTTGATACAGAGTCGACACGCGGGGGTACCGGTCCGATTCAATCAGGTCGCGAGAATCCCGACGGCCTACTCGCTGGACGGTGGAAGCACCAAGTGCCAGCCTAATTGCTGGCAGGCCTGGTTGTGTCAGCGTAGCCGGCACCGATCCCGGATGAGACGGATGCTGCTCAGGCATCCGCGTCTCGATTCCCGCCAGGTTCAGCAGCAACCCGTAAGCGGAGGATGGCGTAAGAAACGTCGCTGTCGGTCGATACCAACCGGCAGTAAACGATCTACAGACGGCAAATGGTGCCTCGATATAAAATACGCGCATCATTTCCCTCCGAGGAATTGGCTTGCGATTCTTTCCAATAGCCGCGAAGGATCACGATCAAGCATCACACCTCGTTCGGCCAGCTTACCGGCATGGTCCGCCGACATCTCTTTCACGATCTTGCCACCCATATAGAATTCTTCGCCCGGATAATCGGGCGGATCGCGCAGGATGCCGTCGACAACTTCGGGGAACTTTCCATCGGACGTGAATCCATAAGTTTGATAACCCGCGACCAATCGCGAGGTCATGCGGAGCACAATGCTGGCGGGAGCCATCTCGAAATAACTGCGAGCGTGATTTCCCGCGACATCCGAGAGTTCGCCGATTGCGTTCAGAAGAGCTCGCACCCAGTCCGGTTTCGGTTTGCAGTCCTCACCATTTAGAGCGAAAGGGTACTGAAAGGCCGTGTGTGCCGTTTCCCGGTGCAATAGCGCGGACGACTCCGAGTTCTTGTAGGCGCTGTCCTTGGTCGACAGCGGCGACTGCGTAAATACGGAACTGAAGCGGTACGGTTCCAGAGCTTTCGCCAGATTCATGCGGAGCACTGAATCACGTTTGAAGGTGAATTCCGATCGGTTGACTTCCTTTCGGATTTTTTCCCGGTCTTTGGAGCTTGCGGCAACCAGGTAACCGAAAAGAAAATCGTCGGCATATGCATCTGGGTTCGGGTAATCCTTGAATCGGACAGCAAGTTGCTCTTCATCATGCAACCGTTCACGGTTGCAAGGTAATTCATACTTGTTTGCCAAAATCTCTCGGAGTGCGTTTCGCATCGCCTCCGGCGAGATAATCGGATAATCGAAGCGGCCGTCTGTGATTTTCTGAATGATGGTACGATTCAATTCGGACTCGCCGCGATAATTGGCCGTTGGTGCCGGATAAGTTAATACTGTGCCAAACAGATTCATGGGCTGAAGCCTCCGCAAAAGAGTTACGAGTTTGCCGACAGAGATAGAAGAGTAAGCGTTTTGAGATCGTCGCGGCGTTCGGGGATTGTGAGCAGATTCGCCAGTTCCAGGCGGTCGTTCTCCGCGAACCGATGCGTCACACTGAAGAAAGTCGCGGCGAAATGGTCCGCAAACGCCTGATCGCGACGGGAGCGAAACTCCAGGAATAAGGACATCGCGAGTTTCTGCTTCACGTCATTGAATTCAGAGGGAATTGATTTGTAATCAATTTCTCCGTCCGAATTTTTGAACTTATCCGGATCGATTTTCGACTTATCTTTCGTACGAGCCAGCAGGTACCCGCGAATGACGCGGTTCACAATGACTGCAGGCGGGGCAGTCACGGGCGATGCATCGGGAATAGTCATGTGCCTCTCCAAGGATTGAGTGAATAACTTGTTCTCGTATCGAAATTTCTTCGCGACGTCATTTGCAAATTGGGGCGGCCCTTTTTCTTCTTGCGTCCTGTGCGACTGCCGAATGAAAATTGTCGCGTCGAACGAATTCAGCATTCTTCCGAACGGCTGGAACCACGAAGCATCATCGAGAAGCGCCACGAGCAGTCCCCGACGAAATAACGAATGCCGAAATTTCAATGACTCATCGGGCGGCCGAATCAGAACCCGATAGCGTTCGATCAGTTTGGGAATCGGGCTGACTCGCCCGGCGGCCAGGGATTTGATGTTGTTCCCCTCTTTGGCCAAGTGCAAATATTCGATATGGCTGACAGAGGATCTCCACTCACCTTTCTCGACTTCTAGTCCTGTGATTAATGCGAGATCGTCCAGGAACGCCATCGCCCCTTCGGCTGGCAGATCAATCACCGACTGCGCGGGCCGGTATCCCCGAACTTCGGATGTGAAAGAAGCGAGCAGTTTCGGGTATTCTTCGACAAAAGCGACGAGATTCGAAACATCCGGAACCGCGAGAGAGTATCCAACGAAGTCTGTTTTACCGTCGGCATCGATTGCCTGTGGAACGAATATCAGGGCCGCCAATGGCCAGAAATGAAGGAGGAGATTCTGCTCCGATCTACCCATGAAAGGAACGCTTTCCGCGTTCACAGCTTGAGCACCTGGAAATAGAGCGCTCGACAGTTCGGAGGTATGAAATCCACCCTTTGCCGCCATCTTTTGGACCTTCAACAGATCCGCCCAGGTATTCAGCCCTTCTTTACAGGTTCCGCTGGCTGCGCACTGATTAAATGGCTCGCGAGTTGTCGGCCGGCCCCGAGGAATGTTCCATAACATGTCCCGCCAAAGCTTTCGCCAGACTTCCTTATCACCATCAAAGACGAAATCGAAGTACGTGCCCAGGGGTTGGACCTGATCGTAAATGAAACGCTTCGTTCGAGTTTTCTTACCGTCAACCTCCTCTTCCACGAAGTCTTCACGTTTGATCTGAGCCCCTTGCCATTTCGACTTCACGGCCACTTCCACCGTTTTGGCGGCATACATGTCATCCATAACGATGCGCAGCATCTTTTCACTGAATTGAATCTTCGCCTGTGTCGGAGATAACTCGACCTTTGCATCATCTGCGTTCAGATGGTTGCGCTCCTTCAGCGATTGGATCAAAAGGATCAAACCTGCTAATCCGGCTTTATGAAATGCGGTCGGCAAATCGAACAGTTCGTAACAGACCGAAATTTCTGTCGGTTCGACGTTTTTTACAGATTGTGTCGCTGTCGCTTTCTTGGCCACGGCTTTGCCCTCAATGAATTGGTTTATCCCAGAAACCGGTCAGCGTGCAGTAATGTCGACTATCAGCAATGAACAGATGTCGTGGAAGTCGATGGTCTGAGGCTGGTTTGATCTTCTTCGGCACCGGCAATATGAAACCAGCCCTTAACGACGGTGTGGCGTTGACATAGTCTTCAACTTCGTTGCTCAACACGGCTTGGACATTGAATTCATCGATATCGCGAAACGAGTCGTCACCTCCCATTGCGTACGGACCACTTGCAAGGAATGAATTGAGCTTCGGCGCATCGGTACTCTTGGGACCGAATCTATCGAGGCCCACTTCCAGGTCGGCTTGGCTGGCAGCATCGTTTCCCGTCACGCAACCGAGAAAGTCCGTAAGCCCTCCCAAGTCATCGCGCGAATAAACGAACTCTTTCGCTGGTTTGTAGACGAATACTTGGCCTGGACCTTTTTCATTCAGTTCATCTCGGCCACGGCGACACCGCCCCATGCGTTGGATCAAGGATGTGATCGGGCATTCTTCCGTGATGAGCACATCGGCATCAATGTCCAGACTCATTTCGCAAACTTGAGTTGTCACAACGATCGCAGCCGGTTGTCCGCGTCTCATTGCAGCGACGGTCTCCTGGTGGCGATTCCGACGGTCAACCAATTTGAAACGACTGTGGTAGCAAATCACAGGTACGCCAACCTTCATTAAAGACTGGATTCTCTCTTGGGCACGGCTGACCTGGTTGACAACCCAAAGGACCCGCTTCTTGCCAAGAACAGCCGCATCTGTCGCGATGCGTTCAGCCTCGGATTCTGGAACCCGCATGACCTGATATCTCGGTGCTTCAGAGATCACTTTCAAATCCGGTGGACGCGGATTCGATAAAGTTAATCCCACCTTGATGAGTTGGTTTTGTTTCGGTTCAGGCAACGTTGCCGTCATGCAGAGAACCGGCACATCGAATGATTTCAGGAATCCGATCAAGGCCGAAAACATCTTCCGATCAAAACTGTGAACCTCATCCACGACAATCACGCTGTCCGCCAGTAGAGGTAACAGGCACATGGGTCCATAACTGTACGCCATGAAGCCGAGAAATTGATCGACGGTCGCCGAGACGATTCTTTTCGACCAATGCTGTATTGCAAACAAGCGTGGATCGATGCCTGCGAAGTTCTTGCCAAGTCGCGGGTCTTCGGCCGCAAACATCCCATCAAGGTCATATTCTGACGATCCATGCATGAGTGCCGCATCAGCTTCGGGTGCCCAAGAAACATAGTCCTTGAAGCCTTCTGTTGCAGTCGCTCTGGTTGGGTACAGAAACAACACTCGATTGACTGGTCTCTTCTTGACTTGGCCCAGAATCCAACGCCACGCGGCCAGTGTCTTCCCTGATCCACAGGGGGCTAACAGCAACGAGCGGTCAGATAGTTCTTCGCAATTACTTTGAAATTCATTCCAGCCCTTCCATAACCGTTGTCGCATCAAGTCATCAATCCGAGACTGCACAATCCCCTGGATGGTCTCGGCGTCACAAGAAGGTTTTTCACGGAACCGTTCCCGGATCCAGTCAATTTGTCGACCTGTGCGAGGAAGCCCCGAACCTGCTGCATCCGCGGCGATGAGGGCGGCTCGAACGGCACTTAACATGCGCGGGTCGACAGATTTCATCCGTGCAAATACTGCATCTCGCAATCTGTCGCGAAGCACCGATGGATCAAATGTCACGGAGTCATCCGCAAACCCCCAGTGTTTCTGGCTGGGAAACTCGGGTGCCCCGGTAAGTCCTAAACGCTTCCCGATCAGCGGCACGAGAATTTTCACGAAGTCTTCGTGATCGCACAGCATGTGAACTGTTTCGCCGTCGACGTCCGCCGCAAACGCTTGGTCGCTGAACTTCAAGTGATGTGAACCCACAGCGGCGAGAACAATGGCCCAATCGACATCACTTCGCTGATGAGTCCAACATTCAACCCCATCACAAGCAAGCATCAGGACGCTCAGATGCTCATGCCGAAATAATTGCATCCCCGCCCCCGTTTGCAGAACGGTCTGCATTCCTAAATTGGCCTTTCCCCAATCATGAAATAGACACGCGGCTAGAAGTGTTGCCGAGAACCGTGACCAGTCGGCACGAGGTTCGAGTCGAAAGAATCTGAGCCAAGACTCACCAAGTCGACTGGCACACTTTTCAGTTCCGAACAATTCCTCACTGGCAGCAACGACCTCAAAGGTGTGGTCCACGAGGGTCTTCGGCCAGCCATTCGACGGTGTTCGCTTTGCCAGAAGTGGAGTCATGCTGCACTCGTTAGAAAAGAACGTCGAAGAAACGGGGTTCTTATGTGGTTCCATTCAATACATTGCCGCGAAGACGCCGCATCCCATGTGTCGGCGGCCACCCAGGCCGTGGATCTGGAGGTCAATCGATTCCGTGGCCGATAGACCTTCGAGGACCACCTCGTGGCCCACGATTTCTTTTCCCTTGATGCAGATTGTCCGTCGTTTGGGAAATTCGCGACCGTCGATCATCGGCAGGTGAATCAGAATTTCGGGCGAGACGTGCAGCAGTCCGAGTTGTCGGCGCAGTTCGCCTTTGAAGTGATCGGGATCCTGACCGTTCTTGGTTGTGACCAGGCGGCTGCGCAGCGTCGTGCCGGGTTGCAAAGACTGAACAGTCGGGACGCCCAGGCGGATCGATGTCTCGTGGAGTTTTAACGATTTGCCCGCCAAGGTCAGCACGACCGGTATCCGGTCAGCCAGCAGGCGAATCGTGACGTGGCTAAACGGCTCCAGTTGAAGCTGGCGCGGCCCGGCCAGTCGCCCGGAAATCGGATGCACGCCAATCCCGTCTTCGCGATGCAATTC
>Ga0206881_10065_pt1 | contig 37673 bp, 26 predicted proteins | sample Alteio_BWOrgCont_3_FD_152867 | JGI IMG/M metagenome (GOLD analysis project Ga0206881, IMG submission 152867) | Enriched cells from forest soil in Barre Woods Harvard Forest LTER site, Petersham, Massachusetts, United States -... | ecosystem: Environmental > Terrestrial > Soil > Temperate forest >...
GGACTCGAATTGGGCCAGACGGAACCGTGTCCGGAGCCCTGGGCCCGGCCAGAGAAAATATTTGTGCGCTGGAGTTCCTAAGGGATATATAGTGTCGGGTTGGGAGCTAAAACGGAAATTCCGACTTAAGGGCAACTCATCAGTAAGTTATGGTAACTAGCTTGATCCGCGCCTGGTGTTCTTTTCCTTGGTGTAATTTTCCTGCACTTGTTGGAGTTCTGTCATGCACTTGCGGAAAAAATACAGGCAATCGTACTACGTCATTGGCCTTTTATTATTCTTAACTACATTGTTGGGTGCTCCACGGGATAGCTTTGCTCAATCGGGCTCGGGAGCGACCAACGTCTTCAATATCACCAATTTCGCGAACGCTGCGAACCAGCTTTCCTTTAATGGAAATGCGACGCTGGACGGCGCGAAATTGCAACTCACCGACGGAGGCCTTTACGAGGACAGCTCGGCCTGGTATTCCCAACCGGTCAACGTGAGCAGCTTCACCACAAACTTCACCTTTCAGGAGACCAATGCTGTCGCCGATGGACTCACCTTTACGATCCAGGGAGTCGGCACGAATGCTCTGGGCACGGGAGGGGCCGGACTGGGCTTCGACAATCTTGGGCAGAGCGTCGGGCTTAAGTTCGACCTGGACCGAATTAGGAGCATCCCTGAATCAACCGGCTTGTACACGGATGGGGCGATACCGTTCTTTACCAGAGGTTCGATTAATCTGGCGCCGTCTGGCATCAACCTAGCCAGTGGCGACGTGATGGCGGTGCAGCTCGTCTACAACGGAACCACTCTCATCATGACGCTGACCGATACGGTCACGAACAACGTATTTACACACCCCTTCACCGTGAATATCCCCTCAACTGTGGACGGCAGTACCGCTTATGTTGGCTTTACGGGAGCCAGCGGTGGTGCGGGGGCCGATCAAGAAATTCTCACCTGGAGCTATTCGAATTCACCGGATTTACCAGCTCCGACCTTCAGCGTTGCAGCCGGTACTTACACGACCGCGCAGTCTGTGGCGATCTCGGATGCTACGACCGGCACAACCATCTATTACACGACCAACGGGACTAAGCCCACCACCTCGTCAGCCGTGTACACCGCACCGATCACCGTCTCTTCAACCGAGACCCTGGAGGCGATTGCTGTTGAAACCGGCTATACCAGCAGCGCGGTAGCTACTGCGACATACGCCATCGCTTCTGTTTTGCCGGCTCCGACGTTCAGCGTTGCAGCCGGTACTTACACGACCGCGCAGTCTGTGGCGATCTCGGATGCCACGGCAGGCACAACCATCTACTACACGAGCAACGGGACCATGCCGACCACTTCATCGGCGGTATATTCCGGGGCGATCACCGTCTCCTCCACCGAGACTCTGGAAGCGATAGCCGTCGAGACCGGCTACACCAACAGCGCGGTCGCCACGGCGACGTACAGCATCGCAGCGGCAGCACCGACGTTCAGCGTTGCGGCAGGAACTTACACGACCACGCAGTCTGTGGCTATCAGCGATGCTACGCCAGGAGCGACAATCTACTACACGACCAATGGCACAATGCCAAGCACGTCCTCCACGACATACACCGCACCGATCTCCGTCAGTGCGACCGAGACTATCAGCGCGATTGCCGTCGCAACAGGCTATATAGCCAGCCCGGAAGTCGTAGCTAATTACATCATTAACAGCACACATACGGTCACTTTGAGTTGGGATGCGCCAAGTAGTTCCACTGATCCCGTGGTGGGTTACAACATTTATCGAGCCGCGAGCGGTAGCTCTTCGTATCAACTGGTGAACTCGTCGGTTGATACCGGAACGACGTATGTCGATAGCACAGTCCAGAGTGGTGCGGCTTATATTTACTACGTGGAATCTGTTGACTCCTCGGGGAATCAGAGTGTCCCGTCCAATCAGGTGAGCGTAACTATCCCCTAAGAGCATTCCCCTGGGGTCACCATGGTGGGGTGATTTAGATCGGAGATTCAATCTTAGCAATGTCCGACGTAAGGAAGTAGAACGTGCCGTTACGGTTGAACCCGTGACCGGCGAAGAACAGAATCGCGGTTTAATCGTTGCAAAGCGTGATTGGAAGCGATGGCTTGAATCCGGCAACCCGGAACAGCCTTCGGTTGATCTACTGCGCCCTTTCGACTCTGAACCGATGAAGGCATGGAGAGTGGACGAGCGTATCAACAGTGTGAAAAACAATTGAGGTTAAAGCATGGTCGTGCAGGCGCTGCAAATATCTCGCCTCGTCGGGCGTCAGTTGTTTGAGCGTTTCAACGAACGAAGGCCAGACGGCATCGGTTTCCTGTGACGCAGTTGCTAAAAGACCAGCCCACATATCTTGCAGGGTCTCGTTGTCTTCAACCGAGCTAGCTTCCATGATCGGCAGAAGCAATCTCGGGGGGACGGCATTGGCGGATAATCCGGCCTCTCGGAGTAGACGCTCCGTCTTCTCGACTGTCTTGATCCAGTTTTTGACTCAATAGACAACCCCGTCGGTCAGCCCATCTATGTTGAGAGATAGGCGAGAAACCATACTGGAGTGAATCTCCGCACCGTTCGCCAGAGTGCATCGGGCACATGCGTGACGAGCGTGGATGCCTTCGCGCCTACTTTGCAGCCCTGAAGGCAGAAACCACGGTAGATGCAGTGTGGACGGTCTCCGCGCGATGTGGAAAGGATCGCCACGGGCCACTCGCTGCGACAGGAATGCCAAACGCCGTGCAACCCTTGATGAGTGTGTCGCCGAGGCCGCCCATCGGATGCGGGCCGTAAGGGTGATGATCAGTTGTCTTTCTGCGCCACTCGGGATTTCTTTGCGCTATTGGACATTTCACTTCCCCGGTCTTGCGAGTTGACGATTGGTTGGGTTTGATTCACCTTCCTTTCAGTGCTCGGTATTTTCGGTCGCCTCTCCGAGGTGGCGATGCCGCAGTGTTTTTCTCAACAGTCGAGCAGACTCTGTTTCTGCGTGCCTGGAACTTCTCGGGTCTATTGCGGCTTAACGCTGCGTTAGCATCTTCACTGCAACTGGATCCCGTTGCTCGGCGTCTCTAGTCGGAAATGAGACCGCAGCCCTTCAATGCGTGGATTTCCACTTCCGAAACACCGGGCACTCCTTGCTGTCATCTGCGTTGTGCGCTTCCATCTCCTCTATCGAATAAAACTCCTTGTTACACCAGAGGCAGAAGCCAACGATCCGTGCACCCTCTTTGTCCTTGAAGATGCTGCTTTCAGCATCGCCCTTGCTCAGAGGTAGGTCGTCCGCACCAAAGATGCCCATTAAGCGAAGCTGCTCGTCACGGTGTTCGGGACAGGCCAGAAGCTCGACAGGACAATCACCATGATCCCCGTCCTCCATCGGCACTAGATGCCTGAGACAAATACAGACGGACGGTTCCGTATCACCTGCAAGTGGACGTAGAGCGGTCCCCGCGCATTCCCATTCGTGACCCGCGCAATCGCAAAAATGACGATGACTCATTCTTCTCCCTATCGATCAGTGTCCGGCTTACAATCGTGCGACCAAGGCGCCCTTGATCGGGTAAATAAAATAACGCGTAATCCTCCGGACAATCCTGCATCACTCGAGCGTTCTCTATGTGGTAGCCTGATTCTTCCGCCGAAGATACATCCTCTGCCGTCCACAGCAAAGACGAGGGGATTAGCTTGGACTCAGGTCGGCTCGATGCGACACGCCAAGTATGTTTTTGCTGACCGCCCAGATCCTCATACCCTCGGTGCGAAAACGAAGGAATTATTTGCGATCACCCAGGTCGGGCGGAGTGGTCGCGAAGTAATGACTTGCTCATTAGTGGGTGACGACACCTGCGGAGAATGATTTTCCTCTTCCTCTGCCCAGACGTCGCCAAACGATCCCCCTGGATAGGTCAACTTCAGCCTTCCGATAGCGTTCGGGACGGCCGATGTCGAACCAATATTCACTAACCGTTAACCCGAACTCAGGCGGAAGATGAGCGCCCGAGACATAGACCTTCACGCATAGCTCCGGATCACTGAATCGCCCTGAGGAGCGGAAGGTTTCCTCCATGGTCCGCCCCTGACGTAGTAACGGGGCCAATCGACCTCAATAGAGCAACTCTCCTTCGACAACTATTTGGCGGCGCAGGCCATAACCTTTTCCACGGCATCCGCTGTATCCTGCATGTCCATCCTGCCGAGTGTGGAATGTACAAGAAACATAAGGGCGGTCTCGCCCAAATGACGGTCGACAGTAAGTCTTTCTGGCGGACGCATCTTCTCGGGAAAAGCGCGCTCAAGGTAGATCTCGCTGCAGCTACCTACAAAATATGGTACGCCTTCAGCGTTGATGGCCTCCAGGATGCTGGCGGTCCCAGCCGTTGCGCAGTCGCTCGGTCCGCAGGAAGACATAGTATTTGTAATACGAATGAAGCACCTCGGGACCCGGACGTGTTACACGCAAGGCCGGGATCTGAGAGAAGCGCTCGGTCAACATCGCGGCCAGATCCCGCCGCACCTCGATGGACTGAGGTAGCTTTCGCAGGAGTACGCGGCCCATTGCACTCTGTATTTCGGTCATCCGCCAGTTCGTACCGAAGGTTTCGTGCAGCCATCGATATCCGGGAGGGTGATGGCGTTGATAGACGGTGTCGTAGCTTTTCCGTGATCCTTGAAGGCCCAGGCGCGTGACCAAAAATCGGTGTCGTTTGTCGTCAGCATTTCGCCTTCGCCGCCGGTGGTGAAGATCTTGTCCTGGCAGAAAGAAAAGGCATTCACATCACCGATTGATCCGACGCGCGCCAAGCGCCTGCGCACAATCTTCGATCACTTTCAATCCGTGTTCGCGCGCAACCTCAGATTGGATCCATATCGCACGGCCAACCCGCGAGATGCACCGCGATGATGGCTCTTGTGCGCGGAGTTAGCGCAGCCTGGATTGTCTCGCGGTGATGTTCTGCGAATCCCGGTCAACATCCGCCATGACAGGAGTGGCGCCTCGCATGACTGCACAACTCGCAGACGCAATGAATGTGCGGCAGGTGACGATTATCTCGTCCCCCTGGCCGATTCCAAGCGCTTCCAGCGCAAGCTCAACGCGACGGTTCCATTGGCGACGGCGATAGCATGCTTGCAATCGATGAACGCGGCAAACTATGCTTCAAACTGCGTGCCCTCATCCCCAGTCCAATAGTTAACTCTTCCGGATTTAAGAACTCGTGTGACCGCGTCTATTTCATCCGGCGAAAAGGGACGGCCACGGCGCAAATGGACGTTTACGGACGGCCGATTCGCCGTCGATCGCTAGTGGAGCCTGAATTGAAGCAGCGTAATTCATGAGATCAAAATTGCTCAAAATGCCAAACGTCCAGCAGCCTTGGATCGCGTCCTGCAAATTATACGGGGCACGATTTCACGAGGGGGTGAGCGCGCTGACACCGGTTGATCATCGTCAGCGTAAGTAGCTGAGCGGGTTCGCAAACTGTTACCGAACGCGTCGATGGCAAGGCGAATTAACTTGATTCCGCCACCGCACTGGGGTTTCCAGTCATTGCCATTGAACCCGAGCGGTATCTCGGATTTCGCGGTCACGATTCCTGACCACTCCCAGCCGCCGAGGGAGTAGTGTTTGAATCTGGCATGGACACCCGAGGTGATCGGCAATTACCTCCGGGCTCGAGGCGTTGCGGTGGTTCGCGGTCGGGACTTTACTCCAGCCGATCGTGACGGCGCTCCGCTGGTCGTCATCGTCACCATGCCCTGGCTCAGCACTACTGGCGCGGATCCCATGGGCAAACGCCTTCACCGCGGCCCGAAAGAAGCCGATTTCCATGGCTGACGATAGTGGGAAAAATCGGCGGGGTGAAACAGCTCGCCAATGCGCCTAAGGAAGAGCAGATCTATACGCTGCCAGCCAAAGCAAAGCGGATGCTGGACCCTTTGCTCCTCCCGACATGCTCACAGGCAAAGACCGTTTCATCGTGCTGCGCGGCCAGCTTCCGCCCGAGCAGATGGCCGACTCTCTGCGCGCTGTGGTCCGTTCCATCGATCCGCAACTTCCGCTCATCCAGGTGAATCGATGGATCACGTGATCGCCGAAGGCCAAGCGTCGCGCCGCTTCAACGCCGCGCTCATCTCCGCGTTTGCCGGTGCGGCCGTGCTGCTGGCGCTACTGGGCATCTGCAGCGTCATCGCTTTTCCACCGCGCTGCGCACACAGGAGATGGCCATTCGCCTGGCACTTGATTCGCAGCGGTCCGGATTGGTGTTACTTCCCTGCTGAATCTGATCAGGGCTTCGTCCGTTGATGCGAACCGAATCTAACTTTATTCTGACCGGTCTGCCGAATGCAGAACTTCAATCCAATGTGATAGCTTGTTTTGTCTTAGGAGGGACAGCCTGCTATGCCCATTGTCGCCGGCAATGCCCGTCAATTGAAAGAGAAGATTGAATTACGGACCGCCCACATCGGAATCGTCGGCATGGGCTATGTCGGCCTTCCGTTGGCGCTGCTTTTCAGCGAAGAGAATTTTCGTGTAACCGGATTCGATATTGATCCTAAGAAAGTAGAGGCGCTTAATCAGGGTAGATCGTACATCGTTCGGATCCCCGCTACCGAAATTCAGGGCGCGCAGCAAAAGAGGTTTCGTGCAACCTCTCGCTACTCGAAAATCGGAGAGGTAGACGTAGTTATTATCTGCGTGCCCACCCCTCTTAACCAATTCCATGAACCGGATCTGAGTTTCATCCGTGATACAGCCAAGGCCATCGCCTCCGAGCTGCGCGAAGGCCAATTGGTCATATTGGAGAGCACAACCTATCCAGGAACAACAGAAGAACTATTAATTCCTATTCTTGAGAGGGAAAACCGCTTCGGATTGAAAGCCGTCCGCGAAGCCGGTGCGGTTGGATTCTATGTGGCCTTTTCTCCCGAACGAGAGGATCCGGGCAATGATAGTGTCGCCCGCCGCGACATACCCAAAATCGTTGGAGGTGCGGATCCCATAGCCCTGGAGCTGGCATCCGTAGTGTATGCCAGTATTTTTAATCAGACGGTTTCTGTTTCCTCGCCTGCTGCTGCGGAAATGACCAAACTGTTGGAGAACATTTATCGCTGCGTGAACATAGCTCTGGTAAATGAGCTCAAACAGCTCTGTCATAGGATGGGCATTGATATTTTTGAAGTAATCGACGCCGCAAAGACCAAGCCCTTTGGTTTTCAGGCCTTCTATCCTGGCCCGGGACTCGGTGGCCACTGTATTCCCATCGATCCTTTTTATCTTTCCTGGAAGGCGAAGCAATTTGATTTTCACACGAAGTTCATTGAGCTGGCGGGTGAAGTAAATCTGGCAATGCCATATTACGTCGTCGAGCAGACTACCGAGGCTTTAAACAATCAGTGCAAGGCTCTGAAGGGCGCCAAAGTGCTAATTCTGGGCGTTGCGTACAAGAAAGATATCGATGATTTGCGGGAATCACCGTCGCTGACAATCATTGAGCTTCTTCGTCAGCGCGGTGCGTTGGTTTCTTACAATGATCCGTTTTTCCCTTACGTAGGGCATGGACGTCACTATGATCTCAACCTACACTGCGTTCCGTTGGACGATCTTGCGCAGTTTGATTGTGTTCTGATCGTGACCGATCACTCGGATTACGATTATGCGCGCATTGTTCAGGAATCAAGCCTGGTGATTGACACTCGAAACGCGACGAAGGGTATCGTTTCTGCAAACATTCTTCGCTGCTAAACATCATCAAGAGGCAGGAATAGCGATCTGAATCTCACAAAGTCAAATGCATTGAAACGGCTTGGCGCGCGTCTGCTGATAACCGGTTTTATGGTTGTGCTTGCAGCAGGCGTGGGATGGAACGTGTGCCTCGGAATTGCAGATTGGCTGGCAGCGCAAAGCGAACCCAAGATCTACGCTTTGCGATGCGCTTATGCCCCTAAACCCGGCTTATCCTGCACGGCGTGTTCCTGGACAACTTTCACGAGGAATTTTTCCTGAGCGTCAATTTGACGGATGAGGCCACCTGGTCCGGTATCAGTGGTGCCGGGGCCGGTCCGCTTGGCTCCTTCGCAAAGGCCCGCCCCTTCACCAGGAAAAGTAGTAAATAATAGGTCGTTCTTATGCGTCGGTAACATGACCCGTTTCTGAAATTTCAAATATATGGCGGACTCCGGGTTACTTGAAGCGCTGTATGCAATTCCTGAACTAATCCTCGCCAAACCTGCCCCAATCCGATAACAGGGTTACAGCTTTGAGCTTCAGGGTTTCAATATAACCCTTTACAGGAGAACTCGGTAAACCCTGGAGGGGCTTACGGATACGAACCCCGCTTGGCAAGATTTCCGGATGCTTTCGACACTCGGACGTTTCATTGATGCTCGAAGCCAGTAGCAACTCCCGCAGCATGCACGACGGATCCCGACAACGGAGGAATCCACCATACCTTGTGGTGATGCTTTTTGAGCCAATAGCTATACCAGGCGTCATAGGCCACAAGCGCAAAATTGACACTCAGTCGCCCGGCCTGCGAGGAGGGCATGACGGGATTTGCTTTCCTGCACTTTTGCTCAGAAATGCAATGCTGCGTCAGCTCCACGTCAAATACTGCCATTCCCGCGTACATATCATTGAGAAAGTAGTATCTCTTGTCCATTACTCTTGGCTTTGCCATTGGTGAATTTGCGGCCACTGCATGGTTGACACTCGAAGTTCCATCGCTGGCGCGCGAATCGGGCAGCCAGTCCCACGCCGTGACAGTACCTTGGGAACCAAGCAAGGGTATCTCAAGACTCATGGTTGATGCGGAATTGACGTCAGCCGTCATCGCTAGCGGTTCCTGCAGCCAGTTGGCGGGTTCCTACGGCCAGCTGGCGACGGATCCTCCCAGATACATAAGAACGAATACAGACCTGATCTGCAGCTTCACTGCTCCCTCCGGCAGGCGTCGTAGAGACGCTCTTGCCGGAGCTATCGGCGTGATTCTGGCGCCAGTAGCACTGACAGCGAAGTTAAGCTACAAAATATCGGCGACCATTCCCGATTTGGTTCGCCCCCAACAAGAAACCGAGGTCGTATGTCCACTCAGTGGGGCTCCAAATTCCCGATGGTTTTCTGCCGGAGAGCGCCGCTGGAAAGGCATCAACGATGCAGATTTAGGAACTGGGAGAATCTCCAGAGTGGTCAGTTCGATCACCCAAAACAATCGAACTGGCGCTTCCGAGTTCCTTCTTGCCGAAGCGCTCGGTTTGCTACGGAACGGTCACGCTAATGTGGTGGGACGGACTACTCTGGGCTCCCGCGCTGTCCACGCTCGTCACATAATACGTATACACGGTGTTGGCCTGCACCGTGAGATCCACATAGGACGTACTGCCCGTGGAATCCAAGAGCTGATAAGAAGAACTGGTTCCCGTTGCTCGATAAACGTTATAGTCCGTTACTGGAACAGGTGAATTCACCGGTGCGCTCCAAGTCAAACTCACCTGGTGTTGAACGGTCGTGCCGGTTCCGCTGAGGTTCACGACGCTCTTAGTCGAATTGCTGGTGAAGGTCAGTGTTCCTGAGGCTGCGCCAACGGCAGTTGGATCGAACTTGACCTGAACAGAGACACCGACGCCCGGATTCAAGGTAACTGGAAATGTGGCTCCCGAGAACGAGAAGCCGGTACCAGTCAGGCTTGTAGAGCTCACCGTTACCGCCGTGTTGCCGGTTGAAGTAAGTGATACCGATTGCGTGGCTGCTGTACCCACAGGGTCATCGCCGAACCTCAGACTGGTGCTGCTCAAAGTAAGCACCGGGTTGGAAGAAACTCCGGTACCGGAAAGGCTCACTAAGGAGGGGCTTCCGCTTTGGGTATTGCTGGAGATGCTGATTGAGCCGCTTGCCGCGCCGGCTACCGTTGGATCGAAGCTCACTTGCAGGCTCAACGATTGGCCGGAATTAAGGATAGCGGGGAATATGACTCCTGACAGCTTGAATTGAGCACCTGAAACGGCAGCGGAGTTTACGGTGAGCGGCGCGGTTCCCGAAGAAGTAAGGGTCAGGGTTTTGGTCGAGACCCTATTCAACACAACACTCCCATAAGCTAATGTCCCGGCGCTCATGGTCAGCTGCGGTGTAACCCCCGTTCCGCTGAGACTGACCATGGACGTGATGCCAGCCGTACCTGATTTGCTGGAGATGGCGATCGTTCCGGTAATTGGACCCGCTGTTGAAGGATCGAAGCTTACCTGAAATGCCGCCGCCTGCCCGGGGTTAAGCGTGGCCGGGAGCTTGGTCCCGGTTATCGAGAAACCGCTGCCGGTCAAGGTGGCCGAGCTGACGGTAGCAGCGGCTGTGCCCAGAGCTGTCAGTGTGAGTGTCTTCGTCAAAGTGCTGTTCAAATTCACGCTGCCGAACGCCAGAGAGGTGGCGCTCAAACTCAGTTGCGACGAGGCTCCCGTTCCGCTCAGACTCACCGTGCTCGTACTGCCGCTCGAGGAGTTGCTGGAAATACTAAGCGTCCCGCTCGCGGTACTCGCCACGGTGGGATGGAAGCTTACCTGAACGGTCATCGACTGACCAGGAGACAAGGTGGCTGGCAGGGTTGGGGAGCTAATGGAAAACCCGGTCCCCCTGATGGAATCGGACTTGATTGTGACCGGAGCAGTTCCCGTCGATTTGAGTGTCAGCGGCAGGGTCGCTGTCGCCCCATCCGCTACAGTTCCGAAATTGAAACTCGACGCACTGACGGTCAGAGTCGATACTCCGGGCAGCACTTCGCAGATACTCAAGTTGTAGCGGTCTGTGGTTGGGGCTGAATTGCCCAGCGTCACGCTCGTTCCTTTGGCTGAAACAGGAGCATTCAGCCGTTGCACCCAGTATGTATCTCCTGTTGACGAAAGGTCCTGGTGTACGACGGTTTGACTGGCGAGCGGCGTACGCGCGATCGCGTTGTCATAGTCGTTTCCAACACCCACTACGAGAGAACCAGGTTGTGTGGTAACTAGCCTCGCGGCGGGCGCGCCCTTGGCAGCATAGCTCGAGGCGACTGCACCGATCGCTCCTGAACCATTGGTTCCCGCAGCGAATACGCCAGTGAAACTCAACACCGTTATCGACGACACAACCGACTGCGACAGAGTTGCCGTGACGCTGACATTCTTTAGAGCTGCCGGGGCGAATGCGCGCCAGATCTCGGCGGTTCCTGCTTCCTGATTCGTACGTTCGACGAGGGTCCAAGTAAGACCGGCGCCCGTGACACTTTGCACGGCCGTATTCGGCGAGCCTATATCGTCGGTGGCAATCAATGCGAGAAGTAGTTCATTGGTTGCCGAGGTTGAAAAGACGGGGCTGCCAATCGTTGAGGAAGGCAAATTCTGGTTCGTGCTAATGCTCGCTTGAATCGCCACTTGCGCAGCACCGATGCCGTAGCACCCAAATGCAACGAAGAGAAAAGTAAGCGTGGGAAGCCGTCGATTGATAAGAAATCCGTTTCGAAATTGGCGGTGTGTAAATCCTGGATGAGCCAAACGCGACGTAAACGGATGTGACGAAGATACCTCAAGCTTGCTGACCACTAAAAGACTTCTCCTTCCGACTCGTTTCCAAATCAAAAAGTCATGCTAAGAGGGGCAATAACAGCAAAGGAAAAGCAGATGATCGGAAGGGCCGTGCGGAAGACTCTTTTTCTAATTCGTGGGCTGACAGCCTCAGTTCCGCTGCAAGCGAGCCATACGTAATTCTCGAATGCTCAAAGCAGTTGTCGAGGCAAACTCGGCGGGTGAGTAGAACGCATTGCCACTCGGATTCCCTTCTCCCAGCAAAACCGCCTCTTTCCAATATTGCGACATTGCGTTTGAGCCGCCAGTTGCAGCGGTCTTCCGATGTGACAGAATAAGTTCCCTAGAAGATAGCATGGCGGTTCTAAAATAGAACATTACTTTTATGCTTGCTTTCCCACATGGACGCAGCACTTTAGTAACATAATCGGCAATAAGCGAGGTTTTCCCTAGGATTTGCGACGTGAAAATCGTGCCTTTCCAAGGCACAAATTAATCCGAGATCATCTATACCTGCTTCGAAACACGCCAATCCCAGAAGTCGCTTCCAGCGACGATGCCCCGTCGTTGGATGGTTTCGCAGCGCCTTACGGGATTCCGGCACGGGAACTGCTCCGTCGGCTACAACTCGCTTGGGTATTTCACGCAGCGTCTCGTGATTCTTAGTCGATCGGGTGAAGAACTGATCGGCCTCCGAATTGCGAAGATCACAGTGGAACTGATTCGGAGTCATCGCCGCGTGTATTTTCGCGGACTTGTTCATACTGGCGGCAAACAATCACAGGGCTTCTACGATGGCCAAGAGAATTGCGATTATCGGCGGCGGGATTGTAGGCCTTTCCACCGCGCTGCAGATTCTGCGAAGGTATCCGTCGATTCAACTGCGGCTACTCGAAAAAGAAAGCGGACCAGGCCGTCACCAAACGGGCCACAATAGCGGCGTGCTGCATTGCGGTCTTTACTATAGACCGGGGTCAGCCAAGGCTCGCCTTGCTGTGCAAGGAATTCGCAGGATGGTGGGATTCTGCGCCGAGCAGGACGTGCCGTATGAGTTATGCGGAAAGATCGTGGTGGCAACAAAAGCGGAGGAGATCCCGCGCCTCTATGCCCTACGGGAACGTGGCACAGCCAATGGCCTCGAGGGGCTGCAGATGCTTGGGCCCGCACAGATTCGCGAGTATGAGCCGCATGCCGCCGGTCTTGCCGGGCTTCGTGTCCCCCTAGAGGGAATCGTCGATTTCGCCTCGGTTTCACTAGCGATGGTACGGCTCATCCAGAGCTACGGAGGGCAAATTTGCTTCTCGGCCGAAGTAACCCAACTGCGGGAAGCTGGTACTTGGAGGATCGAGACCTCAGGCGGCGAGTACGAGGCGGATTTCATCATCAATTGCGCCGGATTACAATGTGATCGGATCAGCCGAAAGGCCGGTGCCCGGGATCGCACCAGGATTGTTCCGTTCCGAGGCGAATATTACACCCTGACTCCAGAGCGGCAAAATCTAGTCAAGAATCTTATTTATCCTGTGCCCGATCCCAGGTTTCCATTTTTAGGTGTGCATTTTACGCGCCTGATCCTCGGAGGGGTGGAAGCCGGTCCAAACGCCGTTCTGGCATTCGCGCGAGAGGGATATCGGCACACGGACTTCTCGCTGCGTGACTCTGTCGAGACGCTCACTTATCGCGGCTTCTGGAGATTTCTGCTGAAGTATCCTTCGATGTGCGGGTACGAATTTCTCCGTTCTTATAGCAAACATCTTTTCTGCTGCTCGCTCCAGCGGCTTGTGCCCGAGCTATGCATCGACGATCTCTCCCCGGGGGGGACCGGTGTGCGTGCGCAGGCGCTCTCCCCTTCAGGCGAATTGGTGCAGGACTTCTACTTCGTCCGCCAGCCGCGCGCACTGCACGTTCTGAACGCTCCAAGCCCGGCCGCGACGGCCGCCCTCGCCATTGCAGATGAAATTATTGACCTTGCACGGGAAGCGTTCGCTCCCTAGACAAGACAGCAGAACACGGCTGATTGAGGATCCGAGGAGCGAGACAGTTTCCATATCGCAGATGAGACGGGACTCAGCGACCCCGGGTTAGCGTCAAGCTAATTTGCCGAGCGACTGTTGCCAGATTGCCGCACCGGCTCTCCGAGAATCATGTTGCATTTCCTTGCACATTCCCCGAATCTTTTTTGCGCCTGGTTCTGCTCGAAGCGAAGTGCTCATCGGACATTGTGCTTGCCGGAATTGCAAGAGATTCGCCCTTCTTTTTCGTTGGGTTGGTGCTTCCCGCTCACCCTCAACGACAAAGACACTACCGGTCTCACCCGTAGTAGACCGAGCCTTTGGAATCCGGATTGCTGGCAGCATTGCGGGGTGGGTCGCGCTGTTGCGTCAAAACGCGGCCGAACCAAGGCTTTTAGCCAGCGCTTAGAGTCTCCGGGCAGGCTTCTCCGACATTGCTGGTTTAAACGATCTTTTCCACAGCGGCCTTTTGTAGGTGACGCTAGCGAAGCGTTTACGCGAGTGTCCCTCAAATCTGCAATCTCGGTTTTTTGTAATTTGAACCTTCACGGCCTCCGCCAACCAAATCATTAATGTCCGCAAATCCTGCAATTGGATCTTACGACGATTCCAAAGAAGTACTGTCGCCGGAGTTGCTTTCGGCAGTTCCGGCACGAAAGCAGACCTACGGACAGATTCTGAAGTCTTCCGCCATCGTTGGAGGTTCGACTGTCCTGAATGTCGGGATTGGGATCGTGCGGACCAAGATCATGGCTCTGTTACTCGGGCCGGGAGGGTTTGGGCTAGCGGGGTTATACGCGTCGATAATTAATCTGACTCAAAGTATTGCGGGGATGGGGCTAAACAGCAGTGGCGTGCGCCAGATCGCCGAGGCGGCTAGCCGGGGAAACCGGGATGGAGTGGCGAGAACAGCAATCGCCCTACAACAGACTTCCTTAGTCCTCGGTCTGTTAGGAGCAGCGTTGCTACTGATGTTTCCTCGAGAAATTTCCATCCTGACGTTTGGCAACGCACAACACCGGGGAGCAGTTCGCCTCATTTCGTCGGCGGTCTTATGTCAACTGATCTCCGCAGGGCAGGGAGCGCTGATCCAGGGAATGCGGCGCATCGCCGACCTGGCAAAAATGAACGTCATCGGTGCATTCAGTGGGTTGATAATCAGTGTCCCGATTGTCTACGTAATGCGGGAGAGAGGGATTGCGATCTCACTGGTAGTCGTAGCCGCGACAACGATCGTCACGTCATGGTGGTATAGCCGAAAGATTCAAATTAATTCAGTCCGCTTGACGCTTGGTGAGATCAGGTCCGAAACAGCGGGTCTGCTGAAGTTGGGTATTGTTTTCATGGTCAGCGGGCTGCTTGTGCCAGGCGTTGGTTACTTTGTTCGGGTTATCCTCCTACATAGGGCTGGGATTGTAGCGACCGGAATGTATCAATCCGCATGGACGATCGGGGGTCTGTATGTGGGCTTTATCCTGCAGGCGATGGGCGCAGACTTTTATCCCCGGTTGAGTGCCGCCGCGAATAACAATGAAGAGTGCAACCGTCTGGTGAACGAGCAAGCGCTAGTCGGTCTCCTGATTGCTGGTCCGGGGGTGGTCGCGACGTTGACGTTTGCACCCCTGGTGATTTCCCTCCTCTATAGCACCAAGTTCGGTGCAGCCGTAGGGGTTCTGCGCTGGATATGCCTCGGGTCCACGTTGCAGCTTCTGACCTGGCCCATGGGTTTTATCATCGTCGCCAAAGCGAGGCGGCGCCTGTTCCTGCTAAGTGAGCTATTGTGGGCAATTGCCGCGATGGTGCTTGCATGGGGATGCGTCAATTGGTGGGGATTGAATGGGGCTGGATTGGCTTTCTTTCTTTCTTACATAGCGCATTGGCTAGTCGTCTATCCCATTACTCGACGGCTCAGCGGCTTTCGGTGGTCGCTTCAGAACCGTCGAACCGGCGTGATTGTTCTGAGCTCGATCGGCGCTGTCTTCTCCGGTTTCTATGTATTGCCCCTGCGCGTCGCGTCGTCAGTGGGAGCGTTAGCGGCTCTTCTAAGCGGCCTTTACTCGATTCGAGTTCTCGCCAAGCTCATTCCCAAGAATGAGATCCCGCTTCCCATGCGGCAGTTACTTGTCGGTCTGCACTTAATTCCGTCAGGCACCATACCAGCCAACCAGCCATCAGGGGTGTAGGACACCAAATGCAGCCGCCTCTCTCAATCATCATAGTAAATTGGAACTCGGCCGCGTTTGTGCGCGAGTGTCTTGCGAGCATTTACCGACACTCTAGTCACTGCCATTGCGAGATCATTGTTGTAGATAATGCCTCCTTCGATGGTTGTGGCCAGCTTCTGAAGGCAGAGTTCCCGCAGGTAACCTTCATTCAGAGCGACCACAACCTTGGATTTGCAGGTGCCAATAATCTGGCCTTCGAACGCTCTCATGGACGGAATATTCTCTTCCTCAACCCAGATACAACAGTCAAAGTGGGGGCGCTTGACGCACTGATTGAAGCTCTGGCGTCACTTCCAAAGGCTGGAATGGTCGGCGCACGGTTACTCAACGCAGATTTAACCCTGCAAACTACCTGTGTCACGTCCCTTCCATCAATCGTCAATCAAGCCTTCAGCACAACACTATTACGAAACAGCTTTCCTAGGTGGAGAATCTGGGGGATGCAGCCGCTCTACGATGGCGGCGACGCGCCATGTACCGTGGAAGCGATATCTGGGGCCTGTATGCTTGCAAAAAGGGACGTAATCAGTGCGGTCGGCGCGTTTACCACCGATTACTTCATGTATGCAGAAGACATGGATCTGTGTGCCAAAGTCAATAAGGCGGGATGGAAAATCTACTACGTTCCCAGAGCAGAGATCATACATTATGGTGGCGGCAGTTCATCCCTAAGAGAGAACAATTTTAGCAATATCGCCATGAGATGCTCTGTAGCTCGATATATGGCGCTGCATCGCAACCGCAGTTATTCGATTCTATATCGGCTAAGCACGGCCGTGACTGCGATTTGCCGACTACTCATCTTAGTCGGCTTGTCTCCACTTGCAATTCATCGGAAGGCATATCGATATCTAATCGCGGCTATTAGCAAGTGGACTGGCATTCTAGCGTGGTCGATAGGTGCGACAGGGCTGCTCAACCGCGCCGCCAACCACCACCGCGCCTCTGCTCACACGTCCTTGCCTCAGTAGAGTTTTTCATTAAATGCACAATGATCCTGATTTTCCTTATTGACCTCGTCGTCGTAGTGAGTTTGATTTTGCTCGGCCATCGTCGCGTCGAGGCTGCGTTGCCCCTTTTTTGCTTTTATTTGATCCTTATGCCAATCGAGTCGAAGATTGTCATCCCTGGCGTGTTCGACCTGACCACGGAGCGCATCGCAATGATGACAGTCCTGACCTTGTTCGTCATGCAAAAACCGCGTGGCTATAACGGCTCCGTCCCAATGAAGCGGTTGATGTTTTTCCACGTGGCATGGGCAATTTGCTCGACGATCTACTCGATTTCCACAGCCACCAGCCTAAAGCAGCTGATCGGTCAGGTAGTTGAATATTATGTTTTATACCTTGTACTGTTACGAACTATAAGCAGCATAGAGACTGTGTATAAGATCGTGTACAGCATGATGCTGGCAATGTCACTGTGCTGCGTTTTTGGCGTGATCGAGGCATATGCACAGTGGAGTATTTTGAGTATCTTTCCATCCAATCTCTGGATTGTCTATGGAGGACCGGGGCCACTTTTCGTAGAGTGGGGACGAGGATTGAGAATCCGCTCTACTTTTCCTCATCCGATTCTTTTCGGGGACGCGCTAGCTATGAGCATTCCGCTCACCGTGTTCCTGTTGAGCAGTCCCAAAATGTCGGGGAGGAGACATATACTCTGGGCCGTCCTTATCCTGATGCTATGGGCAATTTACAAGACATCAAGCCGCGGTCCATGGCTTGCCGTTGGGTTATCGTCCCTCCTGCTCTTTCTTCTGGTACGCAACAAGGTTAGGAAGTATTTGACGGTCTTGGCTGTACTCAGTGTAGTCGTACTAATTGCCCGACCCGGTATATGGGAGACTGTCGAGAACTTGTACAAAGCAACCCAGGATTCGACCAATCCGAGTGGAGCCTCCTACGAATATCGCAACGCATTGACGAACGCCATCAGTGGCGCTGTGCGGAAGGACATTGCTCGCTCTTTACTCGGATATGGACTAGGTACCTTCCGTGAGAAAGGTTTGGATATCGACTTCCTCGGGGGCGTGCGTCGCTGGTACACTTGCGACGATAACTGGGCATTATTTATATATGAGACTGGCTATATTGGCCTTTTGATTGTAATTATGCTGCTTGCTGTACCTCTATTAGTGGCGCTCCGGAGTTATATTCGACTACCGAGGCCGCAGAGATATTTAAGCGCGGTGCTCTTCATTGCACTGCTAGGATTCAGCTTTGAATTGCTCAGTGTGGCGGCTTATGCCTGGGGCCAACAGGCATTCATGGCATGGATTCTTATGGGGCTTACCATATCATACCCGAATCTAGTTGCGCGCGACTTACGCCAAAGCGCTGCGGTGACACCTCCGCTGCAATTGGCTCTAGCAGTCTAAGAATTTAGAACTTTAAGAAGGATTGTGTGACTTCAATCGTTTCTGATTACACAACAAGTGGTACCGCAGCAGTAGATCGGTCTGCAAAATGCCGCCCGCCGCTTCGCGTGTGCATGCTCGTATACGCCTTCTACGAAAGCGATACGCGAGTCATGCAGTATGCGACGGCTCTGGCAAAGCGCGGAGATACCATTGATGTGATTGCATTAAGGCGGAATGAGAGGGTCCCTGAACGTGAGGTACTCAACGGCGTGACGGTTCACCGGATTCAGGCGAGGACAATAGACGAAAAGGGGTTGCTCGCTTATGCCGGCAAGATACTTCGGTTCATGTGGCGGTCCATCTGGGCATTGCGCCGCCTCCACCGCCAGCACCCGTATGACATCGTACATGTCCACAACGTGCCGGATTTCCTTGCGTTCTCAGCGTTGTTTCCGAAGATGGATGGCGTACCGGTAATCCTCGACATTCACGATCTGCTGCCTGAACTGTATGCGAGCAAATTCGGAATCAAGCATAATTCCCTTCTCTTTAGGTGCCTGATCTCTGTAGAACGCTGTTCTGCCAAATTTGCTACCCATGTAATTGTTGCCAATCATCTCTGGCGGGACCGGCTCGTCGCGAGGTCATCCACAGGTGACAAGTGCAGCGTCATCCGGAATCGTCCAGACTTGGACATCTTCGTTCCGCAAGCCAGAAAAGCTCGTAGGCCGAATGAACGCTTTGCGCTTATCTATCCTGGTACTTTGAATTGGCATCAAGGTCTGGATGTCGCTATCCGAGCGTTTGCAAGTGTATCGGCGCGGATGCCGGAGGCTGACTTTCATATCTACGGAGAAGGCCCAGCTAAGCCGTCTCTGATCGAACTCGCAAAGCAACTTGAAACGGGGTGTCGTGTAATCTTTCATGATTTTCTGCCGAGCCACGAGATAGCGAAGGTCATGGCCACGAGCGATCTGGCAATTGAACCAAAGCGAGCGACCTCGGCGTTTGGCAACGAAGCCCTGAGCACGAAGATTCTTGAGTTTATGACTCTAGGTGTGCCAATCATCGCGTCGAAGACAAGGATTCACGCTTATTACTATGATGACTCCGTGCTGCGGTACTACGAAAACGACGATTTCGCCGAGTTGGCCGAGCAGATGGTGGAGCTGCGGAGTGATCGAATCAGGCGAGAGAATCTAGTTGCAAATGCGCTGAAGTATGCGCACGAGAATAGTTGGGACGCGCGCAAGCACGAGTATCTCGAGCTTGTGGACACCCTTGTCAACAGCACGAAACGGGCCGTGAGTCTGCGATAGCTCGAAACTCGAACTATGACCAAGTACGTAATCATCACCCCGGCGCGTGACGAAGAAGCGCACATTGAGAAAACTATTCTTGCCGTGAGCAGGCAAACCGTTCGGCCCGCGCAATGGATTATCGTCGATGATGGCTCTCGCGATAAGACTGGCGAGATCTTGAATCGTGCCGCTCAAACCTTTCCCTGGATCACTGTATTGCGCCGCTCGAATCGTGGATTCCGACAGGCAGGGACCGGAGTCATCGCAGCATTCAATGACGGTTATACGCATGTGGATTGCCAGGAGTGGGAGTTTCTCGTAAAACTGGATGCGGATCTTTCCTTCACAGCTCACTATTTTGAGCGATGCTTTGCCGAATTTGAAAAAGACTGGGCTCTAGGAATGGGGGGGGGGCGGCATCTACCACATTGAAAACGGCGCCCCTAAGCTCGAACCCAGTCCGGCATTTCATGTTCGCGGTGCGACGAAGATCTACCGCCGCGAATGTTGGGAAGAACTCGGCGGGCTGGTTATGGCTCCAGGGTGGGACACGATCGATGAAGTGAAAGCCAACATGCTCGGCTGGAGGACTCGCACCTTCGCAGACTTGCAGGTATTCCATCACCGCTTTACCGGATCGGCCGATGGAGCCTGGAAGGACTCGGTAAAGAACGGCTTCGCCAACTACGTGACAGGCTATCATCCCCTCTTCATGCTGTTTAAATGTCTACGACGTTTGGCAGCGAGGCCCCTCTTGATAAGTGCTCTGGGATTGGCGTGGGGCTTTCTGAAAGGCTATCGCACGCATGCCCCTCAGGTACAAGACGCCAGCCTTATCCGCTACACGCGTTCTCAACAATTGAGACGCCTTCTCCTGCAAGAGAGCATCTGGAAGTAAGGTACTCAATACTCCAAAGCGACTTCTTGCCGGCACGTTACCTAGCAAAATTGATAAAGTACTGCCAATTACCCCTCGTGCCCTGATAAGGGCGGCGTCGGCTGCCCATGATCTGCGAATGAAGTGATCGGAGCTTAAGCAGAGGTTTGGGAATGACAAATTCAGGGATGCAAGTTTGCTCAGCGGAAAAGACCGGGTCATTTACGAGTAGCCGGAGTATCCAAGTCAAGACGGTTTTCGAGAATGTGCAGCACTACTTGAACGGTCGTCCGGTAGATATTCGTATGCGGGCCGAAACTGTAAAGGCATTCGCTGCCCGACTGTGTTGGCGTCGGTTATTGGATGTTGGCTGTGGAGATGGCAGCGTAACGTTGCCGTTGCTTTCCTCATCGTCTCATCTGACGCTTTTGGATCTTTCGTCGAGTATGGTTGCAGGCGCTGTGGCGAGGGTTCCACAAGATCTACGCGCCAACGTCGAAGTCCGAAATGAGAACTTCATGACCGCCTCATTTGCGCGTGAACTTTTTGGTGTCATCGTTTCGGTCGGAGTTCTTGCACATGTGGATTCACCGGAGGAGTTTATTGCTAAGCTCAAGTCGTTGTCAGCTCCCGACGGAATTCTGATTCTCGAATTTACTGATTGCCGGCACTTTCTAGGAAGACTATCGCGCTTCGTCGGTTGGATAAAAGAGCAAATTGCCCCAGCGAAGTATCAAACAAATCGGCTTTCGTTTCCAGATGTCGCAGGAATGTTTGAAAGGCAACAGCTCCACATCGTGTCTATATTTCGCTACGCCAACGTGCCGCTGCCCGGAGTGGAGCGGTTGATTGCCGCTGGAGTACTCTACCGCTTCGTTAGGTTGATATTTGGGAACGCTGACAATAACAGAAACGCTTGGCTGGGGAATGAGTACATCTGTTTGGTGCGCGCCGTTTGAACAAGAGTCAAGATACTAAGGTCATTTCACCCTGCCGAATCAACGATTGCAGTAATTCTGGAGCGACACCCATGACCTTATCCAGAGAAAACACAGTCTTTCAGTTGGACCCGATGACCGACATACGCTGGTCGGATTTCGTGGCTCGGCATCCGCGGTCCACAGTGTTCCATACTCGGGAATGGCTGCTGGCTCTTCACGCAACCTATGGCTACAAACCAGTCGTGCTCACGACATCATCTGGCGAGTTAGCCGACGGCGTCGTTTTCTGCCGGGTACGCAGCTGGTTGACGGGAAACCGTCTGGTGTCACTTCCTTTCTCGGATCACTGCCAGCCGTTGGCAGATGGCGTGGACCTGCAAACGATATTGAGGTCCTTGCGCGATCAGTATCATAAAGTATCATGTAGATACTTAGAAATCCGTCCAGTTTCTAACGAAAGCATGGTTGATAATCTTGTCGGCTTTGGCATTTCTGAAGACTTTACGCTTCACACCATTGATCTTCGTCCGAGCCTCGAGGAGATTTATCGCACGTTTCACGATAGCTGCATCCGCCGAAAGATCAAGAAGGCGGAGCGGGAGAACTTGACCTTAGAAACGGGAAATTCAGAGGGATTGCTGCGCAAATTCCAGCATCTATTGCTGCTGACGCGGCGGCGCCACAGGCTTCCACCTCAGCCCTCGGCATGGTTCACCAATCTCGCTCGCTATTTAGGTAACAATTTGAATATTCATCTTCTGTCGAAGGATGGTGTTCCAGCCGCAAGCATACTGACGATTGAGCACAAAAATTCGCTCACCTACAAGTACGGTTGCTCTGATGCTCAGTTTCATAACCTCGGCTGTATGCCTCTACTATTCTGGAAGACGATACAACTCGCCAAGCAACTTGGAATGGAACAGTTCGATTTGGGGAGATCCTCGGGAGACGATCCGGGACTCATTGCGTTCAAAGGACACCTTGGAGCAAAAGCGTCGGAGTTGAGGTACTACCGTAACCCGGTACCAGATCGCAAAAAGAGATCCTTACAACCAAATATGCAGTGGGCACGAAACACGCTGGCGTGCCTTCCCGATCCAGTGCTCGTAGGAGCGGGTAGGCTTCTTTACCGACATCTTGGTTAACCTCTGCTTACTGCTTCCATGAATCAGGCATTCCTAGACTACTACCGTTGCCCGGACGAATACGCCGATTTCCAGGAGCTGAATGCAGGCCTCAAAAAAGGCGGCTCTGGATATTTCCTCTTCACCCCGGAGGTGATTTGCTATGGCTCGTCAGACGTTGAGGTCCAGGAAGATTTGCACGGCGCACTTCCGGATGTTTCTTCTCGAGTGCGGATCGAGGGTTCAACCTGCTTCCTGCCGTTCGATCCAACTGAAGTAGCCGACAATTTCCGGTACGAGCGCTATGTTCAGGAGGTTTCAAAGTCGGGATGGAAAAAGCTGTTCCGTGATGGCTATTATTGGGTGCGCCCAGCATTGCCAGTGAAGATCCGGCGACACCTCCAGCGGTTGTCGCTGCGCGGTTGGAAAACGAAGTCTTTCCCGACCTGGCCGGTGGACCGGAGCGTAGACAGGATGTTTGAAAAGCTGATGGCCCTCTCGGTCGAAGCCCACCAGCGAGCGGAGACTCCCTTCATTTGGTTCTGGCCGGAGGGAAAATCCAGTTGCGCGATCGTCACGCATGACGTGGAGACCCTCGCAGGTCTGAATTTCGCCGGCAACCTTATGGATATCAACGACTCATTCGGGATCAAGAGTTCTTTTCAGATTATTCCTGAGGAAAGGTATCCCGCCAGCGAAGAAACGTTGACAACGATTCGATCGCGGGGATTTGAAATCAACGTCCACGATCTGAAGCACGACGGGCACCTTTTTGACGAACACGAAGAATTTCTTAAATCGGCGGAACGAATCAACAAATACGCAGAACGATTTGGCAGCAAGGGATTCAGATCGGGGGCTCTCTATCGCAACACAGACTGGTTCGGAGCGTTCTCATTCTCTTATGACATGTCTGTGCCAAACATGGGACATCTCGATCCGCAACCGGGTGGATGCTGCACAGTGATGCCGTTCTTCGTCGGAGACATCCTTGAACTGCCGGTGACGACAACCCAAGATTATTCTCTATTTCATATCCTTGACCGCTATACAATCGAGCTCTGGAAGGAGCAGGTCACTGAGATCATGGAGAATAATGGTCTCATCAGCTTTATTGTGCATCCTGACTATCTGGACACGGAAAAGGCCCGAAATACATATTCAGCGCTCCTTGGATATCTGTCCGAGGTGCGATTGAACCACGACCTCTGGATGGCTCTCCCGCGGGAAGTTGACACATGGTGGCGCCAACGAACCCGTATGAGGCTGGTGAACTCCAAAGGAGTGTGGAAAGTCACAGGTGCAGGCGCAGAGCGGGCGAGGGTGGCTTGCGCTAGTTGCTCGAACGGACGCCTGAAATATCGATTCCAATGATAGAGTACGCCTGTCCCAAGCCGCGGCTTGTCGCGGCAGAGCCTACAGCGGACTTCCAGGACGCGTCAAGCACTACCCCAGTTTCGACTGTCCGCAGCCAAATGCCATGCAGCCGACGGTGTGATACTCTCAAGGCCAATTACACTTCGCGGGTGGTTGAAGGGATGCAAAAGAGGGTGCTTTTTGCCTTGTCTTTGGTGCTCGTCGCGAGCGCTGGGAAAAGTTTCGCTGTCTGTCATGCAGTCGGACCTGCTGCTTCCGGAAACGGCTCTGGCTCCGACTGGAGTGATGTCATGAAACTGCCCACAGCGCCGGTACGCGGGGACACTTATTATCTTATGGACGGTAGTTACGGCTCATACAGCCCAACGACAGCGACTTCGGGCACGACGCGGATTACCATCAAGAAGGCGCAGAGCTACGATTACGGACGCCCATCAGATGGGTGCCCAAACGACATCTCTGCCGGTTGGAATGCAGCCACAACCGGAAATTCCCAAGCGATCTTTTCTGGAGTAGGGCAGGCCTTTTCGACCAGCGGTGGTCAGGGATACTATACCTTGGACGGTAACGGGAAAACCACAACAGCGGGATGCGGTCTTTCGCCTGCGGTAAATGCTGCAGCTAGTGACTGCGGTATCAAGCTTTTGGCTTCGGGAACCAGCGCGACCACCTATGGTGTGCTTTGGATTAATTCGACCTATGACACTGGCGTCACCAGGGCAACCGGGTGGACGGTCCGCTATCTAGAAATTGTCGGGGCAGGCGACGCAGAAATCAATGTCACAAACGGAAACGAGCATACGCTTTACTGTCGTAATGGTTGCAATAATTTCCTGTTTGAGCACAACTATCTACATGATTGTGGGACTGACTGCATTGATACTCCCTATGGCAGCAACGTCACCTTCAATCTGAATCACTTCAGACATAATCCAATTCCAACGGCTGCAAATCACGGCCAGTTCTGGCTTGCGGATGGCAACCAAAACGATGGTTATGTTTGGTCGAATAACTTAATTCAGGATATGGTTGGGACAGCTTATTGGGCAGTGCTAAACGGAGGCCAAGCGAGCAACTGGCAAATCTATAATAATGTCATCTTTCAGACCGACCCAACGCGTCATGTCGATACGGGAACATTCGTTGTTATTAACCCAGGCAGCAACGGACAGAACATCAATATCATCGGCAATACCTGGGCTAATGATCATTCTACTTATTCCGGCCACTTTACCTTCGCCTGCGATTCGACGGACGGCGCGGTTTGCAATGGAACCATCACCTTTGAAAACAACCTTCTGTACGACATCGTCGATGATCAAGATGGCACACGCCCAGTGGGTTCATCACAATTTCCGAACACCATTGCTAACCATAATAGTTATATCAACGTTCCTGGAAGCATCGGTCTATTGGGTATCGAGGACGTAGTTATTGCTTCCGGAGCATCTAGCCCATTCTTAAATTGGTCTGATGATAATTTCAATATCACCGGTGAAAGCGCCAGCGTTAATAACGGCTTAGCGTTAGCAGCCCCCTACAACGTAGACGCTGCCGGAAATATGCGCCCCGGTGGCGATGGGGTATGGGACCGCGGGGCGTTCCAATATGATGGGAGCAAGTTGCAGGCACCGAGTCCGCCAACTGGGCTGATGGGGACCCCTAAATAGAGTCCGAATGCACTCATTACTCATCGACGGCTGGATCTTGCCGAGAGTTTAACGATCCACACAATTTCGGCGACCGAGTCATCCCGCCGGCTGGCAGTTGGGCTCCAGTCGCTATGATCCCCCTAATTCAAAAGTTGTGCCCCCGCCGCAAAACTCCAGTCTACTACCGCATCCACGATCGGCTGAAGTAACAAATTCATCTGCCTAGTACTTCACCGTGGTTAAGTGTTCAATTGCGCGGCAATCCGGTCATATTTCTCAAATATACGTGCGCTTAAGAAAGCCATCGTCGCTATGCGTAATTCAGTAATTCGCTTCAGCTTGGTGGGAACTTGGCGCGATCCACACACCCGCTTTCCCAAATTTGGTTGAGGAGCACTGGATATGTACGAGACTGAGGCAAACATAAGAACAGAGACCTCGGACCAGATTCCTCCGGAAGTGCTTCGTGAATTATCGGCGCTTCAAGGCAAAATTAAAAGACGGACGATCCTTCCCTGGAGCGAGCATTGTACTGAATGCGTATCGCCAACTTGTTACTCGACCTGTGATCTCTACAGCCAGCGCGAGGATGGACGCTGTCGGCGGTTCGTGGATGGCATGGTGCGCATCGAATATGCTCCGGCATTTAACCACTACTTACTGAAAATTCGATTTAAGCAATGGGGAAAGCTATGGACGCCAGGTAACATTCGTCTTCAACCCATTGTGCGGGCTGAAAAACTAGAAACGCGAGACTATAGACTTGGAACGGCGTTGTTTCGACTGCCTCTGCCCGACCCCGTTCGAAAAAGCGTGGTCGCTAAGCGCTACAGCTTTAAGAAACGGATGGCTCTCCGGAGGCCGTATGCTGGGGACGTGCCCACATGTTTTCTCTTGGAATGTTTTAATCCGTCCGGTCGGAAGGTGCAGCTTTCGTTTACCGTCCGACCATTGGGCGCAAAAGCGACGACTCCGTTCCACCAATTGATAGAAATCACGCCGGGGTTTCAGACCGTGCGCATTCCTTACTCGGAGATTGCGCGGCAAATCGATGGCAGCTCTCCCTTTCACCTGGAGATCATTCCCAATGAAATCCAGGAGGAAATGACTTTGTATTTTGGCTTGATGGAATTCGTTGAGGAGTTTCAACACTCTTATACGAAGACGAACAACGTTAAGTGCGTGGTCTGGGATTTGGACAATACGCTCTGGGATGGAATCTTAGCGGAAGATGGCGAGGAACGTCTGCGCCTGCGAAGCGAAGTCGTGAGCGTCATTAAGGAGTTGGATCGACGTGGCATCTTGAACTCGATCGCGAGCAAGAACAACTATGACGATGCAATGCGAGTTCTAAAAAAGTTTCAGGTGGACGATTTCTTTTTGTGTCCGCAAATTTCTTGGAGTCCCAAAGGAGCAGCGGTCACAGCAATCGCGTCTCAACTGAACATTAGTTCCGATAGCATCTTGTTCGTGGATGACACAGATTTCGAGTTACAGCAGGTACAAGCCGCGTCACCGCAGACCCGTGTGGTCAATGCCAGATATTCCTCAGCAATTCTTGAATTTCCGGAATGTCAAGTTCCGGTGACGATGGAAAGCATGGAACGAAGAAAAATGTATCAATTGGAAGGCGTTCGGCAGAACCTAGCCCATAATTTCAAGAATGACTATAAATCCTTCCTGCGTGATTGCGACATCCGACTCATGATTCGGCCTCTGACCCAAGAGGTCCTGGAGCGTGTGCATGAACTGACCCAGCGCACCAATCAGATGAACTTTTCGGGTAATCGGTACGATCGTGGCGTCCTCAAGGATATCCTTCGCAACCCCTATCTCGACACTTACGTGCTTTCCTGTCAGGACCGCTTTGGCAGCTATGGGACGATCGGATTCGGACTTGTCGATAGACGCGAGCCTCGATTGACGGATTTGATGCTTAGCTGCCGAGTGCAATCGAAAAGAGTTGAGCACGCATTCCTGGCGTTTCTTCTTCGCAAATACATCCTGGCGATGGGCGTGGACTTCCACGCCAATTACCGAAAATCGCCGCGTAACCTCCCCTCTGGCCAGGTATTCGCGGATCTAGGAATGCGTGAGGTTGGTGTCGAGGACGGAGTGACTGACCTGATTTTTCTCACTGACCAAGTCATCCCTCAGGATGAGATCATCACAATCACGGTCCAGAAGGGCGCTCAGCAATCGGATAGGACATGAATCTACGCGTACATATCGGAAAAGCGCGACAGTTCTTCCTTGCCTCGGTTCACCCTCGACCCTACGCGCTAGACACACCGGAACCAATAGTGTCGTTCTGCTTTGATGATTTTCCACGCTCTGCCTACACAGAGGCCAAAGCTATTCTGACCGCGTTTGGCGTACGCGCGACATATTATGCTGCGGCGGCGCTGATGAACACCCGCAACGATTTGGGTGACCACTTCACCCAATCAGACTTGGACGAACTCCTGGCAGATGGGCATGAGTTGGCGTGCCACACATTCAGTCATATCTCATGCCGGAGAGTGCCGCTGACTGTTTTCGAGAACGATGTTCAAAAGAGCAAAGATTGGTTCCGCGAATTGACCGGCCTTCACTCAGCGAATTTCGCCTATCCGTTCGGGCACGTGACCGTTTCTGCTAAGAAGCAGATCGGGGCGCAGATGAACAGCTGCCGCGGAACATATGATGGGATCAACGGCCCGATCGCCGATCTCAACTTGCTTCGTGCGAATAGTCTCTATGGCGGTACAGAGTCCTTTCCAAGGATCGACGCGCTCTTGAGAGCCGTGGAAAAACACGGCGGTTGGTTGATCTTCTATACCCACGACATTGGTCAAAGTCCGAGCCGGTTTGGCTGCACACCTGCACTTCTCGAAAAGGTGGCATCGACCGCCGCAGAGCGAGGATTACGGGTCCTTCCAGTGCAGTCTGTCATCGCGACGGCGACACATTCGCTTAAATCATTCTCTCCTGAGATATCAAACTACCTAGCATGAGCGTTACCATTCGCGAAAATGTAGACGTCATAGCAGTTAGTGGTCGCCAGCCTGGCAGGCGAACTCCTACCGAGCGAAAGTCGCTGCGCACAGTAGACGTCGTTATCCCTTGCTACAACTATGGTCGCTACTTGAAGACCTCCGTGAATAGCGTTCTCTCGCAGGTTGGTGTTGAGGTTCGTGTTCTCGTGATAGACGATGCGTCATCGGATGATAGCGAAGCAATCGCTGGAAAGCTCGCCAGCGCAGAAAGCAGGGTGACCTTCCGAAAACATGCCGTGAACAAGGGCCATATCGCAACTTACAACGAAGGACTGATCGAATGGTCAGAGGCGGACCATACGGTACTCCTATCTGCTGATGATATGTTGGCGCCAGGCTCCTTGAGTCGCGCAGTCGCCATCATGGACGCCGACGAGAGGATCGGGATGGTCTATGGGCAGGCGATTCATTTCAAAGACGAAGCCGAACTTCCAGTACAAGAAAAGCGGCTACAGTTCTCTCATAGACGTTGGTCTGGAGCCGACTGGTTGGAGGAACGCTGCCGAGCGGCTCACAACGTCATCACCTCACCGGAAGTTGTAGTCCGCCGACGGGTTCAGCAAAAAGTCGGGGGCTACCGGCCAGAACTTCCCCATGCGGGGGATCTCGAAATGTGGCTCAGGATTGCCGCAGTATCAGACATTGCTTACGTTCGGCGAACCCAAGCCTATTACCGAGTCCACGCGAGCAGCATGATGCGCACGGTGTATCGCGGCAGCTTTTTCGATTTGCAGCAACGCAAGCTCGTGTTCGATAAGTTCTATCAGAATCACCGGGACATTCTTGCCGACGCCGACCGTTTATATGAGTTGGCGAACCGTGCTTTGGCGCGCGAAGCCTTGTGGGACGCCTGTCGAGCCTACGACCGCGACGAGGTGGAAGCGTCTCACGCGGCCGAGATAGTTGAATTCGCCACGACGACTTATTCCGCCGCCAACACGCTGCCGGAATATTCGGCGTTGCGGCGCCGACGAGCTCTGGGGCCACTCATCTGCAATCGCACACAAGTGTTTGCCATTCCAGCGTTGGTTCGGAAAGCACACCGATGGGCTCTCAAAGAACGTTGGAAAAGGCAGGGAGTGTAGTAGGTCCAAGTGAGTGCGGGGGCCTCGGACGTGGCCATGTGGCGAGTTTGATTTCTTAAGAGATGGAATGATCACAGTGAGCCTGAGAACTACATGAATTCCAGTTTTAAACTGATTCGAACGCAGCTAGGCCGTCGATCTCGGCAGTTCCGTGAACTTTGGAAGAGTGAAGGGCCGACGGGAATCATAGACCGAAGTCGGAGAGCCGCTGCAGGTTGGCTTGCTCCCAAGGATGCCATTCTGCCCGTTCGACGTGCCGATGTATTGGCTGCCGACTTTTCGCGTTCTTTTGAGCCGCCCTTTCCAGAACAGCTTCCTGACCATCCCCTGATCGTTAACTGGGTAACAACACCGCCAAGCCGCGGGTCCGGAGGGCATACCACGTTGTTTCGGATTATCCGCTACCTTGAAGCCAACGGCTACAAGAATCGTGTTTACTTTTACGACGTATACGGCGGTGATCATCAGTATTACGTGTCGATTGTCCGAGGCTATTATGGATTCTACGGCAGCATCGCCAATGTGGACGACGGAATGGAGGACGCGCACATCGTAGTGGCCACCGGATGGCCGACGGCATATCCTGTCTTTAACTCTCGTTGTGGCGGAAAGCGCTTTTACTTTGTGCAGGACTTTGAACCCCATTTTTATCCTGCTGGGGCTCTAAGTGTGCTCGCCGAAAACACTTATCGGATGGGCTTCCATGCGATAACCATTGGTCAGTGTTTCTCTCATAAGCTTAGAGCCGAATTCGGCATGCGTGTAGATTCCTTCGAATATGGTTGCGACACATCCCGGTATTGTCGCCTCCCGGATGTGAAACGAACTGGAATCGTCTTCTATGCCCGTCCAGAAGCGCCGCGTCGCGGTGTCGAGCTTGGGCTAATGGCTCTGGAAGTATTTGCCGATCGGCATCCAGAAATCGACATCCACCTCTACGGGGCAAAGATGGATAAGCAAGCTTTTCGTTGCATCAACCATGGTCGGGTTTCAACTGAGAAGCTAAACGATATTTACAATCGCTGCTTTGCTGGATTGAGCTTGTCGATGACGAATGTTTCGCTGGTCGCTTACGAGATGCTCGCTGCCGGATGTATTCCAGTCGCGAACGAGACCGTTAACATTCGCACGGATCTCAAGAGCCCCTTTGTTCGGTACGCGATTCCAGAACCTAGTGCGTTAGCCTCGGAACTCGAAGCGGTAGTTCTGACAAAAGATTTCGAGTCGTTGTCGCGAGCGGCGGCGACAAGCGTGAGCTCCGTGAAGTGGGCTGACGCGGGCGCTGCTGTCGATACCATCTTGCGACGTGCTTTGGGTGTGACTGCCGACACGCCTCGCGCCAGTGGCGCGACTGTTTGACGCACTGACGAGTAGTTGATCTGTGTTGGTTCGCCACGACGATACTGAGGCCTAGGTCACTTCACAGCTCGTTGCTACTCGTGCGCTGCCGAAATAAGACGGCACTATTTATCGCTGTGCTAACTTCATGCCGTTATTTCGCCAACTTAGCGCCTTCGACTATCGCTCGACAACAGCTCGACGTCACCGTAGATAGGGCCCCGTAACAATGGGGGCCCTCGGCTTGTCGGCTGTGCACAAATAACTCAAACATTTGAAACTCAAAGAAAAGTAGCTTCCAAAGTGCAATGAAGTGAGGCAAACATGCGCTGCCTGTTAAAGTCCCACCCGAGAATTTCTTCGATCCTGATTGCGAGTGTGGCCTTCTCCACATTGCTTGTAGCGACAAGATCAGCTTACGGCAGTTGCACCAACCCAGCCAATGCCATTGAGGCTGAGAATTGTCAGCCCGGCAGTCCGGCGAGCGAATGGGATATTGACGGCGCCGGAGATCTGTCGATACAGGGTTTCGCCACAGATATCAGTGTAAATGTCGGGGGAACTGTCTACTTCAAGATAGACACGGATGCGAGCAAATATACGATCGATATTTACCGAATAGGGTACTACGGTGGCATGGGAGCTCGCCATATCGCATCGGTCACCCCATCCGCGATACTGCCGCAATTTCAGCCGGCATGCATGGTGAACTCGACCGTGGGGTTGACAGACTGCGGGAACTGGTCAGTTTCTGCCTCGTGGAACATTCCTTCGAATGCAACAACGGGCATTTATTTCGCTCATCTTGTCAGGACCGACACCGGGGGAGACAGTCACATTGTATTCGTCGTCCGGAATGATGCAAGTCACTCTGACATCCTGGTTCAGACTTCAGACGAGACTTGGCAGGCTTACAACTATTATGGATCCGGCAGCGTATATGGCCCGAACTCATCTCTTTTTGATCTAACAAATCGTTCCTATAAAGTTAGCTACAACCGGCCCTTTCTTACAAGGGGTTTCGGTCCCGAATCGGCGACGTGGGTGTTTGGCGCTGAGTATGCGTTGATTGAGTGGCTAGAAGCGAATGGATTTGATGTAGCGTATTTCACAGGCATGGATGCCGAACGGTATGGGAGTCTGATACAGAACCATAAAGTCTATGTCTCCTCCGGTCATGACGAATACGTTTCCGGTGCTCAACGCACTAATATTCAGGCTGCCCGTGACACAGGCGTTAACCTGGCATTCTTGAGTGGCAACGAGGTGTTCTGGAAGACACGTTGGGAGAACAGCATCGATGGGACGAATACGCCCTATCGCACTCTCGTCTGCTACAAAGAAACACTTAGCCCCAACTCGATTCCAACTGCAACCGCGGCGGTTGATCCAATGGATCCTCCTACCTGGACAGGAACCTGGCGCGATCCCGCGAAGAGTCCTCCCGCAGATGGGGGCAGGCCGGAAAACGCACTAACCGGCACTATATTCATGGTGAACGGACCGGGCACTGATAATGATGGCAGCCTGGCCATCAAAGTGCCGGCGGCCGATGGCCAAATGCGTTTTTGGCGAAACACGGCAGTTGCGTCGCTCCCGGCGAACGGCACCTACACGCTGCCCGAAGGCACTCTTGGATACGAGTGGGACGAAGATCTGGATAATGGCTCCAGACCTCCTGGGGCTTTTGAGCTTTCAACCGCGACGTACGGCCTGACATCAGATCTTTTGCTGGATGCCGGTGGTACCTATGGAGCGGGCACCGCTACCCACCATTTGATGATGTATCGCGCTCCCAGCGGCGCTCTAGTTTTTGGATCCGGCACCATTCAATGGTCATGGGGCCTGAACAGTCAACATGACAACCCCTTCGGCTTCGACAATCCGAATCCAGACGTCAATATGGAACAGGCGACCATAAACCTGTTCGCCGACATGGGAGTCCAGCCCGCCACTATTCAAGCCGGTCTGCACGCTGCGACACAATCCACCGATACGATCGCTCCGATTTCCACGATTAGCTCGCTTGCGTCCGGTGCCAACATCGCCACCGGAGCTCCGATAACTATTTCTGGTACCGCCACAGACCTCGGCGGGGGTGTTGTTGCCGGGGTGGAGGTGTCAACGGATGGAGGCCAAACCTGGCATCCGGCAACTGGCCGCGCAAGTTGGATGTATTCGTGGGTACCGCAAACGGTGGGCACGATAGCGCTGATGAGCCGCGCTGTAGATGACAGCGGCAACCTGGAAAACCCAGTGACCAGCGGCGGAAACCCTTCCGGGGGAGTACAGATCAATGTCAACCCTCAGGTGTGCCCATGCACGATATGGAATCCGGCCATCGGCCCCACCACGGCTGACAGCGGTGATACCAACTCCATCGAAGTGGGCGTGCAGTTCCGTTCAGACAATGATGGTGTGATCACCGGACTACGCTTCTATAAGGCAAGCACCAACACGGGAACGCACGTTGGGCATTTATGGACGAGCAGTGGCGCCTTACTGGGTACTGTCACATTTACTGCGGAAAGCGGTTCGGGCTGGCAAGAAGTACAATTCGCATCTCCTATCCCAATTACTGCGAACACAGTGTATGTCGCTTCCTATTTTGCTCCATCCGGACACTATTCTGCTGACAGCACGTACTTCAGTACAGTTGGCTACGATGATGCGCCGCTTCATGCTCTTGCGAATGGAGTGGCGGGCGGAGACGGTGTGTATATCTATTCCGCAACGCCCGGCGTTTTCCCCACCACTAATTTCAATGCGACAAACTATTGGGTCGATGTTGTCCTCGTTAGTGGGTCGACATTCGATATCAGCGGAAATATCGGCGGTCTCGGTGGAGTCGGGGCAACGGTCTCTCTCAGTGGAAGCGCAAACGCCGTCACCACGACCGATTCTTCCGGCGATTTCCAGTTCGCGGGATTGGTCAACGGGACCTATACGATTACCCCTAGCAATCCCGGGGTCACGTTCACTCCCCCCAGCAGCACTGTTACGATCAATAACCTATCGGTATCCAACGTAAACTTCGGTTCGGTGGTTACCAGCCCCCTGAGTATATCGGGCACGATAACAAATGGCGGCGGTCTTGGAACCAGCGTAACTCTCGTGGGGCCAGCAACTCTTTCTGTCAGTGCCGATTCTTCAGGCAACTACAGCTTTAACGGCTTAATCAGAGGCTCATATACTGTGATCCCGTCTGAGGCAGGGTACATATTCTTGCCAGGTAGCCAGGCAGTCAGCCTCACCAATGCCAGCGTGACGGGTGTTAATTTTATGGGTCAGCCCTGTCTCTGCACTTCCATCTGGCAGCTGACAGACTCGCCCAGCAGCGTGGACAGCGGAGACAGCAATTCGGTCGAAGTTGGCGTGAAATTCCGCGCCGATGCCTCCGGCACCATCGAAGCGGTTCGCTTCTTCAAAGCGAGCACAAACACCGGGACCCATATAGGTCACATCTGGTCGAGTACAGGTGTTCTCCTGGGCAGCGTCACATTCACCAATGAGAATGCTTCAGGATGGCAGGAAGCCATGTTCAGTCCGCCGGTCACAGTATCGGCCAATACCGTCTATATAGCGTCGTATTTCGCGCCGGTAGGACACTACTCGGCAGACATTCAATATTTTGCACCATCGGGAGTAGACGACCCACCACTGCATGCCCTTGCAGATGGCGTCAGCGGTCCAGATGGGGTCTACGCTTATGGCGGCGGGCCAATATTCCCCAACAGCGGCATCAACGCAACGAATTACTGGGTTGATGTCGTTTTCGCACCATCGCCACCACACAATATTTCGGGGACGATCACCGGGGCCGGCGGGGAAGGAACACTCGTCACTCTATCGGGGGGATCCACGTTAGCGACAGTAGCCGACCAGTCAGGCAACTTCAGCTTCACGAACGTCTCCGATGGAACATACGTGATAACGCCCACCAACACAGGGTATGCCTTCACAACCGCGAGCCAGACAATTACGCTTAACGGTGCGGATGTTACTGGCGTGACATTCGGAACACTGCCGAATTGCATGCCGTGCGACAGCATTTGGCCGACGACATCAGCGCCCACTAATGCCGATGCCGGCGATGGACAATCGGTCGATGTTGGGATGAAGTTCAAGTCTGACTCAGACGGGTATATCGTCGGTTTGCGCTTTTTCAAGTCCGCGATGAACGACGGTAATCACGTGGGCAGTGTGTGGTCGGACTCTGGCGAGGAGTTGGGCAGTGTCACGTTTGAAGGCGAGTCGCGGTTCGGATGGCAGCAGGCGGTATTCTCAAACCCAATACCAATCTCAGCCAACACGACCTATGTTGCTACATATCTTGCTCCTGTTGGACACTATGCAGGCGATAACAACTACTTCGCCTCTGGCGGTATCGATAACATACCTCTGCATGCGCTAGCCGACGGGTCGGATGGCCCCAACGGCGCATATAACTACGGTACAACTGTACTGTTTCCCACTTTTGGTTATCTGGGGAGTAACTATTGGGTAGATGTACTCTTCACTCCTACTGGACCAACTCACGCCATCACCGGGACGATCTCGGGAGCTGGTGGTCCGAATGCAACCGTAAGCTTATCCGGCGCATCAAGCACAACCGTTACAGCCGATGCCAACGGTAATTTCGCGTTCGGCGGCTTGGCTGACGGGACATACTGGATCACGCCTAGCCAGACCGGGTACGCATTTAATCCGGGTGGCCAGGCGATTGTGATAAGTGGGGCGGATGTCAATGCGGTCAACTTTGCCACAATTCAGAATTGTCCCTGCAAGACCATTTGGCCGAGCTCAGCGGCCCCGGCCATTTCCGATTCTGGGGATCCTGCTTCGATCAACGTCGGAGTCAAGTTCCGCGCTGACAATGATGGATATATTGTCGGGCTACGCTTCTACAAGGCTCCACTCAACACGGGAATTCATATTGGAAGTTTATGGTCGGATACAGGAACACAGTTAGCGACTGTGATGTTTACTGGCGAATCGACTTCCGGATGGCAACAGGTGCTGTTTGATACGGCGGTGCCAGTGAGTGCCAATACAACTTATGTGGCTTCTTATCTCGCACCAGCGGGACATTACGCTGGGGATCTTAACTTCTTCACGAGCAACGGAGTGGACAACCCGCCTCTGCACGCACTGATGGATGGAGTGGATGGCGGCAATGGAGTGTTCGCATATTCGTCGGCCACGGTTTTCCCGAACCAGTCTAACCAGGCGGCCAACTATTGGGTTGACGTGATTTACGCGAGCACGGCGAGCTATAGCATCGCCGGAACCGTTGGCGGGCCGGGCGGACCGGGGGTAACCGTGACCCTGGATGGCGCGTCTGCCACAACCATCACTGCCGATGCATCCGGTAACTATAGTTTTGGCGGCCTGACAAACGGCACCTACACTGTTACGCCGGTTAGCACTATCTACGACTTCAGCCCACCCTCGCAATCCGTGACAGTCAATAACGGACATGTTCTCAACGTCAATTTTACATCGGGGTTTGGCATTAGCGGTACGATTACAGGATCAGGCGGGCCTGGGGCCACAGTAAGCCTAACCGGCCCATCGAACGCGACGGTCATCGCTGATGGATCCGGAAACTACAGCTTCACAGGATTACCAAATGGTATTTACAGCGTAGCTGTCAACAACAGCAGTTACACATTCACGCCCGGCGCCCAGTCGGCCACGGTAAATGGCGCAAGCGTTACGGCTCTCAACTTTAACTCTCTGCTTCTTTTGACCATCACAGGCCACATCGGCTCACCGGGTGGACCAGGAGCAACTGTGCTTCTCACCGGTGCGTCGACTACATCGACGACTGCCGATGCTTCCGGTAACTATGAGTTCACGGCCCTGGCCAGCGGTTCCTATACCGTGGCTCCCACCAATGCTGGGTTTGTCTTCTCCCCCGCCAGTCAGCCAGTCACGCTCAACGGAGCCAACGCGACGGCGAACTTCACCTCAGCGGTGGCAACCTACAGTATTTCGGGCACGATCAGCGGGCCTGGCGGCGCGAATGCCACGGTAAGCCTGACCGGCACGTCGGTCGCAACTACAACAGCCGATGTTTCGGGCAACTACTCATTCAGCGGCCTGCTCAATGGGACCTACATCGTGACGCCAGGAAACCCCGGATACGTATTTACTCCTGCCAGCATGAATGTGGTCATCAGTAGTACCAGCTACGCAGGCCTGAACTTCGCAACCGTGAGCGGCTGCCCGACGTGCAATACGGTATGGCCCGCTTCAGCCGTACCGGTCGTGACCGACGGAGGCGATCCCACGTCGATGGAACTGGGTGTAAAGATCCGCGCTGACAGCGACGGCTACATCACCGGGTTGCGCTTCTACAAGGCACCCGCCAATACGGGAACTCACGTTGCCCATGTGTGGAGTTCGACAGGAACCCTGTTGGGCATGGCAACGGTGACCGGCGAGAGCGGGGCGGGCTGGCAGCAGATGATCTTTGGTACGCCGATCCCTGTGGTGGCCAACACTACCTACGTCGCGTCATACCTGGCACCCTCCGGGCATTATTCGGCGGACGCCAACTTCTTCGCCGCCTCGGGCGTTGATAATGCGCCTCTGCATGTCCCGGCAAACGGGGTGGATGGGGCAAACGGCGTATTCCTGGCAACGACGACCGGGGGATTCCCGACGTCGACGAATCAATCTACGAACTACTGGGTCGACGTTGTCTACAGCAACACTCAGGGCTACAGCATCGTGGGTACCATCAGCGGTCCCGGGGGATCTGGTGCGACCGTAAACCTGACGG
>Ga0206881_10066_pt1 | contig 37444 bp, 27 predicted proteins | sample Alteio_BWOrgCont_3_FD_152867 | JGI IMG/M metagenome (GOLD analysis project Ga0206881, IMG submission 152867) | Enriched cells from forest soil in Barre Woods Harvard Forest LTER site, Petersham, Massachusetts, United States -... | ecosystem: Environmental > Terrestrial > Soil > Temperate forest >...
TTTTGTAACAGAGCATCGTCAAGGTTGTTGCGGGCTTCGACAGAATTGGGATCGATTTCCAGGGCTTTTTGACACTGGATTATTGCCTCGTCCAGCCGCCCCTTCTGTAAAAGGGCATCGCCAAGCCTATTGTAGGCTTCCACAAAATTGGGGTTGATTTCCAAGGCCTGTTGAAACTGGGCCATCGCCTCATCGACCCGTCCCTCTTTTGAGAGAACAAGACCCAGGTTGTAGCGAGCCACGGCATAATGGGGATTGATTTCCAGGGCCTTTTGAAACTGGGCCATCGCCTCATCAACTTGTCCCTTTTGTAAGAGAGCCCAGCCAAGGTTATTGTGGGCAAAGGGATAATTGGGGTCGATTCCCAGGGCTTTTTGGTACTGGACCATTGCCTCATCAACCCGTCCCTTGCTAAAAAGAGCATTGCCTAGGTTGTCATGGGCCTGGGCATAGCTGGGGTTGATCTCCAGGGCCTTTTGAAACTGGGCCATCGCCTCGTCCACCTGCCCCTTGGGCACGAGAGCAACGCCGAGGTTATAGTGACCCAACCAGCAGTTGGGATTCTCGGCCAGTGTATAGCTCCAGAGCGTCTCTTCACTTTCATAAAGCCAAGCTTGTTGCCAATTTAATACCCCGAGAACCAGCAAAACTCCGGCATAAAGACTGGATTGAAGCCAACACCTTCCCGGAATGACGTCATCCGCCCACCAGACCATTCCCGCTCCAACCAAAGCGAGCGGTCCCATGCTGGCCAGATATTGCAAATGATCTTCGACAAAAGAATATTGCCAAAAACTCTGATCGATCAAACCCAGGAACGGAGACAATACCACCAGAAAATAAGCAAAGGCAAAAAAAGCTGGCCGAGACCATGTCTTGCACTTGAGCCACAAAACAATCACGACGATGATTGCTCCCAGTAGCGGCAGATACGAAATCCACTGCCCGGCATCGATCTCCCAGCGCGGATAAATCGCGATCAACGGATGCGGCCAAAGCAGTTTGTCCAAGTAAAACCAGATGACGTCGCCCGAGGTGGCCACACGCTGCAGCCAACTCCGCGCCAAAGTGTGATCAGTGATGGCCACCACATACGGTGTCCGTGGCCACACGGTGACGACACTGGCGACGACCGACATGACAAAGATAGGAGCCAGTCTCGTCAGATGACGCCAAGACCATTGACCCTCCACCCACCACGCGCACAAACCCAGCACCACTGGCAATACCGCTGTGGACGATTTGCTCACCATCGCCAGGGCGGCGAAAAGCAAGGTCAGCCCATAGTTCCAACCAGCACCGCCCCGTTCTTTATCCCTACTGGCTTTTAGCCATTTCACGAAGAAAAAGACCGTGAGCAGATAAAACAAGCACGACTGGGTATTCTTCATTTCAGAAATCCACGCCACCGATTCGACCTGCACCGGATGAAGAGCCCAGAGCGCCGCCCCCAGCCATGCTCCCGGAACCTGCAAACTGCGCAAAACCCGCCAGAGCAGGACCGCACACATCGCCTGCTGAAAAACATTCACCAGATGGTACGGCAGCGGCGCCAATCCCCAAAGTGCATGTTCCACCCAAAACGTGGTGAGCACCAAGGGGAAGAATTGCCCGGCATTTGTGGTCCAGATTTCTTCCAATCCGAGCGGCCCGACGATGCAGGGATTGGCTGTGACATGATAATCATCATCCCAGATAAATCCGGCGTACCAGACCGGTTGGTAAACCAGAATAACGGCCAGAACCAGGATCAGTCCCAAAAGCCAATCGCGGCACAAACAGGAGGTCTGCCCTTGAACGCTTGTTCCCATGGCTTTTGAGGGACCTTGGCTGCCAGCCCTATTCCCTTTTCTGGATTGTTTCGCCATATGGTCTGGGTAAAGGAGTGTGAACCCTTTCCGTCTTCCTAAGTTGTGTTTTCTCGACAGCTAAAGAATGTTGCGCTCAATTCGACCAAGTATTCTCAGGTTATGCCACTTGCCAGGATTGAGGCGCAGGCCCGATCTTAAGGCAGCGGTGCTATGCTGCCGTCTTCGTGATCCTACTTTCTCCCGCACACAGGCCCTCGGACCGCGCCCATAGGCCTGCGTGAAAACTTTGTAGAACTGCGCATAGCTTCCGAAGCCTGCAGCATACACCGCTTCCGCCAGGTTTTTTTGCTCCGGTTGCCGGTATTCCTCCCAAAAGAGGGACAGCCTCAACGAATTTCGGTAACGGCTCAATGGGACACCTACCTGCCGGCGAAATATACGGCTCAAGAAAGCCGCGCTTACTCCGCAAGCCTTGGCTAACTGTCTAAAATCCTCTTTCCACTCGCCTTCGCTCAAAAGCTTGAGCGCGCGACATACCGCGGGATGCAGCGCCGGGACGTCACCCAATACTTTTCCCGTGAGTTGGCTCCGCCAAGAGAGCAGCAACAAGTGGTGCAGTCCGGCATTCAGCCCATCCGGATCACCATGCTCGAAGGAGAAATTCGATCCAACTCCAAAACCGGCCTCCCGGTTGAGCACGTCCGGATCCAAAGAGTCTCGCATCAACGAATCCATCGTCTTGCGGATCAGGTCGAAAGATTCCGGTTCGAGCAGAGTGTGCAAAACACCATTCCGATCTTTCTTGCCGTGTTTCAATTTCTCATAGGCAGCCGTCCGGCAAGACCTAACAATGAGCGACGGTTTGAAGACCACGACGTAATATTGCGCATCGTCCGAGCGATCCACCAACTGGTGTTCCTGGGTGGGGAAAAGCCATAGCAGGGTTCTTGGTTGAAAAGTAAACCGCCGTCCGGCCACGACGTAGGTGATCGTGCCATTCACGACGAGATTCAGCTCCAGCTCCCGATGGTGATGGCTCTTGAGGATGGGCGGGTTCCTGGCGGATTCCGCCAAAAAACAAGAAGCCGTCGTACCGTTTGCCGAGCTTCAGGTTTTCCAGCATATGGACAAAATATAATAACTTTTAGACACATGTCGAGAAGACATGAAATCGAGGAACAGCGTAAATTAAGGCAAGGAGCTGAAACTCAAAAACTTCAACCCATATAGAAAATTCTCCATGAAACTCCTCCCGCTCCTTTTTGTTAGCTTCGGATTGATCTCCCGGGATTCGCCTCGCCCATTGTCCAGTCGGGCGATGTCGTGGCTATCTGCGGCGATTCCCTCACCGAACAAAAGGACTACTCGATCGACATCGAAGAATTGCAATGAATCTCCGACTCTTTTCCCCGTACCAGGGGAGGGCTTTAAGTGAGAATGAAAATCAAGAACCCTGCGGCAAGACCGCAGAGTATACTTCGTAATAAAGAGAATATCCACGTTTAAATAATTGGCTATTCCGCCAAACTGCTCTAATGGATGTCAATTGTTCCGAACGGAAGAAGTGTCGATGCGCTTTTTTAAATTTACCAAACAACATCCAAATACCGAATTAACAACCTATGCCAACACAAAAATCTCCAGGGACATTTATAAACAGCAAATTATCTTTCAACAAAGAGACACCATACAGTGAATCTGGTTTTGGAGTTTTTCAGAATGTCTATAGCTCTGGAAGAATCGGAGTTGCGATCAATTTTTTTGGAGGAATCAATAAACTTGAACATTGGGGGGTGTCTCCAATGTATTTACCTCATGTAATATTCAAGGGAGAGCCTACTTCTTCCTACACGAGGTGCTTTCGGGCACAAGTGGAAGTTGATGGAGATCCCTACAACCTGGAGTTTTCCAGCACGACACACTACCCCTTTGGATACAAGAGCCATTTTTCCGTTCCAGAACGAGGCGTGAAACTTCTACATCGATTAACGCTGCTCAACGATGCTTTGGTTTTCTCGATCGAGGTGCTGCAAAATAAAAACCACCTGTCTTTGCGGCAAAGGTTTGAACTTCACGATCATACTTTTAATGAGGCTCCAGGACGGAATCGAACCGCTTGGGAAACGGGTGTCATTCCCACGGGATGGGTCATGACGGTGAAGGATGTTGTCCCTGATGATAAATGGGAGAAACTTCAGGCCGAAATCATGACGAAACCTAATAATGTTGCCGACTTTCCGATATTGACTCAGGGGGCCCGAAAAGGAACGCAATGGATCGCATTACTGAATGAGCACGGCTTAGCGATGAAATGCAGACATTCATTTCGGAGAGATTTTACAGGGGAAGCCTTTCGTCGTGGAGAACATGCCAGTGTATTACTATTTGCTTCCAGCGTTGACGAAGGGATTCTTCGTGTGGAGGAGTTACGAAAGAAAGCGGTAGTCCTTGTGAAAAAAAAGGAACGGGATTATCAACGTGAACTGACAGAAGATCCGAAATTTGAAACGGGCGACAAGGTGTTTGATTCCATGTTGGCGATGGTTCCTCCAACGCTAAAATCATTGATGGTTGACGACATCCCAGGAGCTCAACGAGGCGCCTCATTCAGCTACTGGGTCTGGGGATGGGATATACTTGCTTGTGCGGACGTTTACATGCTTTCCCGGCAGTTTGATTTTGCTCGGAATGCTTTGCGGTTTTATCGAGACACCGCAGATCCTGAGTGGGGGGTGGGGCATCAATTTACAATGGATAAGCCTCCACGAGTGCGTCTTCCTATGGCCTTTTCCGCACAGATGCTATATACCATATTTTTATATCAGTACGGAGTTTATACCGGCAATTTATCATTATGGCGTGAATGTTATCCGCTTATAAAACAGATTTTTGAATCGAGCTTAAAGGCAATTAATGATTATGGTCTTGGGAGAGGCGCAGCACTTTATCCTGATACTCCTGATTTATGTGGACATACAGGAAATGATATCAGTGTATTCAATAATTCGATTCAGTATCAAGGATTGCGCTGCTTGGGAGAAATAGCGATAGTTTGTGGTGATCAAATGACTGCCGAAAGAGCACAGCAGATTTGTCGGCTGATGGAACAACAATTTGTTGCCAGTTTCTGGGATAAAAAGCGGGAATACTTCGTCGACTCGATAGATTCGGAAACAGGAGAACAACGCCTTACCTATCCTTCCCATGCCCTATTATGGTTAACCCCATTCCTTTCGGATTTAGTAAGCGCCGACAAGTTGGAGAAATGCGCTTCTTTCATAGCCGAGAACCTCGCGACTGCCAGAGGGTTTCTCATGTACCCACGCTGGGACACCTCGTTTGACGTGGACGAAAATCAAACGGGATCGATTTGGGCTACGCCCGACATGTTTGTGGCCCGTTGTCAAGCTATGGCAGGGCGCCAGGATGTTTTAGAGAAATGGATTAAAGCATCTGATTGGTTTTGGAAAGATCTCACCTATCATGAAGGACATTCCGCCCACACCATAAATGATAGCGGGACGTTGGACTGGCATGGTAAAAAAATGAGTTTCTTCAGTACGAAGACCACTTACATGGCATTTTTAAACGGGTGTGCGGGAATTCATTTTGATAACGGAGGCGTAACGCTAAGCGAAGGATTGGCTCGGCCTCTTCATATCAGTCAATTGCCATTCCAAAAAGCTACTCTGGATTTGAATCTCAAAGGGAAAGGAAAATTCATCCGCAAGCTTCTGGTCAATGGAAAGTCCCTTATGGGCTCACTCAAAATCCCGATTCATCTGCTCAAAGGGAAAGTTAAGATTGTTTTTGAACGTACAGAAAAAGCTCCTTTGCATCCTGTTCTTCGTTCCCTTTATGGGGCTGAGATCCGAAAGGTGACGATTGACAACACCGGCCGTCTGGAAGCGGTTGTCTTTGGCCACACCCCAGTGTGGTTGCAATACTATTCCCGCAAACCGGCCAGAATTATGTTTAACGGGCGTGAACTCAGTGGGGAATATGATGCAAAAAGACGCGAAGGGAAAGTCCTCTTACCGCTTTCCTCTCTTTCAGCGACAATTGAGATCAAGCCATAGGGTCGGTTTCCAAGAGAAGTGAATTATTCGTGTTAAATGGAAAAATCAATTTTAAACGTAGGCGTCCAGGGATTCGATAAAAAAAACTGGGCTACCACCCGGGCAAATCACCCGGATGAAGCCCTTTCCCTGCGCCTCGCCTATCGCAGTCCCAACGGCGGAGAAGGCTATCCGGGAACGGTAACCATTACCGTTACTTACACCGTCACCACGGACAACTCCTTCCTGATCAAAAGCGAAGCCACCACAGATCGCCCCACACCCTTTGGCCTCACCCACTCCTCGTATTTCAACCTCGCCGGAGAAGCCTCCGGCCCGATCACCGATCACGAACTTCAGATTTATGCCGACGGTTCCATCATCACGGACAAGCATATGACCCTGCTCGGCCAGTGCGAAACCTACCGCCTGATGCGCCCGCACGGCCTGCGTGGATAAAAACATCCAAACGGACAAGATCATCATGAGTCAAGACACTGCCGTCCTCTCCAAACCCGCCACCAAGCTCGACTATAGCCTCACCGGCGAGACTGCCGCCCTCGCCGTTGAAAAAGGCCTCGCCGAAGCAGACTGGTATCAATGCCCCATCTCGCGCGAAACCATGCGCAAACTCCTTGAGCGCCGGGACGGCCCCGCCATCCGCGACACGATTCTCTGGTTTGCCCTCATCCTCGGTAGTGCTTATGCCACTTACGCCCTGTGGGGCACTTGGTGGGCCATCCTTCCCTACGTGATCTATAGCGTTCTTTACGCCTCAACCTCCGATTCCCGTTGGCACGAAGCTGGTCACGGCACCGCCTTCAAGACCGACGGGATGAACAACGTCCTGTACGAGATCGCCTCGTTCATGGTCATGCGCGAGTCGACCGTCTGGCGCTGGAGCCACACCCGCCATCACAGCGATACCATCATCGTTGGACGGGATCCCGAAATCGTCGTTCCCCGTCCGCCCGACGTAAGAGGCATCATCATGGCCTTCTTCAATCTGCCAGTTTATCCGAAATATTTTAAGCAGCTCGTTCTCCACTCGTTCGGCCGCATGAGCGCAGCTGAGAAAACCTACATCCCGGAGAGCGAGTTCCCGAAAATCTACTTCAAGGCCCGCGTCTCTCTTCTTATCTATCTCGGCGTTGTCCTTCTGGCCATCTGCACCCATAGCATTCTGCCGCTCCTGTTCATCGGCCTGCCCAACCTCTTCGGCTCCTGGCTCATGCTCGTTTACGGTCTCACCCAGCACGCCGGTCTGGCCGAAAATGTCCTCGATCACCGACTCAATTGTAGAACCGTTTATATGAACTTTATCAACCGGTACCTCTACTGGAACATGAATTACCATGTGGAGCACCACATGTTTCCGCTCGTTCCTTACCACGCGCTGCCGCGACTTCACGCTGCTGTGAAGGACGACTGCCCCGTGCCGTACGCAAACCTCTTCGATGCCTGGCGCGAAATCATCCCCACCGTTCTCCGTCAGGTTAAAGACCCCGCTCACCATGTAAAGCGCCGGCTTCCCACACCCAAACCCCGACCGGATCAAGTCCCCCTATCCTCCCATGGCAAATCCGACACGGATGGGTGGATCGAAATATGCGCGACCGCCGACCTTGGCCCCGCCGACGTCATCCGCTTCGACTACGGCAAGAAAACCTACGCCCTCTACCGTGACGGAGATGGTTATCTTTATGCCACCGACGGCGTCTGCACCCATGGCAACACCCATCTCTCCGACGGCTTGGTCAAAGGGAAGATCATCGAGTGTCCCAAACACAATGGCCGCTTTAACCTGGTCGATGGCTCACCTGCCCGACCGCCTGTCTGCCGGGGTCTGGCCACCTATCCGCTGGAGGAGCGAAACGGCCGCCTCCACCTCAATATCATTCGTGCCGGTGGTGCTGGCGCGCGTATGCAGAAAACCTGTCACCTCCGCGTCGTCGGCAACCGAAACGTCGCCACCTTCATCAAGGAGCTGCTCCTCGAGCCCGTTGATCCTGCCGAAAAAGTCTCCTTCACCCCCGGCGACTACCTTCAACTCGACATCCCCGCCTACGGGGAGATCGGCTTCAGCGAATTCGATATTCCCGAGCCTTACGCAACTGTTTGGAAAACCCACCACCTCTTCGACCTCGTTGCTTACCATGCGAAATCCGGTCGCCGTAACAACTATTCCCTGGCCAGCAACCAGCAGCTTGAGCGCACGTTGCGTTTCAATGTTCGCATTGCCACTCCACCCCCCGGTCAGGACTGCCCGCCGGGCATCGGCTCCAGCTACGTCTTCAAGCTCAAGCCCGGCGACACCGTCACCGCCGTCGGTCCGTTCGGGGACTTCCATATCAAGCCCACCCAACGTGAAATGGTTTACATCGGCGGCGGCGCCGGCATGGCCCCGCTCCGTTCCCATCTCTCCCACCTTTTCGAAACTGAAAAAACCGCCCGTAAAGTCAGTTTCTGGTACGGCGCCCGCTCGAGGCAGGAAATCTTCTATGAGGATTACTTCCAAAATCTGGCCAATCAGCATTCCAACTTCGCCTTCCATCTGGCCCTCTCCTCACCACTGCCGGAGGACAACTGGACCGGCCACCTCGGCTTTATCCACCAAGTTGTTCTGGAAAAGCATCTGCGCGAGCATAGCCATCCCCAAACCGTCGAATATTATCTCTGCGGGCCGCCCATGATGATCAAGGCCTGCACCAAGATGCTGGCCGAATTCGATGTTCCCGCCAATCAGATCGCCTATGATGAATTCTAAATCCGCTCCCATGTCCCGTTTTCCCACCGCAGTCTCAACCGTGTACATAAAACTCCATGGCTAACTTTGCATGTGAGATTAACTGGAACTCTAAATAATAATACAGAACATTAAAAATTGACTATGAGAAGCTATAATTTCCCACCAACACCCCAATTCGATATTTTAAGACAAGAAGCAAACCAATATCTTGCGCATCTTGGCTTTTCAAAAAAGCCGTCATCTCTGAGTAGCTTTCACATTGAAGGTCTTTTAAAAGATGGAAATGATGAAAGTTACGTCCTGAAGCTCAAAAAAACCGAGAAGCGCCTATGTGTGGAGATACACGGTTCAGGATGCCGTGGCGTTGCTCATGGATTCCATCATCTTTTGGAAATGATGGGATTTGGATATAGTTTTTTTGCGGATTCTATTCCTAAAACTTTCGACTTTAAATGGAAAGGCAAGAGGAACCTGATGGTAGTAAAACCGGATTTCAAAGTGCGGGGATTCCTTCCGTGGCACAATTTTTTAAATAGTCCTACCACTTGGAATATTTCTGATTGGCAGCACTATTTGAGTACCCTTTGGAGAATGCGGGTGAATTTGCTCTTGGTCCATACCTACGATGAAGAACCGCTAGGTGCTATCCCTGATGGGAAGGGGAAGTGGCTTTTGGGCAAACCTTTTCAGACAAGTTGGGATGCACCATGGGGAGGTACTCCCAAAATTAAAACAGACGATTATGCTTACGGGACTGGAAAATGTTTTAAAACAAGCAAATCTGGTGTTTGGGGAGCCTCAAATGCCTTTGCCAACGATCCCATAGCACAGGCGCAAACGGAATTTGCCCAGGCTGTTGCCTTTGGAAAATCCCTTGGAATTGAAACCGCTTTTGGCTTTGAACTGCGAGGCGATCCCACAAATATTGAGTATCCAAAGTTTTTACGTCGCAGAATACATCATGTATTACAGACTTATCCGGATATTTCGACTCTTTGTCTCTGGCAATCCGAGGAATGGGGAAAGAGAGGCTGGGTTCAGGGTGAAGCATCACCAGGTCTCGAACAATTAATTGATCAATATGGTCACTATTTCTCCTATTTCAAAAAAGCGCCCAACCGATTCCACGAAGGACTTCGTCTTGCGAGTCTCATGAATATGTCCTACCGCGCAGCAAAGGAAGCACGGCCTTCCATTCGTGTGGCGCTAAGTGGATGGGGGGGGGATTTTTGGATGCATTGTGGAGAATTTTGGAAGGGCTTGCACCAAGCTCTTCCTGCTGATGTTGTATTTGCCGCCCTTGATAATATTTATCCTCGCGCGCAAGACCACGTGAGCACTGCGATTCGGCGCGTTCCCAAAAAGCGTGAAATATGGATTATTCCATGGATAGAATCCGACGGGGCTGCCGCTTTTGGAAGAAATAGTCAGTGGCATCCTCAAGAAGATTTGGCGCATTTTGATACTTTGATCAAATCGGCAAAAAGACTTGGATATCAGGGAATGTTGGGAATCCATTGGCAAACAGCCGGAGTTGAAATGTCCATGGCACACCTTGCTGCGAGCGCATGGAATAGTAAAAGGACTCCTCATGATTTTCGTCGCGATTACGCCCAGGCTTTTTTCTCCAAAAAAAGTTTTATTGCAAAACAAGTAGCGAAGATTCTTGGACAACTTGAAGCGCTTGGCGCTGGATGGACCGGAACGAGTCAACAAATCGAATGCGGCCACTTTTCATGGGAACCATTCCCTGCTCTTTCAGAGCAAGGCCTTACTCCGGGTCTTGAAAAACTTTTTCAGGATATGCGGAAAGTGAGAGCCGATCTCAGAAACTTATCCCACATGGATCTAACGGCCCCCCGCCGCATGGATGGACTGCTTATTCAATACTTTAATCAACATAGGCGAAAAGATGCCCTGCAAATACTCATCCAATTGCGTAGTAACTTTAAAGCGTTAGACATTAAAAAACCACATGCACGCCGTCTTCTTGCGACGATGGATTTTATCATTGCTTATGAAGCAATCAAAAGGACTCTTGCTCCTCGAGGTGCTCTAAATCGACAACAAGAGCTTATTAATGAAACTGTTCATCTAGGAATAAAACCGGATTCAAGGTTGCTTTATTCCTTTGAGGCGGGAATTAAAACTGTTGAAAAACTATGGAAGGAAGTATTTCACGCTCAAATTAATCGATTGGATGCACAGGGAGATTACGGCAACCTTGTGAATTTGAATATCAAAGGATATGAGGCTTGGAAAATATTTTTGAAAAATACTCTATCATAAAAATAAAATCATAGTTTTCACAAATAATTCTCCTACACTTACCCTGAACAATCGGCGATTTGGCAATGCCGCGCAAACTGTTCACGGTGAAGCCCACGGGACCGCCTCCGAAAGAGCTAATCGAGAGCAAGGAACATCACCGATACCAGATGTAAATCCTGCGCAGGAAGCTCCAAGCGAAAGGACTCCATCCAGAGTATTGGAAGCATTACAGGGCCATGATGAGCTTCAACGCCCGAGCTTTGAAGGTTTTCGACCATACCGGTGCAAATAATCGATCTTGGCGCGATCCACTACTTGAAAGCTGATCTTTCGTGCCTTTAAGAAGCGTTGATAGGCTTGGCCGATATAGCCAGATCCACCCAATAATAAAACCATGGGAATCCAAGCTAGTCAGTAAATCAGCTTCCGTCAAAAAAAATGGGCATGCCCTAAAAGCTGGTTTTTACCTCATAGAGGTGATACCTCCTTTCCATGCTTCCCTCGGTTCGTAATCTTGTCGAGAGCTATCTACCGGGGTCCAAAGAAAAGCCCATCCCCCGACAAGCTCCCGCCTGCGCCGTCGTTCTCCGGACCGACATGATCGGCGATCATATCATCTTCGGCGGATTTATCGAGAGGCTGCGCGAGGCATGGCCCAAGACCCGGTTGGTTCTGGTTATCCCCGAGGCGCGACGAAATCTCTACGAGCACTGTCCCTGTTTCGACCAACTGATCACCTATGATTACCGGCTGCCGGGCAACCCAAGGACTCAGAGAGAAAAGATCTATCGCCAAATCCGGGACCTTCGGCCCGATTGGATTATCAATCCGATGTACATCCGCTCGAGGATCAGCGACCGCATCGTCCGGTACTGTTACGCGCCCGTCCGGATCGGCTGGGCCAATCGCAGTCAGTTTGTACTCGATCGCTCCTTTCAGCGCTTCGATAGATACTACACGCATCTGCTTTCCCCGGCTGAGATCAAACCATGGACCTCTGAGAAGACCCTGCAACAGATCATGCTGACGAAAATGGGAATATTTCCCAATGATTGCGAGCCTCAGGTCTGGACATCCCCTGAAGATGAGATTTTTGCCGATCATATTTATTCCCAACATCACCTCAGTCCTGAAAAGACAATCGTTTATTTTTCGAGGGCTTCCACTTTGGAGCGGAGTTATCCAAAACTAAAAAACATCCTCGCTTCACTGCTCAACAACAGTTCCTATTCCTTGATTGCGCTGGGCGCCTCCTCCGAGTACGAGACGAACCACGCTCCGCGCGAGGATTTATCGCCACGCTGGCTCAATCTCTGTGGTCGGACAACCATGGCCCAGTCGGCTGAAATCATGCGCCGTTGCCGTCTGGTCGTGGGAGTGGATACGGGGCCCATGCATGTTGCCCGCGCCGTCAAGGCCCCTCATGTGGTTTTGCTCGGCGGAATGCACTTCGGACGTTTTTTCCCCAACGCGACTTCGCTCTGTTCCGTGGTAATCCATCCCCTGAACTGCTACTTTTGCGATGAGTGTCGTTACGAGCAGTGCTACTGCATCTCGGATATATCGGGAACCGTCATTCGAAGCGCCATCGACGATGCCCTACACGTGCCGGGAAAAGCGCCCCGCGTTTACCTTTCCCGGGCTATTGAAAAGAGTTCAATCCTTGCTGGTCCAGTCTATGCTTGGGAACCAGAGTGGGTCCGCGCCATCGGGGCGGAAGTCATCCAAGCCAGATAGAACCGGGGGGAGGACCCAAGCCGGAATCCAGTTCCTCCACCAGCTTGTTCGTGGCCGTCCGCACGTCCCTCAGCAGTACGGCACTGGCCGGAAGATTGTCGCCGGGTGGTGACACGGAAAACGTCCGCCCCACCGGGCGAAACTCACACGCGGGATAAGGACCATAGACCACAACGGTGGGGATGCCCAAGAGTCCCGCAAAGTGCATGGGACCGCTATCGCAACCGAGCGCGAAATCGACCGTTTGCAGGCAGTCTCGCAACCCCCGCAAAGTTGGATCGAAGGTGACGCGCTCTACCTTGCATCGCGAGAAGATCAACAGCCGCTCCAGTCTCTTTGCATATCGTTCCGGCACGGAATTGACGAAACAGTGAACCGGACGCTTCCACGCCAGGGAGCGGAGCACGGAGGCAAAATATCGCGCCGGCCAGCGCTTGATTTTCTTGCTCGCATGAACCTGGACAAAGATACGCAGGACTTTGCCCGGGACTGGATGCTTTGGCATCGGCCGGGAAAGATTCAGCGAAACACCACAGGCCGTTTCAACGAGCACTTGCCATTTTTCGATCTGGTGGAGCATGGGATCGATTTCAACAACCCGATTGAATGGTTGGTAGAGGTCGATTCCGAAAGGATTGACGTTCAGAAGCAAATCCTGCGCGGGATCATGAGCAATGGCGCGTATCGGAATGCCCTGCAACTTGGCGACCAGCCGGGTCACATCGGGCCAGTGCGAAAAATCGAGACAGTAATCATAACCTTCCTGCTGGAGTTGATGCACGAGCGGATCAGCAAAAGGAGATTCACCGCGCGTATAAGCGCTGGGCTCCAGAATAAGACGACAATCCAATTCCGGAAAACAGCGCACAACATGGGCGTGGTGGTCGTTCACCAGCCAATCGATGGAAATAAATTGCTGTAACGCCCTAAGCACTGGTACGAGCATACAGACATCGCCCATCGCTCCCGTCCGGATGGCCAACAATTTGGGCCGGGCGCTCTTCATAACGACGGTTTTATACTTTCGGGAGTTTGACGTTTGAAGAGGGCCTTGAGTCGCCGTCTGAACGACAGGGACGGCGGCGGATATGGATCCTGGGCCAGGTAACCCAGCGAAAGCAGGAGGCTCTTTTCGATCTCGACTACTTCGCGAACTTTCGCCGATGACTCGGCCAGATGCCTGGCCACGGACCGCTGGTGGATGCTGCTTTTCGTCCGCTCCAGGGCGATTTCCAATCGAGGGGCCTTGATGAAATCAAGGACTCTCTTTGCCGTCGGATCAAAACGGCAACAGAGATCTTCGTAGCGGATTTCAAGATATCGCTCCCGCAACATCGCGCCATAAGCACGCCCGACCGTCACGCTGTTCACCCAATGGAGCGCATTATAGAGATGACTGCGCTTCTCGTAGGCCCGGCGGTTGAGGCGAAGTCCCCGCCAAGTCTCAATGCGGTCGGTGTCGAAATAGATTTTTTTCCAGAATGGCTTTTCCGGCGAGGTATGATCGCAAAAAGCCACATCCCGGCCGTCGCGCAACAAGTGAATGTAGAGGGCTTGGGGAAAAAGAAAATCGAGGACGGGAAGAATGTAAGCCGTTTCGCAGAGCTTCCATCCCCACCGCACGCCAGGCGAGATTCCCGTGAGATGATGGGCAAACACCTCGCGAGTCAGGTCGGCCAGGTGTGCATCCCCAGGCTTTTCCCAGTCCCAAAGCGAATCATACCTGGGATAATATCGTTCCACCAAATACTCAACCAATCGAAGCACGTCGAGGGAATCGTTCGATTCATTTTGGTGGGCTCCCATAAAGATTCCGCCCTCCTCAATTAGCCGTGCCAAAAGACGGCTCCCCGAATGGGATTTATTGAAAACGATGACAGGAGAAGGAATGTTTTGAAATTCCGTACGAATCGCCTGCAAAGTGGAAATCTCCCCGGTCATCGTATTTTATCCTGCGGCAACCTACGCAGCACTCGCTCTGCTTGCAATAGTTCTGGTAGAAGCTTTTAGAGCCCCCCTTAAATAACCCCGCCCCGATTTGTGCATCCGCTAATTTATCAACGATTCAATAAGATTTGCGTGACTCGCAACGCAGGTGGTTCCGTTCTGGAAATAGGCGCCGTTCCCTCGGAAGAAAGTCTTCTCTGCCTGCCATGTCTGCGGACAGTCCGCGAAAAAATCGGGATCAATCTCGATGGACCGCACCAGTTCCGTGATTTTACGATCCGGAGGGAAAATGCCAATGCGATGACCTGCTTCCCGGACGAGAGCTTCGATACCGTTCTCTGCAATGCCACGCTGGAACACGATCCGTTTTTCTGGAAGACCCTGGAGGAGATTCGTCGTGTGGCGCGGAAGGGTGCGCTGGTCGTGATCGGCGTGCCGGGTTACACGAAATTGGATCTCGATATCGCCAAGGACAAGTGGGAGCAAATTCCCCTGCTGAGGCCTTTTGTTCGCCGGGGATTGAGCTGGCTGACTGCTTCGACGCTGACTTTGCAGGTGCACCATTACCCGGGTGATTGTTACCGCTTTTCAATCCAGGCCGTCCGACAGGTTTTTTTCGAGGAATTCAAGGAAGTGGAGATTGAAACCCTGATGGTTCCACCCCGCATTATCGGCTCCGGGATTCGCTGATCGAATCAGGTGGGTAGACGATCTGACGCGACCCGATCCAGAATCTCGAGTAGTTTTGGCACCCAGGCCTGGATGGAGTAGTTCTTTTCACACAAGGACCGGCCTTTCATCCCGAACTCCTTCCGTAACGCGGGTGAACGCATGAACGCGTCAATCGCATCATGCCATTCGGCTTCGGAATTGGCTAAAAATCCGGTCTTGCCGTGCTGGACGATATCGCAATTGGCACCAAGGGGGGTGGCGATGGTGGGCAGGGCTCCCCCCATATATTGTAGCAGCTTCATTCCACATTTGCCGCGCTGAAATTCATCATCGACCAGGGGCATCAAACCAATATCGAGATGCTCGGAAATATTCTCTTCGACGGACGGACTCCATTCCATATAGCGCCAGCGTAAATCGGAACTGGCGGGTAATTCAGGACGGGGCTTGCTCACGATCACAAATTCAAAACCGAGCTGCTGTTGCAGCCGGGAAAACATATCAAGGTACTGAAACAGCGTTTCCCGGATCGAAAGGTCCGAACCAAGCCAGCCAACTCGAACGGGATTGGAGATAAAATCGTGCCGGGAAGGCACGTACTTTTCCGCATCGATCACGGAAGGAATAATGGTCACGCGATCCGTAACGTTACGGGCGAATTGGGCCAGCGTTTCATTACCCACCGTCACCCAGGCGGCATGCTGGCATATCCACTCGATGTGATTTTTGCGTGTTTCGCCGAGAAAAATCGCATCATCGAAATCGAAAATGACCCGGGGATTATGCCGGATCATGCGTTGTTCCCATTGAAGCTGTCCGTCCAAAAGATCGCGGTTAATGAAGACCGCATCATGGCGCGCCGAGTCGATTATATCCCGCCAGCGCGAGGCTATGCCCAGAAACTTCGCCACCCTCTTCTGCACGGAACGTCCACGGCGAGACTTTGCCGTTAGACGCCAATAGCGGGAGGGAACATTGGGCCGATGGGAGATACGCCATCCCGCTTTTTCAAGATGGGGAACGTAGAGTAAAAATCGAAAACGACTCGCCGGGTCGATTGAACTGTGAGTGCAACCCATGAGCCGCCGCCCCTTGCCGCTGGCCATGGGGGTGGTGGTGTTCATTTCCAGGTAAAACTATCTCTTCCCTGCCCGCTTTCCAGAACTTCACCATAGCTGGCCAAGATTCGTTCAAAGCATTTTTCCGCCGTCTGGCGCAAGGCGGCTTCCCTCGCCGATCGCCGCATTTCCGAAAGCGTGGCCGGGTTTAATAATTTCCGTACGGCGTTGGCCAGCTCAGAAGCGCTGGCAGGATTCCGCAGGATATATCCGTGGACGCCATGTTGCATGAGTTCAGACGCGCCGTTAAAACGGCTCGTAATCACGGGTATTCCGCAGGAAAGAGCTTCCAGTGTGGCGAGACTGCAGGGATCATAAAAGGTCGGATGTACGCAGATATCCGCCGCATGGTAATAATCGAGAATGTCATCGACAAAGCCGCAAAATGTCACCTTATTTTGCACCCGTAAATTTTCAGCGATTTGCTGATACTTTTCCACTTCACCATGTCCCACGATCAAGGCATGTAAAGGCTCATTTTGCGTCCGACTCAGGGCCTCCAGTAAGGTCTGCACGCCCTTTAGACGAAAATTATGGGCCGCCAGCAGCAAAATAACCTGATCGCCAAGCTGTCTCTGATCTCGAATTTTCCGGCGAGCGGCCAAGTCGGAGGGAGGAAGAAATCTCGCGACATCAACGCCATTCGGGATGACGCTGAGCCGTTCCCAAGGGACATGGTTGAAATGTTGAAGATCGGCCCGTGTCATTTCCGAGACGGCAATGATTCTGCCGCCCGGCGACCGGTACTGGCGATCTTCAAACTTCCGGAGCTCCCGCAACCGGCGACGAGGAGTTCGTGAAAATCGCTGTCGCCAGCGCTCACGCCAAGGCAGCGTCAGCAGATTTTGCCGCGCATCGGCCTGGCGCGATCCGAATTGCGGTTGAAGAATATCAAAGTACCACCCGCTTCCCAAATCATGGACGATATCGACCTGCAGTTGCCGGACGTATCGCTCCACTTCGGAGGCAAACACCTCTCGCTTTTTCTGAGAGCCTAGAGGATGAAGAATAAAGTCATGCTGCGCCATGTCTGGCACGCATTCACCTACCACAATATGGACCCGATGTCGCTGTTGATTCAACCAGGAGGCCAGTTGAAAGGTCCAATGCTCCAATCCTCCATGCAGAGGATCAAAACGATCGAGGATCAGGGCGATTTCCATGTGTTTGGCTCAATGACTTGAATTACGCGGAGAACGCCTCGATAGTCCGGCGCAATCCTTCCTGAAGGGAAACAAGGGGCGTCCAGCCGAGTTCGGTCCGGGCGCGCGAAATATCGGCTTGGGTATCCTCGATCTCGTCGGGTCTGCTTTGTTCCGTGTAGTTGACTGTAAGAGGACTCCCGTGCAAGGAGCGGAAAAGCTCAATGAGTTCGCCAACAGACCAGCTCTGACCGGAGGCAATATTATAGACTTCAAGGCCAGGTCGTTTCGATTTCATCGCCTGGATAAAGGCCTCCACGACATCGTCCACATAAACGAAATCCCGTCTCGGGCGTGATGATTGCAGCGTCAGTCGACCAGTCCGGCTTTGCTCCAACAAGGTTGGAATCAAAAAGCGCGAATCCTGGCCTGGGCCATAAATATTAAAGAGACGCAGGATGGCGCCGCTGATCCCGAACATCTCATGATAATTCCGGAAGGCTTGTTCGGCCATGATTTTGCTTTCGGTATAGGGAGAATGGGAAGAGAGCGGATATTCTTCGCGAATCGGAAGGTGTTGGGGACGGCCATAGACATAAGCACTGGCCAGGATGAACCGGGCGCCGATACGCCGGGCGGCTTCCAACAAATTAACGGTACCCAGCACATTGGTGCGATGAAATGCGGTGGGATCCTTGAAAGAATCGGGAACGAAAACCCGCGCCGCCAGATGAAAGATCAGCTGGCCGGAAGTTACCACCTTTTCGATGACGCGCGCATCGGTAATGTCGATTTCGTCCCGATGGCCCAGTGCCTTGACAGTGTGGCCGAGCGATTGGAGTCGCGCCACAAGACGGCGACCCACGAATCCTTCAGCTCCCGTCACGACAAACTCGCATGGACGCATGATCAAATGGCAATTTAGTGGGGAGGCTGATCCATCGGCGTTTTCACGGTAAAATCGCGACAGGCCTGCTCATAATCGTCGTGGCGCCCGATATCGAGCCAGTAGCCCTTGTGACAATATCCTCCCACCTTTTCATTCCCGACGCAAAGGGCTCTAATTAAATCGGGGATATCGAAATAAGTCTGGTGCGGCAGGTAATTCAGCGCTCTGGGTTCGAAAAGGTAGAGACCGGTGCTGACAAGATAGTTGAGTGTCGGCTTTTCGTCCCAAGCCGTGATTCGATCCCGCTCGTCCAAATGAACAACTCCGAAATCGATCGGCACCTGGCGTTGAACAACCGCCACCGTGGCCACATTTCCCTGCTGGAGATGAAAGTCGCGAAAAGAGGCCAGGTCGAGATCGCTCAGGACATCCCCGTTCATGACCAGAAAAGACCCGGTGAGCTCCGCGCGGATGAGGTCCAGCGGTCCGGCCGTGCCGAGGGCGGAAGTTTCCTCGGAGTAGCGGATTGGCAAACCGAGCTGTGAACCATCGCCGAAGAAAGTGCGAATGAGCCCACCCAAATGGCCGATGCAAATTGTGACATCGTCAATGCCGTTTTTCTTGAGATAAGTGAGAACGATCTCCAGCACCGGCTTTTCCCCGAGAGGCATCAGGGGCTTGGGGAATATCATGGTGTAGGGCAAAAGCCGCTTTCCCAAGCCACCTGCAAGAACGACGGCTTTCATCTTAAACCACGTAGCGATTGGCTGGATGCATCGCCGGGCAAGCCCGGATCCAGTCGATGGTCTGCTTCAATCCCTGTTCAAGCGAGCAGGAAGGATTCCATCCGGTTAATTTACGCAGTTTAGTGCTGTCGCAGAGAAGACGGGAAACTTCGCTGGTCGATGGCCGGGTGCGTGCCGAATCCGCAATGATCCGAACCTCGCGTCCCATGAGCCGCGCCGTCAGTTCCACGAGGCTGGAGATCGAGATTTCGCTGCCACTACCAATATGGATCACCTGCCCAATCGATTCCGATGTCTCCGCAATCTTCTCAAATGCCGCCACGACATCCTGCACGTAAGTCCAGTCCCGCGTCGGATGGACATTGCCCAGATGGAGGGCTTCGGCACCGTCCAGGATCTGCGCGATGACCGTGGGGATGATGGCGCGAGCGCTCTGACGTGGCCCAAAGATATTGAAAGGCCGAACGATCTTGAGCTGCAATCCAAAGGCGGCATGGTAGCTGATCGCCAATTGATCAGCACTTATTTTGGTAGCGGCGTATGGCGAACGAGCCTTCACCGGATGCTCCTCATCAATCGGAAAATAACGCGCCTCTCCATAAACTTCGCTTGTGGAGGTGATCATCACGTTTCCGATTTCTTCTCTTCGGCATGCTTCCAAAATATTGTAAGTCCCCTCCACGTTTGTTTTCACGTAGGCCAGGGGGGATTCGTAGGAATAGGGAATGCCGATCAGGGCCGCGAGATGGAAGACAGTTCCGCAGCCCCGCACCGCCGCCTGCACTGAATCGTAATCGCGGATGTCACCGCGAAAAATCTCGATCTCCTTTTCAACGGCCGACCCGGCGAGCCAGCCGGTGCTGCCCGACGAATTGTAGCGCGCGAAGGCGCGGACCCGATGGCCGCTGGAGACAAGCCTCTCGACCAAATGCGAACCGACAAATCCAACAGCGCCCGTCACGAGAATGGGGCCTGGAATAGTTGTCATGACTGGGAGTCGTGGTCCATTGGATTCGGGTTGGACATCGTGGTCTGCACAAGCGCAATAAGTTGGCCGACAGTTTCCACAAGGCCGGCTTCCTTGTCCGGCAGTTCAATCCCAAGGCGTCGCTCGATTTTCAGGACCAGTTCGACAAACTCCAGCGAATCACCGTCCAAGTCCTGCTCAAAACGCATTTTCGGCAGAATTGGCTTCGGGCAATTCTTGTAATGCTCCATGATCAGCTGGTGGATTTTGTCCGTTAAAGCATTGGTTTCCATGATGAGAGCTACGCCGTGCCCGGGGAATTTTTCCCGGGAACAACCCCGAAATGTCTTTCCAACAATGCCCGCCTTTCGTCTTCCGGAAAGTGCAAAGAGTCCAAAGTGTCCGGGCTGTTCAGCAGGCGCGAGACCAGCAGGCTTGCCCGTCCCACCACGCGGGCGGGATTGCCGATGACGAGCGAGTTGTCCGGAATTATTCCCCGGACAACACTGCCCGCACCTATGATGCACCCGGCGCCAATCCGCGTTCCAGGCAGGAGAATGCTGCTTTGGCCGATGTAGGTATTGTCCCCCACCACGATGCGTCCGAGATGCTGGGTGTTGGGATGGGTATCCCGAATCAACCAGAATGATGCATCATGGGTTAAAAACTGGACACCTCCTGTCACCGCCACGTGGTTCCCCAGTTCGACCAGATAGGGCTCAGTCGAAAACTCTTCCGTTAAGATGGCGCACCGCTCGCCGATTCGTACGCCTCGCTGGCGCAAGCGCGCGATCCGCTTCTCCATCTCATTCCGACTGTCTTTTGGCTGCTTTTTGCGCTTCCCCAGCGCGTCTCGCAGTTTTCGCTTGATGAATTTCCACATAGGAAGCTCCAGGCCTTCAGTTTTTCACCGCGCTTTACTACTTTATCTCCTCCGTAAATTGCGAAGAGCTTGCAACGGCGCATAAGCTAATACCAACCATCTCCGCTTTCGTCACGCCCTGTTCATCCTTGGCGTCGAATCGAATCTCAATCAAGTCTCCCGGTTTCAAGGCTAATCCGCGGTTCAGAAAGGAAAAGTGATAGGTACGGTTGCACCATGCACCATAATCGCTACTCCTGAGCCATCCCGAGCGCGAGGCGGTAAACCGCACGATGATGGCTAAGCCCGGATTTGGCCGGACGTTTTCCCACTCTGTTTCTCACTTTGGCCTTATTTGGCCTTATTTATACGCAAGATACTTATTATCAATGTGGTGCGAGTGCGGAGAATCGAACTCCGACTTCAAGCTTGGGAAGCTCGCGCGCTACCTTTACGCCACACTCGCTGGATTCCCACCCGATGGCCGCCTCGCCGTCTCAGGCGTGGGAGTTGATTTTTTCCACCAAAACTTTTTTGGCTGCGGTGCCGACCACTTGCTCGCGGACCTCGCCTCCCTTGAAGAACAGCAGCGTGGGGATGTTATAGATGCCGTATTTCTGGGCGAGTTCGCCCTCCTGATCCACGTTCACCTTGACGATTTTGACCTTGGCGGGCAATTCTTTTGCGATTTCATCCAGCAAGGGAGCGATCGCCTTGCACGGTCCGCACCACTCGGCCCAAAAATCGACAATCACCAGCTTATCGGACTGGACCACTTCACGCTCGAAATCGACAGATCCTACAGGAGATACTTGGTTGCTCATTGCCATCAACCTATCAGAAAAGTTGATAAACACCAGCGGCCAAAAAAATTGCGGCGGCCCAAGTCAAAAAGGCCAAAACTGCCATCAGCACGATCGTGGAAGTGGATTGCGGAGCGGACATTACGGCACCAAGTTAAATGTATCCGTAAATGCTGGCGAGCAAAAAAGCCGCAGTACCCCAGGTCAGCAAGGCCAGCAGCCCCGTCAAGACAGTCGTTACCGTGCTGAATTCCTCGCCTTGATCGAACTTTATCGCCGCGGGCACCGCTGTCGCGGGGGCTCCCGGAGTCGTGGGCTTGGGGGTTGTTGTTGCCGCCGCTGCTGCCGCAGGCTTCGGCTTTGCCGCGGCACCCGTCACGGTCGCAGCAGTTGCAGCAGTTGCGCCGGCAGCGAGCACCACCGCCGTGCCGGTTGAAGCAGGTTTTACGGTCGGAAGATTTCCCCCGGGGCGGATTCCCGTAATCCCCGGCAAACTTGGCTTTACCGTAATCCGGGCCGTCTCCTTCGGCGGCGGGCTCTTCATCACAGATGTGCCCGATTTTGCACTGACTGCAGGCGGCGTGGGCGAAGGTGCGGTTGCCGCGGGTTTCAACGGAGCGGCGCTGGCGCTCGACGGTTCCACCGGACGGGTCACTGCGCCGGTAGTCACCGGCTTGATTGGAATTACCGAAGCAGGAGCAGCGGGTGTGGGGACGGACGGCTTGGGAGCATCTGGAGTCATGGGCATAACGGGCTTGATCGGGCTCACCGGGCTGGCGGTTACCGCAGGCTTCGCGCCCGGGGTGACTGGCGTCACTGGAACCACGGGTTTCACGGCTCCCAATGCAGGCGTCGGTGGCGTCCCTGTTTTCGGCATAGCTGAGCTTGCCATGGCAACCGCAGCTACAGACATGGCTTGGGTTCGACGAGGCGGCACGATGGCCGCTGTTTTCGGTTTTTCCTTTGGCGGTGGAACACTCGATTCTGGCACATTAGTTTGTGTGAGCTTAAGCGCGGCTGTCGCTGACGGTGATACGCGCGGAGGAGGCATGACCCCGCCCGCTGCTTGCTTCGGGACAACGGTCCCGACTTGAGCTGCGCCCGAAGGGGGGGCCACGGGAGTTCCCGGAGTGACCTGCTCGCCCGGCGTCACCGTCGCAGGACGCGGTGGCAACGCCGGCATGACATCCATGCGTTTTGTGGGCGGAGGCGGAGGCGGAACTACGGATGTCTTCTTCACTTCGGCCACTGGCGGAGGAGGAACCACGGCTTCCACTTTTTCGGGAGGCGGAAGTCCAGCGGGTTTGCTTTCCGGCACCGATGGAGGCGCCACCGACTCCGTTATCTCGGGAGTTGGTGCCGAAGGAGCGGGCATCGTTGCAGTCGTCAAAGGGGTGGCCGGCGGCATTGGCGCGGTCACCGTGGGGATTCCACCTGTCGTCTTTTTCTTCGGGGGTTGCAGCGGCGGTGCCACAGACGGCGGCGTTGCACCGGCGGCAGGAAGGTTTTCCGTTGTCTTTTTCGTCGCTTTTTCGGGAACCGGAGGCGCCAATGGAGAGGGGGGGGGGAGCGATCGGGGCAGGCCCCGAGGGAAACTTTGCCATCGAGTCTTCCTTCGGCAAAGCAACCGGCACGGACGGTTTTACCACCGGGCCTGATTGAGCCACCGTGAGCGGAACGGGCGGAGCGACCGTAGGCATCACGCTCAACGGCTGAGTCACCGCCTGCGAAGCCGGGTTTGCCGGCAAATCGACCAAGCGCAAAGAACTCGTAGGACGTTTCAACTGCACGGGCGCTATTCCACCGCCCGGAAGCTGCGGACGTCCCGGCGCGACCGTCACACCCGATTGCACCTCAGGCGGCGTCGAAAGGGGAGGTTGCGGAGCCAGCGACTGCGGTATCACGGGGGGCGGCGCTTTTGCCTCAACCGTCGACTGAGCCGATCCTTCTGTTGGGATCACGACCACAGCCGGGTCGCTCTTGGCCACAATACTAACCCGTGTCGTCGGAGTCAGATTCGGCGGCTTCGACTGGTGGGGAATCGGGTCAAACCGTTGCGTTTTTTCAGTTTGGCTGCTCTGCAAAAAGACCTTCGCCTGCGGATTCGCCACGATAACGCGCGGCGGTAAGGTTGGCGTGCCGACATGACCCGAGGGAGTCGTCGTCGGCTCCACGCCCGGGTTCGGAATCACCTTCGTCGCCGGTTTCCCCAGCTCGGGTGATGCAACTCCCGCTACCGGCTGGGTCGGGGGACGGGGCGGAAAAAGTGGGGTTGTCTTCGATCCTGGAGGCGCACCTGTCAGCGGCGGCGCCTTGGGTGGGAGCTGAGGAATCGCTCCGGAGGGTGGGCGCGATAAACTCGGAATCGGCTTGGTCACCGCCGTCGACCAGGCTGGAGGCACCGTTGGCATCGGAGTCGTCTCGATGCCTCCCACTCCCATAATCGGCAGAGTTGTTGCCGCGGAAACATTAGGGCGCGGCGTGATCTTCGTCGAAGCCGGTTTCAGCGGCCTCGGAGGAAGGCTGATACGGAGCGTTTCGCGCTGTGGAGCTTTCGGCTCCTCAGATGGGGGAGGAGAGGCTGAATCGGCCATGGACTAGGTTTTTATAGTTATTTCGGAAAATGTTCAATGGCGAAGTTGGCAACCACAACAAATTTTTATAGCAACCCTTTCCAGCCCAAACAAGAAGAAATGCGCTTCCTACGGTCGTCTTGGTGCCAGCTATCGATTTTACGTAATCAAGAACTTCTGGAAATCGACGCACTTTTCTCGATTTGAACAAAAAAGCCGCATTCAGGTCTTATGCCGATGGCAACCGCAGAATTTGCAAGATTCGCTCCAGATCCGCCGGTGAAAAATAGGCGATTTCAATTTTCCCCGCGTTCGCCTTGCCCGTAATCCGGACCCGCGTGCCCACATGCTGCTGCAACCGCTTCTCCAAGTCAGCGAATATCGCCCCGCTGGAGACCGTCGCGGCTTTCCGCTTCGTCGCCGGCTTCGACCCGGCTCGCAGCGATTCAACCAGCCGCTCCGTCGCCCGCACCGTCAGGTTCTCCTTGCGGACCCGTTCCGCCGCCAGCAACTGCTCCTCAGCTCCGAGCAGTCCCAGGAGCGCTTTGGCATGCCCGACACTCAGATCACCCGAGCCGATCCACGCCTGTACCTGCGCCGGCAGCGCCAGCAGCCGCACCGCGTTGGCAATAGCCACCCTTCCCTTGCCGACCTGCTTCGCCACCAACTCCTGCGTCAGGGAAAATTCCTTCATCAGCCGCGCATAAGCCTCGGCCTCTTCGATCGGGCTCAGGTCGGCCCGCTGCAAATTTTCGATCAGCGCCAACTCGAGCACGTCGCGGTTGCTCGCCTCGCGCACGATGACCGGCAGAGACTCGATCCCCGCCTCGCCCGCCGCCCGCCAGCGCCGCTCGCCGGCGATCAATTCGTATTTTGCGCCCACTTTGCGCACGATGAGCGGCTGGATCACGCCCCGCTCCCGGATCGAATCGACCATTTCGGCCAGCGCCTCCGGCCGGAACGACTTCCTCGGCTGGAGGGGACTCGGCACGATCTCCGACCGCGCAATCTGCCGGATCGACTCGCCTCGCTCCGCCACCGGTTCCGGTGCCGCCAAACCGGCGGGTCCGCCGATCAGGGCGCTGAGTCCCTTGCCTAATGCTGCTTTGGCCATTTGTGATTTAAAGCGGGTTGGCCCCGGCTTGTCGAGTCCTGCGGACAGCAGTTTACGCTTTGCCCTAAGCGATGATACTCCCCTCAAAAGGTAGCCGTCGCTGTCCCAGCGACGGATGTTTTGACGTTGGTTCCTTTTCTCCTTTTCCCGGAGCTTACCTTTTATCTGCAATTTCACTTGTTTTATACAATCTTTTCCAAAGCCCAATTATCAGAATACATCCGGTAATGCCCGGCATTATTGAGAATATTCCAGCTCCAAGAGTATCTGCTTTAAATATAAACGCTGACAATATACAACCGATTCCTGCACCTGTGCAGCATAAAGAGGTGGCTAGGCCTTGTCGAAAGATGGCAGGATTACCTCTAAACATTGGCCCGGTAAATAAATCCTCTGGAACGGCAAATAGCTTGAGATGCACGTAAATATAAAAGCCAACGGAAAATACGGTCGTAACGCTGCCAATCAAAATACCCACCCCAACCCCTAAGTCTCGAAGTGATTGATCGTTGGATATAGCCATCCTATAAGATCCTATTATCGATCCAATTAGTCCGAGGGGAAAGGCGACTAATAGTTGCTTTGAAACTTTGGTTACCATACGTAACTTCCGCCGTCTCCAAGAAATCCCCCAACTTCTAAATCTCCACCAATAGACGCTACGAGAGAAAAGGGAACTGGCATAGTTTTATTCACCGACGGTCATAGACCGCCGCTACAGGACCCTCTTCTTCACATCCTCCTGCACCTCGGCCCACCATGATTCGAGAAACACCTTGCGCTGCTTCTTGATGGCCTCGAGATCGCCCGAGGCATCGGCCCGGGTGAAGAAGTAAAACTTGATCTTGGGCTCCGTGCCGCTGCCGCGCACCGCCATGCGGCTCCCGTCGGCGAGGTGAAACAGCAGCATCGTCTCCTTGGGAATCTTCTTTCCATCGGCATCGTGGAAATCCTGCAGCCCGAAATCTTCCACACGGGTCACGGCCTGGCCCTGGTAGTCCGCCGGCGGCTGGGCGCGGAACGAGGCCAGCAGCTTGGCGATCTGCTGCGCGCCCTGTGCGCCTTCAAAGGTGAGCGTGCCGAGCCGCTCCGTGTAAAAACCGGCCTCGCGGTAAATCGCATCGAGGTACTCCACCAGCGTCTGGCCCTGGGACTTGGCCCACGCCGCCACCTCGGCGAACATGAGCACGGCCGCGTTTCCGTCCTTGTCGCGCACATAATCGCCCCCGGTGTAGCCGTAACTCTCCTCCCCACCGAAAATCAGAAAATGACTCTTCGCGAGCGCCTCGGCGCGACGTTCTTTCGCCGTTTTTTTTCCGTAACCGGGATCGTTGAGCGCCTTCTCGTAATCGTACATTTTTTCGCCGATGTATTTGAACCCGGTCAGCGTATCGATGCAGCCCACGCCGAACTTTTCCGCAATCCGCTTCTGCAGATCGGTCGTCACAAACGTCTTGATGAGCACGCCGTGCTTCCTGTTCGCCTCCGTCAGCACTCCCTGAGCCGTTAGGCGCGAACACCGATAATAGGCCATGATCGAACCGATCATATTGCCGGTGAGGAGGATCATTTTTCCACCAGCATCGCGCACCGCCACGCCCATCCGGTCCGCGTCCGGGTCGGTCGCCATGACGATGTCCGCGTTTTCCGCCTCCGCCTGCCTGATGGCCAGTTCCAACGCCTCGGCATTCTCCGGGTTTGGCGATTTCACCGTCGGAAACCGCCCGTCGCCCTTACCTTGCGCTTCCACAATCGTGTAACGAAACCCGAACCGGTCGAGCAGCGCCGGAGTCGAGCGGACACCCGTTCCGTGGAGGGGCGTGTAGACAAACTTGATCTTGTCCCGCGTGGCAGAAATTGCTTCCGGTTCCAGCACCAGGTCGGCCACTGCCGCTTGGTAGGCGGCGTCCACGGAAGCGTTGAGCGTCACCACTTTGCCCTTTTGCTGGATGGCCCCCAGCACGGCGTCCAGCGCCGCTGGATTTGCGGCAAATTCCTGAAACTTCTTCGTGATCCCGGACGCGTGCGGTTCGACCACCTGCCCGCCGTCGCGTGAATAGAATTTCATGCCATTGTCGTGGGGCGGATTGTGACTGGCGGTGATCATGATTCCCGCGAATGCTCCACAATGCCGAACCGAGAACGAAAGCTGTGGCGTCGAGCGGTCCTCGGCAAATAACAGCGCGTCGATCCCGAGCGCATTGAGCGCCTCCGCCGCCTTCAACGAAAAATCGCGCGAGAAAAAGCGAGTGTCGTGCGCGATCACCACGCTCAGTTGTTCCCCCGGATAACCCTCCCGCAAATAGGCCCCGAGCGCCGAGACCGCCCGGTGCACGTTCTCGAAATTGAGCATGTTCGTCCCCGCACCGGGAAACTCCGGCTGGCCCAGCGGCTGCGGCCGGCCCGCCTCGCCCTTCGTCACGATCTTGCCCACGGTGCGTCCGCGCATCCCGCCGGTCCCGAACGCAATGTCGCGGAAAAACCGGTCGTCCAGTTCCGTCCACGCCTTCTGCGCCAGCAGTTCGTCGATGCTCTCCCGGTCCCGGGCCGTCGTCGCCTCGGCACCGTAAACACGCTCGATATTGCGCTGCGTCGCGGGCAGCAGTTTCGTCTTCGCTTCGTCGGAAAAGGTCGGGGTTGGCATGTGGTTGACTATAGAGTGACCCGTCAGTCTGACCAAGCGGGAACTCTACATCCAAGTCCTGGCCGGACGGCCATCGCCCAGGGCGAAGCGTAACTGCCGTCCGCAGAACCCAGAGGAAAAAGATGCGCAGAAATAACTTCGTGCTACGTTCCGGGAACTTAATCATTTCGCCTTTTATGAGCACCCCCACGACACTCGATCCCGCCACCCTCGTTGCCAATCTTCACTGGCGCTACGCCACCAAGGTCTTCGATTCCACCAAGACCATCCCCGCCGACGTCTGGAAGGGCCTTGAGGAAACCCTCGTTTTGACCCCCTCCTCCTTTGGGCTCCAGCCCTGGAAATTCCTCGTCATCACCAGCTCCGAACTCAAGGCCAAACTCAAGCCCCATTCCTGGAACCAATCCCAGGTCACCGACTGCTCCCACTACGTCGTCTTCGCTTCGCTCAAAAAAATCAGCGAGGCCGACATCGACGCCTTCCTTGCCCGCATGGCCGAGATCCGCAGTTCCACCCACAACTCCCTCAAAATCCGCGGCACCGCCCTCGACTCACTCAAAAGCTACCGTCGTATCATGGTTGGCGATCTCATCCAGGGCGCACGGAGTAAAGTCGCCGCCGAATGGGCCGCGCGCCAGGCTTACATCGCACTCGGGAACTTCATGACCGCCGCCGCGCTTCTTCAGGTCGACACCTGCCCGATGGAAGGCTTCATTCCCACCGAGTACGACAAGGTCCTCGGCCTCGAAGCTCGCGGCCTTACCGCCGCCGTCTGCTGCGCCGCCGGTTACCGGAGCGAGAACGACAAATACTCCAAGCTGCCCAAGGTCCGGTTCAAAACGGCGGATGTGATTGAGCGTCTGTAGGGTGTACATTCAAAGTGGGGCGAGACAACCCGCACTTTGAGGAAATTCGGTACCGGTTATTCGCAAAAGTGCGATATGACCAATCAAAAACATTGCTGAGTATCGGTGAAACAGAAAGAACGTAAATTGGATATGCCCACCAAATTCGCCTCATCACATAGCGGTACACATCCGAACCCACAATTTGAGTCCCGTTACCAAGCAAGAGGCGAAGGTCTTTGTTAAGTTCCTCTTTGGATAGGTTTAATTGTCTGGCCACTTCTGGATCTTGTAACGTTCCAATCGCAAATCCTCTTTGCCTCAGGGTCTTATCCCAAAAGGGAACCCATTTTCGGCAGAATCCGCAGGTATCGTCATATAGCACGATGCCTTGTGGCGCGATTTGTTCCTTGGCATCTTTCATTCTACGAAAGTCTTATACCACGAGAAACGGTCACATCCGAACCATCTGCTAAAAATGCCGACGTTGGGGATTGTTTTAGGCAATCAACGAAACGATCTCCGTAAAGACTCTTTACATCGCAATCCAAGACCGCAGAGCGTGCTAACCAAACTCGCCATTTGGGATGCTCGACTTGGTATTCAAACGTTCCTCCATCACTTTGCCGGGCGTATCCCCAGTAATGTTCAGTTATAAACTCTTCCAGAGAATCACTCTTTGTCTCTTGAGGCTCTCCTACCGTTGTCATTCGCATCGACTGCCAGCAACCTCTAAGCCGCCATGAATAGTCTACTTTGGTATTATCGCCATAAGACTCGATGGTATGTCTCATGGGCAGGGATTCATAAGCTTCTCCGTAAACTGTGCGAGCCACGAAGGCGATAGCCCATCGTGGTACAAACTCACGAATAAAAACTACACCCCTCTCCCATCCATCCGTCCTTTTACGACGAACGTAAAAGCGTAAATTCACCTCTTCAAAATTAGAATGATACGGAATTGTCATTCCTAAGACGCGTGCCTTTAAAAACAGAAATCCCACCAAACTAACGTAAGTCGTGCCTTCATAAGAGTCCAACTCCGTACCGAATGGCACAAAGGGCTTAAGTAAGACGGGGTCAATGGCATAGTTGAGCATTGCCAACCATCTCCATTCGGCTTTAAGAAAGGTAGGATTCACTAGAAATAGGCCTTAGCGGCTCATCGATGGATCGGCCAACCCATCATCGACGTTTCCAAACTGCATCATTACGCCGACCCGATCAAAATCCCCACGATAAAGACCAGGGTGCCGCCCACGACGACCTGGAACGTCGCCGACAGCAGCGGCGTATCCATGTAACGATGCCGCACCCAGGCGATGATTCCCAGTTCCACCGCCACCACCGCCACCGCCACGTACATCGCATAATGAAAATTTGAAATCAAAAACGGCAACGTGTGCCCGATTCCGCCCGCTGTCGTCATGAGACCGCACACCGTCCCCCGCAACAACGGTTGGCCGCGTCCACTCAGGACCCCATCGTCCGAGAGCGCCTCGGCGAACCCCATGCTGATCCCGGCGCCCAGCGAAGCCGCCATCCCCACCAGGAACGCGTCCCGGCTCTGATGCGTCGCAAACGCCGCGGCGAAAACCGGCGCCAGCGTCGAAACCGACCCGTCCATCAGGCCGGCAAGCCCCGGCTGGACAATCTGAAGGACGAACCGCCGCCGCTCCGACACGTCTTCCTTTTCCCGCTCGCCCGAGGCCTTCTGCTTCTCGTCCATCTCCTCGGCCAGCTCGTAATGCTTGCTCTCCTCGGCGGCGAGATCGCCCAGCAACTGCCGCACCGCCACGTCGCTCGTCTGCGCGATGGCCGCCTGGTAAAAAGTCCGCGCCTCGTCTTCCATCGTCTCCACCTCGTTGCGGATCATGGAAACGGTCAGGTTCGCGGTCAGCCAGAGTGGCCTGCGCGTGATGAACCCCTTCACGTCCTGTCGGCGGATGAGCGGGATATGGTCGCCGAACCGCCCTCGATACAAATTCATCAACCGATGCCGATGGCCGTCCTCCTCATCGTGCATCGTCCGCAGAGAAGCCGCCGTGGCCGGGTAATCCTTGCCGATCCGCTCGGCAAGGTCCGCGTAAATACGACCGTCCTCCTCCTCGGACTGAATGGCCAACGCGAGCACCTCCTGCGCCGTGAGATCTTTCAACGTCTTGGCCATCTCTCAAAAAATAACGCCCCGCCCGTACTTGTCGAGCGGCGGAGATTGTCATAAGTCAAATAGGTCCTATAAGACTTATTTTCGTCATGAGCACCTCTGGACACCCAGGTTTCATACCTCCTCATGGGCACTATCAGGAATTGCTCTCCTACCAGAAGGCGGAAGTTGTCTATGACCTTACTTATCGATTCTGTCAGCGCTTCCTAACCAAAGGAGACCGCACGATCGATCAGATGGTGCAGGCGGCTCGTTCGGGAAAGCAAAATATCGTGGAAGGCTGCAAGGCCTCCGGCACCTCGAAAGAAATGGAAATCAAGCTGGTCAATGTGGCTCGCGCCAGCTTGGAAGAACTGTTGGTTGATTACCGCGACTTCCTTCGTGTGAGGGACCACCTCATCTGGGAAAAAGATTCCAAAGAGGCCACCTACGTCCGCAAGCTCGGAAATCGCCCCCACGTGACCTACGAGACCTACCGCGAACTCTGCGAGACTCGGCCCGCGGCGGTCGTCGCAAATATGGCCCTTTGCCTCATTCACCAGACAAATTATTTGCTCGACCAGCAACTCCGCCGTTTGGAACAGGACTTCATGAAAGAAGGCGGAATCCGCGAAAGAATGACCCGGGCGCGCTTGCAACAGCGGAACACAACGACCCGATAGTTCCGTTCCGGGAAGTACGCAACAGAAAGCGACGTAGGTCTTGCACCTAAACACAAACAGCTTATGCTAACCGGAACAATGGGGAGCCCTTCGGGGCTGAGAGGTTCGCGCCCGCGAACGACCCGATGAACCTGATCCGGATCATGCCGGCGTAGGGAGTTGTGGCACTTTCGTGCGGTGCCCAATCCCCTCACCGTACTCCGGATCATAAAAAACTTATGATCCAACCGCTAAACCCGACCGACGCTTCCTTAAAAAAAACTCCCACCCGGCGCCGGACCGCCAAATCGAAGATACTGCGCGACGTCACCAAGCCTTTCCCCAATTCCGCCAAAATCCACGTTGAAAGCAACGGGGTTCGCGTCGCCCTGCGCGAAATCACGCAGGCCCCGACCCGCGATTTCCAGGGCCAGCTCACACCGAACCCGCCGTTGCGTGTTTACGACACCTCCGGCCCGTACACCGATCCATCGGTAAAAATCGACATCCGCGCCGGACTCCATCCCCTGCGTCTCGACTGGATCACCGCCCGCGCCGACACCGAAACCTACGCGGGCCGCGAGGTCCAGCCCCGTGACAACGGCTACCTGACCGCCGGCCACGCCGAATACGCCAGCCAGCGCGAAGCCAAGGGCCGGCTTCAGCCCTTCCCCGGCCTCAAGCGCGCGCCGAAAAAGGCCATTTCCGGTGGAAACGTAAGCCAAATGCACTACGCCCGCCGCGGCATCATCACGCCCGAAATGGAGTACATCGCCATTCGCGAGACACTGGGCCGCCAGCAAACCGCCCCTGCGCAAAAATTGGCGCAAACCGATCTGCGCCATCAACATCCCGGCCAATCTTTCGGCACACGCCTCAACAACCGCACGATCATCACGCCCGAATTCGTCCGTGAGGAAGTTGCGTCCGGGCGCGCGATTATTCCAGCCAACGTGAACCATCCCGAAAGCGAGCCGATGATCATCGGGCGCAACTTCCGCGTCAAAATCAACGCCAACATCGGCAATTCCGCCGTTGCCTCGTCCATTGAGGAGGAGGTCGAGAAAATGACCTGGGCCATCCGCTGGGGCGCCGACACGGTCATGGACCTCTCCACCGGCAAGAACATCCACGAGACCCGCGAGTGGATCATCCGCAATTCGCCCGTGCCCATCGGCACGGTGCCCATCTACCAAGCGCTCGAAAAAGTCGGCGGCCGCGCCGAGGAACTCACCTGGGACCTCTACCGCGACACGCTGATTGAACAGGCCGAACAGGGCGTTGACTACTTCACCATCCATGCCGGCGTCCTGCTGCGTTATGTCCCCATGACCGCCCGCCGTGCGTGCGGCATCGTCAGCCGCGGCGGTTCCATCCTCGCCAAGTGGTGCCTCGCCCATCACCAGGAAAACTTCCTCTACACCCATTTCGACGAAATTTGCGAGATCATGCGCGCCTACGACGTCTCCTTCTCGCTCGGCGACGGCCTCCGCCCCGGCGCGGGCGCCGATGCCAACGACGAAGCGCAGCTTGCCGAGCTCGCCACCCTCGGCGAACTCACGCAGAAGGCCTGGAAGCACGACTGTCAGGTCATGATCGAAGGCCCCGGCCACGTCCCCATGCAGCTCATCCAGGAAAACATGGAACTTGAACTCAAGCACTGCGCCGAAGCGCCCTTCTACACCCTCGGCCCGCTCACCACCGACATCGCCCCCGGCTACGACCACATCACCAGCGCCATCGGCGCGGCGATGATCGGCTGGTACGGCTGCGCCATGCTCTGCTATGTCACGCCGAAGGAACACCTCGGCCTGCCCAACAAGGACGACGTTCGCGAGGGCGTCATCGCCTACAAGATCGCCGCCCATGCCGCCGATCTCGCCAAGGGCTTCCCCGGCGCCTCGGAACGGGACAACGCGCTGAGCAAGGCCCGCTTCGAGTTTCGCTGGGAAGATCAGTTCAACCTCGGCCTCGACCCCGAAAAGGCCCGTTCCTTCCATGACGAAACCCTGCCGCAGGAGGGCGCCAAGTCGGCCCATTTTTGCTCCATGTGCGGACCCCATTTCTGTTCGATGAAAATCACCGAGGACGTCCGCAAGTACGCCGCTGAAAAAGGCGTCAGCGAAGAACAGGCCCTCACCCAGGGCCTGGCCGGAAAGTCGCAGGAGTTCGTGGAAAAGGGCAGCGACGTTTACATCGCGCCTTGACCTCAGGTAAAGGCACAAGCTGTTCCTCGCGGGTCTTTCATCCCAAAAGACCTTGGCTTCCACCTCCCGCATGATAAATGGGAGATACTTCCCACCACCATGAGAACCCTCTCCTTTGCCCTCCTCCTGGTCGCTTTTGTCACCGCCCACGCCGATGACATCCTAGCCAACGAGGATTTTTCCAACGGCGCCGCAAACTGGAAGGGCGACGCCAGGGAGCCCGATGTCAGCGCACCCAACAGCATTCCATCCCTGGATAGCACCAGCACTCCCGCCAACAACGGGCTTGTCGTCCAACTCAAACCGGACACTTGCACGACCATTTCGCAAATATTCAGCACCCACGAAACCAGCCTCACCCTCACGGCCACCTATAAAATCTCCTCCGACTACAAGGCGGCAGGCTGGGGTCCCGATGGTCTAAAAAGTTTCATCACAGGGCTTCTCAATCTCCGTATCGAGGGTGCCATCGAGGCTGCACCCGGCTCCTGGCTCACCCTCATCGCCGATCCTATGCAGGCCAAAATTTGCTACTGCTCCTTTACCCCCGCGACCGGCAACCCCGCTGCGCAGACCACCGCCGCCACCTTTCCACAGTTAATGGCCCATGCGGAAAAAACTTTCTGCCTCGTCTTTCCTCCCGGCCAGGGGACCATCACTCTCCAGAAAATCAGCCTCAATCCTGCCGGCCCCTCGGGCACACCAGCCGGGTTACAGCCCTGACTGTTCTCGAATCCAAACCCGTAAGCGCCTCTCCCGATCACCTGTTGCCAACTCTCCGGTTGAGCGCGCTCAGCACGGCCTTGAGCGAAGCAATCTCGATATTCGTGTCAGACCCCGCGCCAAAAATTGCGGGTCCTGCAGGAGAACGGTATTTTGGATCGGCTACCTGAGGGTTGTTTGTTGGAATCAATGAACCTGATTTGATCTCGAAATAGGCCACCGCCTTCGCCTCCGCGCCGTGCCCCAGCGAGTGCTCCGCGTACGAAATCACCTCGAACGGCTCGACGATTTCGCTCGCGATCAATCCATGTACAAACGCGTCGATCGGGCCATTCCCCTGCCCACGAATCTGGTGCACCTCGCTCCCTTTTTTCACCCGCACAATACACTCCACCCCTTTCTCCGTCGGAGCCATCTTGCTCACGCCCTGCAACGCCAGCGGCTGGTCCAGGTCGAGGTATTCTTCCTTGAACAGTTTCAGGATGTCCTGCGGCGGCAATTCCTCGCCCCGTTCATCGGCGACGCGGTTCACGATTTTGCCGAAATCGCGGTGCATCGCCTTCGGCAACACATACCCGAATTCCTGTTCCATGACATAGGCAACGCCGCCCTTGCCCGATTGGCTGTTGATCCGGATAATCGCCCGGTAATTGCGCCCGATGTCGTGCGGATCGATCGACAGGTAAGGCACCTCCCACGGCCAGTCGGGATGCACCTGCCGGTCCTTCAGCCCCTTGTTGATCGCGTCCTGGTGGGACCCCGAGAATGCCGTGAACACCAGATCGCCCGAGTAGGGCCACCGCACCGGCACGTCCAACTTTGTGCACCGCTCATAAACGTCCCGAATCGCCGGCAAATCCTGCAAATCGAGTTTCGGGTCGACGCCCTGCGTCAACAGGTTCAGCGCCACCGTCACGACGTCGAGATTGCCAGTCCGCTCCCCGTTGCCGAACAACGTCCCCTCGACGCGCGTCGCACCCGCCATCAGGCCCAACTCCGTCGACGCAACACCCGTTCCCCGATCGTTGTGCGTATGCAGGCTGATGATCGCCCGCTCCGGATGCTTCTGGTGCGTGACGAACCACTCGATCATGTCGGCATAATGATTCGGCGTCGACATCTCCACCGTCGAAGGCAGGTTGAAAATGATCGGTTCCTCCGCGGTGTAGCCCCAGGCCTCGCCCACCGCCTCGCAGATCTCCAGCGCGAAATCGACCTCGGTCGCGTAGAAGCTTTCCGGCGAATACTCAAAACGGATTTTTGTTCCCGGCACCATCTTCACCCGGTCCTTGATCTGCCGCGTCCCCCGTACCGCGATGTCGACCACGCCCTGCTTGTCGATTCCAAAGGTGATTCGCCGCTGCGCCGGCGAGGTCGAGTTGTAAAGATGCACGATGGCCCGGGGCGCGCCCTTCAGCGATTCGAACGTCCGCTGGATCAGCTCTTCCTTCGACTGCACCAGGACCTGCACCCAGACATCGTCCGGAATCCGATTCTCCTCGATGAGACGCCGCGTGAAATCGAACTCGATCTGCGATGCCGACGGGAATCCGATCTCGATTTCCTTGAACCCAAGTTTCACCAGCAAAGCGAAAAATTCCAGCTTCTCCTCCACGCTCATGGGCACCGCCAGCGCCTGGTTGCCATCGCGCAAATCGACGCTGCACCAGATCGGCGCCCGGTCCACAAACCGGTCGGGCCACGAACGTTTCTCCATCTTCACCGCGGGAAACGGGCGGTATTTCGGATTCTCGGTTGTCATATATTTGTCCGTCATCCTGAGCTTGTCGAAGGATCTCCAACTATTCGCCCATCATCCGTGTCACCGGGCAAACCGATCGGAAACCATTTCTTTTCATTCTGAATGATCTCGTTTTGTATTTTGTATTTCTCTTCCATCTTTTGTCCGACCGACCCGCGCCAAAATGAGAGAACCCCGAGGTCCGCTCTGTTTCAGCGGGGCCGTCGGGGTTTGGTTGGCGTTAAAGCGAAAAAATCACGTCAGCTCGCTTCCACCGAACCCATCCGGCCCGGAAGAAGTAGCGTAAGTCGAAGCGACTGCGCGGTGATCTGCATGAGGGGACTCTATCATTCCCGCCACAAAAGGCAAGCTTTGGTGGTGTATCAGTTTAAAATCCCGCTCTCTTTTTAGCTTCATCCCTCATTTTAACTTTATCCGCCAGCGCTTTTTTTCTTCGAATTGAGTCGGCCCAAAATGAGCCACCAAAAAAACAAACGAAGCCAGTAACCCTTAGTCCGTCTTTAGCTTGTCCCGGAGGAATCCAGAGGGTCGCCAAGAATAATCCGAGGCCGGTTCCGGTTATAAGACTGATCCAGTACTCTTTTGATCACCCGAACACGCCTAAGCTTTTAACAGAGCCACGACCTCTTCCAAGCTCCAAACATAATCGGTATAATTGGTATAAGCACTCCGTCATCCCGAGCTTGTCGAGGGATCAGCCTCCGTGTCATTCGTCAGGTACGAGACAATTGGTATTTGCAAAAGTCCTTTGGAAGCTGATCCCTCGACAAGCTCGGGATGACGGAAGGCTGAAGACCGGACTTCCTTGCGAAACGTCCTTGGGAAACGATACCCCCTCCACGCAAAGATTACGTGGCGTGAAGGAAAAACCGTTGCATGGAATCCGAACTGCTCTACCTCTAATACCATGAGCGCCCTCACCACCTCCCCAGCCTGGAAAAACCTCCAAAACCACTACGACGCCCAGAAGGGCGTCCCGATGCGCGACCTCTTCGC
>Ga0206881_10068_pt1 | contig 37099 bp, 23 predicted proteins | sample Alteio_BWOrgCont_3_FD_152867 | JGI IMG/M metagenome (GOLD analysis project Ga0206881, IMG submission 152867) | Enriched cells from forest soil in Barre Woods Harvard Forest LTER site, Petersham, Massachusetts, United States -... | ecosystem: Environmental > Terrestrial > Soil > Temperate forest >...
CGAGGTCGAGGCCGGTGATGGTGTCGAGACCGGCGAGGGGCTGGACGACGGTACCTGTTGCGACGATGACGTGCGGTTGCTGGGCGAGCATCGGGACCAGCTTGTCGGTCATGGGGGCCGAGCTGAGTCCGATGATCGATGAGCCGGGCGGCCGGATCATGATGTCCGCACCGGCGCCTCGCGCGCGGCGGGCAGTCGCATCGAGGGTTCCATAGCTCACGCCGACGAGCGTGAGGATCATGGTCACTTCAACGGCAATGGCGAGAATACTCAGCAGCGCGCGGACAGGGCGGTGCCCCAGATTGGAGAGCACATACCTGTTGATGGACCCGAAGCGTATCGGCATGCAGATCGCGCTGTCAGTCTCCGGCCAGCGCTACGGTGTCGCTCTCTACCTGAATGCGATCTTCGGGCTGATTGCGAAGCTGGCGCTCGAAGGCTGCAAGCTGGGCTTCGATGTCTCCCTCGAGCTGCCGGCGCTTGATGATGTCCTCGCGATAGCGGCGGAGGAAGTAATCGATGGTTTCGACCCGGATGCGGATGGAGCCGGAGGGCTTGTTCTCGTCGAGATCTTTGAACGAGAAGTAGGGCGTGCCCGACTGCTCGATGATGCCCTCGATGACGCCGTAGATCGGAGCGTCGTGTCCACACTTGAAGCTGGAGACTTCGAGCGCTACGAGATTCGGATGGCGGGCTGTAAACTTTGCGGCCCAGACCTTGTGGTTGGTGCTGGTAGAGTAGCGGTTCTTCCAGACGTCGGAGATATCGAGCGGATGGGTGATGAGCCCGGCGCGGACTTCATCGCCGAAGAGCCGGTCGAGCATATCTTCGTCGGTGGGCAGCGTACTCTGCGAGAAGACTGGATAGCCGAGCTTCTGGAATTCCTCCATAATTTCGTGGTTCAGGCCGGGATCGTGGTGGTAGACGCGGCCCAGCATGACGATGCCGATGCGATCTTCGCGCTCAAGCTGGTCGAGGGTCTCGCGGGCCTGGCGGCGGATGTCGGACTCGCATGCGGCGAGCGCCTTGAACCCGATCTCAAGGGCGCGTTCGTTTTCTTCGCGGCTGAGGCCGAGGACTGGACCCCAGGCTTTGAACATCTGGTCGGCGCAGATCTTTTGGTCCTGGAGATTGAGGATCGGGTCCATGTAGAGGATGTTGTTCTCGGCGAAGATCTCGCTTTCTTTGGTGAAGGCGGCTTTAACGACTTCAGGCGTCGCCGTCACGGTCGGGCAGGCGTTTGAGCCGGTCAGGTTGACGAGGTGGCTGTGGAGCACGTCGTACATCGGGAACCAGATGGCGTTGAGCGGCTTCTTGGTGTGCTTGGTGGCAAGCAGATTGTAGACGTGGGCGATGCCGATCTTCGACGGATAGCAGGGGTCGATGGCGCCGCGGCTTGCGCCTGCACGATAGAGTTCGGGCGTGGTGTAGTCGGAGTAGAGGATGTTCTCCGACTTCAGGCCGAGGGCCGCGAAGTAGGCGTTGAAGAGAGGTGCATAGGTGTAGGTGTTGAGCAGGCGCGGGATACCGATGCGGAAGTCCTTGCGGCGCTCCATCAGAGGAACGCGTTCCTTGATGGCCTTGGCGATGAAGAAACCCTTCGTGCTGGGAACGGGGTCGGCGACCACTTCGACATCGCGCGGCCGGAAGACATCGTGCGCGGCGATATCGACGAAGTTGGGATTAGCTTCCTTGATCTTGTCGATGTCGGACTTGATGTCCTTCATGTCGGCGAGGTCTTCGACGGTTCCCTTTTCGCAGGTCGCGATGATGAGGCGTTGCTCGCCCACGCGCAGCGGCACCTTGGTCTTGCGCGGTTGAAATTCGACGGGCTTGGGCAGTTCGATTACCTTGCTGGAGCCGGGAGAGATCTGAATCTGGATGAGCGGCTCGGCCTTGGCCTTGAAAGGCGAGGGCGCGTGCGAGCCGCATCCGCCGCCGGTACTGCCCCCACCTGTGCTACAAGACGAGCCGTGCGCTGCTTCGACGGGAGGCAGGTTGGCCTGGATGGCTTCGAGGCTGGGGAGTTGCGTAGCCGCTACGGCGATTTCTTCGGGTGTCGCCACGCGATCGGCCGCGACGGCCGCTGTCTGCTCTGCGCCGCTCACGTCCACATCGATGAAGGTGCGCAGGCAATTGTTCTTGCAGAAATAGCAGCGCGTCTCTTCGTTGCGTGTGGTGCGATAGCGAATGTTGGCGACGGCTTCGATGCCGATGAAGGTCGTTTTTTTGCCGTTGGTCCAGAGGCGCAGGGCTTCCTGCGCGGCACCGATCGCGCCGGATTCACCGCAGTGCTCGTGGACGATGATCTCGGGCACTTTGCCGTTGGCGCGGAAGCTGGATTTGATGAAATCGACTTCGGCTTTCACCACGGCCATGTTGTTCTGCGTGCCGCCCTGGAGGACGAAGCGCGAGCCGAGCGCAGCAAGGTTGGGAATGCTGGCGACGTAGAGGAAGACGTTCTTCGGCAACACGTCGGCGAGACCGGCGAGGATTTCTTCGGAGCGCCAGCCCTGGCGCTGGAAGTTGACGATATCGGACTGCATGAAGACGGCGCAGCCATATCCAAACGACGGCATGGATTTAGCGGAGAAGGCGATATCGGCAAAGTCTTCGACTTTCAGACCGAAGCCCTCTGCGGTGGACTGCAGAAAATATCCGTTGCCGGCCGAGCACTGCGTGTTGAGCTTGAAGTCTTTGACGCGGCCGTCTTTGAGAACGATGAGCTTGATGTCCTGTCCGCCCACGTCGATGATGACGTGAGGATCGTCGTAGAACTTGAGAGCTGACTCGGTGTGCGCGACGGTTTCGACGAGGGCCACGTCGGCGTTGAGCACGTCTTTAAGGATGTCTTTTGCGTAGCCGGTGGTTCCGACGCCGAGGACGTCGAGGGTGGCTCCCTTGCTTTCGATCTGTTCGCGCAGCTTCTCGAACATCTCGATGGTGTCCTGAATAGGATTGCCGTTGGAGAGCTGATAGGTTTTGCAGAGAATCTCGCCGTCGGTTCCGAGCACGGCTGCTTTGGTGGAGGTTGAGCCGCCATCGATTCCGACGAAACCCTGCACAACCTGGCCGGGATAGAAGTCAGCCGGCTTGAACTTTTTCTTCTTGTAGGTGTCTCTGAAGGAGACGAGTTCGGCATCTTCGGCGACCAGGCCTTTGCCACCGGCTGCCGCCTTCTCTTCAGCGCGGCCGTAGTCAATGTAGTAAAGGAGCTGCTCGATTCCGAGATAGCGGCCTATCGCCTGCTCTTCATCCTTGCCGAATTCGACCGCGCCGAGGGCGGCGAAGTATTGGGCGTTTTCGGGAACTTTGATCAGGTCTTCCGGCTTGCTGCCTTCGGGAATCTCGACCTTGCGCTCTTTCCACATGCGCGGAATGTTGGCCTGCCATGCCTCGCGCATGCCGCGGATGAATCCGTTGGGACCGCCCAGGAGAAGAACGTGCGGGCGAAGGGTGTGGCCGCGGGTGAGGACGCTGAGATTCTGCAGAACGATGGCTTCGAAGAGCGACGCCATCAGCTCGTCGGAAGGCGTGCCGGTTTTCTGGAGGCCATTGATGTCGGTTTCGGCGAAGACGCCGCATTTGCCGGCGACTTTGTGCAGCTTGACTCCGTGATAGCCCTGGTTGGAGAGTTCGGAGGCGGGAATCTTGAGCTTGGCGTTGATCTTGTCGATGACTGCGCCGGTACCGCCTGCGCACTTGTCGTTCATCGACGGGATCTTCTTCTTGCGGCCGGTCTCTTCGTCGTCTTTAAAGACGATGATCTTCGCGTCCTGCCCGCCGAGCTCGATTACGGAGTAGACCTCGGGGTGCAGTTTCTCGACGGCAAGAGAGACGGCGTGGACTTCCTGGACGAACTTCGCGCCGACCATCTCGGCGATGGTACCGCCGCCTGATCCGGTAATGAAGATCCGCGTATTGTCGGGTGACATACCGGTGTCGGCTTCCATGCGGCGCAGGAATTCCAGTACCTTTTCCGGCTGCCGGGTCTCGTGGCGCTGATAGTCCTGCCAGATCGTTGTGTCGGTTGCGGCGTCGACAACAATCGCCTTAACTGTGGTCGAGCCGACATCCAAACCCACCAGAAATTTTTCCATCACCTTTTCCTTAGCTGGAGAGAAGGTTGCCACGCGAAAGAAACATCGGACGCCGCGCGGGGATTTGTGCTGGAGTGCCCGGGCCAGGCGCATTATCGGCGACGGCTGTACGCCGCGCCCGCAGGGAGCGCAGCGCACAGTGAAGTGCCGCAGTCAATAATGCGACAGCCAAGACGGCAGAACCCTCGAGCACAACTCGGAGCACTGGACGCATCACGCCACCTGCACTGCCGGTGCCGAAACACGCGTCCGGCGCCATGCACGGTCGCGATCAATGAGATCGCTGACATGCCATGCGAATTGCGCCGCGGTTCCGGCGATGCCCTCGCGATGAGGGACCTTGTAGAGAGCGTGCTTCAGTTTTGGGTGAGCGTCGACATACTCGCGCAGTTCGTTGAGCGGCTTGCCGGTCTGCGTCAGCACGCTGTCGAACTCTGCCCGCGCCTTGGCCTTGGCTTCAGCCAGAGCCATCTGCACGCGGCTGTGTGCGTTGACTTCGCCTTCGCCCGAAGTTTCGATGGGCAGGAAGATCATGTCCTTGAACTTGTTTACGACCCGAGATTGGACGCCGTCGGATTGGGTAGAAGGCATGCACCCAAAGGGCTTGAGCGCCAACACCATGTGGCAGAGGTGATTCACGGTGTAGTAGACGTTCTTACCGACTTCCATGTAGCCCTCACCACCGCGGGCCAGCTGGTGATAGAAGGGATGGGCCAGCCGGGATAGTTCTTTCTGCGGGATGAGGTGGTGGGCGGTGTCACCGAAGTGCTTGATGGTGCGGTGATAGAAGAAGTTCCACATTGCGCTGCCAGCGCTCAGGCCGCCGGTCTTCTTGAACAGCTTGAATTCGTTGGCGAGACGCTTCTTAACCTGATACCACTTGGGATCGCGGTAAGGAGCTTCGGCATCGGCGCGAGCTTTCGCGCCTTCCTTTGCCACGTACATCATGTACGCGATCCAGGTGGCGATCGGCTCGACCAACACCTGTGCGCCTTCGCGCTCGAGGAAGGCAAACATGTTGAAGTTGCCGTCGCCTTCGGTGGTCTGCGCCCAGAATTCGCCGGTGATCTTGATGACCGGCTTCACGCGCAGACGATCGACCTCAATGGCGTCGATGCTGTCGCGACAGGTGTGGAGGGCGTCGACGTACTCCTTGCCGTAGAGGTTGTGCGCGACCTTGCCGAGAGTGCAGCTGATGCCGGTCAGTTTGCCGTGCTTCTCAAGGAAGGGCTTCGCCCAGGTTGGCGCGGCATCCATAATATGCCAGCGCTTGCGGTCGCGGAGCGTGTCGGTCAGAGTCTTGGCCGCCTCGTGAATGACCTTGTCGGTTTCGCCCTTGTTCACTTCGAAGGGGCGAACCTGATAGACGAGCTCGTTCAAGACGTCGCCGAGGTTGAGCGCGTTGAGCATGCCCATGCCGAAGTCGACAGAAAACTTCAGGCCCGGCTCGCCGCTGGCAGCCTTGATGCCGTCGGTCTGCTGGAAGAGCAGGACGCGGAAGCCTTCGAAGCCGGAGTTCTGCAGAGCGAAGCGGTATTCCGCCTCGTACATGCCGAATCGGCAAGGGCCGCAGGAGCCGGCGGTGAAGAACACGTAGTTGTCGATGATGTGCTGCTTGGTCATTCCCTGCGATTCGAGGCTCTGCAGGTAGCGCACAAGGTTGCCGACGGTGAAATAGGTCGGGTTGCACTGGCCGTTGTTGCCGAATTCCTTTCCGGCCTGGAAGTCGGCGACCACAGGAGTGGGGATGTTCTCGCAGAGATAGCCGCTGCCGTGGAAGACGGCCTTGATCATCTCCTCGTGCTTCCAGGTGAGGCCCCCGAAGAGAATGGTCACGTAGTCGCGCTCCGGTCCGGTGAAGGTCCGCTCCACCGGCTTCTTGAACTCGCGCATGCGGGCCAGGCCCGCTTCTGCACGTAACCGAGCGCGCTCGGCGTCGATGCGCGCCTGGATTTCTACTTCAAAGTCGGTCTGAACGATGTCTTCAACTGGCATATACCTCTCCTGTGGGGTCGTAGGTTGCGGTTTGGCATTACTCAGAACTCTGCCGTGATCGAACCGTCTGCTGTTTACATCTGGCCCTTTACGCCCTGGAATCCGTGGGCTAGGTTCTTGAAGAAGTACTTGATCACACGCTGATCGTTGTAGCACCAGCCAAGAATGTGGTTCAGCGTGGAGAAGCAATGAGTCTGGCAGGTCTCTTTCTGGTGGTCAAGCTGCTTGGTGTCAAATTTATGGTCGCCTACCACGCCCCAGTCGTAGCTCGCCGTGTACATCGGAAAACAAGGCGCAAGGGTTCCGTCGACGCGGATGATCATGGAGTTCTGTCCGGCGCGGCAGTTCCATGGGAAGTGATTCCCTTTCATGAAATCAACCATCTGCCATAGCCGGGCATTCGAGTTCACCATTTTATAGCCGGAATCCTGCTTTTCGGTCAGCCACTGGATGGTTTCTTCCACAGCCGGCCAGTCATCTTTGGTGATGTAGGTGACATTGTTATCTGCGTGCTTGAAATGCTCATCCTGCTCAAGCAGCGGAGATTCATTGATGTGGTAGTCGGTGGCGATGCCGGAGTCGTGGGCGATCTCGGTCAGCTGGCGCACGTCGTCGAGGTTATTGCGGCAGATATTGATGTTGAGGAAAACGGAGTAACCGTAGCCGTATTGCTTGCGGACCAGGTAATCGAACTGCTTGCGGATTGGCACCAGCGCCTTGGGCAGGCCCTGTTTGATATCTACGGCATCGACCGCGATGTTGAAGGTGGACATGCCCGCATCGGCAAGCTTGTCAATAACATCGATGCGCAGCAGCCGCGCGTTTGTGGGCAGGTAGATCCAGAAGTTCTTCTTCGCGGCGTAGTACGTGATCTTGTGGATAAAGTCCGGACGGAGCAGAGGTTCCCCGCCCATGTAGGCGAGAACCCGGCAGCCGGTACCGTGCAGCCAATCGACCGAGCGCTTCGCCGCGTCTTCGGTCATTCCCTTCACTTTGTTGTCGAAAGCCCAGCAGTAGTGGCAGTCGAGGTTGCACTTGAACTCGGTGAAGAGATAAGCGATCAGAGGGTGAAAATCCCCTGCCGTCACACGCGAGCGGATATAGGGGAAGAGCCAGCCCTGCATCGCGTGGTAGATCTGACCGGGTGTGTATTTCCGCTTTTGCGGCGGACTCCATTCCGGACTCTCATCGATTGGGCCCAGCAGATCGGGGTATTGCGGAAAGACGGGAGCGGGAAAGGTCTGCGGTTCGCCCACCGGGACGAGTCCCATAGGAGCCGCCTGGGAATGGGTTAGAAGGTTATGCAACGGTACATCGAGACGGAAATTCGAAGTCTGCTCGGTGTATTGCTCGACAGGCATCGCGACCCTCCGTGGTCACAAACTTTTCTGTGCGAATATTTGATCGCTCGATCTTCGAGAATGTCTTTTAGGCTCGTGCACATGGTTCGCCAATTCTCTGCTAAAAGCGGTCAAGGGGAATCCACTGAAAAGAAAGAACATCATCTCGAGTTCAACAAGAGATGCTGTGGAGTTCCAACTGAAGCAATGCCAGCTAATCACCAGGCTGCCAATTTACTGGCATCCTAATTTGCCCTGCTACTTTACGGACTCGACGATCATCTATTGACTTGAGTTGTTACCAAGTTGCTTCCAAAACTGACACGCCATGGAAGGGCAGCACAACATTCTCTTACCCAGTTCTGTTCCTGCTCAGTACCCGCGGGGTAATGAGCAGGGCCTCCTGCGTTTCACGCGTGAACTGAATGAACACCGAAGCGTGCAACGCCTCCTGCAGGTGCTTCCGTCCAAACTGCGCGACCTTACTTCTGCCACCACTTTTATAGTCTGGACCGTTGACGGTTCACAAGCGTCATTTGACGGCTCACAGACGATTTTCAAGTGCTTCTCTGACGAAAATCCGGATGCGCATGTTTCAGATATTTCTTGGACGCCGGCAGCTTGCCGCTGGGTGCATGAAACACAGACGCCTCTGCTGATTGCCTCGCTCAGGGAGGAGACTCGCTTTCCTGATTTGGCCCAGTGGCTGCATATCGCGCAGACCGGAGTGGGGGATGGGGCTGTTTGCATGCTTCCATTGACCGCCTTTCGGCGGCTGGGAGTGGTGTGCGTCGCGCGCCGCCTGGGGAATGGTTTCTCGGAGGATGAGATAGGCCTGCTTACACTGGCGACGCGATATGCCGCACTGGCGATAGACGACAGGCTAAGCTTCGCGGCGTCAGAGAATGTGCGCCTGCAGCTCGAGAGCGAACAGACAAGGCTCAAGCTGATCCTCGATCTGAACAACAGCGTGGCGTCGAATCTTGAACTGAAGCAGCTTATCCGGGCAATGTCGCCGGGCATCCGCAACGCAATGCAGCTCGATGCCGTTGCCCTGATGCTGCCCGCGACAGACAGGGAAGGACTGGAGGTTTACGCTCTCGACTTTCCCGACAGCAAAGGGTTGATTCGACCCGGAGAGGTGATTTCTCCGGACAGGCTGCCGGGAAGGGTCTTCCGGTCGGGGAAACCATGGGTTGGTGACATCACCGATCAGCATCCCCAATATTTTGGACGCCAGCTCGCCGTGCAGGAGGGGCTCAAAGCCGTTTGCCTGCTGCCGCTGGTGCGATGCGACCGGGTGCTCGGAGTTCTGGCAGTGGCAAGGCTACGCAAGGACTCATTCACGGAGCAGGAGGTGGATTTTCTGGTTCAGATCGCGGGTCAAGTTGCGATCGCCATCGACAACGCGGTGGCCTACCGGAAGATCTCGGAGCTCTCGGACAAGCTGGCTCAGGAGAAGCTCTATCTGGAAGACGAGATTCGGAATGAGCTGAATTTTGAGGAGATTATCGGGAACAGCGCGGTTCTGCGGCGGGTGCTTCGCCAGGTGGAAGCGGTGGCTCCGACGGATTCCACGGTCCTTATTCATGGCGAAACGGGGAGCGGGAAGGAGCTGATCGCCCGGGCGGTACATAAATTAAGCCGGCGCAACACTCACGCCTTCGTAAAGCTCAACTGCGCGGCGATTCCTACAGGCCTTCTCGAAAGCGAGCTCTTCGGCCACGAGAAAGGCGCTTTTACCGGCGCCATTGCGCAGCGCGTGGGGCGTTTCGAGCTGGCTTCCGAGGGAACGATCTTTCTCGATGAGATCGGGGAAATACCCCTTGAGTTGCAGCCCAAGTTGTTGCGCGTGCTGCAGGAACGGGAGTTTGAGCGGCTGGGTAGCTCACGCACCCTGCATACAAATGCCCGGCTGATTGCGGCCACGAATCGGGACCTGAATGCGATGGTGGAGAGTCAGCGCTTCCGATCGGATCTTTTCTACAGGCTGAATGTCTTTCCCATCTATGTGCCGCCGCTGCGCGACAGACCGGAAGACATACCTTTTCTTGTACGGCACTTCGCCCAGCACTTCGCGCGGCTGATGAAGAAGCGCATCGACACGATTTCAACCGAAACGATGAACGCCATTGTCCGGTATCCATGGCCGGGGAACATTCGTGAGCTGCAGAATGTCATAGAACGCACCGTGATCCTGTCGTCGGGCAGCGAGCTGAAAGTGCCGATTGCGGACCTGAAGATACGGGGCGGAGAGAACGGCAACAACGGCATCCTCACCCTGGAAGAGATGGAGCGGCGGCATATCCTGTCTGTCGTCGAGCAGAGCAATTGGGTATTCTCCGGGCCTAACGGCGCCGCGTCCCGACTGGGAATGAAGCGCTCGACATTGCAGTTTCGCATGCGGAAGCTGGGGATCTCGCGTCCGACTCGCCCGTGAATGGTGCCAACATACCGACGGAGTGCCAGTTGGCCAGCATAGGTCTATTGGCTGCATTGCATCCCGGTTCTTCAAGCCATCGGTGTAAACCGCTCTAAAACATAGAAATACAGCCCACGCCGCCGATTGGTTTCTGGCAGGCAGATTGCGTCTTAACGGGCTGTTTCACGTTGCGGATCGTTGGAGATGCCCCGTCGTCGGAGATCCCGTGTTCAGAATCACCGTGGTTGAGACTCCATCCGAGGAGAAGTGGATTCTTCAGGGCCAGCTAACTGGAGAATTTGCCTCGGAACTTAGTGCAAACTGGCGGACGTCGCTCGATTTGTGTGCGGACCGGTTACGATTGGTGGACCTGGACGAGGTCACCCAGATCGACAAGTGCGGCGAGGAGGTTCTGCTGCAGATGATCCATCAGCACGCCAGATTCGTGGCGAGCGGCCTCTATACCAAGCACCTATTGCAGGAGTTACAGACCCGGATCCAGGCCGACTGATTGAACCGGCTCTCTTAATTACTCGAAGTAAGTTGGCGGCTCAGTTAACCTATAGTCTAGTATTCAGAATGGACTGGCGCTCGGATCGGAGAGATCTGGGCTCGGAAATAAGTGCCTATTCAGGCTCTCGGAAACCCCAACAACAGTACCTATATTATTTATTACCCTTGATGGGTACTATGGCGTTACCCTTTGGGTTACGGAAAGGTCGGCAGGGACTTCAGTGGGGCGGGGGTCTGGATGGGTGGCGGTGAAAACAAGGCGGCAAATACAACGAGCAGCGATGACCAGCTGGCAAAGGATGTCGCTCGCCTGTATGCATGGGCAAATGTGGAAGGAGTACCGTATCGGGATTTCTCCCGGCAAAGGAAGATACAGCAAAAGCCGGTAATCTCAGTCGCGGAGGAACAGACGGTCGAGACAATTTCGACGCACGTCGTGGTGGAATCCGAAGTAACTGCGACTGCGGTTACCACCGCGCCGATTCCGGAGCCACCCGTAATTGAAACGACGATTCAGCCGGCGGTTCAGCATGAGGCGGCGCCAACAAACGGCTTACCGATGGTTTTCGGTGAGCCGGTGAACAGCGTGCCGGTCGTGTCTGACGCCGCACCGGCGCCCCGCCCCTTAGAGCCGCAGTCGCCATTCACACCTTCGCGGGTGCGCAGCAGGTCCCGGTTCATCGACCAGCTCACGTCTCCCGTCCAGAGTGACGAGCGGCCAATCCTGGCGGTGCATTCACTGGCCGGAGGCGTGGGCAAGTCCACGCTATGCGCGAATGTCGCCAGAGTGCTGTGTTCGCTTGGCGAGCAGATATTGATGGTGGACGCGTCGGGCAGCGGGCTGCTGCCTTTCCACTTTGGAGCCAACGATCTGCGCTCGGGCCTGAGGAAATTTGTGGCTCCGGGCATGACCTATTCTCCGCTGCGGGTGATTGGCGCGGAGGAGATTACGGCCGAGTGGCTGGACGGCGACGTGCGAGCGGCGATGGCAGCGTCAGACCGAGTTATTTTCGACCTTGGGCCGGCGTCATTCGGGCTGCTGCCGAATGTATTCGGGATGACTACTACCATCCTCGTACCGCTGTTGCCGGATCTGAATTCGATTCTTACCATTCCGCGCATCGAGGCATCGCTCGAGAAGATGCGATCGAACGAGCTTAAGGTACCCCCTCCGTTTTACGTATTCAGCGAATTCGATAGTGAAAGTTCGGTCGACCAGAGAGCACGCGAGCTGGTCGCGGGGCAGTGCGGTGGGCGGATTCTACCGCTGACGATCCGTCACGGTGTGGAGGTGGGCCAGGCGATTGCCTCGCGGATGACGGTCGTGGATCACGCGCCGGACTCGGAGGTAACGCACGACTACGTTCAGCTTGCGGGGTGGCTGCAAAGTGTTGCGCCGGTCCGCCGAGCGGCGAAATCTGCGGTGCGCTGGACCGAGCAATGAAGCGACTCCTGGGGAAGTGGAATTCGCTCGGAACGGCCACCAGTTTTACAGCGGCCGTTGCGCGCCTGATCACTTATTCACTGCTTCTCTTCCTCGCCTTTGAATGTGTAACGGTCGATTTCAAGTGGCCGGAGCAGGCGGTGCTCGGCGTTCTGACGATCGCCATTACTTTCGCGATTCATGCTATTTCCGAGTCGGAGCTGGTGACGCTGGCCCTGATGTTCGCCTCGATGCTGGCGACGACGCGGTATGCGTACTGGCGGTTTTCGACGGTATTCCAGGCACTCCTGGATAGAAATCATCCGATCCCGTGGATCGATGTGTTCTTCATGCTGGTTCTGTTGTCCGCGGAGGTGTACGCGTTCGTCATCCTTTATCTCGGATACGTTCAGACGATTCGCCCACTGCGGCGGCCGCCTGTTCCGCTGCCCGCCACACTGGAGGAATGGCCGGATGTCGATGTGCTGATTCCGACCTACAACGAGCCTTTGTCGGTGGTGCGCTCGACGGCCTTTGCGGCAATGAACATCGATTATCCGGCGGAAAAGCTACACGTCTACATACTCGATGACGGCCGCCGCGAGGAGTTCCGCAAGTTCTGTGAAGAGGCGGAGATCGGCTACATGATCCGCCCGGACAACAAGCATGCGAAGGCCGGGAATATCAATCACGCGCTGCGGGTACTGACCTCGCCGTATGTCGCGATATTCGACTGCGATCACGTGCCGACCCGCAGCTTTATGCAGGTGACACTGGGATGGTTTCTCAAAGACCAGAAGCTGGGCATGCTGCAGACGCCGCACTTCTTCTACTCGCCTGATCCGTTCGAGCGGAATCTCGAACAGTTCATGGTGATACCGAATGAGGGCGAGCTGTTTTACGGAATTATCCAGGACGGGAACGATCTGTGGAACGCGACCTTCTTCTGCGGATCGTGTGCAGTGCTGCGGCGCACGGCGATCAACGAGATTGGCGGAATCGCTACCGAGACAGTTACAGAAGACGCGCACACCTCGCTGCGTATGCAGATGAGGGGCTGGAATACGGCGTATATCAACATTCCGCAGGCGGCGGGACTGGCGACCGAGAGCCTGTCGAGCCATGTGGGCCAGCGGATCCGCTGGGCGCGCGGCATGTGCCAGATCCTGCGGACGGATAATCCCGTGCTGGCAAAGGGGCTGAAGTGGCCGCAGCGCCTGTGCTACGTGAACGCGATGATCCACTTCCTGTATGCGGGACCGCGGCTGATCTTCCTGACCGCGCCCCTTATATATATGTTGCTGGGGCGGATCAACATTCCGGGCTACTGGGCAGCAATTCTTGCGTACGCGATGCCTCACCTCTTCCTCTCAAATGTGACCAACCTGCGGGTGCAGGGAAAATACCGGTACTCGTTCTGGAACGAGGTCTACGAAACGGTGTTGGCGCCATACATTCTGGGGCCGACACTGCTGGCTCTGGTGAATCCGAAGCTCGGAAAATTCAATGTGACGGCGAAAGGCGGCATCGTCGAGAAGAAGTACTTTGACGCACGGATTGCGCGGCCGTATCTGGTGCTTATCTGGCTGAATGTCCTTGCTCTACTTGTCGCGCCGATACGGATTTTTTACTGGAATGCGGGGCATCCGGGCACAATTGCGATGAATTGCGCGTGGATCCTCTTCAACATGGTGATCCTCGGCACGGCGAATGCAGTGGCGATCGAGTCGCGCCAGGTTCGCGAGGACGTTCGGATCGGTGTTCATCTGCCGGTAGAGATTCGGCTGCCGAATGGGCGGAGCGTTTTTGGCGAATCCACGGATGTCTCGCTGGGAGGCGCTGCGCTGGTGCTTGAAGAGCCTCTGGAATTGAAGGCCGGCACCGCGATACGTGTGATCTATCCGCTGCGAAAGCAGCAGGCTGCGTTCCCGGCTACGCTTGTCAGTCTGGATGGCAAGAACCTGCGGTTGAAATACGAACCGCTCAGCATTGAAGAAGAAGAATTGCTGACCCTGGTGCTTTACTCGCGTGCTGATACGTGGTTGAGCAGAAGCGAGCGCCGCCAGAAAGACCGCCCGCTGCACAGCTTCGCGCGACTGGTGCAGTTGTCGGTCAGAGGCGTGGGTTACGCGCTGCTGGCGCTGGTTCCCAAGCGGAAGAAATCGGACAAGGTCGCGGCGGCCGCACGTGCACAGACCGCGGGCATTATTATTGCGCTGCTGCTGGCGGGAGGCGCGTTATCTCTCCATGCCCAGAAGAGAGCGATGGGGCCGGGCGTACCCGCTGCCCCTTCTGCAACCGGGGAAGGAACTTTTCATTCCTCGATGTCACTGAAGGACATCGGAATTCCTCAGGTGATCGAGTTTCGCGGTGTGGATGCCTCGCGCACCATTCCGTTTTCGCTGCCGCACACTGAGGTAGTTCAACAGGCGAAACTGAACCTGCATTACTCTTTTTCGCCGGCTCTCATTGCGGAAATGAGCCATCTCAATGTGCTGCTGAACGGAACGCTGATCGCTTCGCTGCCTGCGCCATCGAAGACGGCCAATGTTCAGGATGCGCTGAGTGCCAGCGTGGCGCTGCCGGCGGAGTTGCTTGTGCGCGACAACACGCTGGGCTTGCAGTTCATCGGGCACTACACGAGGGACTGCGAAGATCCGGCAAATTCAGTGCTGTGGGCGCGAGTGGAAAATAACACGAATATCGAACTGTCGGGCTCACTGCTTCCTCTTTCCGACGATCTGAAGATTCTGCCGCTGCCGTTTTATGACGACGAGTTGAGCGGCGCGTCTCCGACTGTCCCCTTTGTGTTTGCAGAAGACCCGACGGATGCGACCCTGCAAGCGGCGGGCATTCTTGCCTCGTGGCTGGGAGTTCTGGCGAAGTCGCATACGCTGACCATGCCAGTAACGATCGGCAGCACGGTGCCCAAGGGCAACGTGATTCTATTTGCGGAGAAGCCGTCGGACTTGCCGGCGGGTCTTGACCTCGACGTGAACGGACCGACGATTGCGGTGCGCACCAATCCCAGCGATCCCTATAGCAAGGTGCTGGTGATCACCGGCAACGAGTCAGATCAGCTTGTGACCGCGGCGCGAGCGATCGCGCTGCAGAATGCCATGCTGCAAGGCCGAACCACTCACGTCTCGGATTTTGAGTTGCCGGCACCCCGAGAGGCTGACGATGCGCCCCTGTGGCTGAGGACAGATCGCGTTTCGCCGTTCTGGAATTACACCGACAACGCGGAATTGCGCAGCGATGGTTCGGGACCGCTTGCGGTTTACCTGCGTGTTCCCCCCGATTTGTATTACGGAGATCGAAGCACGATACCTCTGGTTGTCGACTATCGATATAACGCGATTCCGCTGGCGAACGGATCGACGCTCCGCGTGACGGCGAACGGAATACTGGTGAATGAGCTGCCACTTCCGCACGCGGATAATCCGAAGAAGGTGTTGTCGTATACGGCGGCTGTTCCGCTGACAGGAATGCGGCCGTTTACGAATACCTTGTTGTTCAATTTCTACTTTCAGATCGCCAAGACCGGGCACTGCCAGGACACGCCGCCGATCAATCTTCAGGGCGCAATTCTGCGCAGTTCGCACCTCGATCTCAATGGGCTGGAACATTGGGCGGCAATGCCCAACCTCGAGCTGTTTTCGAATGCGGGATTCCCTTTCACCCGGTTCGCCGACCTCTCGCAGACGACGGTGGTGATGCCTCCGGTGCCCTCGGAGAAGGAGATTGGCGTCTACCTGATGCTCCTTGGCTACTTCGGCGGACAGACGGGATATCCCGCACTTCGCGTGAACGTGGGAAACTCGGCGGCGCTGGGTAAAGATTTGGATTATCTGGTGATCGGAACAGCGGCGGACCAACCGGCGTTTGACCGCCTCAGCGGACAACTGCCGGTTTCAGCTAAGTCCGATGCGGTTACTGTGAGCGACACCGGCGGGATATTTGCAGCGGTTCAACACGCGTGGTGGCAGGTGGCGGAGATGCGTCCGCACTGGTGGTGGAAGATCAACCAGTCGAAGGAGAGAAACGGCCTTATCACCAGCCTGGGTCAGTATCCCGAGGCCGTGATTCAGGGCATCGAGTCGCCGTGGGCTGCGGACCGGTCGATCGTCACGGTTACGTTTAGAAATGATGATGCCGTGCCGGGATTCGTCTCCGCGTTCCTCAAATCGTATTCGTCGGGAAATATCAGCGAATCGGTAAGTGTCCTGCATGGAAACGAGTTTTCATCCTATCGCCTGGGAGACAGGTTCTATTTCGTAGGCCACTTACCGTGGTGGTCGCATGTCCGTTACTGGCTCCGAGAATTCCCCTGGCTGGTTGTTGTGCTTACGTTTGTTTTAGGCCTCTTTGTCGTGCCGTGGACTCGCGCCAGGCTCGATCGTCGAGCTCGCGCACGTCTGGAGGCACGCGAAGCATGAAGCAAGGTTTTCGACTCGCGCTGCTGGTTGTCGTGATGGTTTCACTCCTGAGCGGACCGGTTGCCGGGGCGGAGAGTGGCTGGCCTTTGTGGAATCGTTATGCCGCACGCTTTATTTCGGCGGAGGGGCGAGTGATTGATCCGGATCGGAATTCGATGACGACGTCCGAGGGCCAGAGCTACGCGATGTTCTTCGCGCTGGTTGCCGGCGATGCCGCGTCGTTCGAGCGACTTCGTTCATGGACCGAGAACAATCTCGCCCAGGGCGATCTCAGCAAGCATCTGCCGTCGTGGAGCTGGGGCAAGGGCGACGACGGAGCGTGGCGTGTGCTTGATGAGAACTCAGCGTCGGATTCCGATCTATGGATCGCCTACGATCTGCTGCAGGCGGGAACCGTCTGGCAGAAGCCTGAGTACAGACAAACTGGAAAGGCCCTGCTGGAGAACATAGCGAAAGAAGAAGTCGCTCAACTTCCCAATGTGGGACCGGTGCTTTTGCCCGGTCGGGTAGAGCTGTTCGCCAAAGGGGATCGCTGGGTGCTGAACCCCAGCTACATGCCGCTGCCGCTTCTTTGCGCTGCCGGTCACGCGGCGCCGGACGGCCCCTGGAGGCAGATGGCTGCGGCGCTGCCCGCCTGGCTGCGCCGCGCCAGTCCCAGCGGGTTTGCAATGGACTGGGTGGCGTATGAGGACGAGGCAAAGTCGAGTTTTTCTGCCGCCGCCGATCCGGGCGATCCTACACGTACAGCGCGGGGCAGCTACGACGCGATCCGGGTGTACCTGTGGGCCGGCATGACGGCCAAAGAAACTCCCGGCGCCGCCATGTTGCTCGAGATCTTCGCTCCGATGTCCCGGCTGATGCAGAGCGATCCTTCACCGCCGGAGACGATCAGTCCGGACGGACGCGTCCTGAGCAACGCTGCTCCTCCCGGCTTTTCTGCGGCGATGGTGCCCTTTCTTACAAGCTCGGGCCAAAAGATGGCGGCTGCCGCGCAGCTTCATCTCGTGACGGCTGAGTTCGACAGACAGACGGGTCTGCTGGGAATACCGCCCCGTTATTACGACCAGAACCTGGCGCTCTTCGCGCTGGGCTGGCAGGAACAACGGTTTCGGTTCAATCCCGACGGAACATTGAGGGTCCGATGGAAAAACTAAACCGGAAGTTTCATCGACGGATTCTTCTGATGGTCATCGGTATGTTGGCCATTGGCGTTCCATGCAGTCTTCCAGCGCAATCAGCGGCTGAAAAGATGCTGCTGGCCAAGGCGCAAACGCTCGCTGCCCATGGACGCCTCGACATGGCGGTGCAGACGTGGCAACAGGTGCTTCTTTCCAACCCGAAAAATACGGAGGCGCTGACCGGCATCGCCAAGGCCGACATGGAGCTGGGCAAACCGGACGAAGCCAGGCAGTACCTTGACCGCTTGCGGGCGGCGGGTGGAAATCCTTCGGCCATATCGCAGATCCAAGCCATGCCTCACATGGCTCCGCAGTCTGACCGGCTGAATGAAGCCAGCCGTCTGGCGCAGAGCGGCCAATACGCGCAGGCGATGAAGATCTACCGCGATGTCTTCGGCAATGAGCCTCCAGCGGGCAACTATGCTCTCGCGTACTACGATACGGAGGCAGCCATTCCCGAAGATCGGGCTCACGCGGTCGAGGGCTTGCGAAAACTCTCGCAGCAATTCCCTGCCGACTCCCGCTACGCAATCACGCTGGGGCGCATCTTGACTTATGATCCGAAGACCCGCTCCGAAGGTATCGCGCTGTTACAGCGATACAGCGGGGTTCCCGCCGCTCAGAACGCGCTGAAGCAGGCGGCGTCCTGGAATGCCCAGGCGGTAGCAACGCCGAGCGCTCCAGCAGAGGCACCAAAGAAGCCCACCGGTCCGGTGGGCAACTCTCTAGAGGCGTCAGCCTATCGGGCGCTCAATGCGGGGCGCCTGGATGAGGCCGAGCGGCTCTTTCAGGAGGTGCTCGAAAAGGAGCCGAATAACCCGCGCGCGCTGAGCGGGATGGGTTACGTCTTGATGAAGCGGCAGGAGTTTGGCGAAGCCGCCGACTACCTGCAGCGAGCGCAGGCTGCGGGAGGCAAGGGTCTCAATGCCTCCGTCGGCACTTCACAATTCTGGGACCGGATGTCCAGCGGCAATGAAGCATTGAAGGCCGGCAACAGCAACGAGGCAGTGGAGGATTACCGGGCGGCGGTGTCGATCAAGCCGTCGAATCCGGATACGCTGGAAGCACTGGGCGGAGCGCTGATGCAGCAGGGCAATTCGGCTGAAGCAATCGAGATCTTCGAGCGGGTGGTGCGGGTTGCACCAGCCCGAACAACGGCGTGGCGCGGTCTGTTTCTTGCGCAGTCGGAGTCGGGTGATTCGCAGGCGGCCCTGGACACCAGCAACCGCATGCCGGCAAACGTTCGCACGCAGTTGAATCGCGATCCTTATTATCTGCGGTCGCTTGCGCAGGACAACCTTGCGCTCGGCCGCAAGGCGGAGGCCGATCGCGTGGTCGAGCGGGCGCTCGCGCTGCCCTTCCCGAACCAGGGGCGCGATCTGCCGGCTGATCAACAGATGCAGTATGCGGCGTTGCTGATGACCGCCCAACGGTATGAGCCCGCTCTACAGCTCTATCGCCAGGTGGTCGAGGAGAATCCCGGAAATGTCGATGCGTGGCGGTCGCTGATTGCCGCGCAGCACCAGCTCCATCGCGACGATGAGGCGATTGCGGAGTTTGGGAAAATGCCGCAGATCGTCTTCGATCATGTTCAGAACGATACGGGATTTCTGGTGCTGATCGGGTCGATTTACCAGACGCGCCATGAGTGGGACCGTGCACAGAAATATCTCGAGCGGGCGCTGTCGCTCGGTGGTGTTTCCAGCTCGTCGATCGAGCTACAACTCGCGGACATCTACGCTGCGCAAGGCAACGTGCAGAAGGCCTACACGATTTATAAGCGAGAGCTCGACGTCCATCCGGACAGCCTGCAGGCGTGGCGGGGAGTTCTGAATACGCTGCATCAGTCGAACCACGATCGCGATGCGTTGCACGAGATCGCAAGGATGCCGGAGCCGGTGCGGCTGCGCCTCGCGGACGATCCCTCCTACCTGCAAACGCTGGCGTCGATCCAGGCGGCTACCGGGCAGGAGCAGCAAGCTCTGCGCACCTTCGCCAACCTGATCCAACTGTATGCGAGCCAGAACACGGAAGTGCCCACCGATGTGCAGATTCAATATGGATGGGTGCTGCTGAACACAGGAGATGACCGCAAGCTCTACACCCTGGTTTCGAGCCTGTCGACTTCGGCGGAGATGACAGACGAGCAACAGGCCAATCTGAATCAACTGTGGGTGGCGTGGAGCATTCGCCGGGCAAACAGCGCTGCTGCCGCAGGCGATCAGCGACGGGCGCTGGCGATCCTCGAAACCGCGGCGCGCGCTTTCTCGGGAAATGCCAACGTCTATACCGCATTGGCGGGTGCGTATCTCAAGGCCGGGCAAGCCAAGCGCGCGGTAGCTATTTACGCGTCGCTCGACATGAGCCAGGCAAGTCTTGCACAGTACCAGGGCGCCATCGGCGCAGCGCTCGCTGCAAAAGATATGAAGCAAGCGGAAGCATGGCTTGAGGATGCGCTGGACAAATATAAAGATGACCCTTCGATCCTGAGAATGGCGGCGCAATTTGAGCAAGCTCGCGGTGACAACGGCAAGGCCGCTGCATACTATCGCGCAGCACTGGCTGCGATGGGACCGGAATCGCCGGCCGATCTGTTCTCGCGGCCCGGCTCCACGGGTAATCAAGGCAATCCGCAGAACGGAGTGCCTCCGACGCAGCAACTGATGGACCTGCTGGCGCCAACTGGTCGCACTGCGCGCATGAGCGAACCGGTGGATCCGCTTTCGAATGGCGGAAACCACGAGATTTCCTGGCAGGATGCTCCGGCGACGGCGACTCCGACGCTGGGAGATTTCGCCGGCGTGCGCCAGGATGATCGCACCGATCTGTTTGCAACCAGAGGTGGCGATAACGAGCTTCGCAGCCGGCGGGCGCAGGCGACGCTCAACGATTTTGCTACTCCTCTGCCGCTCCCGGTGATTTCGCATCGGACATCCGAGGACTTGCAGCCCCAGGTTGCGCTGGCCTATATCGCCGCAAAGTCGGAGATCGAGCCAACAGCGTCTCTTCCGTATGTCGAGCCGACTGCGATGAAGATGCCGCCGAGGTCTCTGCCGGCAGCGCAGGAGGGTGCGGCTCGGCAGGCATCGAGCAGAACGCAGAGTTCCGATGCTTACGGTCCTGATCCGGCCAGCAGGCTGCAAACCGCGGTGCGGCAGCTGGACACTCCGTACCAGCGGACCGACGGTCTGCACAGTGAGATTGCACAGAGTCAGGATTCATACACTCCATCGGGCAAAACCGCGGCTCCCACAGGCAGTCCATTAGAGGCTCCGCTTGATAGCGAGACTGCTCAGCCCGAGACGCACGTTCTTCCGCCGCTGATCGGGCCCGCGGTGCGAGTGCAGCAGCAGAAATCACAGCGCGAACAAATGCAGGATCAACTCGCGGCGATCGAAGGCGCATCGAGCGGATGGCTCGGGTCGACTGCATCCGGCGCTTTCCGGAGCGGTCAGCCTGGCTATGATCGACTGTCAGCTTTCTCGGCCCCGACCGAAGGATCCGGTGTGATCGGCTCAACAGCACGTCTGACCGTTATTACTCAGCCGGTGCTGCTCGATTCGGGAACGGCGACCGGGACCGAAACGCTGCAGCAGGGGACGCTACCCAAGGGCGCTATCCCTACGGCGCAAGGCGCATCCGGCATCGGCGGAGACCTGCAGTTGCGGACTTCCCTCTTCGCTGCAAATGTGGGTTACACGCCTTATGGCTTCCTGGTCAGTAATGTCACCGGCGGGTTCTACATTCATCCTCCCGCCGGGCACTTTACGCTGACGTTCTCGCGCGATCCGATCACTGACACGCAGCTCTCATACGCCGGGCTGCGTGATGAAGGAAGCGCAGGTCCTTCTTATGCCGGTAATATCTGGGGCGGCGTCGTTACAAACGCAGGCGAACTGCAAATCGCGTCCGGAGACAGCCGCTGGGGATGGTACCTGCAAGGAGGCGGTCAGTACATCACGGGCGTGCATGTGCCAACTAATTCACGCTTCGATGGCACGGCTGGCGCGTACTGGGGAGTCTGGAGTCGGCCCGATTACGGGAATCTCACGATAGGCATGAACTTCTTCGGAATGCACTATGCCCACAACCTGCGCTACTTCACCTATGGTCAGGGCGGATACTTCAGTCCCGATGCTTATATAGTTGCGGCCGTGCCGGTCAGCTTCAACGGTCATTACGGGCCGAAGTTTCACTATCGCGTGGTTGGCAGCATTGGAGTTCAAGGCTTCAACGAAGAAACGTCACCATACTTCCCTCTAGACGTAGCAATCCAGGGCGCGCAGGGCAATCCCTATTACCCCGCGATGACCAGCGTGGGCGGGAACTATAACTTTGAATCGGAAGCCTCTTACGCGATTGCCGAACACTGGTATGTCGGAGGTTATGCGAGCTTCAATAATTCGAGGGACTACGCCAGCTCGAAGGCCGGCTTCTTCGTCCGATACCTGTTCCGGCCTCAACCGATGCTCGAAGAAACCGGGCCAACGGGGCTCTTTCCTGTGCAGGGGCTGCGACCCTTTCAGGTTCCGTAAGGAAGGGTGAATGAATCTGAACGGGTTTTCAGGAAAGCGGTTGGCGGGTTGTATTTCATTTGGTGTGTTGTCTCTTGCGGCGCTGACTATGTGCGGTTGCACAACGCTCGCAGGCTCCGGGCCCACCACGCAGTTGCGGGTGATCGACGGCGCTTATAACTCCCCGGCACTTGACGCCTATGCAGCGTCGACGCCAATCGCTGTAAACTTCGGCGGTCCCAGCATCGGCAACTACGCCTTTCTGCCACCGGGTGCGAACACGATCAAGATCGTTCCCACGGGCAAGAGCGCACCGGTATTGGCGCAGCTGAGCGGGACATTCCTGGTAAGCCAGCAGCATACCGTCTACATCACAGGGCAGGGCGCCAATGTCCAGGCTAGCCTGCTCACCGATCAGAACACGGCGGCACCCGCGGGGTTGTTCTCGGTCCGGTTCCTGCAGGACGCAGTTGCGACGGGCGCTGTCGATATTTACTTCGTGCCGGACGGGACGATGATCGACGATGCAAAGCCGGTGCTGTCGGATTTGGCTCCGGGAGGAATCACGGTTTACACGAATATTCCCGTCGGCACATACGATCTGATTGTGGTGCCCGCTGGCACGATCAAGAATCCTTACACAAGTGCGGCGACTACATACAGTTCGGGACAGGTGAGGACCATGCTGATCCTTGACCAGCAGCTACTCAACACTCCCCCGGTCAACGTGCTGGTCGCCAACGATCTGAACTGAAGGCGATCGACGTACGAGTGGCCTTGACTATGGGGAACCCGGCTATCAGTGCGCTCCGACCAGCGCAGCTCCAAGCGCGAAGAGCAGGGATATCGGCATGACGATCATTCCTGCCTTCAGGAACTGCCATCCGCTTAAGTGCATTCCTTCACGCCGGATGGCGATGAGCCAGAGTATGGTGGCGAGGGAGCCGGTGATTGAGAGGTTCGGTCCGAGATCGACGCCTATCAAAACAGCTTTTGCCAGGATCGGATGAAACGGTGCGGTCTGCAGTGTCGCTCCGGCGATCAAACCTAGCGGCAGATTATTCGCCAGGTTTGTGCCAAAACCTACGATGCCGCCCACGGCTAACGCGGAGAGCGCGACAGGCCATTGCATCGCATGCGGCAGAGCGCCGTGCAATATCTGGAGTGCGCCCGCGGTCTTGACTGCTTCCACGATCACGAAGAGAGCGGCCACGAGGGGCAGCACGCTCCAGCTCACGTCGCGAACGATGTGCATGGGATTTGACCGTTCGCGGATGAGCACGATGGCGGCAATGACTAATGACGCCAGGCATGTGGGAAGCCCGAGGTCCATTTTGAGCGCTGAAGCGACGAGGAGAACCACGGCGACTGAGAGAATGCCAAACAGGCTGATCTTTCCGGGCGCTGAGAGCTGCGGGACGGCCTCACCCTCTTCGGATGGTGTGGCCATCTGGTTGCGGCAATACCATCGCAACAGGAGATAGGTAACTCCAATTGATGCGATCGATGGCAGCGCGAACATTTTCAACCATCGAAACAACGGCGGCATTGCTGAATGAAAGACAACAAGGTTGGCGGGGTTCGATATGGGCAAGACAAAGCTGGCCGCGTTGGCAATCAAAGCGCAGATCAGCAGGTATGGAAGCGGCTTCACCTGCGCCCGCTTGACCGCTGTCAGAACCGCGGGAGTGAGCACAACGGCCGTGGCATCGTTCGACATGAAGACGGTGACGATGGTGCCCACGGCGTAGATCAGGGTAAAAAGGCGCGCTGGGGAGCGGTCTCCCTGTTTAACCGCGATGGCGGCCAGCCAGTCAAAGACACCGTTGATCTTCGCCAGTTCCGACAACAGCATCATGCCGCTTAGAAACAGATAGACATCCAGGCCTTCGGCAACCGCATGACCGGCGAGCCGCAGCGGGATCAATCGCAGCAAGCAAAGCAATAACGCTCCTGCAGCGGTCCAGACGACTTCTGGAACGCCAAATGGGCGAAAGAGCATCAGCGCAATGCTTACGGCGGAGATGCTCCAGATCAGGATGTGGGTCATTACCACCTGCCGGTATTGCTGGCAAGACGAGTGCCGAGGATGCAATGTACGTGCGGCGTTAGCGGCCAGTCTGCTGGAGTTGTGATCATTAACAGTCTCTATCCAAGGTTGTACTTGAAATGGCCGCTCAACTCTCTGGATTTATTCAGTGAAGCATGTCGCGGTTAGATCGTAGCCTTGCCCGGCGTCCGACGTTCTTCCTCGAAACTAAGATGTTCTTTTTGGCGATGTTGTTTTTGGCAATTAGTTCGCAGATGTGCTATTTTCTCGACATGGTCTTTCGCTTCAGCCAGTTCACAGGCAGCTTGAGTGCTTTAGCGGCGCTCGCGGCTTGTTGTTGCCGCTGAGCTCGCGATGACCTGCTACCGGTCACTTCGTCGGTAGAACGATTTCCAGCAAACCACAACACTATCGGAGTAATGGAGTTGAGCGTCTCATCCTCCATCCATATTTCTTCCTCCCGCGCTAGGCGGCTCGAGCGTAGCCAGGGCTGTTGTTGCCGCTGATCATTGCGCGCTTCCGTCCTCCCCATTCATTCACTAAGCCAGACCAAAAACCCATAGGCCAAAAGATCCAGGAGGACGTCATGTCCCGGTTTCGCATCTTACGAACATTGCATTTTGTAACTCTTTCTGCGATTGTCGCCCTCTCGCTTTCCCCTCTTTCAGCGCAGATGGTTGGCGGTACGATCGCCGGTACAGTGGTCGATCCATCGAACGGCACTCTCGACCAGGTAAAGGTCGTGATTCGCAACGAGGAAACGGGCACCGAGCGCAATTTGACGACGAGCGGGGATGGCGCGTTCTCGGCACCGTCGATTCCGGTCGGAGTGTACTCGGTTTCGGCCCAGAAGGACGGGTTCGCTCCTCTGAAACGCACTGGCATCGCCGTTGTTGTTGGCCAGACTGTGCAGGTGCGTCTCGTTCTGACGGTGGGCAAGATCCAGCAGGTGGTGACGGTGGTCGATACGCCCGCGGCAGTCGATACGTCGACTCTCCAGACGCAGGGGTTTGTCGGCGAACGCCAGGTCAAGGAGCTTCCCCTCAATGGCCGGAGCTTTGACCAGCTGCTGGAACTCAATCCGGCGTCGGTCAGCTATACGACGCAGAGGTCGGGAGGGGTCGGAACATCGAACTCTTCGGTCGGAAATATGTACACGATCTCCGGGCGGCGGCCGCAGGACAATTTGTTCCTGCTGAATGGAATTGAGTACACGGGCGCATCGCTCATCAATGTCACTCCGGGAGGCACAAGTGGGCAACTGCTCGGGGTGGAAGCGGTGCGTGAGTTCAACGCGGTGAGCGACACTTACGGAGCCAACTACGGGAAACGGACTGGGGCTCAAGTCTCGATTATCACAGCGTCGGGCAATAACGAGATTCATGGATCGGTGTATGAGTTTTTCCGCAACAGCGCCCTTGACGCCCGCAACTACTTCGATCAGGCGCAGATTCCGCCGTTCCAGCGGAACGACTTTGGCGTCGCGCTGGGCGGTCCGCTGCGACGCGATAAGCTCTTCGTTTTCGGCAACTACGAGGGATACCTTCAGCATCTTGGCCTGAGCGATGTGACGTTTGTTCCAAATGATGCGGTTCGCGCCGCCGCGGTTCCAAGCGTGCAACCGTTGCTGGCGCTTTGGCCGCAGGGCACTGTCGATCTCGGCCAGGGAATCGCAGTGGCGTATTCCAATCCGCCGCAACATGTGCGTGAGGACTTTGGAACTACGCGCATGGATGCAAATCTCTCGAAGAACGATCTGCTCTTCGGCGTTTACACCATCGACGACAGTGATGCAACGACGCCCTCGGCAAATCCGTACTCGGGGATCTACGAAAACCTGCGCGAACAAGTGGCCAGCGTGCAGGAGCAGCATGTCTTTTCGCCGCAACTGCTCAACACATTCCGGTTCGGCTACTCGCGGGCGAGTTTCTTCTTTAACAGCATTCTCGATGGCTCGGTGCCGGGCTGGGTTTCGGGAGGGCCGGTTGGCGCAGTGGTCATCTCCGGCAGCACCGCTTCGAATGGGGCGTCACAGATCACGCTGGCGGGTGCCAACACAGGCAGCAACAACGCGACGACACGCAATCTCTACACGGTGGACGATCACGTTTACTGGACGCGCGGGCACCACCAGATCGAAGCCGGTGTTTGGCTGCAGAGACTGCAATCGAATGACTACCTCGCGCAGAATCAGTATGGACAGGCCTCTTTCTCCACCATAACGACTTTCGAACAGGGACAGGTTGCGAAGTACACCATCGTTCCGACGCCCACGGAGCTTGGCTGGCGCTCGCTCTTCAGCGCCGGCTTTATCGAAGACGCCTGGAAAGTGAGTCCCCGCCTCGAACTGCGTGCCGGTTTGCGGGTGGAGTCCTCGACAGGCTGGAACGAGGCGCAAGGGCGGGCTGCAAACTACGACTTTACGGATGATGTAATCAACACAACTCCAACCGTCGGGAATTCGGCGCTCTCGGATAACCGCGCCAAATTTATGCCTGAGCCACGCGTCGCCTTTGCCTGGGATGTCCTCGGCAATGGCAAGACGGCGGTCAAAGGCAGCTTCGGTCTGCATCGTGCCCTTCTCGACACACTCGACTACCGGCTCGACCAGACGGCGCCGTTCAACACCACGCTTTCCTACAGCAATACAACGGTCAGCAAACTGCCGGAGCTTTCAACGAGCGCAGCGACAGGCGGACTGGTCTCACCGAGCAATGTGCAGCGGAATATTGAAACTCCGACGGTATTTGCCTGGACGCTGAGGGTCGAACAGGAGATCGCTCCGAGCACGTCGCTGAGCGTGGGCTATGTCGGATCGCATGGATATCATCAGATACTGTCTGAAGATCAAAATACGCCACCTTCGGTGGTGTGCCCCGCTGCTTCCTGCCCGGCATCACTGCCGGCTCGAACGGTGTACTACACGACAACCAAACTTGAGAATCCGAACCTCGCCAACTCTACTTCGTGGGTCTCACAGGGCATCAGCAATTACAACGCGCTGGAAGTAGATGTACGCCGCCGGTACGTGCACGGGCTGCAACTGCGCGGAGTGTACACATGGTCGAAGAATCTTGACGACGGCTCCGCCTGGAACACCAGCGTCTCTGCGAACACGCCAGCTTTTGTCTCCTATCCCGGCAATCCAAAGGTTGATTATGGAGTTGCTGCGACCAATATCAGCCAGGCAGCCGCGATCAATGGGACCTGGGAACTGCCGCTGGGGCAAGGCCACGCCCTGTTCAGCGAGGTGTCGTCCGCCGGGCAACACATGATCGCCGGATGGAGCCTCGGTGGAATTGCGACGCTACAAAGCGGCTTTCCGTTCTCCCCGCAACTGGGCTACAACCCGACGGGTAACGGTGACTCGCGGAACCCGGTACGTCCGCAGATCAATCCCGACTACCATAGTTCGCTGTATCCGAGGACGGCAGCGCAGTGGTTCAATCCCAATGCATTCACGGCGCCTTATCCGGGGACGCTCGGGAATGCCGGCCGCGATTCTCTGAGCGGGCCAAATCTAGCGGATCTGGACGTTTCTGTGGCGAAAATAACTACGATCCACGAGCGTCTGCGGGCGCAGTTTCGCGTGGAATACTTCAATATTCTGAATCACACCAATTTCACTACTCCAAACCCCGTAGTCTTCAGCAACGGCCCTACGCCATCGAAACCAACGGCATCACCGGCGATTTCTCCTACCGCCGGCGCAATCACAGCAACCGCCACCACATCGCGGCAGCTGCAGTTTGCTCTGAAATTTCTTTTCTGAGGGGGCTTGGCAATGAGGCTTAGTTTCGAGCGCTTTGGAAGCCGACAGTGTTATTATGTCGGGAGAGATGGTCTGCGCTGTCCAAAGCCGCTTCTGTTGTTGCCTGTCGAACATTTTCGACGGGTGTAGCCGCTAGTCTCTGATTCCCAGCACAATCGATCCAGAAGACACACACCCGTAGCTGATTCGCCGGGTTCGTGTCTGCTTTCTGATTCCGGCTTTCAGCCCTTATCCACAGAGAGGTCTGTATGCCGGTTGTCGAAGTCGAGTCCCAGCCATATTCCTCGCCGAAGCGCGGCGCCGCTCCGCAGAGACTGAGCCATCTGCGCCTGCTTGAAGCGGAGAGCATTCACATTTTGCGTGAGGTGGCTTCGGAATTCGAGAGGCCGGTGATGCTGTACTCCATCGGCAAGGACTCAGCGGTGATGCTACGCCTGGCACAGAAGGCGTTTTATCCGGGTACAATTCCCTTCCCCCTGCTGCACATCGATACGGGATTCAAATTTCGCGAGATGCTTACGTTCCGCGATGAGGTGGCGCGGTCGGTGGGCGCAGAGTTGCTGGTGTGGCGCAATGAACTGGCGATTGCCGCCGGCACCAATCCCATCGTTCTGGATACGAAACGTTGCTGCGGGCTGCTTAAGACGCAGGCTCTGCTTGACGCGCTGCGCCATTACAAATTTGACGCAGCCTTTGGCGGCGCGCGGCGTGATGAAGAAAAATCCCGTGCCAAGGAGCGCATCTATTCCTTTCGCGATGAGGCCGGTCAATGGGATCCAAAGAACCAGCGCCCTGAGCTCTGGAACGTTTACAACGCGCGTGTTCATCCGGGTGAGAGCATCCGCGTCTTTCCGCTCTCCAACTGGACGGAGATGGATGTGTGGCAATACATCCACGAAGAAGAAATCCCGGTGGTGGATCTGTACTTCGCCAGGGAGCGCCCGATGTATGTGCGCGGCGATGCGCTGCTTCCGATCGAGCAGGACTTCGTAGCGCGCCCTGGCGAGAAACCGCAAATGGTCAAATCACGGCTGCGTTCGCTGGGATGCAGTCCGTGCACCGGCGCGATCCGCTCCGAGGCTGAGACAATTCCCGGCATCATTGGGGAATTGCTCTCGTTCCGTTCTTCCGAGCGGGCCAACCGCGCGATCGATCACGATCAGGAAGGTTCGATGGAGATCAAGAAGAGGGAGGGCTACTTCTAGATGTCAGCCGCGACTCTTTCGAGCTTCTCAATTCACGACTTTCTTCGCCAGGAACGCGAGAAGGATCTGTTCCGCTTTTCGACGGCGGGCAGCGTTGATGATGGGAAGTCCACGCTGATTGGACGCCTGCTCTATGACACGCGGTCAGTTTACGAAGACCAGGTGCGGTCGATCGAAGGGAAAGGAACGACGGCTCCGGGGCAAATCGACTTCGCACTGCTGACCGACGGCCTGCGGGCGGAGCGTGAGCAAGGCATCACGATCGACGTGGCGCATCGCTATTTCTCTACGGCGAGGCGCAAATTCATCATCGCCGATACGCCCGGGCATGAGCAGTACACGCGCAACATGGCGACTGGAGCATCAACAGCGGATGCCGCCGTCGTGCTGATTGACGCGAGCAAGGGTGTGCTGGTGCAGTCCCGCCGTCATGCTTATATTGCATCGCTGTTGCGCGTGCGGCATGTACTGGTTGCGGTGAACAAGATGGACCTCGTCGGCTACGATGAAGCTGTCTTTCTAGCGATCAAGCGCGAATTTGCGGATGTCCTGGATCGCATTGCCACTGATACTCGCGCGCCCGTTGAGGCTACTTTTGTTCCGGTCAGTGCGCTTATCGGAGACAACATCGTTCATCGCTCGAAGGTGATGCCCTGGTATGACGGACCATCGCTCCTTGAGCTGCTGGAATCGCTTCCGGCCTCGGAGGAAACTCGTGCGGCTCATTTCCGCTTCCCCGTGCAGCGCGTCCTCCGGCCTGACCACACTTTTCGCGGTTTTGCGGGGCAGATTGCGGCAGGGACTGTGCGACTGGGAGATGTTGTGACTGTGCTCCCTTCCGCGAGAACCGCCGAGATTGAGCGCATTGTCACGTGGGATGGAGATTTGGCCGAAGCGCACGCGCCTCTTTCCGTCACCCTGGTGCTGAATCGCGAGCTTGATATCAGCCGCGGCGATCTGATTGTTGCGGCTGACGAACCGGCAATCGTCGCGAAGAGTGTAACGGCGTCCCTGGTGTGGATGGATCAGCGTCCGCTCGATCTGAGCCGCAGATATCTTCTTAAGCACGCTAGTCGTACAGTGCCGGCGTTTGTCACTTCGATCGAACATCGCGCGAACATCAGCACGCTTACGCATGAACCGGCCGAGACGCTGGAGTTGAACAGCATTGGGGTTGTGAATCTCAGCCTGCTGCAGGCTATCGCTTTCGACCTGTATCGCGAGAATCGCTCCACTGGAGCGTTTATTCTCATCGATCCTGCGACCAACGGCACGGTTGCCGCGGGCATGATCACGGGAGCTCCGGATGAACGCCAAGCTACCGATGGTCTGGGGCCGGTCACGGCGGAGGAAAGAGCTGCGCGGCGGAGTCATCGTGGCGGAGTGCTCGAATTGATCGGCTCGAGTGATGCCATCGATCTGGTCGAGCGATCTTTGTTCGATCTTGGAGCCATTACCGCACGAGTAGAAGCTGCTGATGCGGCTGACGAACGCGGAGCCGCCATTCAATTCATGATCGAAGCTGGATTGATCGTTCTCAGCGTTAAGCCCACAGACGAGAGCACTCTCGAAGCACGCTCAGGAGAACACCACATCTCGGCGGACGCGGGCGATCTCCACGGGCTGATATCTGCTGTGCACCAACTGCTCATTCGATCCGGTGTTGTTGTGTCCTCAGGAAAGGCAGGTTCGCGATGACAATCGCCGCAATTCAGAGCGAAGTAAGGGCCAAGATGGACAACGTTCGCGCGGCGCTGGCGGACGTAGTCACCGGCAATTCTGATGTGTGCCTGACCTGCAGTTTTCAGGCGGAAGACGTGTTGCTGACCAGGCTGGCCATCGAACTCGATGCCAATCTGCCAGTCCTCTTTCTCGACACGGGTTACCACTTCGCAGAGACCTATGCCTATCGTGATCGAATTGCGAGTGAGTGGCGGCTGAACCTCATTAACCTGCTTCCCGAGAAGACCGTCGCCGAGCAGGAGGCGGAGCACGGGCTGCTATATCAGTCGGCACCGGACCAGTGCTGCAAGCTGCGCAAGGTTGAGCCATTGTTCAAAGCTGTCGCCGGATATCGCGTGTGGCTGACCGGCCTGCGCCGGGAACAGGCGAAAAGCCGGGCTGCGCTGGAGGAGTCGGCCATGTTCACGCTTCCGGGCGGCAAGCAGGTGTTGAAGCTTGCTCCGCTAGCTGGATGGACTACGCGCGATGTCTGGTACGCCTGCGAAGAACTCAGCATCCCCCTGCTGCCACTCTATGCGCGCGGTTACACCTCGATCGGCTGTGAGCCTTGTACCTCCCTTCCGCTCGATCCTGGCGATCCTCGTTCGGGCCGCTGGGCCGGCCGCAAAATTGAGTGCGGCATCCACATTGAAGCGGCGGCGAAGTGATGCGACAGTCTAAGAGGGCAACCCGATGCAGTACATCATTGGATTTGTAATTGCACTGTTCATCGCGCTGACCGGCGTGGGAGCCGGCACGATCACGGTCCCGGTTCTGATTCTCTTCCTCGGCGTGCCGGCGCCGGTGGCGGTGAGCATCGGCCTGATGTTCTCAGCGGCAGTGAAACTTATTCTTGTTCCGGCGCAGGTTATTCGTGGCAACGTGGCATGGCGGACACTGGGCTTCATGCTGCTGGGCGGCGTGCCGGGAGTGCTGATTGGGTCACTGTTCCTGAAGCATCTGGTAACTGTGGGATCGCAGAATCTTCTCAACGCGCTACTTGGCGCGATCCTGGTAGGGACTGCAAGCTGGCAGATTGCCTATTCGTTTCATCCGATGAAGCAAAACGCGGATAACCGCGACCGCAGCCGTCTGCTGCCGTGGCTGATGTTTCCGGTAGGCGCCGAGGTGGGATTTTCATCGGCCGGTGCGGGGGCTCTGGGTAGCGCAGCACTTCTGAGCCTGACACCACTTATCCCGGCTCAGGTTGTGGGAACGGACATTGCGTTCGGCTTTATCGTTTCGCTTATCGGGAGCGGCGCGCATTGGTTTACAGGGAGCGCCAACAACCTGTTACTGCTGCAATTGATCGCGGGAGGCGTCGCCGGCGCTGTCGGTGGGACCATGCTCAGCACACGAGTTCCACGCCGACCACTGCGTCTTGCCTTGTGGGTCTGGCTGCTGATTCTCGGGGGACAATTCCTGCTGAACAGCTATCGGAACAGCACCGCGCCGCAGAAGCAAACTACAGGCGAACTACACAGAGAGCACGTGAGTCAAGCTACGGGTTTGAAGTTACCCTTGGCTAAATAGAAGGATGGCTCACTTATAGGTAGGAAAGGTGCTGCCGAACATAGGGACCTTACTTTTGGATTGCTCCTCCGTGACCTCGTCCTGGATTACGTCCCAATGCTCCACGAGAATGCCGTCTTCAATGCGGAGAATGTCGGCGGCGATCCAGTTGACCGGGGCGCCGAAGCCGGAAAAGCGGCCGTGCACAATGACGAAGTCTCCGTCCGCAACGATGAGTCCCGGTTCATAGCGCAAGGTGGGCGGGATTCCTTTGATGAGGTTGAAGGCCCGTCACGGCCGGGCTCTATGTGTGCGCTGTGCTGGATATAGTCGGGCGACCAGAACTGCTCCGCCGCATGATAGTCGCGCTTGTTGAAGAGTGTGTCGAACGCTTCGAGCACCAGATTCTTGTTCCGATCCTGCCGTGTTTCATTCATGGCTACTTTTCCGGTTACTTCACTTGCTCAGAGTTTTGATCCGCCGTCCACGGGAATGCTTGCCCCTGTAATCCAGCGCGCGCCGTCCGATGCGACAAAAGCAATTACGTCGGCTACGTCTGACGGCTGGCCGATGCGCTTGAGCGCCTGCATGGAAAGTGTCAAGCCGCGGCCCCCCTCAGTCTTGGTGAAGTTGGACATATCAGTTTCGATGACTCCGGGAGCAACGCCATTTACGTGAATCCCACGCGGACCCAGTGTCGCCGCCCAGTGCTTGACCAGCGTGTCGAGCGCCCCCTTAGTGGCTGCATAGGCGGGGATCGATGGGGCTCCCGGCTGTCCTGGATTGCCAGGTACAGCGTGTGAGGCAAGAGACGAGACGAGGATAATGTTCGATCCCTCGCTGAAGAGCGGCAATAGTTCCTTCACAAGAAAGAATGGGCTGCGCACGTTTGTGGCGAAGAGGTTGTCGAAGTCTTCTATGGTGTGATCTTCGATGGCTGCGGCCTTCGAGATGCCGGCGTTGGAAACGAAGATATCGAGATGCTCGCCGACGATGGCGCGGACCTGCTTTGCAAGCACGGCCGCGCCCTCCGGAGCCGACAAGTCTGCCTGCGCCGCGTCAGCATGCCCGCCTGCGGCGCGGATCTCGGAAACAAGCGCGCCGGCTTCGGCAGCGGCACGGCCGTAGTGAACGATGACGCGCGCTCCAGCATTTGCAAGAGCCAGGGCGGTGGCGTAGCCGATACCGCGGGATGCCCCGGTAATAAGTGCGGTTTTATTCGCAAGACTGGTCACTTCTCAAACTCCCTGGATTAAGACGACGCGATACGTTGAGCCTTTGAAGCGATGCTCGCGCACCTTGCGGTATTCCGGGCCGTCGTACCAGGCCTTCGCTGCCTCGATGCTTGGGAACTCGAGGATCACAGCGCCTTCCGTCGACTCTCCTTCAGATCTTCATGCCGTCCATAAAGGGCAAGAATCTTGACCTCGTGGCCGGCGAGCGTCGCGGGCACCTCTTTCGAGTAAAGGTTGAGCTCGTTCTGATGAAGCGTCTTGTCGCGCGTAAAAACCATGTATGCACTCATAGGAATCTCCGTTTTAGTGTGTGAGCGTTGAGTAACCTCCGATTACCTCGCGCCACTATTGACGAGAAGTTCCGCACCGGCGGTTGATTCAGCATAGAACGGATAGTCGGTGTAGCCGCGCGCATCGAATGTGTAAAAGGTGTTGCGATCGTAGGGTGTGAGGGGGAGATCTTCGCGAATTCGCCGGGGCAGATCAGGATTCGATACAAAGTGACGGCCGAAGGTGACCGCATCGGCGTCTCCTCTTTCAACGATCGCTTCTGCTGTATCCGGCTCAAAGCCGCCGGCAGCCAGGATCTTGCCCTTGAAGATCTTCCTGAGCTGCTGTGACGCGACCGGAGCCTCCCCTTCTTGGATCACGACATTGCCCTTCACTCGGGGCTCGATGATATGGAGGTAGGCCAGGCCGAACTCGTTCAGATGCTCACCAACGTAGGAAAAGAGGGCCTGTGGATTGCTGTCCGACATACCATTCCAGGTGCCGCCGGGGCCGATGCGGACCGCAACCTTGTCACCTCCCCACACGGAAATCATTGCGCTCAAAACCTCAAACAAAAAGCGCGAGCGATTCTCGATCGATCCTCCGTATTCATCGGTGCGCTTGTTGCTGCCGTCCTGAAGGAACTGATCGATGAGATAGCCATTTGCTGCGTGCAATTCCACGCCGTCGAAACCCGCAGCCTTGGCGCGAAGAGCCGCCTTGCCGTAGTCTTCGACGATTCCGGGAATTTCCGAGGCGGCAAGCGCGCGATGAGGCGATGGCTGAACCCAGCCGCTCGGTGCGGACACCAGCTTGGAGGCATCGTTCCAATAGGCTGGATTGACAGAGGCCGAGACGGGCGTTTCGCCTCCGGTCATCGCGACATGTGAGGAGCGGCCGGTATGCCATAGCTGCGCTAACATGTGTCCGCCCCTGGCGTGAACGGCGTTGACGATCTTCTTCCAGCCTTCGACCTGCTGATCTGTGTAAAGACCCGGTGCGCCCAACCATCCGCGGCTGGTGACGGAGATATTGGTCGCCTCCCCGATGATGAGGCCGCCGTCAGAAGCTCGCTGCGTGTAATACTCGGCCATCAGATCGCCGGGAATCGAGTTGGGCTGAACAGACCTCGAACGCGTGAGTGGAGCCATTACCACCCGATGCTTCAACTGCATGGTTCCAAGTTGAAGGGGAGTGAACAGCTTCTTCTCGGCTGCCGTGCTCATATCGAACCTCAATTCTGCTGGCTGCGGTTTAATAGATACGGTACATATCGTATCAGTCGCGTTTAATTGGATACACCATGTACCATTTCGGATTCAAGCAATATCGCTTTTTTGCCAAGGAGCGTCATGGGATCTGCAGAAGGTCAACAAGAGACGCATTCTGTTCGAGGAGGACGGCCGCGAAATCCCCGGATCCAGCAGGCGATCCTGAAGGCAGCCGTGGATCTGGTGCTCGAGAATGGTTTTAAGGTGCTCAGTATGGATGCGATTGCCGGCAGAGCCGGAGTTGGACGCATGACGATCTACCGTCGCTGGCCGAACAAGGCGGCGATCATCATGGACGCATTCGTAGCACGAGTAGATCCGAACACGCTTTTTCTGCCATCCAGGACTTATCTCGAGAGCATCCGGCTGCAGATGCGCACGATGGCGAAGGTATTCCGCGGCAAGGATGGAACGCTCATCCGAGCCCTGCTGGCGGAGGCACAATTCGACCCCGAACTTGCCACCGCCCTTCGCGAAAGATGGACGATGCCCCGGCGAAGAATGGCGATCGCCTATTTTGAGGAAGGTATGCGAAAAGGATTTCTGCAACCAGACGTGGACCCCGACGCCATGATCGACGTCCTTTATGCTCCGATCTACTACCGCCTGCAGATGGGAATCGGGCCGTTGACCGACGCATATATCGATGAGATCTTCGAGCACGCGATGAAGGGGCTGAGAAAGTTGTAAACGCCGGCAGGCCGGCCATCTTTCGACAGCGATGCACTCGACGGTTTTCTTCGGACCATACGGTCGCCGCGCTGATCCCTGCCTTGTCCGCTTCTCCCTCACGCTGTGCCTTCATCGGCTTCCCTCGTCTTTTTCGCCTGTGCTTCCATCAGTGCCATCCTCAGCTGCTGGTTTTTGATGAGCAGCTGACAAATCCATTCCTGCAAGCTTCGCAGCCGGCACTCCCACTCCTCATGCAGGACTTCAATTGATATCTCCGATCGATAACGGGTAAGCACCGGCCCCGGAATCGAAAGGAGAGGATCGACTTGCAGGAGTGTTTCTCCACTTAGCTGGATGTTCATGTTGACCTCCGGTAAAAATTTGCGCTTGAGGCAGGTACTGGTCTTCAAGTGGTCTTTCCAGCCGCTCCGCATTGGTGCCGGACCGAAGACGTCAGGAGCGTTATGCACATTGAAGACACTATGAAGCAGATTTCGAAGCTTTGCATCCCACGAAGGAATGCATTTTCCATGCTTGTGACTGGGCGTCATCGGGTACCCCTAGCGAGGGGTAACCTCATATAGGTTTTAGCGGCGAGGCAACGTCGACTTCCGCAAACACCAATTACGCAGACCTAAAACATTACATACGAGGGCGACGGCTCTCAGGGATAATGATTTCGCGGCGCCCGAAGAGACGAGCGTCGAGTGAGAAGGCGCCCGGGCCCAGTAATACGAGGGCGCACGACATGACGGCGAGATCGACGGCAGTAAGGCCCTGCACGTGCCTGTCCGCTTCCCCGGTCAGGAGCATCGAAATACCCGTCACAGCGTAGCCGATTGTTGCCGCAAAGCCGGCAACAGGAGTCAGGAAGCCGATAAGAACCATGAGCCCTACGACGACCGCAAGTAGCGCCGTCCCCCAGACACTCAACGCACTCTCGCTGATTGCAGTAAGGCCGAACAATCCCTGGCCAATTGCGCTGAAGGCAACTGCAAGCCGAAGTAGAATGAGGCCGATTCCAGGCCATCCGTCCGGGAAACTGGAAAATAGCTTCTGCAGCCTATGCCTCCTCGGCGGGATGAACGCGCTCCCGATGAGGCTAGTCTCGATGATCCGGAATTGAATCCCCAGATCGAGTGCTTTTTTCTCGCCACTTAAATGGCCTACTACTTAAGTAGGTGAGTGGACTAGAGTTGTATGATTCCGCGCCTGATGGCGATCGCGACGGCCTCGGTGCGGTCGCCCGCCCCTAATTTCTCCATGATGTGCTTGATGTGTCCCTTGACCGTCTCCTCGGAGATGAAGAGCAGCGCCGCGATGTCGCTGTTGCGATTCCCTCCGGAAATCTTCTCAAGGACCTCGATTTCGCGCTTGCTCAAAGCGTCAGAGCCGAAGTGTTCCGCAAGATGCGCTGCAACTTCGGGCGGAATTTGTTTCTTCCCGGCATGGACCCTGCGGATCAT
>Ga0206881_10069_pt1 | contig 36935 bp, 28 predicted proteins | sample Alteio_BWOrgCont_3_FD_152867 | JGI IMG/M metagenome (GOLD analysis project Ga0206881, IMG submission 152867) | Enriched cells from forest soil in Barre Woods Harvard Forest LTER site, Petersham, Massachusetts, United States -... | ecosystem: Environmental > Terrestrial > Soil > Temperate forest >...
GATAGCGGACGCCGTCGCGCTGGTCGGCCATTTCGAGTGACGAGAGGCGCAGATGCAGCGGCTCCTCGAACAGGTGCCCGCGGCCGGCTGTGCCGGCACCGTCCTGGGCATAGATCACGTATCCCTTTTGAGCCATCATACGCAGCCAGAGGAAGGTATCTCCGCCCCAGACATTGCGGACCACTTGCTCGCCAGGGCCTCCGGCGATGTAGACGATGGCAGGGTATTTCCGGGAGGGGTCGAAGCCCGGCGGACGAATCATGAGCGCATTGAGATCGGCGCCCATGTGGGTCTTCACGGTGAGAAAGTCGACAGGCGGGAGGTTGTATGCCGCAAGTGACGGCACGGGGTTCTCATTGATGGGAGTGAGCAGCGTGCCGTCGGCGTGTAAGACATCCTGCCGCGGCGGAGTTGCGCTGGTGGAGAAGGTGTCGACGAAGAACCGGGCGTCGGGTGAGAAGAAGGCCTGGTGAGTTCCCCTCTGTTGCGTGATGGGGGTGAGGTTAGATCCGTCAAGGTTGACGCGATAGATCTGGCGATCGAGCATGGATTGTTGCGTGGATGTGAAGTAGAGCTGGCCGCGGGCTTCGTCGATGCCGTCGAGAGAAGTTACTTCCCAATTTCCGCTGGTAAGTTGGGAGAGCTGGCGGCCCGTGACGTCGTAGAGGTAGAGGTGACGATAGCCGGTGCGTTCGCTTGGCCAGACGAAGCGCTTCGAGTCGCGCAGAAAGTGCGGGCCGTCGTTGAGGTTGATCCAGTAACTGTCCTTGTCGGAGAGGAGGACGCGCGATCTGCCGGTTGCGGCATCGATGAGGAGCAGGTCGAGGTTTTTCTGATCGCGGCTGAGGCGCTCGACGGCGAGCTGGCGGGAATCGGGTGTCCAGTTGACGCGCGGCAGATAACCCGGCTTGGCGCTGTCGACCTCGACGGGATGGCGCGGGCCGCCGCTCACCGGCTCGAGGAACAGGCGAACCACGGGCAAAGGAGTGCCGGGCAGCGGATAGACGATGGAGTTCTCATGGCCGTCGGCGGAGCGGAGATTGTACTTTCCGGTGGCGTGGTCGTCAGTCTCGAGGTAGGCAATCCGGGAGGAATCGGGCGACCACCAGTAGGCGGCGCGGAGGCCGATTTCGTTGCGGTAGGGCCAGTCAGGCTCGCCTTCACGGAGATCGGCAGTACCGGGCGGCGTGAATCTGCGCGAGGCTCCGGTGGAGATGGTGGTAAGCCATAACGAGTGATCGCGGATGAAACTTGCGTAGCGGCCGTCAGGAGAGAGCTGCGCATCGCTCAATTCTTCTGTCCCGGAGACGAGGGTACGCCCGTGTCCGCTTTCGAGGTCCAGCCACACCAGCGAGATGGGGGTGATGAGCAGAAGTGCGCGGCCCTCCGGTGACCAGGCGTAGTCGGTGAGATGGGCGGGGATGGCGGGATGATCATCGTCCTGCGTTCGACGCGCAGGCGCGGCAGCGCCAAGGGCTGCGGCGAGCTGCGTGGCAGACACCAGGAGGTTGGAATGCGAGGTTGCCGTATCAAGCGACCAGATTTCGGTGGCGGGCGGACCAGCTAGGTGAGGTGAAGGTGGACCGGGAGAAGGTGGCGGAGCTGGTGGAAGGTTAGTCCGCAGCCAGGCGAGGCGGGCGCCGTTACTGGTCCAGTGCGGCTGTTGGAGTAGTTCACCGTTGAGGTCTGGTTGAGCCAGGATGCGGTCGGGGGTGAGTGACCGAATCTGGGACGCGGGTAGTTGCCAGGCAACGGCGGGAGCTACAACAAAGATGGCAGTCACGTAAATAAAAAGTTGCAGTCGATACTTGGCCATGTTTAGCTATTTTTTCCAAAACAAGTTGTCGATATGCTTAGAGTAGCCGAAACGATCTAGTTACTTTTGTTTCGGAGACGAGATTACGCCAGATTACGCCCACAAAAGATGTACATTCGAAAACGAAACGTATCGGGATACTATCAATATGCTCCTGATGCTCCTGGCAAGGTATCCTCGCCGTTAGCCAACTCTGAACACTCTTGCGATCTGCCTATTTCCCCGCTGCACTATAGGGCGATGCTGGGGAGTTTTCGCAGAGTGCCGTCAGAGATGGCTCGGGAGTAAAGCCTTTGCCTGGAGAGATATATAGTGCCCTATGCGGCGAATGAATTTGTGTGGATCACGGACTCTGATCTGAGAGTAACTGCCAAAGAATAGATCGACAGCCGGCGGTATGCGGCGAGCAAGGAAAGAAAGGTTTCATTGATGAGAGTTGCCAGCAAGTTGGGACGCGCACTCGGGCTTCAGATTGATTGGACAAGGCAGTTGAACCTGCGGTTCCTAAACCCGCGGTTCCTGGTCGTCATGTTGGCTGTTTTGCCGGGAATGAATGCCGCGCTCTGCGGCGCCCAGACCAGCGTCACAACATATCACAACGATATTGGCCGTACTGGACAGAATCTCAAGGAAACTATTCTGACTACTTCGAACGTGAACGCGACCCAGTTCGGGAAGCTGTTCTCGCAAGCGGTGGATGGCCAGATCTATGCCCAGCCGCTTTACCTTCCCGGTCTCACGATCGGAGGGCAGACGCATAACGTTGTCTTCGTGGCGACGGAAAACGACAGCGTATACGCATTTGACGCAGATAGTAATGGCGGTGCGAACGCCAGCGCGCTGTGGATGGCATCGATGCTGACCGCCGCTCATGGCGCTGCGTCCGGCGCTACGGCTTTCCCGGCTTCGGAACTGGCTGCCGATATCACGCCGCTGGTGGGCATCACGGGCACACCTGTGATTGATCCCTCGAGCAACACGCTTTACGTGGTGAGCAAGACCCAGGAAGGCGGGAATGCCGTGCAGCGGCTCCACGCCCTGGACGTTACGACGGGCAATGAGAAGTTCGGCGGCCCGGTGGTGATTACCGCGACGGTTGCCGGGACCGGGAACGGCAGTGTAAGCGGACAGCTAACGTTCGATCCGATGTGGGAGAACCAGAGACCGGCGCTGCTGCTGGTGAACGGCATCGTGTACATCGGCTTTGCCGCTCACGGCGACAACGGGCCCTGGCATGGCTGGGTTCTGGGCTATAACGCCGCGACCCTTAAACAGACGGGTGCTTACAACGCTTCTCCGAATGGAGTAGGAGCAGGCTTCTGGATGTCGGGTTCGGGGCTTGCGGCAGATGTGTTGAATCCGTCGACACAGCCATACGGACGCATGTTTCTGACCAGCGGCAACGGGGACTATACGGCGACTACTCCTTACGCGGGCAGCATGGATTTCGGGGACAGCATCCTCAATCTGGATCTGACGAATGGCGTACCGACGATCAAAGACGAATTCACGCCATCCGATCAGGCGGATCTCGACGCGGAAGATGGTGACCTGGGATCCGGCGGCGTGATGCTGATTCCTACGCAGACCACGGGCAGTGTGCCGAACCTGCTGGTTCAGGTGGGCAAAGAGGGAACGCTCTATCTGGTGAACCGCGACAAGATGTCGGGCTATAACAGCACGGACGCGGTGGTACAGGAGATTCCATATGGCGTGGGCGTGACTGGCGCGTGGAGCACAGCAGCCTACTGGAATGGAAATGTCTACTACTTGGGCCGGGGCGACTACCTAAAGGCGTTCGCGCTGGTAAACGGACAACTCTCCACGAGTCCGACGGAGTCGAGTGAGGTTTACAACTACCCGGGGGCGACGCCATCAATCTCCGCCAGCGGGAATACGCAGGGCATCGTCTGGACGATCGATTCGGAGGCCTATGCCACGAGCGGCGCAGCCATCCTGCAGGCCCACAATGCGAGCAACGTCGCGACGACGCTTTACTCGAGCGGCACCAATTCTTCCCGGGATAATCCGGGGCCGGCGGTGAAGTTTTCGGTTCCCACAGTAGTGAATGGAAAGGTCTATGTAGGGACGGGAACGCAGGTCAGCATCTATGGGCTGCTGAGTGGAGCGCAGCAGGCGGCGGCGCCGGTACTGTCTCCGGGAACCGAGTCGTTCACGGGAAGCATCTCGGTGACGATTACCGATTCGACATCGGGCGCGACGATTTACTACACGACGAACGGCACTACGCCGACCACCTCTTCGGCCAAGTACTCGGGCGCGATCACGGTCGGCGCGACCGAGACAATTAACGCGATTGCCAGCGCAAGCAACTACCTGGTGAGTCCGGTGACCTCGGCGACTTATACCGATATTACTCAGGCGAGCGCTCCTGCGATCTCGCCGGCTGGTGGAACCTACACCGCCGCCCAGACTGTGACCCTTACCGACAGCACGTCCGGAGCGACCATTTACTACACGACGAACGGCACTACGCCGACGACTTCAGCGACGAAGTACACTGGCGCGATCACGCTCAGTGCGACCGAAACAATCGAGGCGATTGCCGTCGCTTCAGGTTTGAACAATAGCCCGGTGAGCACGGCGACTTTCACGATTGTCGCGCCGGGCACCGGTATCAACTATCCGCAAGGCTTCGCAGCGTCCGCCGGCCAGATTGTGCTGAATGGGAATGCGCAGCTTGACGATTCGCGGCTGCAGTTGACCGATGGCGGGCAAAATGAAGCGTCTTCGGCATGGTATGTGACGCCGGTGAACGTGCAGGCTTTCACGACGGACTTCACCTTCCAGTTATCAAACCCGATGGCCGACGGAATGACCTTCGCGATCCAGAACAATAACAACACGATCGTGGGCGCATCCGCAGGCAATCTCGGTTATGGGTACATTCCGCACAGCATCGCAATCAAGTTCGATCTGTTCAATAACCAGGGAGAGGGACCGGATTCGACGGGACTCTATACCGACGGCACTTCCCCGATGGTTCCAGCCATCGATATGACTTCTTCGGGAGTCAATCTTCACAGCGACGACACGATGGCAGTGCACATTGTCTATGACGGGACGACCCTGACGATGACCATTACAGACAACGTCACCGGCGCGTCGTTTTCGAACAGCTGGGCGATCAACATTCCGACCACGGTTGGAGGCAATACGGCTTACGTTGGATTCACGGGCGGGACGGGATACTCGAGCTCGTCGCAGAAAATCCTGACTTGGACTTTCAATAATAACCCCGTGTTGCCGACCCCGACATTCTCGCCGGCGGCGGGGACTTATACGACGGCGCAGTCGGTGACCATCAGCGATGGGTCGTCGGGCGCGACTATCTACTACACCACGAACGGAACAACGCCTACAACGTCTTCGACGAAGTACACCGGGGCCATCTCGGTCAGCGCGTCGGAGACCCTCAAAGCGATTGCCGTTGCCAGCGGGTACACGAACAGCGCCGTGGCAACGGCAGCCTATACCATCGCTTCTGTGTTGCCGACGCCGACATTCTCCCCGGCAGCGGGGACTTATACGACGGCGCAGTCGGTGACCATCAGCGATGGGTCGTCGGGCGCGACCATCTACTACACCACGAACGGAACAACGCCTACAACGTCCTCGACGAAGTACACCGGGGCCATCTCGGTCAGCGCGTCGGAGACCCTCAAAGCGATTGCCGTCGCCAGCGGGTACACGAACAGCGCCGTGGCAACGGCAGCCTATACCATCGCTTTAGTGTTGCCGACGCCGACGTTCTCGCCGGCAGCCGGGACTTATACCACGACGCAGTCGGTGACGATCAGCGATGGGTCGTCGGGCGCAACGATATACTACACCACCAACGGAACAACTCCTACAACGTCTTCGACGAAGTACACCGGGGCCATCTCGGTCAGCGCGTCGGAGACGCTCAAGGCGATTGCCGTCGCCAGCGGGTCGACCAACAGCGCCGTGGCAACGGCAGCCTACACCATCGCTTTAGTGTTGCCGACCCCGACTTTCTCGCCGGCAGCGGGGACCTATACTACGGCGCAGTCGGTGACTATCAGCGATGGCTCGTCGGGCGCAACCATCTACTACACCACCAACGGAACAACGCCTACAACCTCTTCGACAAAATACACCGGGGCCATCTCGGTGAGTGCATCAGAAACGATTGAGGCTATTGCTGTCGCCAGCGGGTCGACCAACAGCGCCGTGGCAACGGCAGCCTATACCATCGCTTCTGTGTTGCCGACGCCGACATTCTCGCCGGCAGCCGGGACTTATACCACGACGCAGTCGGTGACCATCAGCGATGGGTCGTCGGGCGCGACCATCTACTACACCACGAACGGAACAACGCCTACAACGTCTTCGACGAAGTACACCGGGGCCATCTCGGTCAGCGCGTCGGAGACCCTCAAAGCGATTGCCGTTGCCAGCGGGTACACGAACAGCGCCGTGGCAACGGCAGCCTATACGATTGGCAGCCCCACCGCGGCGACGCCAACGTTCTCGCCTGCGGGGGGAACTTACAGTACTCCACAGTCGGTAGTTATCAGCGACACCACCCCCGGTGTCACCATCTACTACACAACAGATGGCACGACACCGAGCAAATCGTCGCCGCAATACACCGGGGCTATCACCGTCAGCACGACTGAAACCATCAAGGCTCTTGCGATAGAGACGGGCTACTACACGAGCGCAGAGGGCATAGCGGCGTACACCATCAATTCATCTGGCACTACTCTCAACATGAGCGCTGGATTTACCGCATCGTCAGGCATGGCCATGAACGGGACGACTCAGCTAAGCGGCACTGGTCTGGTGCTGACCAACGGTGGTCAATATCAGGCCGGCAGCGCGTGGTACTCGACACCGGTCAATGTGCAAGCGTTCACTACGAATTTCACTTTTCAGCTGACGAGCGCAGTGGCCGATGGATTCACGTTTGCCATCCAGAACAATAACAGCACTATCGTTGGAGCGTCGGCGGGCAATCTCGGATACGGGTACATACCGAGCAGCGTGGCGATCAAGTTCGATCTGTTCAACAATCAAGGCGAGGGTTCGGATTCGACTGGACTCTTTACGAATGGAACTCCTCCGATGACACCGGCCGTAGATATGACCTCATCGGGAGTCAATCTTCACAGCGGCGACACGATGGCGGTCCAGCTTGTCTATAACGGCACCACCCTCACGATGACCATTACCGATACGGTCACCAAAGCGTCCTTCTCAACGAGCTGGACCATCAATATCCCATCCACCCTTGGCAGCAATACCGCCTATGTCGGATTTACAGGTGGAACGGGATATTCAACCGCGGTCCAGAAGATCCTCACGTGGACTTTCACGACTCCTTAGCCCTAGCGACGCCTGAGCGAGGCGGCTTAGCCTTGAAGACCCAAGAGTTCCTTATCGACCCTGGCCTGTAATTCTTTGCTCCGGTCAGGGTCGAATTTGCGAGCGAAGAGCTTGGGGGAGACCTGAAGAAAGTCGAAATCATCCGACTCAAGTGTTCGCGGGTACTTGGGATTGGGACGCTCCCAGTCGATGTAGCGAAGATCATCGTTCACTATGCGGCCCGCGAACGCGGAATTAGAAAGGATGCTTTGAAAGAGTGACTCGTCGGGGATGAGAACGTGCTTGAAATAGCGAACGAATCGCCGGTTCTCGCGCAAAAACTGATCGAGATACAGGACGCACTCGCGGGAAAGTCCCCACCACTGTGACCCGCCGTAGGGTTCCCATCCGAAGGGAAATCTGCGGGCGATGGGAAGATGAAACGTCCGGCTGCGAATGAAGAATGTCCAATATCTTACCCGGTTCATGGCCTGAAAGTAGCCGCTGTGACTGGTCCAACGATTCGGCTTAGAGAGCGGGAATGACTCGATGAACTCCGCTCCTCTGTTCCTGGTCAGAAAATCCTCGATTTGAGCAGCGCTTTTGATGGGATAATCCTGGGCCGATAGAAGAATCGCGTAGTCGAAGGGGCGTCCAGCCTGAGCAGCGGTTTGCACGCACTCGATCATGGCATGGGCGATGCCGAAGCCTCCCCAGTAGCACCGGATTCGCCCGGTGAGAAAGACTTCAGGATGAGTGGCGGCATACTCCTTCAGCGGTGCAAAAACATCGTCGGAGGCACGCTTATCGATATGGATGACAAAAAATGCTCCGGAATCGCGCAGCACGTGAATCAAGCGCAAGATCTGGGCTGGGTCCCGATGGCCCATGATGAGATAAGCGACCTTCATTCAATCAACCTTGCAGGATGAATTTGTGGAATGCGCACAGAGGTTCAGCAGAGGAAGCTGTGAATTGAAAGAAGTATATCCCGAAGGTGTCCCTACCCGACGTTGTTAACGCGGGGAGGTCACGCATATGGAGCTCCGCAGCTAATCGAGTGGGCTGATATAAACATTTAACGTCCGATTCACTGGCAGCCCGAGGAGAATTGAAATTCAAATGACTGCGCGAGCGAGCGACTACACGATGGTGCTGCCAGTCCGGCACCATCGTCTCGACGAGACACACGTGGCTGTCGAGAGCGCCTTTGCCGAACACCTGCGGATGATGCGGTCGAGGATTGGAGGAGCAGCGGAGCGCCTGGTGATCGCGTCGCCCGGCATGTCAGCGGCCGCCTACGAAGCGGGAATGCACGGCTACGCGGTTATTGATGAGGACGCTGAGAAGATAAGCTTCCACACTCTCTTTGGCGAAGACGAAACGCGGTCGACAGGCGGAAAGGTCAAGCTGTTCCCACCGGTCATGCGGTCTCTTCATGGGCTGGCGAGGGAGAGTTTCTGTATTCACAGCGGCCTGTCGTGGGACGTGTGGCTTCCATTTGAATTCGCGTCAATTGTCTTCGGCATCATTCTGAAGCGGCGAACGGTCTTTGTCGTGGACATCGACTACCGTAACTCTGCGTACATGAGCTACCGCAACGGTGACTGGTCGCGCAAGAGCTATCTTCTGTGCAAGTACGTTTACGATACGGCTCGCTCAATACAAGTGTGGGTGGCAGCGAGGTACTGCTCGCTGGTTTTGCTTAAGGGCAAAAAGATGGCTGAAGATTTCGGGTCCGGGCGGCCGAACGTCAAGGCGTTTCTTGATGCTTCGCATAGCGCAAGGAACATCATTCCTCAGGAAAGCCTGGGGCAGAAACTTAGAACGGTGCGGGATGACGAAGAGCCGTTGCGTCTTGTCTATTTCGGCCGCCTCACCGCATACAAGGGAATCGATCGCTGCCTGCGCGCGGCGGCGGGCGCTCGAGCGACAGGCGCGAATATCACGCTGGATGTTATCGGCGGGGGCGAGCAGGCGCAACCACTCAGGGATCTGGCGCACGATCTTGGTGCGGAGGACTGGGTGAGTTTTCATGGCGCGATGCCGTTCAACCAGGATTTCTTCGCGCTGCTCTATTCGTTCCATCTGCTCCTCGCCGCGCCACTACGTGAAGATACACCGCGCAGCGCACTGGATGCCATGGCGGCGGGGATACCGTATCTGGCATTCGACACCTACTATTACCGGGAACTGCTGGAAAGTGGCGCGGGGCGGGTTGTTCCATGGCCTGAGGTTGAAGCCATGGCGAAGATGATTGTTCATCTCGAAAAGAACCGAGAAGAAGTCGCAGGCCTGATTGAAAGCGCCGTGGCATTCGCCCGCTCGAACACGCAAGAGATATGGCTGGAACGTCGAGAGGCATGGACCATGACCTCGGCCATCGAGAATTGGTCTCGCTAGGTCCGCGTTCTAAGATAGAAAGTTGCAGCACCTCATTCTGGGTCGATCGGCCTGGGTTGATCCGGGCGTTGGCACGAAACCAGAAAAGTGAAAACCTCCTGACAATCTGCTGACAGTCTTTGAGCAAGATTCTTCTAACCTTCAGGCCAGGGGTTCTCAATGACATGGAAGCAGTTCCGGCATCCAGGAAAGATGAAGTGACGGAGGGCCTGTTCCCCACACCTCTCGCTGTGACTGAAAACGGGCACAAGGCGCGCTCGCTCTTCGAGAGCGGACAACTCACGATCCGGCTGGCGAGGCTTGACGAGGCGGCGGCGATCGCTGCCCTGACGAGCACCGTCTTTGATGGAAGGGACCATTTCTCACGGGCAAAATTCGACAGCGCGGACGCAATCGAACAGCTGATGGCGGAAGGCAAGTTCCTGCTCGCGGAGAAGGATGACCACATTGTGGGGTTTGCCTATCTGAAGCCACGACTTGAGGCCACAAGACTCGACTTACTGGCGGTCTCTCCGGCGCAGCAGCGAACAGGCATCGGCTCCCAGCTGCTGTATGCAGCTGAAAGGCTGAGCAGCAGCATGCGGTGCCTGTTCATGCATATTCGAGTGATGAATCTGCACAGGGAGACGATCAAATTCTGCCAACGCCGCGGCTATGTGGAGTTTGGAATTGAGGCTATGAATCGGCATCAACCGATCTCACCGCACTGCCACGTTGTGCGAATGTGCAAGCAACTCGATATCGATCGTCTGGCTTTCTAGAGCCCCTTCAAACTTATCACTCCCGAGAGGAACAAAAAAAACCGATGTCATCTTCAGCGGATCCTCCTGAGCAAATGTGCGTTCACGATCGAGAACGCCGGTCATTTCTCGGCTACTTGTTGGCTACCGGTGCTGGTCTGGTCAGTGCGGCACTGGCGGTTCCATTAGTGCGATTTGCCACCTTTCCACTGCGTGCTCCAACAGAGGAAACAACTTGGTCTGACGTGGGAAAAGTTGATGATTTTGCAGCGCTCGCCGAACCAGTTGCCCGGACGATCGACATCAAGCGGGTCGATGGCTGGCGCAGTTCTGTGGTGCAGAACGGAGTATACGTTGTACCCACGGGAAGCGGTCAACTAAAGGTGCTTTCTTCAGTATGCCCACACTTAGGCTGCTCAGTTCGCTGGATTGGTAAACAAGATAAATTCATTTGCCCCTGCCATGGGGGCACCTTTACCAGTACGGGTGTCCACGTTTCCGGGCCACCTCTTCGCGCAATGGATGAACTCGAAAGCAGGGTTGAAAACGGCGTTCTCAAGGTCCGCTTTCAATACTTCCGCCAATTGGATGCCAAGAAGGAACTGGCCGGCTGAGATTTGGGAGAGGCGATGTCTGACGTAAAGAACTCCTTGCAAACTGACCAAAAGCCCGCTTTGGGGTGGATGGACTGGTTGGACAACCGTACGGGCATTCGTTCATTACTGCATGAGGCGCTCGACGAACGAATCCCCGGCGGCGCCCGCTGGGCTTATGTCTTCGGGTCGGGATTGCTCTATTTGTTTCTGTCGCAGGTGATCACCGGGGTTTTTCTCGCACTGTACTACGTGCCCTCGTCCGATCACGCACACGTGACGGTCTCCTATATTTCCAAAGTAGTCAGCTCGGGGTTATTTCTGCGGAGCATCCACGCCTACGGCGCGACCGCCATCATCATCGTGCTATTTCTGCATATCTCACAGACGCTTCTGTATGGATCGTACAAAGGAAGGCGAGAATTACTGTGGCTTACGGGTTGCTTTCTCCTTGCCCTGATGCTGGGCATGGCTTTTACCGGTTATTTGCTGCCCTGGGATCAGAAGGCCTACTTCGCATCGGCAGTGGGAACCAATATCATCAGCGAAGTGCCAATAATCGGCGCACCGCTGCAGGAACTGCTCCGCGGCGGCCCGCAAATGGGAACGCTGACCCTATCGCGCTTCTTTGTGCTTCATGTTTTTGTTTTGCCCGGGCTGTTGATAGCCTTCATCGCGACGCACGTCTTCCTGTTTCGCAAGGCTGGCGCCGCTGGCCCCATTAAGGAAGATCCCTTCCACCCTACGCTGCCGACACAAAAGTTTTATCCACGACAGCTGGTCATGGATATGGCGGCGAGCCTATTGATTGTTGTCGCTCTCGGATTGGTGGCATACTTTGTTCCAATTCATCTTGGCCCCGAAGCCAATACCTCAGACACGAGCTACATCCCCCGGCCCGAATGGTATTATTTGCCAATTTTTCAATGGCTAAAAATAGTGAGCGGAAAGTGGTCACTCCTGGGCGGCATTCTGCTGCCGGGACTTCTTGCGCTGCTATTTTCTGCCATTCCTTTTCTCGATCGCGGACGTGAGCGCCGGCCGTGGCGGCGTCCTGTTGTTGTTGCTGGATTCGCTATCTTCGTGGTGTGCTACTCCAGCCTGGGCGCGCTCAGCTATCACGACGACACACGCGATTTGAACGTGGCCGCGCAGTTGGCGCGCCAAAGACGAGCGGAAATCGATTACATGCGTCAGGCGTTCCGACCGCTGTCCACGCCGAGTTCTGTGCCAATCCTAGCACCGACGAACGTGGATCCAGTTATAAGCAAGGGTGCAGCTATTTTTGCGGCTGGACCTTGCGGTAGTTGCCACGGAAATAGGGGTGAAGGTACGGCAAAGGCTCCGAATCTGATCGGTGTCGGTGAAATGTACTCAGCCGATCGCCTCTCCTACGTATTGCACCACCGGACTCCAGACATGATCCAAGGAGGCATGCCTCCAGTCAATTTGGACAAGGCGGATACGGATGCTCTCGTTGCCTACTTGCGTAGTCTTAAGTAATTGTAGCCGTCTCTGCGAACAGGAAGCGCTTTCCAGAGAACCGCTTCGATCTGCCAATCCCTACTCCGTTCCCGACGAGTTTCATCCGTTTTCCAAAACGAGGAATCACTCCAACCACATTTAAAGCTGGGAATGGAAAGACTCGAACCGATCGTCCTGCAGGAGCGCCTGGGAGCCTTTGCCGTCGCGTGTACAGGCGGCCTGCGACACCGGGTCCGGCCGCCGATAGCATTTTCTGGTTCGAAGCCAGCTGCCGCCATAGTTGGCAGCCGGCGGTTAGTTCTCGACTACATGAATAACAAACAGCATTGAACCATGGCCTGACCCGCAAAATCGTCCGCATCTTCCCTTAAAATCGCCAACCGCGTCAGGAGTCACGTTCACTTCCGTGACGTGACCCTTGCTCATCGTGCCGTTGACGTGTAGACCCGGAACGAGAAGACTGTGCGGCACATCATCAGAAGTAAGAGCAAGCGTAACCGTCTCCCCCTTCTTGATTGTGATTTCTGCCGGCGTAAAGGAAAAGCGTTTCGCGTGAATCTCGATTTGACGGGGGGTCGACTGAGCAAGATTACTCGGCACCCATAAAGACACCAACATCAGACACGCCCAGAGACGGTATTTCATTTTCACCATTCCTTGTTAATTTAGAGTTTTGTTTTTTGGGGATCGCAGAACGCAGGTCCGTCGGACCATCATCGCGGTCTACGGAGCTAGATAGCGGAGGAGGGCTTCCTCATCCTGCCTCGAGAGCTTGGCGCGAACACGCATGTGCATTACGACGGTTCCGGTAACTCGGGGCGAAATTGTCATGGGCGGCTTATGGCAGCGCGAGCAGTTCTGCATGAAGACTTCTTCTCCGTTCTTCTGCCCGCTGTTGCGTACGGCTGGAGCTGGCGGCTTTTGTTCGGTGTTCGTCTGGGCTCCTGCGTACAATTTCATCCCGCTCAGCCACACGCACGTGGCAACAGTCGCGACAAAAAAAGGCGATGCGATACGGTGATCTACGATTCGTCAACTTATTTCCTCCCTGGCCAGAGCGGCCAGACAAACCGATACGTGAAGCCGATATTCCAGAGATTGGCATCCTTTGCTGACGTAAAACTGCGCTCATAGCTCGAGATAATGCGCCAGTTGTCCCGTATGTAGTAGTTAAGGGCAACACCCGGCCGCTCGGTTTGCGTCCCCGGCACGCCATGTCCGCCGCCGTGATCCGGAAAGGATTGCTGCATGCGGCCGGCGATCTCAACATTCTTAAAAAATGAGTTGGCAACGGGTACCTGAGACAGCATGTAGCCAGCTTGTATCCAATAGCCGAGACCGTAATAGCTTTGATCGTATTCACCCTTTACGTCCAAGGGGAGGTGGGTTGGCTGCCATGATATGTAGACAGCTTCGTTGTTAATATGCCTTGGATCATCCATAAAGCGCTGATAGGATGTCCCCACTTCGAAGCGCTGAGTTGGAAAATAAACGCTGGCATCGAAGCCCGTAGCGTGCGCGGAACCAAATTGCGAGGCATTGCTGTGGGCCGAGTAGTAAGCCGAATACTGCACGCTGAACTTATCATTTTGCGTGGCTACGCCTCGCAGTTCACCACCAACTCCAAAGCCAGTTGTTTGAGTGCCTGCTGAATAGGTAAGTGGAAGGTTCTGAAACGTATCAATCCAGATGGGATCCAGTCTCTCCGTGACGAGGCCATAGGGCAGTATGAACTTGCCGCCGACCACCATCGCGTGGGTATCCGCGAGCCAGTCGATTTGCGCATAGTCCAACTCGGAGAACACCTGTCCGGTGTAGTCCCCGTTGCCATTTCGACGACTGAACACTCCCGTGAACTCTCCACGCGCCTCGCCGAGTACATGGCTTCCTATCGGAATAAGGAGGACGGGATCAATGGCCGGCAACAGTGTTGAAGTGCCACCATTAATGCTGTCGACGTAGCCTACCGCGCCGGAGATGACAGGAACGTAGCCAGCCTGCGTCGTTTCGTTGTCGGCGTCCTGAGCGCTGACCTTCATCGTGCAGAAGAGCAGACAACCTGCGAGCAACCATATCTTCATATCGCGATCGATTCTTTGTCCTGTTGTGGAATAGCTGCTATCGGTCTTGCTGTGCGCGACGCGCGCAGGTGAAGCATGCGTTCGCTCGCAGCGTCGATAAACCGAGTGTAGGGATGGGCTGTCTGGCACTTGCACATGCGATGTCATTCCTTTGTCACCGATAGCGCGACATGTGTTTTTCGAGAGCTAGAAGGCTTATAAACGCCTTATGACAAGTGAACGGCGCCATAGCTGCGACATGGTTTCCAAGCTTGCGGCATAGAGCTGCGGGGCGGCCTGAAGGTCTAACTGGAGAGGCTTATCAAAGGTGGAACGAATCGATCGAGAGTGTTGGCCTCAAGTCTGGATGAGACTCCGCCGTGGCAAGCGTCATTCGATTAGGAGCTCATCATGCGAGTTTTGAGCGATGAGGTTGTAGTACTGACGGAGAGTCTGCAGTCGGAAGACACGGAGGAGTCGTCACTGCTGAGAACGCTTGTGGTGCTTGCGGAGCACTGGAGGCTTATCGGGGGCGGCATGTTGTTCTGCGGCCTGATCACTGCATTGATCGTCCTGGTCATGCCTGTAACGTATACGGCGTCGACCGTGATCCTGACTTCGCAGAGCGGGTCCGGGGGAGCGGCTGCTTTGCTGGGTGAACTGGGCGGTTCACTCGGCGCATTGGCTTCGCTGGGTGGAGGTGGTCTGTTGGGAAGTCAATCCGATACCTTTGTCGGGGTACTCAACAGCCGCACGGTAGCGGATGAAATGATCGAGAAGTTTCACCTGCAGAAGGTATATCGGAAGCGAACGCTGGTGGACACACGAAAGAGCCTGGCCAAGCATACTCACATTGAGGGAACCAAGGGCTCGTTCATTCGCATTTCTGTTGATGACCACGACGCACACCGGGCCGCGGATATGGCGAACACATATGTGGATGAACTCTACCGCAGGAACCAGACTCTCGCCCTGACCACGGCGTCGCAGCGGCGGCTCTTTCTCGAAAATCAGGTGAATGCTGAAAAGGATCAACTGGCCAATGTCGAAGCTGCCTTTCGCGAGTTACAGCAGAAGACGGGTGTCATCCAACTGGCTGGTCAGGCAGAGATGACGCTGCGCTCCATGGCGCAGCTCCGGGCAGAGATTTCAGCGAAGGAAGTTCTGCTGGAGCAGCTGCGCACGACGGAGACTGAGCAGAACACGGACGTGCAGCGCCTAGAAAGCGGGTTGAATGCCTTGCGCGAACAGTTGAAAAAGGCGGAGAGTGATAGCAGCGCCGACAATTACTTTGTCTCGGCTGGCCGGATTCCCCTGGCAGGACTCGAGTATCTGCGCCGCATGCGAGATGTGCGTTACCACGAGGCGCTGTTTGAAACGCTCGCCAAGCAATACGAACTGGCGCGAATCGAAGAGGCAAAGGCTCCGCCCGTGATCCAGGTCGTAGATAAGGCTATCGTTCTCGACAGACGCTCGTGGCCGCCGCGAGCACTGCTGGTGCTGCTGGCGTTGTTCACTTCGGGCGTGCTGCTTTCAGGGTGGGTCTTGCTTAGAGACAAATGGAATAAAGTTTCAGCGGTGCCGGAAAACGCTTTGCACATCTCTGCCCTGCGGAAGATACTTCGGCATAAGAACAGACTGGCATGAGCTCGACTGAGGGCGGCAATCAAAAACGCCGGGGGCTTCTAACCGGGCGGCTTCGCGCCGATGTGCTTGCCGTTGCGACAGGTGAAGGTGTCGCCCGCCTGTGCAACCTCATTCTTGTCGTATTTCTCAGCCGTACTTTTGGTGTGCGCGCCGCCGGCGCCTATGCGGTTGCGCAGGCGCTCTATCTCTACCAGATGAACGGCACCGATTTCGGTTTGCGACAGACGGGGGCGCGGCTAATCGCGACAAACCCGGGCAGCATCAGGAGAATTGTCGGATTCATTCAGCGGCGGCGGGTTTTTCTCGCAGTGCTGATGATGGCACTTGGGTACTGGTATGGAAGGTTCGGACCGGTTCCGCAAGACGCGCGGGCGATGGTGAGCCTCTATGCGCTGGCGATATTTGGATATGGCCTCTCGGTAGATTGGCTGGCGTGGGGCATGCAGCGGTTCGCAGTGATGTCGGGGGCGCGCGCCACGGTGTCGGTTATGAACGTGACCTTCACAATTGTCTGTGTCGCGGGCTTTCACGCCGGACTGTTGATTATTCCGCTTACGGCTGCGCTGGCCAATGTTGTCGCAGGAGCGTCCCTCTGGGTGTTCTGGGCGAGAAGGAAGCTGGCAGAGGAGCAGGAACGAGCGGGGGAGCAAGCGCTTCTGGAGTTGCCGGGCTGGAGATCGACGACAGTGCTGGGAGTTGCGCTGCTGATGTACCAGGCCTTTTACTCAATTGACACGATCATGCTTGGCGCCATGACGGACAGTGCGCAGACCGGCTTGTACAGTGCGGCCTATCGACTGCTGCTGCTGGTGCTGGCAATTTACTACTTCCTGATGCAGGCGGTTTATCCGCGCCTGGCGGCGATTCCTGAAGGGCAACAACGGATTCACATGTTCAGGAAGCCGCTGCTGCTTGCCATTGCGGCGGGCACGGGGGCGGCGATGATCATGGCGATCGCCAGGAAGGAGCTGATCAGGCTACTTTTTGGCCCTGCGTTCGCGCCCTCGGCGGCGCTTGCCGGACCGCTGCTCGTTGCAATTCCCATGGATTTTGTCACGTCGGTACTACTAACGGTGCTGGTGGCGTGGGATCACCCGCGGCGAGCAATCACTGCGACCGGAACGGCTGTAGGAACCAATGTGTTACTGAACCTGTTTCTTATTCCGCGATACGGAGCCCGAGGTGCCGCGTATGCAACGCCACTTTCCTACATCCCGTTTCTTCTTATCCTGGTGTGGCAACTGCAGCATGCGTCGGGAGGCCGACAGTCGACGCAAACTACGGAAGCCGTGCCGTCTGCTCTGACTTCATAATTAGCTGGCAAACTTAAAGGGCAGTTACGTTAGAGGATCTGGCAGTTCTCCGTTGCGGAGAAGCACTCTTCGGGCGCGGAAGCTCCGGTTCAGGCGTCGCTTGCCGAAGAGGAGCAATATTGCGGGAACACCAATGCCCGCGGCGAACCAGACAATGAAGATGCCCTGACGAAAGAGATCGATACGCCACAGTTCGGCAGAGCCGTAGAGAATTGCTCCACAAGGGAGCAGAAGGCTTGTTCTGCCGAAGGAGGAGAGCCACGAGAACATGAATCCCATGAAACAACAGACGATGCCGACATACGGCCACGCAGCATAGCCCATCGTTTCGTGCAGCTGAACGAAGGCGGAATTCGTCGTGAGCAGAGGCTCGATATCGATATATTCGCGATAGAGATCGGTGCGGCTGCTGGCGATCTCATCCGTTCTGCTTGCGGCTCCGAGAGCGACGTTAAAGGGCGAGCCCAGATAAGTGATTATCTCGGAGATGCCTGCTTCGCCAAATGTCTGGTTCTGGGTTGCATAGAAATTGCTGTTTCGCGAAGAGTTCAGGACGGAAAGGATGAGAAAGAGAAGAGTGGCGCAGATGCCGAGTTTGACTGGGCTGATTCTGATGTCGCGTTTTCCGTAAGTGATGAGAAAGGCGGAAACGACCAAGGTGGCAATGAGAATCAGACGCGAGGATATCAAGACGGTCGCGGCGAGAAGAGCAATATTGGCAATGGCAAGAAATGATATCTTCCGGAATTTTACGGTTCGGTAGATGGCCAGAGACGCGGAATAAAGAACGAGGTATCGCAGAGAGGTAATTCCCGCGCTGTAGTCAACGTAGAGCGTGTTTTTCAGGCGATTGGCCTGTCCAAGGTAGATATACAGAGCCGCCTGCAATGGTGGCAGGGCGCGAAAGATCCTGACAAATGTCGCGATCGTTCCTATCGTACCCAAGATCGTAAAGGTCCAGTAGACAGACCGGGAATCAAGTCGCGGAAGAGTTATGCGTTCGCGGCTTGGAGACGCAAAGACGGCGCCAAGCCTCTGTCCGATGATGAAGCCGGTGAAGATGAGCAGATACCAGGAGAAGAGAATAAAAGACGAGAACACACTGGAGTGCTCAGTAACATCAAAGCCCTTGCGAAGGACTCCGAAGTCCGGGCATAACCATGCGCAGAAGCTCAGGACCACGGCAAGAAGCGCGATGCCGTAGGGCGTCATGATCCGGTTGATGTTCAGCTTCAGCGCCATACGGTCACTCAACACCTAGTTGCTTGATGCCGAATTGTGGACTACGGCCCAGATGTTCGCGAACTCGCCTGGTTACGGCGTCAAAGCCTTTTTCGCCGAGCAGGTAAGCAGCCAAGCAATAGAAATGGAAGATCGGATACCTATAAAATCCCATCTTCGCGAACCTGAGATAGAGATGGAAAAAACCAGATCGGTTAAGGGACAGCTGATCCTTGATGTACGGGTAGAAGTAGTTCGCGTAGTCATGCATCACCGCACTTGTCAGCTGCCTGCGTGTGGTCTGATCGTGATACCGGATGATCGCCAGAGCCCCCTCCACCATCTGGAGTCTTGCTTCGGGCGTGTACCGGCCCGGTACGAATTTGCCTGCTTCTATGGAACTTATTCCGAAGTCGGGCGGCTCTCCATTTCGGCAGAGAACGAGGGTTTGAGGGGTAAAGACAGCATTCTTGCGGGCGAGAACCGAAGCGGTTAGGTGTAGCTGATAGTAAAGGGTTCCATCGAACCTGTCGGTGGCGGCTGCGTGAGCACTATCACGGTCTACGATGTAACCGGAGATCACTCCTGAGCGCCTGAAGCAAACCATGACGGCCCCGTTGCCGGCGGCAAAGAGGCGCTCTTCATTGAAATAGCGCACCTCTTGATTGATCTCGTCCGGAGCGGAATCGAACCAGGCATAACTTTTCAGGACGAATCCTATGTCGGGATAGCGATCGATGATCCGGGCTGTGTGCGAGAGAGCGCCTGGGCACATAAGGTCGTCGTTGCCCATGAAAAAGCAGAACTTTCCCCCGGCCCTAGCGACCAGATTTCGGATGTTGCCATCGTAGCCTAAGTTTTGTTCATTTTCGAAATACTGGATGACATTTGGATATCGACTTGCGCAGTCAGCGACAATGGCAGCAATCTGCTTTCTTTCCGGTGAGTCATCTTCACAGATAACGACTTCAAAGTTTCGGTAATCCTGACAAAATATCGAATCCAGCAAAGCCCGGAGATGCCGCGCGCGGTTGTAGGCGGGGATGCATACAGAAAATTTGGCGCGCTCCGTCCTCATACGCCTCTCAATCAAATTTTCCCGTCGGCAATTACCGAGGACAGCACCGATGCGTAGCCGACGGCGGCGCGGCTTGCGGAATACTCAGCGGCGCGGCTTAGACCCTCGAAGGCGAGCTTGCGCTGCAAATCATCGCTATCGAGCAATTGCTCGATAGTCGAAGCCAGCTCGTCTGCTGAGTCGGGCGCGAAATAAAGAGCGCTATCGCCGGCTATTTCAGGCAGGGACGCCGCCCGGGAACAGATTACGGGCGTACCGCAGGCCATCGACTCGATCACCGGCAGGCCGAAGCCTTCTTCGAAAGAGGGAACGACAGTCATCAAAGCTGCGGAGTAGAGGGAAGCGAGGGCGTCGTCCGCGACCGCGTGCAGGCACCGCACGCCGGGCATCGTTATGAGTTGAAGCAACTTCGCGTCCGCTCGGGATGGCTTTGCTTTCCGGGGCAGCACGAGAATCAATGGGGGCATATCGCGACGCCTGGCGTAGAGATGCTGATAGGCGGTGAGCAGGGTCGTGAGGTTCTTGTGCGGGGCTGTGGAGCCCACGAAGAGGATGTAATGAGTGGGGATTCGGTAGTACTGCCGCACCTCGTTCGCGGCTTCGCTTTTGATCTTTGGACGAAAGGCCTCATTGACGGCGCAAGGGACGACGGAGATCCTGTCCGGATCTGCTCCGAGGCGATCGATGAGCATTTGCCGGGTGTACTGGGATGGCGTGACAACGTGAGCGGCGCGGGCGCAGGCGAGTCGCAGCATGAGTTCTGCGTAGAGGCGGGTGCGCAATCTGTTTCGATACGCAGGAAAGATCAGGTGGGTGAGGTCGTGGATGGTCACGAGGAGCGGGCCGGTGCGAAAGACCGGAATGTTGTAGTGTGGCGCGCAGAAGACCGCGGCGCGGCGTGCGACCAGGGGCAACCGCGCCTGCTCCATCACGGAATATATGCCGCAGTTCATCTCAATAACCTGATCGCACAGAGGGGCGACGGTTTGCACATGGACCGGCGTGGTGATGCAGGTAAGCAGGGTGTGCGGAAGATTCTGCTTGAGTTCCTGCAGCAAGTTGAGGATGTACCTGCCGATGCCGGTGCGCAGCCATCGCGCATCGATAACGACCTGGGAGGGACTGCTCATCTGCACGCCGCGATCTCGTGCACGAGCGATGGGGCGTTGAGCGCCGTATCCACGAGGTTCTGAAAGCTGTCGCGGAACGCATCAGCGCTGAAGCGGCCAGCGCGCTCACGGATGGTGTGTGGCTGGAAGCAATACTCACTGGATTCGAAACGGAGGATAGCATCGGCAACGGCCATCGCGGTCTGCTCGTAGAAGAACAAGCCCGTATCCTGCGGACAAGGCGCAGTGATATCCAGGCACCCCACGGATTCGAGCGCTCCTCCCTTGCCGAAGGCGATTACGGGACGCCCGCAGGCCTGCGCTTCGACGATCGCCATGCCGAAGTCTTCCTCGGCAGCGAAAAGAAATGCCCGGCAGTTCGCGTATTCCTCCCACAGGGTCGCCTCATCGACATTGCCGAGGAACTTGATGGTATTGCCGGCCTCGGAGCGGAGATGAGCCTCTTCGGGCCCTGTGCCGATAATGCGTAGTTCGCGGCCAAGCAGATTGCAGGCCTGGATGAGAAGGTCGATGCGCTTGTATGGGACCAGACGGCCAACTGTGAGGTAGGCACTGCGCGGCGCTCTCGAGAAATAGCCGGAGGACATGTCGACTGGCGGGTAAATGACCGTGCTGTCGCGGCCGTAATACTGCCGGATCCGGGCGGCTACATAGCTGGAGTTAGCGACAAAATGGGTTACACGCTGTGCTGCGCGCTGATCCCAGGAGCGGACGTAATGTGCCGAAAGGCTGAAGACGGATCTCGATAGCTGATTCATGCCACTGCGGTAGTGGTGGTACTGATCCCATAGATAGCGCATTGGGGAGTGGCAATAACAGATGTGAACTGTGGATGGGGAGACGATGATGCCTTTCATCGGTCCGCTATCGGAAGTGAGCACCAGGTCGTATCCGCTGAGATCGAGATGCTCAACGGCCAGTGGATATAACGCCAGAAGCTGACGGTATACGCGAGGCGCGAACGGTGCGCGATCGAGAAATGAGGTCCGCAGCGACCGGTGGCGGAGACTCTCGGGAAGCTTGTGCCGATCGGCGACCAGGGTGAAGAGATCCGCATCGGGATACATATGCGCCAGGACTTCGGCGACTCGTTCTCCGCCTCCTTGGGAAACGAACCAGTGATGGACTATGGCAACTCGCACTTGATGGGCAACCCTTAGCTGGCTTCGGCCAAATATTTATGGGCTAACCGGATTACTGTATCGAGCGGCGCGAGCGAGGTTGTCCGGGCGGGGTCGGGAGATTGTCAGACGTTTGTAAAATGCGTGGGTAAGAGATTCCGAGGGTCAGCCCGTTTTCGTTTATGCCACGCTTGAGGAGCGTGCGATCGAGGGTTCCGGATCTTTCGCGTGCGGTGCGGCCAGGATCGCGTGGGGAAGAGACAGGACGAAGGTGGTGTGGCCGGGGTGGGAATTCTCAAGATAAACCCGGCCGCTGTGCTCCTGGGCGATCCTGTTCGCGATAGTCAGACCCAATCCGATGCCGCGCCGCTTGCCGTCGCTCACGAAGGGCTCGAAGAGGGTGTCACGGATAGCGGCGGGCACGCCGGGGCCGCTGTCGGTGATTCGCAACTCGATCAGGTGCGGCGTCTCCGTGAGTCTAACCTTTACCAGCGGCGGGGGCGGTCCGGTGCGCGCAGCCTGGGCGGCATTGATGAGCAGATTAAAGATTGCCCTTTCGATCATCCTTGCGTCCATCCGTCCTTCGGACGGCGGCAGATGCTCCACCTGAATGGCGACGCCGTGGGCCTCGGGATGGACTTTCACCATCCCGACGGCGCGTTCTATCAGACCGCCGAAAGACTCGTAGGTGGGATGAAGAGACTTCCCCGTGCGGCTGAAAACCAGCAACGACTCGAGCACATCAGTCATTCCCTGGACGGCCAGTTGCACATCCAGCATGAGTTCGTCTCTTTCCGCGGACGGTGTGGCGGGGTTACTAAGGAACTCGGCATTCGCGTAGATGGCAGAAAGATAATGGCGCAAATCATGGGATATGGAACTGGCCATTCGACCGATGACGGCAAGGCGGGCCGACTCGACGAGCTCCTGCTGTGAGCGGCGCAACTGGTTCCGCATTGTGTCAAAGGCCAGGCTCAGTTCTCTCAGCTCCTTCGTGCCTCCGCCTGTGAGGCGATAGTCGAAGTTGCCGGAGCCCAAGGCGCGCGCACCTGCCAGCAATTCGTCCAGCGGGCGCGTAATCGTGCTGGAGATATAAAGAGCAAGCAGCGTGCCGACAACCAGTACTAGCAGTCCAAGGGCAAGGAGCAGCCGGTTCAGCCGCATTGCGAAAGCACTTGCCTGATCGTAGGACTTGAGCACGAGCAGCCGGACCGGAACCTCGGAGAATGTAGCAATCGGAACCGATGCTGCCAGATAGTGTTCCCTGCCAAGCCAGAGATCCTGTTCGCCGGTCCCCGTTACAACTGCCCCGCCCTGCCGCTGCAAGTCGAGATTGTGCTGGGCGTCGAGCGTGCTGGAAACGATCTTGTCAGCGGCGAGAAAGATCACGTCGGCAGCCGCTGCCTCGCGCACCTGGCGGCTGACCCGGTCGTCAATTGAGTAACCGGCAATGACGAATCCGAGAGGCGTGCCCGTGGTTTCAGGGCCGAAGAACAACGGCCGGAAAGACACCTGGTACAGACGATGATTGCTAAGCAAGTAACGCTGGTCGGAGTGCGACTCGAGCAGGCGTTTCAGCTGCAACTCTAGATCATGGCGATCCGGGACACCGGCGGTGTCGTAGACGGCGGCGATTGTTCCGGATGGGGTCATCAGCGCGAACAGATCGCTACCGCTTACCTTCCAGAATTCAGCGCCGCCGTCCTGAATTGTTTTCAGATCGTGGGTGGTCATCAGCGCCTTCATGTACTGGAGATCCGCTAACAGGGCGACTTCGCGATCAAGCAACTCCTGTCGTTGGCGCTGAAGGTTCTGAAAGGTGACGGTGGAGTGCAGCAGGTCGGCAGCAAGATTCGTGCGGATCTGCTTTTGTAGACTGCTGCGGATGACAATGAGGCTCAATACGGTCAAGCCGCAGGAGAGCGAGAGGAGAGAGAGAAGGAGAATCGTCCGCATGCGCATGATGGTTCTCTTTCTCACGCGTCGAGTTTGACGCTCATTGGGTCTGGCTGACGAATTTGTAACCCATTCCGTGCATTGTCCGAATGTATTTCGGGTTGGATGGATCGGTTTCGAGTTTTTGCCGCAGCTTGAGAATCTGATTGTCTACGGTACGGGTAGAAGGATAACAACTGTAGCCCCAGACATGGTTGAGCAGCTCTTCACGAGACAGGACCCGCTCGGCATTTTCGAGCATGAATTTAAGCAGGCGGAATTCGTGAGCAGTGAGGGTCACCGTTTCTCCATTCCGCGTCGCTTCCATTTTCAGAAAGTCGACGGTGACCTTTCCAAAGGAATATACCTTGACCGGCCGGGGTCCGACGACACGCCGAATGGCCGCTTGAACGCGCGCGAGCAGCTCCCGCGGGCTGAAAGGCTTTGTCACGTAATCGTCAGCTCCGAGTTCGAGCAGCAACACCTTGTCGCTGACCTCGGAAATTGCGCTCAGAACGATGACCGGGACATTTGGGAAGGCGCGCTTGAGGCCTTTGCACAGGTCCTTTCCGGATGCCCCGGGCAACATGAGATCAAGAATTACCACTTCCGGCGCCGGGCCCTTCATTGCCTCTTGCGCCTCTTTGCCATCATGGGCGGACTTTACCTGGAAGCCATCGCTGACGAAAAGACGGTGAAGTACTTTTTGAATGCCGGGATCGTCTTCAATCACAAGTATCATTTGAGGCCTATCTGATGAGAACCGATAACCTTGTGGCTCTCATAGCTTTATTTTCCTACTTGAGAACGGCGGCCGTCCAAAATTCTGCCCGAAATGACAATTCGTTGACAATCATCTGGCACGACGGTGACGTCAAGAAGGAATTGAGCTTTCAGAGCGTGGAGGAGGATGAATCTCCGACAGAGGCTGGAACTCGCAGGCTGAGGGGTGCGCAGGCCCCACTGGAACGATTTCTTTTCCGCTGATGACCAGCGCCTTTCGCGTGATTGCGGAAGTCTCCGAGAAGAGATGGCGGACGGACGCGCGAAGAAGCCGTTTGACTCCGTCGATGGAAACCCATTCCATCCCTTGCCTGAGGGATCCTGGAACCCGCTCGGCCAGCGCGGGCGAGAGCAGAGTGATTCTTCCCTTTTCCATGACTAGTTCGAGGTCGCGCCATGAAAGCTGAACGAGAGTTTCCGCTGGCATAAGCTGTCTGTCGCGCGTGACGATCAGATCGGCCTTGGCGGCGGCCTGCAGGCTGCCTTCGCCGCGCTTCAACCTTAATAGCCGCGCAGCCCTGGTGGTCACAAGTTCGTAAACGAGGGCGGCTGGAACACCGATTGTTCCGCAGGCGAACCGGATTTCGTCGAGAAGATCGCCGTTAGCAGTGAGTGGAGAGTCTGTTCCCAATGCGATGTTGGAGAAGATCGAGATCTGATCGACAGCCAGAGTGCCTCCCAGTGTGTAGAGATTCGAGGATGGGCACCAGACTACGCCCACTCCGCTGCTGGCAACGCGTTCGCGCTGCCGGGGCGTCAGCCCGACACAGTGAACCAAAATGATGCGTTCGCTCAGAGGCACGAGACTCTCAAGTACATCGAGTTCCCTTTGCGAGGCCTCATCTGTCCCTTCCGCCAGATGAAGAATGAACGGCCAGTCGTCCGGTGTCTGGTGAAATCGCTCGACCACACTGCGTATCTCTGAGAGGGAGTGCGCCCAGCCATATTCGCGAAGCACGTGTACGGGGAATTGGGCATGGAACGCGTGGGCCAGATACGGATTGTGGTGAGAGACAGTGGTTACGCCACAGAGCAGGTTGTGGATTCCTCCGCACAGGAGGCGGGCCTCGTGCGGCACACGCAAAGATTCCTCAATTGATGATCGTTCGGAGCGATGAATGTCGGCAGCCCACTCTCGCCAGCCTGGATATGGACCTCTGCCCAATCGAGGAAAGATGGAGAAGTCGAGATGATCGTGAGCATTGATCAATCCGGGAAGGACCATGTAACCGGAGAGATCAATTGTCGCTTCGACTTTTGAACCTTGCGGCTGATCTGCAACGCCGATCATGGTGACGCTTTCGATCTGACCTCCGCGCAGGACAAGGGTGCGATATTTCGCGTTGTACGGGGAACGGGCGACACGTGCGTTTTCGAGGGTAAGATTGCCGTTTGCGTTCATTGGCGACGGAAACTGGAGAAGCCTGGCGGTCTGCAAGGTCAGTTCTCCCTACGCGAAAACCGCGCCCAGTAAATGACAGGCAGGGACTCTACCTGACGAAAACGTTCGAGCATACCGTTCTCGCGAAAGATGGCGGCTTCTTCTTCACCGAAGCATGGTTCATCGATTAGCTCGAGGCGGAATCCAGCCGTGTGCATCCCGACGATAAGGTCGAAAAAAGTGTACGGAAAGGTAGCGATCTCGAAGAGATTGCCGGCCGATCTGAAAGTTCGCCGCCAGCCGTAAGTAGTCACATCAGGGTGCAAATCGGAGATGATCAGAGTTCCGCCAGGTCGGAGGATACGCGCGATCTCGCCAGCGAAAGCGGGGATGTACGGCATGTAGGAAAGAAGAAACGAGGCCAACACGCAATCGGCTGAACGATCGGGCAGAGGGATCGCCGTACTGTTCGCCTGGATCAGCACAGTCGATTTGCGGCATTTCTTTCTGCCCTCGGCAAGCATGGCAGGAGATGAGTCGACACCGGTCAGCGAACGCGGATCCGACGCTTCAAGGTGCTGTAGCCAACGGCCGGTGCCGCACCCGAGGTCGACGATATCGCGATGAAGGAAGGTGTTCAGAACCGGAGAGAGGTGGCGCTCTTCGAGCGACAGCAGCGGGTTGGGTGTCTGGTCGTAGGTTGACGCCCAGAGTGCGTACGCTTCCTGTGCAGGAAGCATAGTCGCGCTTTGTGTATTACTGGCACTCATATGCTCTCCACTTTCGGACGGCGAAGGCGGATCCAATCCTGAGCGAGACGCAGTTCGGCGGGAGCGGTGTAGATGCCGGTCAAGTACCGCCACGAACTGAGCGCTTTCAGAAGTCTTCTGCTCCACTTGCTGGCCTGAATGTCCTGCACAGTTGGCCAGCGACTGCCGACGACGGTCTCGAAGTTATCAATGAGCCGTTTTGTCTTCGGCTTCAGCCAAGGCATGGACGGATTAACGCGGATGGTGAAGTTGTACCACTGCGGCGTTGCCCACTCTTCGAGCGTGGCCGGGAAAGAAACTTTGCCGTCGATGCCCCCATACATTTTTCCGTGATTTGGAACCGGCGTGTAGTGCTGCACGATGATTTCGGAATCGGGATTGAACCGCTTAATCTTGCGAACAAATGCGATGGTCTCGCGCGTGTCCTGCTCCGGATCGCGCGGGTTGCCGACGACGAAGGAGAATTCAGGAACGATATTGAGCCGGCGCAGACGTTTCGCAACTTCAAGGGTCTGTTCCGTGGTGATGCCCTTTTTCATCTCTTTCAGCACGCGGTCGGAACCGGATTCGGCGCCAAAGAAGATCATGGTGCAGCCGGCTTTGCGAATCCATTCGAGGGTATCGTCGGAATAACGGCAGATGGTGTCTATGCGGCCCTCGCACCACCAGTGCAAATTGAGCGGCGCGAGTCGCTCCATAAGTTCGCGCGTGTGATCTTCTCGCATGAAGAAATTCATGTCGTAAAATTGCACGCCGTCCATACCGTAGTTCCGGACGAGGTGACGAAGGATCTCTTCGGTACGAACCGGCGATTCCATTTTCTGCTGGCTGCCGTAGGCTTCGTGCACGGCGCAGAAGGTGCACTGAAATGGGCACCCGATGCTGGCCTGGTGCGCGCCGGTGCGCTTGCCGAAGTAGGAGGGCCGCAGATAGCTGGGGACGGAAAGCCGCTTAAAGGGACTCCAGGGGAATGCGTCAGGACCTTGCATGGGCCGCTCGGGATTGTGAACGCGCATGCCGAAGGCATCTTTCCAAGAGAGGCCGGCAATGCTGCGAAGATCGCGCTTGCCGCGCAGAGCATCAATGAGCTCGAGGAGTGTAGTTTCACCCTGACCGCGGACAGCATAGTCGACATATCTCGCGTTTAGCGTCGCGTCTCCATATACAGAGGGGAAGTATCCTCCCCAGACAATGGGGACGTGTGGATAGCGGGCGCGAATCACCTTGCAGGACTTCATCGCGGAAAGCATCTGCGGGCCAGGCATCACGCTTACACCGAGCAGCTCGATGCGATTCGTCTCAATCAGCCGTGCGAGAGTTGCGTCGGGGTTGGGATCGAGATTCCCGTCGACGATCTCGTACTCTTCCCTTCCTTCGAGCACTGCAGCGAGAGCAAGAACGGAGAGCGGGAATCGCCGGTTCTTGGGGCGTGTGAGCTTGGGATAGTAGAGCAGGATCATTCGGTCTCGGCCCGTCCTTCATAGAGATAGAACTGCGAAGGCTCTCTGCGCCTCTTCAACCCGGCGATTACCGGACGCAGCCACCAGCGCAGGCCGTACCGGGCGAGATGACGAGTCCAACGCACACCCAGCGTCGAGAGGTTCTGCAGGATTTCCGGAGTCAGGAAGTCGCCTGTCGGGAGAGAATCGCCGCGCGTACCAAATTTCGCCTCGAAAAAATCGCAGCGCTCTGACCGCATTTTCTCTCCGCTCCAGGCGTGCCGGTAGGTGGGCGAGTCGACGATAAGGATGCTACCGCCAGGGCGCAGGCAGCGAAGGGCCTCGCGCAACGTACGTCCATAATCCGTCGAGTAATGAAATGACGCGTTGTAAATTGCAACATCGAATTGCGCGTCGTCGAAGGGAAGACAACTCATCTCCGCCTCAAAGCGAGTGAAAAATTCCGGCAGGATGGTTGCGTAGTGGCGAGCGGCTTCCAGACCGTCGTAGGCATTGCTGCAAAGGTCAACAGCTACCGGCCGATGGCCGCTGAGTGCCAGGCGATAGCTCAACCATCCGTTGCCGGCTCCGATGTCAAGAACACGGAAACTGTCTCCGTGACGTTCCTCTAGACGAGGGAGAATCTGCCGCTCGAGAAGGCGGTAGCTGGCGGCACGAACCCGCCACTGATCGGTGAAGTTACCGGTGAGATCGGCAAAGGGTAATGCGAGATAAAAGGCCGGGTGCTTCGAGCCTCGACCTTCTGAGCGACGGATCTGCTCATATTCGCGTTTAAATTGCGCAAATTGTATGTGCTGGCAGCGCGACAGCATTCTCCAGATCCCGTTCTTCTTATGCGCCAAGGCGCCGCAGGATTCGCACTCGATGCCGGCGGATGAAGAACCATCGTCCCGATCGGAAATCGGTCCCACGCTGGCTGAGCATTCGGGGCAGCGCAACCATAGTTCGCTACCCGAAGGAACGAGTGTGCCGGCCGTGAGATTCGCTACTGCCGTCGTCATTTGCCCTCCCGAACAAAATGAAAAAGAATGTGATCCGCGACTCCACGAAAGACGAGAACGCGTCCCAGCGTCCGATCGATGCTCGTAAGCAGATTGACGAGCGCAGGATGATGTTGAAAGAGAGGCTCCATCCATGACGGCGGCAGCACGACACCGACGCCGCGCCAGGAGACGAGGTCGAACGATGAGGCAAAAGCAATCTGGATTTGGCGCACGTTCGGATAGTGGACGCGGAGGACCGCCTCGCCGATCTTCGCTTCGGTTCCGCCGGGCTTCATGCGCCTGAAAGCCTTACGCCATTGCGCTCTGACTGAATACCAGAAGACTTCCCACGCGCAGAAGGGACCAAGCAGGCAGAGAAATACTTCTCCCCCCGGCCGCACCAGATGCGCAAGTGAGCGAGCCACACCGGCGAGATCGGAGGTGCAATTGAGCCCTCCAAAGTTCGACAGCACTCCGTCAAACGGTGCCTGATCCCGCAGCGCATCCAGATCTTCATTGGCGCACACGGTAAAATTGAGAGCCAGTTCGGGCCGGCCGGCCGCTTTAGTCCGCGCAATCTCGACCATCCGTTGCGAGACGTCGCACGCAACAACTGAGACCCCTGTGGATGCCAGATGAATTGCATCCTCGCCCGTTCCACAATTGAGATCGAGAACGCGTTGTCCGCTGCGAAAGTATCCGCGCAATGCCTCGTGTACGAGCAAGCGCTGCGCTTTGCCGAGGATGGAATGTGTGAATATCCGGTCGTAATTCTGGGCGATGGCGTCGAAGGCCGGCGTCTGATGGAGCAGTGGCAATGTGTTGTTGGCAGCCTGTACGGTCATGCGGTCCTTTCGGCGACCGGAGGGTTCGCGTACAGCGTTCGGCGGCGATCTTCGATCAACGTACCCAGTTCGGTGATCCGCTGCGCAGTGCCGGGGTCGGATTCGCGAAGGCGCAGCCTGGCCAATTCGACTTCGTAGCGAAGCAGTTCGTCGGCAACGCGGTAGAACTCTCGAGGCCTGCGACCGGCAATGTCGAGTTCGCGGTCGGAGGTATTGGCCCACGGCTTGATCTGGATCACTCGAGAGGCCACCTTGTTGTAATAGGGCGTGCCCTTGATTGGGTATGAGACGGTGGTGAGAAAGATGTCGGGATTCGAAGAACGAACGTGGTCGATGGTCGCTTCGATGTCCTCGAGCTCCTCTCCTTCATATCCCCACATGAGGAACATGCCGGTCTCGATGCCGTACTGGCGGCAAAGTGCGACTGCCTGACGGACGGTCTGCACTTTGACGCCGCGCTGCATGGCGTCGAGGATGCGTTGCGAGCCGCTCTCCGAACCGACCCATAAGCGGTGGCATCCGAGCTCTGCGAGGGTTCTTATAACTCCCTCATTCAATCGGTCGGAGCGAGAGATGCATTCAAATGGGATATGTATCCTCCGCTGTTTTAATTCTGCGGCCCATTTCGTCAGCCAGTCATGATTGATGGTGAAGACGTCGTCGGCGATCCACAACATATCGGGCTTGTAACGTTCGAGCAGCCACTCCAGTTCGTCAGCAACATACTCGGGCTTGCGGCGGCGATGCGTCTGACCGAAGACCTGATGGCTGCACCACTCGCAGCGGAACGGGCAGCCGCGCGCGGTGATGATGGACACGGAGCCTTTTCCGTGATGCGTGCGCCAGGTATCGACATAGCGATCCATGTCGATGTCTTCGCGAGCCGGCCACGGCTGCGAGTCGAGATCTGCGATCTGCGCGCGCGGAGAAGTGCGGCAGGTGGCACCGCGCGAGTCGCGAAATGCGAGGCCTGCGATCTGTCCCAGGTCTGTGTCGCCGTTGCGCCAGGCACTGAGCAGTTCCTGCAAAGTGATTTCACCCTCGCCCAGCACGACGACGTCAGCGCCAGCCTCAAGGTATTCGTCGACGTAGGCTCCCGGCTCAGGACCGCCGACGATTGTTCTCCATCCAGCCTCTTTGGCTTCATGAAGAATGGTGACGACATTTGGTCGCGTCATCAGATTGGCATAGATGCCAAGCACTGAAGGCGCCCCCTGATGCAGCCTTGCGCGCAGGGCGGCTCGCGTTTGGAATGTACTGTCGAAGACTTCGACCGAATGCCCTTTACCGCGCAAATGGGAACAGATGTAGAGAAGTCCCAGAGGCGGATAGGGCTTCATAATCTGAAGCTCCTTAGGATCCTCGTACAGGAAATAACCGTGTGTGAGTAGCAGTTCCATGGCAGCGTCCTCGCTAGCTCCGGATCCTTTCGTCAACCGCATACTTCCGCGCCACACATTGCCAGCGCATGGTTGGTACTCGGCTGCAAAACGGGGAGCTGTGTTGGCCGGGCTACCTTACAGCGTTTTTCGAGACGGTAGACCTCGTTCCAGAGGTCGATGAGCTTGTGGTGCTCCTCGAGACTCGTTGAAAGCCAATACTGCTTTACTTCGTAGTGCAGAGCGTTGCGAAGGGAGCGGTAAAACTCATCGGTGTAGGCCGCGCTGAACATCACGCTAAGATCCTGGCTGTCGATCCAGTTGCGCTTCTCCCCAAGCTGTTCCTGCACGCGTTGATGAAACACAGTTCCCGGAAGCGGGTACGACACCGAGACTCCGATATCGTCCGGTCGGCACCGGCGGACGAGAGCGATCGTTTCTTCGATTTCCGTCAGCGTTTCGCCGGGATAGCCAAACTGGAGAAAGAACGCCGCGCGAATACCCGCAGCGCCGAGCCGTTGCCGCGCGCCCTCGATGGAAGCGACAGTTAGTCCTTTGTCCATCGCGTTGAGGATGGCTTGAGATCCGGACTCGGCTCCCATCCATATTTCTTCGCATCCCGCTCTTTTGAGCGCGGCAACCGTTTCGCTGGTCATCAGGTCGGCGCGACTCTGGATCTTGAATGGGATCGCCGCGTCTCTTCGCTCGACGGCATCGGCAAACTCAATTACCCATCGCCGATTGAGAGCGAATATGTCATCGGCAAACCAGAGGTGCTCGACGCCGTATTGATGCTTCAGCAACTGCATCTCCTCGGCAACGGACTCGGCGGATCGCAGCAGGAACTTATTGCCGTAGATCGGCTTCGCGCACCAGTTGCAATGGAAGGGACAACCGCGGCTGGCAACGAGATTCGTCGAGGATCTTCCGTGATTGGTGCGCCAGATGGCGGAATAGCGATCGATGGCCACCATGTCGCGTGCAGGAAACGGATACTGATCGAGATCCGTGGAGCGCGGGCGAGTTGCTGTGTAAGTTATTTTTCCGTCCGGCGCGGTGAGATAGGCCAGACCGGGAATCTTCCAGTTGGCGTTCTGTCCATTGCGCAAAAGGGCGTTGAGCAACTCAACCAGCGACTGCTCGCACTCGCCGAGAAGTACCGCCTGGAAACCATTGTTCAGGTAAGTCTCGACCTGGTCGGAGGAATCGGATCCGTGGACGAGGATGGGGACGCCGACTTTTGCGGCCTGCTCACGCATTTTGAAACTGACCTCGCGCATGCGCGAGAGGCACATCTTCGAACACGACGACGACTCGCGGCTTGTATTGAGCGAGCACGCGCTCAAAGCCTTCGTCGGGATCGTCGATCATGGTGTCGAAGATCGCGACGGAGAATCCGGCCTCGCGCACCAGCGCCGCTGCATAGATCGTTCCAAGCGGAGGATAGGGCTGTTGGCGCTCTGCCTGCTTGCGGTCGTAGTAAAGGTGATACGAGTGTGTGAGCAGCACTTCGACTGGGGAGGAGATGTTCATCGGCGATTCCATGTCCGTGCATTCTGTTTTCCCACTGTCGTATCTGCTGCAGTGTCAGGCGAATGTCACTCCTTTGTCATTTCGGCCGAAGGTCCATTTTTCAAGCCCTGAACGAGATAGGCTGAGGTCAGATTTGCTCTGGAGGTCACGGCATGGCGGTTGCTGCTGTCGCCGAAACCGCGTTAGGTCTCAGCACGCAACGACTGCTCTTTGCGGGCCAGCCGATTCTGTTTTGCACAAACTCTTCGCAACTCGCGATGTACGCGCGGGGCTATCTCCCCAAAGCTAGCGACGCGATAGCTCCAGCGACTCCAGTGAGTGCGACGATCACGGTCCACGTGCGGGAGAGTGATGAGCTGTGCGAGAGCGCGCCCTACTTTCGCGCGAGAGGCAATTTCGCTTTTGCCAGATTCACGCTCGCCGACTCGTTCTGGTTTAATTTGCGCACGCGCGAAGTCTTCGGGACCTGTTCGCCGGAGCTGGCGAATGATTGCAGGCGCTGGCGCGCGCATATCTTTCCTGCACTACTGGGTATACTGTCAGCGAGCATCGGCGTCGCTCCGGTACACGCAGCTTGTCTGGTGCGCGACGGCCGCGGAGTTCTTCTGGCGGGGCATTCGGGAACTGGGAAGTCCACACTGACTATCGCCATGGCCAGACGCGGATATGAATTGCTCTCGGACGACTGGAGTTATCTGTCAGTGACGGAAGACGAAGTCGATGTCGGCGCCGTGCAGGCGTGGGGCTTGCCAGTGCCGGTGAAGCTGCTGCCGGATGCCAGCAGCTTCTTTCCCGAGCTATACGAATGCCAAGTTGACTTATCACTGAATGGCGAGATTGCATACGAAGTCTTTCCTGAGGAATGCTTCGGAGTCGGGCGCAGCTTGCGTTGCTCTGTTACGAACGTGGTGTTACTCGAACGCGGGACCGAGCCGGGATGCGCCATGCTTTCCATCAGCCCGAACCAAGCCATGAATCACCTGCAGGCAGAAGTGGAGCCGCTTGAGGGAGGGCTCGCCTGCCGTTACAGAAAGCAGCTTGATTTAATCCGGCGCACGGTGGACGGGGCGTCGTGTCATCGCTTTCTCTTCAACGACCATCCTGACAATGCCGCCCAAGCTCTCGATGAGGCTTTGGCGGGCGTGAGCTGAATGATGGACCCTAACGAGACTGGCACGACGCCAACGGACATGATGCACCGCCGTACTCCGCTTACGTTCCGCGGGCGATTCTTGTGGCTCGGAACCTCGCTGACGATTCAGACCGATTCGCAGACGATATTGCGGGCGGCCGAGACGGCGGGGTTGCTGCCGCAGGACGATTGTGAACGAGAGTCACAACTGCTGTGGGAGATCGCTACCGAACCGTCGGGCGAGGCTCCGACAAATGACTGGGCGTGTAAGGTCACGGTGGACAACCACTCGCTGTTCCTCAGCATGGGGACTAGACAGTGGTTCGCGTTTGACTTCGAATCCGGTGAGGGCGCGGGTTTCGTAGCTGCCTGGGATGCTGGCGCGTCCTGCGATCCTAACGCGCTGAAGTATCTGCCTGAGATCGTCTGCCACGTTGGAAATTGCCTGCAAGCCAAGCTGGAGAGGAGTCGCTGGTCATGACGGATGCTCCTGCGTTGAGAAAGAGCATCATGCGATTTCTTTGCACCGATCGACTGGAGTTTCTCGATGCCAAGGAAACGGAATGGATGAGGAATCTGCGGTGGCTCGACCGGAGCGGGCTGGCGCTGCCCCTGGCGGCGCGACTTGAAGCGCTGCGGCCTGGAGCGCGAGTGCCTTCCGCGGTGAGAGTTGCGTTGCGATCGAGGCTTGGAGATAACCACCGACGGATGGACCGCATGCTGGAATATTTCCAGGAAACCGTTCGAGCTCTCGACAGCTCGCAGGTTCAATACTGCTGCGTTAAGGGATTCAGCCTGGTTCCTGACTGCTTTGACAGCATTCGCGAGCGTCACCAGATTGACCTGGATCTGCTGATCGTGCCGCAGGATCTGAGACCTGCACAGGGCGCACTTGAAGAGCTGGGCTACCGTCTGCAGAGTGTCGATGACTCGGGCGAGGTTCGCCTCGTCCGGCCCTGGAAGAAGCATCTCGGCGTTCACGCCTATCTTTACCAATTGCCCGAGCCACCTCCAATCGAGTTGCATACGCGGCCGTGGGAGCAGGGTGTCGACGAGATCGAGTTTCCTTCGCTGTCCGGATTTCACGATGCTGTGGAAATCCATGCGATATGCGGTGTGGAATTCACTCGTTTGCGCCCGGCGTACCACTTTGTCTACCTGCTGCTGCACATCTTTCGTCATCTGCTCGGCTCATGGACCCGCCTGCTTTCGCTCTATGAAGTCGCCACCTTTATTCGCAAGCGCAAGAGCGAAGAGGATGTCTGGGCCGATGCGGCACAGATCATCGAAAAGGACCAAATGCTAGCGTCAGCGTGCGCGCTGGTTCTGGGTCTTGTCGACTGCACATTTCCAATAGATATGCCTGCGCCTCTGCGGCAGATCGGCGTGCGAAGCCTTTCGGCGGAGAGCGCCTGGTGGATTGAACGCCATTCAACGGCGTGGCTGATTGCCGATCCCCCGGGGAGCAAACTCTCGCTGTTAGTGCAGAGGCAGTTCTGGGCGGATCGCCGCCTCTGGGGGCGGTATTTGAGACGGCGTCTTCTGCCGATTCGAAAACCGCACCCGCTGAGCGACGAGGGAATGAAGTCGGCAAAGAGCGGGCTGGCCTACCGCGCGGAGGACGGATGGTACAAGGCAAGCAGGGTCTGGTATCACGTGCGTTCGGACTTTGAATATCTCGGCGCGCGGCTGAGATGGACGCAACATGGGCACGCACGGGCCAATGGCTCGCAGCGGGTTGTCGGTCAACTCTAGGCAATGGTTACCGCGCAGGTAAACTCCATGCAAGTCTCGCGGACCACGAGGATCGGCGAACTTCGATCTGTCGCCGAGGCGGGGTTGCTTCTTTTGCTCTTGGCCATATTTCTGTGGAAGGGCCTGATTCCGGGATGGAAGCTTCTTAACACGGACTTTCCGAACTACTATGTGACGGCGCGCCTTATCCGGGAACACTATTGCCTCGATCGGATCTACAAGTGGATATGGTTCCAGCGGGCCGCCGACCACTTCGGTGTTGGCCATCAGCTTGTAGGCTTTCTGGGATTAACTCCTTTTTCTGCGTTTCCGATTATTCCTTTCTCTTCGCTGCCTGTTCTTGAGGCCAAGCGCTTCTGGATCGTTTGCAATGTGGTGCTCCTGGCGGCGGCTATCGAGTTATTGAAGCGGCAAACTGGAATGGGGCGCGGCAGAGCCTGGGTTATTGCACTATGCGCGATAGTCCCGCTACAGACGAGCTTTCTCTTTGGACAGATGCATATCCTGGTGCTGGCATTGCTGGCGGCCGCCTACGTTAGCCACATGCGTGGCCGGCAAATCCGCTGCGGGTGTTGCATTGCAGTGGCTGCGGCTCTCAAGATTTATCCAATATTCTTTTGCCTTTATTTTTTGCTGAAGCGGCGATGGAAGTCTCTGGGCGCGACCGTTCTGTGCTCTGCGCTGTGTATGACATTGTCCTCATTGGTCGTGGGTCAAGGGCTGATGAGGACTTACATATTCGAGCAACTGCCGAGGTCGTTGCAGGGAGAAAATCAGAATCCTTTTTCACCTACACTGACTTCGGCCTCTGCGCTGTTTCATCGGCTCTTTCTTTTTGAGCCGGAGCTGAATCCTCATCCGCTAGTTGCTTCCGCGCGGCTGTTCGCCATTCTTTATCCGCTGTGGCAGGCTCTGCTGGTGGGCGTGGTGTTGGTTCGCATTCGCCCCAGGTTCCGCAGCAACGACAGGGAGACCATTGAATGGTCGATGTTTCTCTGTCTTCTCATGTTTCTTTCATCG